>Ga0265298_10006602_pt1 | contig 14284 bp, 12 predicted proteins | sample AusTroGonzalo_MG_3_FD_193486 | JGI IMG/M metagenome (GOLD analysis project Ga0265298, IMG submission 193486) | Bovine rumen microbial communities from tropical cattle in Woodstock, Queensland, Australia - Gonzalo_01 | ecosystem: Host-associated > Mammals > Digestive system > Stomach > Rumen ...
GGGGGAGACCCCAGGTGCCGAGGGAGGTGAGGATAACGACGAAGAACAGGTTCAGGGGTTCGGGACCGAGGAACGATGTGAATATTCCGGGCGTCGGTTCGCCGCCGGGAATCATGGCGGGGCCGGGAACGCGGGCAAGGCCGTCGAGAGCCGCCACGAGGCCACCCTTGGAGGCGAGAATCGCCCAGATGATGGCGGCAATGCCCACCAGCATCACGAGCCCCTGGATGAAGTCGTTGATCGCCGTGGCCATGTATCCGCCCGCGATGACGTAGATGGCGGTGAGGACGGACATTAGGACGATGCACCAGGCGTAGTCGATGGAGAACGCCATGCCGAAAAGGCGGGAAAGGCCGTTGTAGAGCGAGGCCGTGTAGGGGATGAGGAAGATGAAGATGATGGCGGCCGCCATGATCTTCAGGGCCGGGCTGCCGAAGCGCTTGGCGAAGAAGTCGGGCATGGTGGCGGAGTCGAGGTGCTGCGTCATGATGCGCGTGCGGCGTCCGAGGACCGCCCAGGCGAGGAGCGAGCCGATGAGCGCGTTGCCGATGCCGGCCCAGGTGGCGGAGATGCCGTAGCGCCAGCCGAACTGGCCGGCGTAGCCCACGAACACGACGGCGGAGAAGTATGAGGTGCCGTAGGCGAAAGCAGTCAGCCACGGACCGACGGAGCGTCCTCCGAGGACGAAGCCGTTGACGTCCGTGGCTTTCTTGCGGCACATCCAGCCGATGGCGATCAGCAGGGCGAAATAGGCGGCTAGCAGGATGGTGTTGACTAGTATCTGGTTCATTTGTACGCGTGTCCTTCTAAAAAGAAACGCGCGTAGTATATCAAAAACGCCGCCGTTTCGCCATGCGGAATCACCAGTATCGGTGATATACGCGCGGGTACGCAGCCGGGGCCGGATAGACTACCGGCGGGGGCGCGACGACCACTGGGGCGGGCGCGACGACCGGCGCTGGGGCGACCACGGGGGCGGGATAGACCGCTGGCGTCGTGTAGACCGCTGGGGCCGGGGCTATGATGTCATGCGCAAGTCCCACCGTGGCGGCAGTCAGGCCGACGATGCCGGCCGCGAGGCCGAGGCCATGGTGGTGGTGATGGTGGTGATGTCCCCATCCGCCGCGGGGGCCGTGTGCGAAAACGCACGTGGCAGCAGTAATCGCAAGGGCCATAGCTAAGATTTTCTTCGTGTTCATGATTTACCTCATCTTTCTGTTTGCTGTGGGCACCATCGCCCGACATGAATGCTAGGAATCTCGCCCTCGGCCATCTGACATGCATTTGAAAAAATTTTTTTCTCGTTCCCCGTTCCCCATTCCCCGTTCCCCATGATATACTTGTCGCGTGCGTGCGCGACATGGTGTCGGGCGCGCGAGGAAAATATGCACATGTCGAACGTTAACTTTTCGAGGCGCGGGTTCATGGCGGCGGGCGGCGGCCTGTTGGCGGCAGGGTGTCTGGGCACCGATGCGCAGAAGTCAGCGCGGTGCTGTTCGCGCGGACGGTTTGCGCTCAACCCCGCAACGATACGCGGATACAAGCTGGAGCTGAAGGACCAGGTCAAGTGGGCGATCGCCGCAGGCTATGACGGCATCGAGCCGTGGCTCGCTGACGTGCAGAAGGCGAAGGACCGCGGCGAGCTGGGCGACATCAGGAAGATGTGCATTGACGGCAACCTGAAGATGGTGGACGGCATCGGCTTCGCGCATTGGTCGTTGCCGGACGACGCGGCACGCGCGAAGGGCATGGAGGAGATGAAGCGCGACATGGCGCTCATGGCAGAGCTGGACTGCCCCTATATAGCGGCGCCGCCGTTCGGGCTCCAGAAGCCCGGAAGCCCGCACGTGCCGATCGCGGATTTCATACCCAGGTACCGCGCCGTGCTGGAGCTTGGCGACAAGATGGGGGTGACGCCTGTCCTAGAGTTCTGGGGACACTCAGCGAACCTGAGCCGACTGAACGAGGCGTTGTTCGTAGCGTCCGCGAGCGGCCACTCCAAGGCTGCGGTGCTGGCCGACGTGTACCACATGTATCGTGGCGGAAGCGAATACGAGGGGCTGCGCTTCCTCTCTCCGTCCACTCTTCCCATCCTGCACATGAACGACTTCCCGGCGCAGCCCGCGCGGGAGAAGATGACGGACGCTGATCGCGTGTGGCCGGGCGACGGCTGCGCGGACTGGAAGCAGATATTCGGCATCATGCGTGCCGGCAACCTCAATCCGTGGCTGTCGCTGGAGCTCTTCAACCCGGCGTACTGGAAGACGACGCCGCTGGAGACGCTGAAAACCGGCTTGGCAAAGATGAAGCAGGTGGCAAACTCAATCTAACGACAGAAAGGAACAGACGATGGAACAGACGATGCACAAATGGCAATTCTTCAAGTCGGCACGCTGCGTGCAGGCTAAGGTGGAGACGGGCGACGACCTGCTTGCGCTCAAGGAGCTGGACAAGAAGCTGTGGACGGTGCTGGCCGCGCCGACTACGGGTGTGCGCTTCGACGAGGCGACGCTGAAGCTGCTCGATGCCGACGGCGACGGGCGCGTGCGCGTGCCAGAGGTGCTGGCTGCAGTGGACTGGATGGCGACGCGCTTCAAGAAGCTCGACTTCCTATTTGCCGGCAACGCGGAGATCCCTCTTGACGAGCTGAAGGACGACACGCCCGAGGGCCAGGCGCTCCTTAAGTCCTTCAAGAACCTGCTCAACCGGGCCGGCAAGCCTGACGCGACCACGTTAGCGTTAGCGGACGTGATGGGCATGACTGACGTCTTCAACGCCCAGCCGTTCAACGGCGACGGCGTGGTGACCGCCAAGTCTACGGCCGACGCTGCCCTGGCTGACACGATCTCGGCGATCGCCGCAGCAGAGGGAACTGTTCCGGACCGCAGCGGCGAGGCTGGCATCGACCAGGGGAAGGCCGACGCCTTCTTTGCCGATGTCGCCGCGCGCCTCGCGTGGAAGTCGTCCGCGGCCGACGCCGCAGTGCTTGGCGACAAGACTGCCGACGCCTATGCCGCGTTCAAGGCCGTTGAGGCGAAGATCGACGAGTTCTTCACTCCGCCGGAGGACCTGCCGCTAGTGACGGACGCACCGGATCCCGTGCTGCCGCTGATGGTTGGCGTGCATCCGTTCTGGCGCGGCAAGTTCCGCGCGTTCGCGGAGGCGGTGGTCGCGCCCTCGACGGAGATCACGCGCGAAGAGTGGGATGCCGTCAAGGCAAAGTTCGCTCCCTACGAGGCTTGGCTTGCCGCCGAGGCGGGCAAGCCCGTGGCGGGGATTGCCGACGACGCGCTCGCGGCGTTCGCGAAGGATGGCGCCGCGCAGGCTCAGGTGAACGACCTGATCGCCAAGGATCTGGCGCTCGCCGACGAGTACGGGCGGCTCGTGGACTGCGAGCGCGCCGTGCGCTATGCGGCCAACCTCGTGCGCTGGCTGCACAACTACGTCAACCAGGCCAACCTCTACGATCCCAAGCGCGACGGCGTGTTCCGCACAGGCGACCTGTACATCGACGGGCGCGTGTGCCGCCTTTGCTTCGAGGTCGTCAACGAGGGCGCGCACGCCGCGCTCGCAGAGCGCAGCAAGTGCTGCCTGCTCTACGCGAAGCTGTCGCGGCCCGCGACTGGCGAGGCGCGCGAGGTGTGCGCGGTCGTCACGGCGGGACCAACGGCCGGCCTCTACGCCGGACGGAACGGAATCTTCATCGATTGCGACGGCAAGGACTGGGAAGCTGTCGTCGCGAAGGTGGTGGAGGCTCAGGTTTCCCTGCGCGAGGCGTTCTGGGCCCCGTGGGCGAAGATAGGGAACACGATCTCCGAGCAGTGCAAGAAGTTCCTCTCCTCCAAGCAGGACGCCGCAGTGGCGCAGGTTGGCGAGGGGGCTACCGCCGCCGCGGCCGCACCGAAGGCGGCCGAAGCGCCTAACGGCGCTGCGCTCGCGTCTAGCGTGGCCGCGCTTGGCGTTGGCATAGGCATGGCGGGCGCAGCGGTCGGCGGCCTGATCGGTCTCGTGGCCGGCCTGCCGCTCTGGAAGGTGCTGGCTGGCGTGGCGGCCGTGATCCTGATCGTGTCGCTGCCGAGCGTGATCCTTGCGTGGTTCAAGCTTCGCGCGCGCGATCTTGGCGCGATCCTCAACGCCGGCGGCTGGGCGGTGAACCGTCCGCTCACCTTCTCGATGGGCCTGGCGCGCACGTTCACGCGTCCCGCCAAGATGCCGATGGGGGCGGCGGTGGCGCGCGATCCGTACGCGTCGCACGGCTGGCTGAAGGTGCTGCTCGTGTTGCTGCTGCTGGCTGGAATCGCTGCGGGCGTCTGCTGGAAGCTTGGCGTTTGTCCGTTCAGCTGCTGCAAGAAGCAGACGGCTCCCGCCGCATGCACGGAACAGGCGTGCGAGAGCAAGCCTGCCGAAAAACCTGCAAAGTGACGTCCTGACAAGTTCAACATGAAGCCATCGCCGGAGATCGAGCAAGTCACAGAGCGTTTCCCGTTCGTGGCGTGCGAGTACGCGCGTGCGCTGGCGGAATCGAGCGACGCGTTCCGGCGGCAGCTGGAACCGGACGTGCGCGAGCTGGAGGATGACGAGGAGTTTGGCCCCGACCCCTTCGACGAGGAAGGGGAGGCGAGCGGATGCTTCGGACTCAAGCAGCGTTTCCCAGACCGCGTGCTGGTGATGACCTCGAACGCCTGCTTCATGAACTGCCGCCACTGCACGCGCAAGGGGCTGCTGCGCCACGCGGAGGTGGTGCGGTCCGACGAGGAGCTCGCGGCATGCGCCGCCTACGTGCAGGAGCATCCGCTCGTGCGCGACGTGCTGCTATCTGGCGGAGACCCGCTCGTGCTGCCGGATGTCGAGGTGATGCGGTTCGTGCGCGCGTTCGCTGCGTTGCCGCAGGTAGATGTGGTGCGCCTCTGCACACGTGCGCCGTGCGTCAATCCCGCGCGCGTCACGCGCGAACTCGCCGCACTTCTCGGTCATTGCGGCAAGGTGTGGGTGAACACGCAGTTCAACCATCCCGACGAGGTGACGCCTGCGGCAGTGGAGGCCTGCACAAACCTGGTTCGTGCCGGTCTGCCGGTTTCGTGCCAGACCGTGTTGCTCGCTGGCGTGAACGACTCTGCGGACGTGCTGCTCGACCTGTTCCGTGCTCTCCAGCGCGCGCGAGTGCGGCCGTACTACGTGTTCCAGTGCGATCCCGTGGCGGGAATCTCGCACTTTCGCGTGCCGCTCGAGCGCGCGATCGAGATCGAGCGTGAATGCGCCGCACGCATCGGCGGGCTGGGTCTGCCGCGTTTCGTGGCGGACGTTCCGGGGGCGGATCGCAAGATTCCGCTGGCGGAAGTGGAAGGTTAAAAGGTTAAAAGATTAAAGGGTTAAAAGGTTTGATGGGTTAGTAGGTTTGAAGGGTTAAAAGGTTAAAGGGTTGGCAGGTTGGTATGTGGGATTGGTAGAAGGTTGTAAGGTTAAAAGCGAAAGAAGAGGCATTAAGATGATGAAGCGAATTGGAGTGATGTCGGTGATGTCGTTTTGCTGCGGGTTGGCCGCATTTGCTGACCTCAAGATGCAGAACATAGCCCATCGCGGCATGTGGGACAAGGAAGTCCCGCAGAACACGGTGGAGGCCATAAAGCGCGCGTACGACTCCGGAGCCACGTGGGTTGAGACGGATTTTCACCATACGAAGGCAGGACAGATGGTGTGTATGCACGCGAATGACGAACTGAAGTCGTACACTGGCTGCACGAAGAAGGTCAAGGACCTCACGCCGGAGGATCTGGCGACGCTGAACCTCGGCACTCGGGACAAGCTGCCGAAGATCTACCGCATCCCGCTTCTGGACCAGGTGCTGGACGTCGTGCCGAAGCACGGCGTGGTGCAGGCCGAGATCAAGGGCTATTCGCCGCAGTACGCCGACATCTTCGACAAGGCGGTGAAGGCGCATGGCCTAACGGAGAAGAACATCGTTGTCTCGTCGTTCAACTATGATGCGCTGAAGGACTTCAAGGCGCGCTATCCGAAATACCGCACCGTGTGGCTGACAAGCCTTTCGAAGAAGAAGCCGTTCGCCGTGCAGGACTACATCGCTAAGTGCAAGGCCGCGAACATCGAGGTGTTCTGCCCTGGCTGCGGCTCCACGAAGGGCGTCATGACGCCTGCTGACGCCGACGCCGTGCGGGCGGCGGGCCTGGAGTTTCGCATGTACGGCGTCAATTCGCTGAAGGACCTCGAGCAGGCCAAGGCGCTGGGCGCGGTGGGATTCACCTGCAACCACTGGTTGAAAGCGTTCGAGTGGGCGAAGGAGATCGGCGGCGTGACGCTGTTGAAGTAGATTGCTTCGTTCCCTACTCTGTTCTATTCCAGACCCATATTTCTTGCCACGACGGAATTGATTTCGGAAAACGAAAAATGCGTCCCGCCCTTGATTTCATTGGGCGAAACGCACTTTTGAACTGGTGGAGGTAGGGTCTTAGAAAATAGGGGGGCGGGAGAGAAAGAAAGTTGGTTTTGAAAATCCTATGAGTTGGGAATGTGGTGAAAAGGTCATGGGATGCTCCTTTTTCTCAATTCGATTTTTGGGGAATTTTTTTTGAGCCAATAAATGGACGCGACCATAGGAGTGCTGCGGGCGCATCGGCATACAGCCCTGTCGTTTTGACGGGGGGGCGCTTTTGAATCTCTAGAGGTCGGCTCATCGCGGAAAAGTATATCATAGTTCGGCCCCGATTACTTCAACTCGACAGAGACCTTGAAGAAGCGGTTGGTTTCAAGGAAGGCGGCGTCGGAAAGGTCGTCCGAACGCGCCCAGCCTTCTGCATCGAGGGACGGCTTGCCCAGGAGCGTGTAGACGCGAGATGCGCTCATGGGATCAATCTGCACGTGCGGCATGCCGTTGTCCATCGTGATCTCCGCGTGGGCAGTCTGGTTGGAATCCGTCGGATCGAGATCCCACAAGTAGCTTTCCCATGCCGACAACCTTCCGCCCGCCGCCGTGCCGCCGCGAGGATTGGACGTCTCGGCCAACGCCGCCGCCTGGTAGTCAGCATCCGATGCGGTAGCCCTGTCCAGACCGCAATGCGCCTCCAGCCACTCCGGCGGCACCGTCACGCCGTGCGTCAAGTTCGTGTCGGGAACCGTGGGGACGAACTCATGGCATCCGATGTCGATGCCCCCGCCGCGAACCCTCATGCCGCCCAAGAGATCGGACGCGCCGGCTGCCGCGTCGGCCACGCCCGCGTCGATACACGGCGAATCCGGGCGCAGACTGTAATCCCCCGCCGCCGCATCGACAAAACAGGGATCTGTCATCATGTTGTCGGGACCGACTACCACAATGTTGTATTGGTTCACCATCGAGACCACGGGTATGCAACAATTCGTCGCGTACCAGAACGACGAGTCGTATGCATTGTCCTTTGCGTTCCCCCAGATGATTGAATTGCAGGCCTTGGCCATTGTGATTCCCGTGTTGTTCCCCGCAACGGTACAGTTCCGCAGACCATACCCGCCAAAGCCGATATCCCAGTTGGCTGTAATCAAGCAGTTATCCGCTGAGGCGTGCATCACGCCGTAGGCACAGTTCGACACGATGCAATGCTCGACGTTTCCGTAGTACGCGCCGTAGAGCGAATTGCGAAGCGTGAAGCCCCTGATGGTGTCGAAAAGCGGTACTGGGTTGTCCCCGTACCAAAAACATGCCACCGTTGGGAAGGCCTGGCTGACTCCATCGTGTCCACCGTCGATAATGGTCTTCTCCGGCCCGTCCGTAGACTGCACGGTAAACGTGTAGGCGAGATGATTGGTGACGAACTTCGTGTTGTCCACTTTTACGCTGCCGTACACGCCAGGCTTCACGTGGACGACCGTTCCGTCAAGCCGCACGGCGTCCACCGCCTCCTGGATCGACTTGAACGGCGATTCCCAGCTGAGTCCTGTTCCGCTGGACGCGACCGAGGCATCGACGTAGATGTCGAGTTGCCGGATGCCGCCATTGAGGAAGGTCGCCGGATCGACAGGCGGAGCTGGCCATTCGGTGTACGTGGTCTCCCCACCCCGAAGCGAGTACACGCCCGTGGCAATGCAGGAATCCATGACCGATGCTTGACCATCCCAGATGTTGATCTTCACCCAGCCGACGGTCGTGCCGTTGGGATGGCCGTAATACAGATAGAGCACCTTCGTCTCGTACCTGGCGCACGTGTATGTGTAGGGCACTTCTGGGATGTTCCTTCCGGTGCTTTCGTTCTTGAACACGCTGGCGCGGTAGATCGTGTTGGACACGCTCACATTCGTCTTCTTGGGCGCAATGAACCATGCCCCCCGGATGTCATAGTTTGCCAATAAGGGTTCGGTGGATGGATCGAAGGATGGGCCAAGTTCCACGACAGGTGGCTCTAATTCCCGCGCGGCCAGCGTCACCGTTTCCGTATCGCCGTTTACGACACAATCAATGCCTATCACCAGCGACGGCGTGCCCCAGGGACCGTAGGCGTGACATTCAAAACGCCTCTCCCACACGCTGTAATCCGGGGAGTAGTCCCATCCCTGCATTTGGCCTTCAAATACATCCTGGTAGATGGCTACCTCCGCACACACAGGGGAGACAGCGGCAAACACGAGCAAGGCCCCGAGCCAAGGTCTGGCCCGGCGACAAACCGCCCCGCGACCCGCAGAAGTGCGGGTCGGCAACGTGACGCTCTGTGCCTTGCAGTCCAACATAACTTTTGCGTCAATCATTATGCCACAACTGCGGAGTAGGCACAAGGCGAAACTACAGGCGAAACTTACAGCAGGTCGATCACGCGCACGTCCTTGACGTTGACCGCGCTGGGATCGGCGTAGTAGCGCATCACCGTTCGGATATCGTCACCGCTGATGGACGAGGCCATCTCCGCCCCGAACTTCTGGTAGATGTGATCAATGCAGATCTTCCGGAGTTCGTAGCACCCCTTTGAGCCGGTGAATATCTTGCACGCCCGCAGCTCCTGGTTGAGGCGCGCGTACACGTCGCGGGCGCAAGGCACGACGAGCTGCGAATCGCGAGCCTCGTTCCGCGTCCAGCCCTTGCGCTTGTTGTGCGGGATGCCGCCGTCGTGGTAGGTGCACAGCCGATCCCAGATGTCGGGATGGACAGGCCATGCGACGGTGCGCCCGGACGAGAGACGCGTCTTGTGGGGCGTGTAGCAGAGGACGGCACGGCCTTCCTTGATGCGGAAGTCCGACCAGCGCAGACGCTCCGCGTCGCTGTTGCGCATGGCGAACTCAAGCATGAGCGTTGCGATGATCCATTCGCGCGGGTCGTTCCGATTTTCCAGTCTGCCATACCAATCCTTGACCTTGGCGAGGACGGTGGAATCCGGGCGGACGTACCGAGGCGACTGGCGTTGGCACGAGGGCATCTCAAAATGCGGGAGAGTCCACTTCTTGTCGGCGTAGTAGCGCAGGGTCCATTTTGCGAAGAGCTTGCGGAACGAGTAGAGGTAGCTCCACACGGAGATCGGTTTCAGTTTCGAGCATCGCGCCATGTCGAGGAGGCGTTCGAGACATGTGCGGTTGAACACCGTGATCGGCTCGTCGAGCGAGATGCTGCCGATCTCGCAGAGGCGTCGTGTGCCGCTAACGGCGCTTATGACTGTCTTCTCGCAGGGCTTCTCCATCCGCATCCGCTCGATTGCGGCGAACTTCGGATAGGTTTCCAAGACCATCTTTACGGTCGGTATCACTTTCATTTTGATGTCCTTTCGTTAAGGTTGAAATGGATATTTTATCCGCGCCGCACACGGCAAAGCGCGTTTTCGGCGCATTTCTTTCCTCTACAACACAGAGCGCACATTGCGTCTCTGCGCCCCAGAGAAGATCCGGGGAAAAACAAGGAACAGAAAAATGAAGAAACTCATGTTTGTGGCGGCGGCGGCGATTGCCAGCTCCGCATTTTGCATCGAGTCGGCGAACACCGTCGGCTACACGGCCAAGACCATCCAGGCAGGAATGTTCTATCTCGTCGGTGCGCAGTTCGATGAGACCGGTACTACTTCTGCTGGACGCGTGGATATGAACAAGCTCATCAAGCTTCCTGATGGTCTTGTTGCTGGTGAGTATGACAACGATTTTGCTACCGCACCTGTGATTCAGGTGCAGAAAGCAGCGGGCGGCTACGACAAGTATTACTACATTTCAGACGGCACGTACGACGACGGTGAAGACACGCCGCTCGGCAAAGATGCTTGGTGCGACGTCGACGGCTACGAGTTGACCGATGCCGCGAAACTTACGCTGGGCAAGGGTGTCTGGTTCAAGTCTCCAGTGACAGGCGGCTCGCTCACATTCTCTGGCCAGGTGTCTGATTCCTCGTCCACAGCACTGTCGTTTACAGCCAACATGTTCCACATCTTCTGCAACCCGTATCCGTGTGACGTTGCTCTCAAGAACGTGACGACGACGGCGGCGGCTGGCGAGTATGATAACGACTTTGCCACCGCGCCCGTGATTCAGGTGCAGAAAGCTGCGGGTGGATACGATAAGTATTACTACATCTCGGACGGCACGTACGACGATGGCGAAGACACGCCGCTCGGCAAGGACGAGTGGTGCGACGTCGACGGCTACGAGCTTGAGGGCAACCAGATTGAAGCGGGTGCGGCCTTCTGGTTCAAGGCTCCTGTGAATGGCACGCTGACGTTCACGAAGTAACTAAACGGCTTGAGGAAGCGGCGACATCTACCATGCCGTCGCTTCCGAAGGAAAACTGGGATGGCTGATTTCAACGTCAGCCGGACCGAACTAACAAACAAGGAAAATGAAAATGAAGAAACTGATAATGTTGCTTGCCGCCGTATGTGCGGTAGGTATCGCACAGGGGTCGTATGTCGACTGGAAGTTCGGCAAGGACACCTCCTATAACGGGTATACTGTGTATGCGTTCGACAGCGCAGACCAGGCTACCGTCCTCGCCGCGCTCTCTGCCTTTGACAGCGATGCGCTCACGACCATCAACAGCAAGGTGCTGTCTTCAAAGACGGTATCGAAGGGCAATGCCACGTCCACAGGCGTTGACGTCGGTGATTCGACCTCTCTGATGTTGCTGGCCATCAACGGCGCGTTTGAAGTCGGCAAGGACTACAAGTACGACACGCTCAACATCTCGGGTTCGACGTATGGAGCGACGGATCCGTCTCCTGACACGCCCGCAACGCTCTCGTCGTTCGGCAATAGCGGGACGATTGTCGCGGCTGGCGGCGGCGGCGGCGGTGGCGGTGGCGGTGCGCCTGAGCCTACCTCTGGCCTTCTGCTCCTCGTGGGCGGCGCGATGCTCGCGCTGCGCCGCAAGCAGAAGTAACGCTGGCGCGTTGCTAGACGGGAACGCCCGACCGCTTGTGCGGGCGGGCGTTTCTGTTTCTGGCAGATGTATTCGCGCCTATCGTCTCGCGTCTGGCGTCAGCGATGAGGGCAGCAATCACAAGACGATAGTCGGGAGTGAAGAAACATGATATTCACGGTAACATACCGCAGCAAGACCGGGGCGAGGGCCGAGGTCGAGATCGAGGCCGCAAACCGCGCGGCTTGCATGGCCGAGTGCAAACGGCGCGGGATCGCGCCCATAGGAATAAGGGAGCGGCGAAGCGGCAAGAGCTCAGCCCAAGGCGGCGCGGGGCGCGCCGCAAACGTTTCCGCCGCGCCTCGCGGCGGAACATGGAGAGCCGCCATCTTGGCGGCGTCGGTCCTTGCCGTTGTCGGCGGCGGCTTGTGGTGGTGGTTCAGTCGCGAAGTGGTACAACCCGCCCCAGCCGAGAAGTCCTCCAAGCAGTCCGTGGCAAAGCCGGTGTCGGGAAGCGGCAATAGTGTCGCTTCCCCGAAGCGTGTGGCGAGGCCCGCCGCCACCAACACGCCGTCTGCGGCCGTACAGGAGCGTGGCGCATCCCCATCCTCCCGCATGTACCTTGGACTCCGCGTGATCTCTTCAGAGGCAACCACCAACAACGGCGTGATCGTGGAACGGCTGCGCACCGAGGACGGCAAGATACATTCAATCGTCTCCGATGCCGCAACACCGGTTTTCGAGCATCCTACGGACGAAATCCTAGCCTCCCTGCCCCCGGCCGACGGGACCTCGGCCTCGCCGCCCCCGCCTTCCGTTCCAGACCTTGACAAGCGGTTCGCCGAATCTCTCAAGACAGAAATCAAGATACTGGATACGGACACCGATGACATACGAGCAATGAAGCAAGCCGTGATTGAACTTCGAGCCGAGGCTAAGAAGCTCCTCGACCAGGGTCTCTCAATGGACGAGGTGCTTCGTGAACACCGTCGCTTGGCGGAGGAGAACGAGTCGATGCGCCGCAACGTGCTGGTCGAGCTCAAGAAGATGATCGCCGCAGGCGACGAATCGATGGCGCTGGAATACCGGAAATGCGCGAATGCCGCGCTTGAGCAGATGGGAATCGCGCCGGTCACAATGGCGGTGACGGCGGATGAGAAGGCAGAGCGGGCCGAAGGAAGGCGCGAGCGCGCCCGCGAGCGGCGGAAGGCACGGGAATCCGATTGACCGTGCCTAGCGCCGATGTCGGCAAGACGGCGACAGCAATCACTATGGAAAGAAAACAAAGGAGAATACGATGAGGATTGTAACAATGCTGACACTTGTCGGCGCAATCGCGTTTGCAGGACTTGAGGCTGCGGACAACGCGCCGCCCCCGCCCGACACGAGCAGGCCGAAGGCTGGCGAGAGGCGCAGGCGCAAGCGGCTCACGCCGGAGCAGCAGATGCAGAAGTTCGGCGGGTTCGTGGAACGTGCGTACGACGGGAAACGCGTGTACTTCCTAGACGCCCAGAAGCGAGCCGGGACAAACGCGGTGGAATGGGTCGCCGAACAGGCGCGGATCGCGCTGTCATTTCCGGTGCGCATCGAACGTTCGCCCGACGGCTCGCTCGCCGCGCCGTCCGACGCGGGCGGGGTCGTGCGCGTGGTGGATCTGGCGGCAACGCCTGCGCTCCTCGTGGCACCGGAGGATGGCTGGGCGCAGGTGAACGTGGCCGTGCTTGCGGCGGACACGCCGTCCGAGGAGGAGCTGGAGACTCGTCTGAAGAAGGAGCTTTGGCGCGCGTTTGTGTATGCATTCGGGGGCGGGAACTCGCTGAGCCACGGCGACGTCATGCGTCCGGTGCATTCGTTACGCGACCTTGACGCCGTGCCGACGCTGGTGTCGTCCCCAGAGCCGTTCAACGCGATGCTTGAGTGTGCGGCAGCACGTGGTATAAGGCCTGTCTACCGTACTACGTACCGACAAGCTTGTCGAGAGGGCTGGGCTCCCGCACCCACGAACGAATGGCAGAAGGCGATCTTCGAGCAGGTCAAGTCAGACAAGGAGCGCGGCCCCACGAATCCCATCAAGATTTCACCGCCTAATGCGAAGAAGTGAAGTTCACCTACACATATCGCTCCTCGGACGGCCAAAGGCACACCGCTGAGATTGAGGCGGAGAGCCGCGACGCGGCTTTCGCCAAGGTACGCGCCGAGCTGGGCATCAAGCCGATCAAGATGACTGCCGTGGCTGTCAGCCAAGGCCAGGACACCCAGGACAACCGGGACACCCAAGACAGACGGCGCGCAAGCGTCCTGGGTGTCTTGGGTGTCCTGGGTGTCTTGGCTATCCTCGTGCTCCTTGCCTTCGGTGCCTGGTATTGGCTCACGGAGCGCGCGGCGCGTCCGGGGGCCGCGCCCTACCAGGTGATGACGCCCCAGGGACCTGTGACGCTGAGCGTGGCCGAACCGTTGCCTCGCCAGCCGATACCAGGGGACAGGGTTAGAATTGAAAAGGCCCGCGACACGACCTTCACAAATGCCGCAGAACGCCTCCTGTCGCGCTTCGCGGAGCCGGGGCGGCCAGTCGCCGCCCTGCCCGCCGAAAGGCCGACGGAGGCCGAATTTGCGGCCTGTCTGCGCGAAACGATCCGAACGGCCAGCACCGACTTCACCGAGGTGGTAGACCTCAAGCGGATCGTCGCCGGGATGAAGCGGGAAATGAGGGCGTATCTCGCCGGCGGCGGCACGGCTGAGCAGTATCTTTCGGAACTCGCCAAGCGGCAGAAGCTCGAGGTCTCCTACCGCGAGAACGCCGAGAAGAGGCTGGAGGGCATGCTGTCGAAGCCCAAGGAGGCATACGCCTACTGGCTCAAGGCGAACGCCTCGCTGAAATCGATGGGAATCTACGAGCTGCCGCTTCCGCCCGCCCTGCACGGCTATCAGGCCGGGCTGGATCTGGACGAGTAGCCTACTCGTCGATGTCGAAGCTCA
>Ga0265298_10006603_pt1 | contig 14284 bp, 14 predicted proteins | sample AusTroGonzalo_MG_3_FD_193486 | JGI IMG/M metagenome (GOLD analysis project Ga0265298, IMG submission 193486) | Bovine rumen microbial communities from tropical cattle in Woodstock, Queensland, Australia - Gonzalo_01 | ecosystem: Host-associated > Mammals > Digestive system > Stomach > Rumen ...
CAATTCTTCATGCATTAACTCGAATGCAGAGTCAGGTTCAGTTTGCAAGGATGTTAGAATTTTAGAATTCTGTTTTCCCATTATCTCATCCCACATTTCAATCATGGGATATGGCGGAGATGTAACAACAAGATCAACAGAGTTATCTTGCGTTTGTCGCATCTTTTGCGATGTCCCTATATATATATTATGAGTTGTGCACATATTCATCCCATTTTTACTATTTCCATTGCATCATTAGCAATGTCTTTTTCTGGTTCAGTTATTTCTTTTATTTGGTCAGCTAACCAAAGGGTAAGTAATTCTTTTTCGTCAGTATGTAATATACTGGCGAGATTAATCACTTGCTCACGCTTGGCAGGGCGTTCACCACGTTCAATCTTGCTGTAAAGTCCAGCATCTACATCGAGGGCAGCGGCTACCTTGCGTTGAAGTTGTCCGCTTTCTTCGCGTAATTGTTTGATTTTGTCGGCAAATAACATTGTGCAATTTTTTTGAATGTTACTAAATACACTTGTAATAAAATCACTTGACAAATTTTGTACAAAAATATAGCTTTTTTTGCTAATAGTAGAAAATTTATGGCGTATATTTTTGAACAATTATTCCAGTTCGTCTGGATTTGTAATCCAGACGCCTTTGTTCCACTAGTCGAAAACATTTGTCAGCACGACACTCCGACTGAGCCGAGAGGCGTGAAAAAAATCAATGGAGAGAACGTTAAAAAGGCGTTGGTGCCTTAGTACGTTATGGGTAGTATAACGATAGCGTGGCACTTCAACGCCTTTAGTGAACGACATTGATTTTTAGCCGAGCGGGTCCGTCTTGAACTTTTTGCTTACTTTTTCTTTCAAGAGAAAAAGTAACAGAAAGAAAATCAGAAAAAAGGGGAAATTTGCTTTTTCCGTAAATGTTTGTACATTAGCACTGAAAAAATTCTGTTATGGAAGATAAAATCATACTATCGGGCTTGACGCTGGCTCAAATACAGAGCAAAGCACAGTATATACTTGAAACAGAAGTGAAGCCACGTTCCGAGTTGTTTCGGATTCGCAAGCGAGAAGGTCGTTTAAGCAAAGAAGTAATGGATCTTATAAAACAACAAAATGCCTGAACTAACCATTATCGCAGGGTGCAACGGTGCAGGAAAATCAACATTCGCAAAATCTTTTTTACCTGCAAACGAAACGTCTTTTGACTATGACAGAACATTTCTTGAATTCTATAATAGTTTGCCTGACAGCGAATTACGCGAGAATTTCGCACAATTCGGAATTTACTGCAAATTAACACAATTTTCCGAATAGCGAATATACTTCGTTTTTTTTTGCCAAATTTGAATATTCACTGCAAACAGTGGCAGTTGCTGGAATGAGATTTAGGGCATAAAAAAAGCCTCAACATTTCTGCTGAGGCTTGCTCCCAAAACTGGACTTGAACCAGTGACCCTCTGATTAACAGTCAGATGCTCTAACCAACTGAGCTATTTGGGAATGTTGCTTCCTAAAAAGCAGTGCAAATATACAAGTAATTTTGAATAAAAAAATATCTTTGTAAAAAATTTAACAATGAATACAATTATTTTCGGTACGATTGCTTTTGATGCGATTGAAACTCCGTATGCCAAGACGGATAAAATTATTGGCGGATCTGGTACATATATCTGTTTTTCAGCGTCTTACTTCGTGAGACCTCAGACTCTTTCTGCCGTAGGCTATGATTTTCCACAGGAATTTATCCAAAAACTGAAAGACAAGGGTGTGGATTTGGATGGAATGCAGATAAAACAAGATGAGAAATCTATGTTTTGGTCGTGTCGCTATTTCGATAATATGAACCAACGTGAGACGTTGACGACGGAGTTGAACGTGGTTGAACATTACAATCCGATTCTTCCCGAATCATACAAAAATACGGAATATGTGATGTTGGGAAATGGCAGTCCAGTGCTGCAACGTAATGTGTTGGAACAACTTCACCATAAACCGAAGTTCGTCGCTCTCGACACTATGAATTTCTGGATGGACACGATGATGGACGAACTCAAAAAGACCATCTCTATGGTTGACATTATCATAATAAACGACGAGGAAGCCCGTCAGTTGTCGGACGGCGAACGTTGTTTGTCGAAGGCGGCACGCAAGATTTGTGCTATGGGACCTCGCTACGTTATTATTAAAAAAGGCGAACATGGAGCATTGTTGTTCAGCAAGGATAAGATTTTCAGCGCTCCCGCTCTGCCGCTCGAAGACGTGGTTGACCCGACAGGTGCAGGCGATACGTTCGCCGGTGCGTTTATAGGCTATATAGCACAACAGGACAAAACTGATTTCGAGACTCTGAAGACCGCCGTAATCGTTGCTTCGGCTATGGCTTCGTTCACCGTTGAGAAAATGGGTACCGAGGGGCTGGAAAATCTCACACCGTATCAAATCGAAAACAGAATCCTTAAATTCAAGGAACTTTCGGAGTTCAAGATTTAACAGCACAAAACGTGGTCAAGAACGTTTATATTCTTTGTATTGACGACATTACTCCCGAAATGATTGCCCGTGTGGAACGGCAGTTGCCGCAGCGATATGCTCAGGCAAAACGGTTCCGCTTCGAGAAAGGATTTCTTCGGTCAATAGGGGTGGGAGTGTTGTTGTTGCACGTTTTTCCCGATTTGAATGAAAATCTGATTCGGAAAAATGAATTTGGTAAGTTGTCGATTGTTGACCACGACGAATGTAGCATTTCGCATAGCGGGAAATATGTGGTGCTTGTAACTGACCAAAATCTTATTGGTATTGATATAGAGGAAATTACCGAAATCAAGGAAAAACACACCATGGTCTCCAAAAAAGTCTTTTCACCCGAAGAACGGCAATGGATGCAAGACGATATGAGCCAACGTTTCTTTGTGTTGTGGACACAAAAAGAAAGTTTGGTGAAAGCCGTTGGTTGTGGCATTACGGTCCCTCTTGCCGAATGCAATGTGTTGCCGTTTGAAAAAGGAGAAAGTGTCGATTATGCGCAAAATCGTTGGTTCGGAGCAACAACGATATATGACAATCATTGCGTGAGCGTGTGTGCAAGTGCCCCGATAGAATCAATTTCTTTTTGTTGCTTGTAAAATAAGAAAAAGCACGTCGTTGCCGAAGCGTGTGCGTGGATTGCAAAAGAAAGCGGCTGTCCAAAAGTTTGGGCAGCCGCTTTTTATAGAAAAACAATAATTTTATTTTTGTTCTTCGTGTTTTGGTTGGCGAGGAGGTCTTTCCATCAAAACTTTTCTTGAAAGTTTGAATTTACCTTTCTCTATGCCAATCAATTTCACTTCAATCACATCGCCTTCTTTCAAGTAATCGGAAACTTTGTTCACACGTTCCCATGCTATTTCCGACACATGAAGCAAACCGTCTTTTTGTGGCAAAAATTCGCAGAAAGCACCAAATTCAACGATTGATTTAACTGTTGCCTTGTAAACTTTGCCAACTTCGGGTTCTTGCGATATACCAAGAATGTAATCCTTAGCGGCATCCATTCCTTCTTTGTTGTTACCCGAAATTTCAACGATTCCGAATCCGTCAACTTCTTCAATTGAAATGACAGTATTCGTACGAGCTTGAAGTTCCTGAATGTTTTTACCACCAGAACCGATAACAGCGCCAATGTAATCTTTACCAATTTTCAATGTCTCGATTCTTGGAGCGTGTGGTTTCAAATCGGCACGAGGTTCAGCGATTGTTTCGGTGATTTTGCCTAAAATGTGCAAACGACCTTCTTTTGCCTGATTCAATGCCTTTTCCAAAACTTCGTATGACAAACCGTCAACCTTGATATCCATCTGCGTTGCAGTGATACCGTCAGCCGTACCAGTTACCTTGAAGTCCATATCGCCAAGGTGGTCTTCGTCACCAAGAATATCGGACAATACCGACCATTTTACATTGCCTTTGTCTGTAATTAATCCCATCGCAATACCAGCAACTGGTTTCTTGATTTTTACACCTGCGTCCATAAGAGCAAGAGTACCAGCACAAACTGTTGCCATTGAAGAAGAACCGTTCGATTCCATAATATCCGACACTACGCGTACGCAGTATGGATAGTCAGCAGGAATCATTCTCTTCAATGCTCTCCAAGCCAAGTGTCCGTGACCGATTTCACGACGGCCAACGCCACGTTGTGCCTTTGCCTCACCTGTTGAGAATGGAGGGAAATTGTAATGAAGCAAGAATCTGTCTTTTCCTTGAATCAATACGTCGTCAATGATTTTCTCATCTTGTTTTGTACCCAAAGTGACACTTGTCAACGATTGGGTTTCACCACGAGTGAAAATTGCAGAGCCGTGAGGGCCAGGAAGATAGCCGACTTCGCACCAAATAGGACGAATGTCGGTTGTCTTACGACCATCCAAACGTTTTCCTTCGTCCAAAATGCAACGACGCATAGCTTCTTTTTCAACAGCATGGTAATAACGATTAACCATTTCTGCCTTTTCAGCAGCTTCTTCCTCGTTCATTGCAGCAAGATATTCATCTCTGATGGCAGAGAAGTTTGCTTCGCGTTCGTGTTTGTTGGTATTTTCCGATGCTGCAATGGCGTATGCCTTGTCGTAGCATTTATCCCACACATCTTTACGCAAATCTTCGTCGTTTTCTTCGTGACAATACTCACGTTTAACAGTTTTTCCTACTTCTGCCATAAGCTCATTTTGAGCTACGCACATAGGTTTGATAGCTTCGTGAGCGAATTTCAGTGCTTCGAGCATTTCTGCCTCCGAAACTTCATTCATTTCACCTTCAACCATCAAAATGTTATCGTATGTTGCACCAACCATGATGTCGATGTCGGCACGTTCCATTTCTTCAAAAGTCGGGTCGATGACTAATTTGCCGTCAACGCGGGCAACGCGCACTTCTGCAATCGGACCGCCAAAAGGAATGTCTGATACAGCCAAAGCTGCCGAAGCTGCCAATCCAGCCAACGCATCAGGTTGATCTTTCCCATCAGCCGAAATAAGCAACACGTTTACAAATGTCTCAGCATGATAATTGTCTGGGAACAACGGACGCAAGGCTCTATCAACCAAACGAGCAGTTAAAATCTCATAATCTGAAGCTTTTCCTTCTCTCTTTGTAAATCCACCCGGAAATCTTCCAAACGAAGCGAATTTCTCTTTGTACTCCACGGTAAGTGGCATGAAATCAGTACCAGGAACAGCATCTTTTGCACTACATACGGTAGCCAAAAGCATTGTGTCACCCAAACGAACCACAACGGAACCGTCGGCTTGTTTAGCCAATTTTCCCGTTTCGATTTCGATGGTACGACCATCACTCAACGTGATTACTTTCTTAAAAACTTGTAACATATCGTATTTTTTTTGTGTATAAAATTCCTCACTATTATAAAATAGGAAAAGGCAACTTGAAAAAATTGCCTTCCCACTAATAGATTTTGTATCGTAAAATTATTTACGAATATTTAATTCCTTAATTAAGCTACGGTATTCTTCTATGTCGTGGTCTTTCAAATAAGACAATAGATTACGTCTTTTACCAACTAACTTCAACAAAGAACGTTGTGTAACGAAATCTTTGTGATTTTCCTTCAATTTTTCAGTCAAAGCATTGATTCTTTCTGTGAAAATAGCAATTTGACACTTTGTAGAACCTGAATCATTAGCTGACTTTCCAAATTTCTTAATTATTTCAGCCTTTTTTTCTGTAGTTAAATACATAATACTCTAATTTTCTCTAAAACTCGTTTTTCAAGACGCAAAAGTAAATGTTTTTCTTGAATTACAATACTATGCAAGATTTTTTTTCAAAAAAAATAGCAAGGCCATTTTGGTTTTGAATTATTTTTTGTTTGTAAGATGAAAAAAAATTATTATACTTGCATTACAAGAGAGATATATTTGTCTCCTTGTGAAATACGATAAAGACGTTTCAAGAGAAAAAATTTATGGCTACTGTTGACGACAAAGAACTGTTAGCGTGTTTGAAAGAAAAATTTGGTTTTGATTCCTTCAAAGGGCAACAAAAGGAGGTAATCCAAAGTCTTATGGCAGGTAAAGATACGTTTGTATTGATGCCGACAGGCGGCGGAAAATCCTTGTGCTACCAATTGCCTGCAATTATGCTTGAAGGAACGGCCATTGTCATTTCCCCGCTGATTGCGCTGATGAAGAATCAGGTCGATGCAATGCGTGGTTTCAGCACCGACGACAGAATTGCCCACTTCTTGAACTCGTCGTTGACTCGCTCGGAAATCACCCAAGTGAAACAGGATGTCCGTTCGGGTATTACCAAATTATTATATGTAGCGCCCGAATCGCTGACGAAAGAAGACAATATTGATTTCCTACGAAGCATAAAAGTCTCTTTCTATGCGATAGACGAGGCACACTGTATTTCGGAATGGGGACACGATTTCCGTCCGGAATATAGAAAAATAAAACCTACGGTTGAAAACATAGGTCGTGCGCCTATCATTGCCCTTACGGCAACGGCAACGCCCAAGGTACAACATGATATCCAGAAAAACTTGGGAATGTTGGACGCACAGGTGTTCAAGTCGTCGTTCCGTAGAAAAAATTTGTATTATGAGATTCGTCCTCAGGTTGATGCGACAAAACAAATAATAAAATTCATACGTGAAAATCCTGGTAAGTCGGGCATTATTTATTGTCTGAGTCGTAAGAAAGTTGAGGAACTTGCCAATACGCTGATAGTGAACGGTATAAAGGCTTTGCCGTATCATGCGGGGCTCGACGCATCCACTCGCTCCGAAAATCAGGACAAGTTCTTGAAGGAAGATGTCGATATTATTGTTGCGACAATAGCGTTCGGTATGGGAATCGACAAACCCGATGTGCGTTTTGTCATTCATTATAATATGCCTAAATCGCTTGAAGGCTATTATCAGGAAACGGGCCGTGCTGGTCGTGACGGTGGCGAGGGTCGTTGTATCGCGTTTTATAGTTACAAGGACATTCTTCGTCTTGAAAAATTTATGGAAGGCAAGCCTGTTTCGGAACAGGAAATTGGTAAGCAGTTGTTGCTTGAAACGTCGTCGTATGCCGAATCAAGCTTGTGCCGCGTTCGTGTGCTGCTGAAGTATTTTGGCGAGGAAATGAACGAAGACTGTGGCAATTGCGACAACTGTCTGCATCCAAAACCACAAATTGAAGTGATGAATGATGCCGTAAAGGTTTTGAAGACGATAAAGGCCGTTCGCGAACGCTTCAAACAAGGACATATTGTGGAAATCTTGATGGGTACGAAATCTACTGAAATCAAGACTTACAAACATGATGAATTAGACGAGTTCGGTTGGGGTGAAGACCACGATGCGAAATATTGGAATGCAATCATTCGTCAGATGCTGATGACAAGATTGTTGGACAAGGAAATTGAAAATTATGGCTTGCTGAAAATCACCAAGGCCGGAAACGATTTCTTGAACAAACCATATTCGTTCACCATCACCGAAGACCACGACTACGAGCAGACGGAAACCGATTCTGACGCTCCACAATCGGGCGCAGCGCTGGATTCCACCTTGGCTTCCATGCTGATGCAGTTGCGGAAAGACGAGGCGAAAAAACACGACGTTCCTCCGTATGTTATTTTCCAAGAGGTTTCAATCAACGAAATGGCGACGCAGTATCCTATCACTTTGCAAGAATTGCAGAATATTTCGGGTGTGGGAGAAGGCAAGGCTCAAAAATATGGAAAACCGTTCGTTGATTTGATTGCACAATATGTCGAGGAACACGAGATAGAACGTTTTCAAGATGACATTATCGTAAAATCGGTCGGCACGAAGTCGGAAATCAAGAAACAGATTATCGCCAACATTCAGAAACACTTGCCGTTGGACATTTGTGCCGAGTCGCTTGGCTATTCTCTTTCGGAATTGCTGATTGAGATTGAAAAGATAGTAAATTCAGGATTCTCGTTCGTTTCAACCATCACAAAAAAATGTATTCTTGACTATTACATAAACGACGTGATGGAAGAAGATGCCATTGAAGAATTGTACGACTATTTCTGTCACGAAGAATCGGAAAATATTCAGGACGCCTTTGATGAATGGTGCTCCGATGGTACTTATACGGAAGAAGAGGTACGTTTAGTTAGAATTAAATTTTTGTCGGAGAAAGCAAATTAAAATACTATGAAGATTGCGGTAGATTTTGACGGTACGTTGGTAGAACACAAATATCCAGAGATAGGAGCAAAGAAATTATTTGCTTTTGAGACATTGCGCGAGTTGCAGAAACGTGGCGATTTCTTAATCCTATGGACATATCGCTCGGGAAAATTGCTTGACGAGGCAGTGGAGTTTTGTCGGAAAAACGGTGTGGAATTTTATGCCGTGAACAAAAATTATCCCGAAGAAGAGTTCGACGAAACGCAAATGAGCCGTAAAATCGATGCCGATGTATATATTGACGACAGAAATGTGGAATTTTTGGGCGAGATCGACTGGTCGGAAATATGCAAGAAACTGAAGGTTGGCACAATGAACGAAGCCGATTATGCCACCCCGAAGAAAAAATCATTTTTAGGTAGTCTTTTTGGAAAATAGCGAGCAGACAACGGATTTGTATGTGGACGTAATTTTGCCTTTGGCAGTTCCACTATATACATATCTTGTCCCTACACATTTGCATACGGCTGTTGCAATCGGCTGTCGTGTCGTGGTACAGTTGGGGACGAGAAAGATGTACACTGCTGTCGTGTATGCCATTCACAACAAGAAACCCGATACTCCCAACATCAAGGCGATAGATTCGGTACTCGACGAAGTTCCTATTGTTACCCAAACGCAGTTGCAGTTGTGGGACTGGATGGCGGATTATTATATGTGTAACCGTGGCGAGGTGATGAAAGCCGCCTTGCCGTCGGGATTGAAGTTGGAGAGTGAGGCAATCCTTTCGGTAAATCCCGATTTTGATTGCATGCTCTTGACGGAAACTGAGCGAGATGCGTTTCTTCTGATTGAAAAAAATCAAGGAATGACCATGCTCGATTTGGCAAAAATGCTCGGAAAAAAGTCTGTAGCAACGCTTACGCAACGACTTGTGGCTCTCGACGCAATTAGCGTGGGGGAATCAATTTCAAGTCAGTATAAGCCAAAAATAAAGACGTTCGTCAGGTTTGCACAGTCGCCCAGCGATAAAGAATTTGTAAACACGGCATTTGCCAAAGTTTCAAAGGCGGCAAAACAACAGGAATTGTTTCTAAAACTGCTTGATTTATACGCAAGACAGAAGACGAAGGACGATTTTGCCGTAGAAAAAACCGAATTGCTGAAGCAAACGACACCACAAGTGCTCTCGGAATTGCAGAAAAAAGAAATTGTGCTGTTCGAAAACAGGGTTGTTTCTCGTTTTGAGACCTATTCGCCTATAAAGGGTTTGGCACAATTGAGTGACAAACAGACGATTGCGTTACAAGAAATACAATCAACCTTTGAGACAAGACAAACGTGTCTGCTTCATGGTGTAACGTCGAGTGGAAAAACCGAGGTATATATCCACCTGATTCAGAAAATGCTTGATGCAAAGAAACAAGTGTTGTACTTGCTTCCCGAAATTGCGCTTACCTCACAGATAATCAATAGATTGCGTAATGTATTCGGGAATCAGGTCGGTGTGTATCATTCTCGCTTTTCCGACAATGAACGTATTGAGGTATGGAACAATTTGTTGGCAAATTCCGATATTTCATACAAGATAATCCTCGGGGTCCGTTCGTCTATCTTTTTGCCTTTCAATGATTTAGGTTTGGTTATCGTAGATGAGGAACACGAAACCTCGTTCAAACAATATGACCCGTCGCCACGCTACAATGCACGCGATATGGCGTATATCCTGGCACAAAAGCATAATGCCAAATTGCTTTTGGGAACTGCCACGCCAAGTATGGAAACGTATTTCAACGTGTTGTCGAAACGTATCGGTTTGGTGGAACTCACGCAACGCCATACAACGGCTCCGTTGCCCATTATTCATTTGATTGACTTGCGTACCGAGCGAAAACACCTACGAATGCAGGATGACGTGTTTAGTAAGACGTTGTTGGAGAAAATAAAAGAGAATCTTGACGAAAAGCGACAGATTATTCTGTTTCAGAATCGCCGCGGCTTTTCGCCCTATATGGAATGTCCCGATTGCGGGCATGTGCCGCAGTGTGTCAACTGTGACGTTAGCCTCACGTATCATAAGTTCTCGAATATGCTGGTCTGCCACCATTGCGGCTTTGCCATGCGCTATTCGGCAGAGTGTCCCGAATGTCACGGGAAAGACGTGCGCCTTGTCGGTTTTGGAACGGAGAAGATAGAAGACACGCTGAAGCAGATATTTCCGAATACCAAGATTGCCCGCATGGACTTGGATACAACGAGAGGAAAGAATGCCTACACGGAATTGATTGATAAGTTTGAACAGAGAGAAATAGACATTCTTGTTGGTACACAAATGATTACCAAGGGGTTAGATTTTGAGAATGTCGGAATGGTGGGCATTCTGAATGCCGATGGTATGCTGAGTTTTCCTGATTTCAGGGCTTTTGAACGGGCCTATCAACTGATGGTGCAAGTGGCAGGGCGAGCAGGGCGGAGCGAAACGCAGGGACACGTGTATATTCAGACGTATCAGCCAGAGCATCCTATCTTGAAATACGTTCAAAACAACGATTATCAGGCGTTATTGGATTCGCAAATGGTGGAACGGAGCAAGTTCTGGTATCCGCCGTTTACAAGAATGATAAAATTGACGGTAAAGCATCGCGACAAGGAAAAAGCTGAATATGCGGCAAAAATCATTGCCGACGATTTGCGAAAAATTCAGGGAATTATGGTGCTTGGTCCTACCTATCCGCCAATTCCCCGACTGCAAACCTTGTATATGCAAGACATTGTATTGAAAGTTCCTCGTAATATGGCTTTTGCAGCTGTACGCAACGAAGTGCGCAAGTATATGAATGCCATAACGTCAATGGAAGAATATAAAACGACGACATTTTTGATAAATGTTGATCCGTATTAAAAATCAAAGGAGATTCTTATTCCCGAAGGCAAGGCGGCAGTAGCCATTGACGTTTGTCGATAGTAAAATGTTGGTTGCCATTGGATTGACAAATCATCGGAAACGTCGAATTCAAACAGATGGGCTTCGGTGTAGGCATCGAGCACGTTGGCCAAATACCATATTCCCAATCCGATGATACACAAGTCGCGGTATTTTCTGTAGAAATCTCGTCCTTGTTGCACGTTTACAGGCGAGTAGCCCGATTCACCACGAACGGTCAACACGGTATCGGCAGGAGGATTCAGACCTTGTTCCAAGTAGGGATTTCTATAGTCGTTGTATGCCGTTTTGAACGATTTGTAATAATCTTGATAAAAGTATAAACCGTAGCCTATGCCTGCAAATCCTGCATAGACGATAGGTACTTTCCACCATGAGCCGTTGTAGATTTGTCCCGCTCCGGGAAGAACTGTCGATAGTATGGCGGCTGTTTTTGGGGAATGCTTTTTCTCAATGGAATCCACAGTTGCCTCGGGGACTTCTTGGAGCGCAATAAGAGTGTCTTGTTGGGCAAACGAGTGAAGCCCCAATACGCAAATCAAACCAAGGAGAATCAGTTTACGCATTCTATTGGATTTTTTCAATCTGGGCAATAATTGCGTTCATTTCGTCGGCATTGGCAAACGAGATGGAAATTTTTCCGTTTCCTTTTGAAGTCACGTTTAACGCAACTTTTGCATTGTTGAATTTCTTTGAAATCTTCGTCTGTAGTGCCTTTTGTTCCTCCGATTTCGATGTTTTCTTTTTTGCTTGTTTTCCTTCTTTCAAGGAACGGACAAGGTCTTCGGTTTCACGCACCGACAATCCTTTGTCAAGAATAGAAGTGAAAACATCACGTTGCTTGTTCTCATCGTCAAGCGAAAGAAGCGCTTTTGCGTGTCCTTCGGTAAACGACTGGTTGGAATCTTTGTTCATCAACGCCGTCTGAATTTCGGGCGGTAACTTCAAAAGACGGAGAGAATTAGCGATGGTCGTACGATTTTTCCCGATTTTCTTGCCAAGTTCGTCTTGGGTAAGTTTCGCCTCTTCAATAAGACGTTGATATGATTGAGCTATCTCAATCGGATCCAAGTCTTCACGTTGCAGGTTTTCAATGACGCCGATGATGAGTTGTTTCTCGTCATTGATGTCGGTACGGATATATGCGGGGATTTTTTCAAGTCCTGCAATCTTTGATGCACGCAAACGACGTTCACCGTAAATCAGTTCATAGGAATCAATGCCTTTGCGCAGTACGCTGATAGGAGAAATCACGCCAAGCGATTTTATTGATTCTGCAAGTTGTTTGAGGGCTTCTTCGTCGAAAGATTTTCGTGTTTGTTTTGAGCTTGGAGCAATTTTTTGTATGTCGATTTCCGTCACACCTTGACGATTTGCGACATTGTTGCTCGACTTACTGAACAATATATCCTTGCCAGCACCAACGGCACTGAGAGCATTGCTTCCAAGAACAGAACCTTTTTTATTTGTAGCCATTATTGTTTCGTTTCAGGTAATTTATTTCTACGTAAGAGTTCTTGTGCCAAGTTCAAATAGTTCTTAGCTCCGACAGATGCAGCATCGTAAGTGATGACAGGTTTTCCGAAACTTGGAGCCTCTGCTAATTTCACATTTCTTTGAATGATAGTTTCAAAAAGCATATCTTCAAAGTGATTATGCACTTCTTCCACAACTTGATTTGAAAGTCGTAGGCGAACATCATACATTGTAATCAAGAAACCTTCGATAGAAAGTGTCGGATTGAAATTTTCCTGCACTTCGCGGATGGTATTTAAAAGTTGTGCCAAACCTTCCAAAGCGAAATACTCACATTGGATAGCAAGCAAGACGGAGTCAGCCGCCGTGAGGGCATTGGTCGTAAGCACGCCAAGCGACGGAGTACAGTCAATAAGAACAAAATCATAAGAATCGCGAACTTTATCGATAATGCTTTTCAAGTATAAACTACGATTGTCGAGGTCGTTAGCCAATTCCAATTCCAAACCGACCAAGTCGATATTAGAAGGTATGATATGTAATTTTTCTATTTCTTCGTATTTGTGAATTGCTTCTTGAGGTTTGCATTTGCCTGCAAGACATTCATAGACGCCCAGCATCTTTTCATCCCGAATGTCAATTCCTAAACCTGTTGACGCATTACCTTGCGGATCGAAGTCAACAATCAGCACTGAATAATCAAGAACTGCTAAACTGGCACCAAGATTTATACACGTAGTGGTTTTTCCAACCCCTCCCTTTTGGTTTGCAATTGCAATTACTTTTCCCATTTTCTACTTAATTTGTTCATTAGACCCCAAAAATACAAAAAAACTTTGTGTACACTCTTATACTTTATGCAACATAGGCGCAAAATGGTGCTAAATCATTGATTTATAGTTGTTAAAAAGTTATTAACAATCATTGCGTTTTTTTGTAAATCTTTTCAAAACAGTTGTTTATTTTTGCCTAACTGAAAAATGATGAAACGGATTGTTTGTTTTCTATTGGTGTTGTTGTCGTTCAAGGGCGTTTTTGCAGAATATACGCCTTCGGAATCGGCTAAAATTTCGGTGTTGGTTTGCTCGCCGGGCGAACCTATCTATTCACAATTTGGACATGCTGCCATACGTATATGCGACACGATAAAGGATGTTGATGTCGTTTTTGATTATGGCGTTTTTGCAATCGACGACATTCCAAACTTTGTGTGGAATTTTCTCACGGGAGAAATGTGTTATTTGCTTGATACTCGTTCGTATCATTTTACAAAAGCTATATATGAATACGAGCAACGGGGAATTGTTGAGTATTCATTGAATTTAACGCAACAGGAAAAGATGCAAATTTATAAATACTTGTTGTGGAATCTTAAACCGCAGAATAAGAGTTATTTATATAATTTCTTTGATGACAATTGTGCCACTCGCATACGTGATATTATTGAAAACAACTGCGACAAGGTTTCGTGGTGTGATACGGTGGAATTGCAAACGTGGCGGCAAGTGTTGCTTCGCTATATGGGTGAATCGTCTTGGTCGGCGTGGGGAAGCAATTTAGGTTTGGGTTTGCCTGCCGACAAGTTGATGTCGGTACGACAAATGATGTTTGTACCAGAATATCTTGGAAAATCCATTGCCAATGGAACGATTGCACAAAAATCAATGGCTACATCAACACAAGTTTTGTTGGAAGAACATTTGTTTCCTCAGTTGCCGT
>Ga0265298_10006604_pt1 | contig 14281 bp, 9 predicted proteins | sample AusTroGonzalo_MG_3_FD_193486 | JGI IMG/M metagenome (GOLD analysis project Ga0265298, IMG submission 193486) | Bovine rumen microbial communities from tropical cattle in Woodstock, Queensland, Australia - Gonzalo_01 | ecosystem: Host-associated > Mammals > Digestive system > Stomach > Rumen ...
ATCTATCCTCACATTCAAATATGAGTCTACGGTATTTACCAAAATGCCATCCTTGGTATGGAAATGATGAAATTGTATCCTGTTTTTCGCAATTCATTATTAAGTAGAAAAGGAATTCATTTATTACGTTATCTTTGGCATTGGGTATCCTAAATCCAGCTGGGATAATAAAAAACTCCTGAAGTTTCTTTTTCATAAATTTTTCAAATGGAATTACAGCACACATATTCGAGGAGGAAATGTTACCATATTTTATAATGAGATATTTAAACCGACCAAAAAAATCCTGATCAACGGTAATGACTGTAAATATATTGAATTGAAACAGGCTCATCGGCTTGCTTATGTTATTAGCATCAGTGCGCACAAAATACCAAATCCTATCTTCTCCACGCTTGAACCAGTCGGTTTTTATTGCTGACTGATAGACCGGAAGGTTTAACACAGGATCATAAGCAACCGCATCTTTTTTATTCGGTACTGATGCTGCTGGCTGCTGAGATTGAACTTCTGATTGAAGATTGGCTCTTGAATCAGGAGCATGATGAACGGACTGCTGAGAATTCAGATTATTTTCATCTGAAAAGATATCATAGTTATGCTCCATAAAAAACATCCTCCCTTTTGATTTGAGAATATATATTATCAATATATTATGATACAAAATAATTAGAATGCTATTTGATTTATACTAATTATAGTGTTTTAGCTTCTGATTTGATTTTTTGTATCTAAAATTAAAGATAAAGAATATACTTAATATCACTTACTAATGTTGAGGGGCATAAAGCCCCTCATTATTCTCAACTATTATCCCACACATTCTTCCTGTTATTTTATTATATCACACGCCACATTCAGAAAAAAAGTCCTTTTTGTAAATTATTTGTGTTCCTTTATGTACGGCTTACTCTTCGGTATCATCCGTCTTCGGAGTAAAGATCACCGGACACTCCCAGTCTTTGCCCTTATCAGATCTAACTACCAGCTTGACCGGTTCACCTGTAACGTCAGCCATGCGCTGAGCCAGAGCGTAGTTAGTATCGTTGTCACCATAAAGCATACTGCCATCATGTATGCTTGTCGGACATACCACCGTATGGCTATGGCAGCTGCCACCTTCACGCTCTTTTTTATGAACTCCTATTGCAGCAAGATGATCGTCAGTAATTTCGGCGAATATCTCTTTTGTAAGTTCCATTGACTTTTCGGCGGTAGGAGCAGTCTTGTCAGTGAAAGCTGCCATGTAGTGGAACACGCGAGTCTTATTCTCATTACCGAAAAACTCCGTTACTGCCTCAAACTGTGTTGTCGCCGCACTTGTGTTATTCGCATCAATGCCAAAGCCTTCCTTAAGCACCTGATCCTTACCTATCGGGTAGTTTATAACATTTCTGAGACACATATCGTCACCGGTAGTATGCTTTATCACTTTAAACGTTTCCATAACTTCAAGACCTCCTTCTGAATCCTGACAGCCTCTTCCGGCATATCGGGTTTGAGTTTCTCATACTTCTTGTTGGCTGAATTCTGCAACTCAACCATAAGAGCAGGTGTCAGCGGTATCGTATAATGCTTGAGCCTGTACTCAGCTATTTCCGTTCTGGGAACTCCCTTTGCCTTTGCTTCTGCATCGATCTCATTAAACAGAGATTTCGATACCTTGATTGGTAACTGTACCTTTGGCTCTTTTGGATCTTTCATAATGATCCCTCCTGTATAATTATTATTCCGTAAACTGTCTCTACACTAATCCTGACAACATCTCTGTTTTGTAATTGCATATATATTGCAGGAAATAAGTATAAGAACAAACGTATTACAGAATTATCATATAGTACGAATTCTGTGAAATAAAAGAATAATAAAAAATCCAAAACACTTCCACTTATTTTTGAAGCAAATAATGCTGAGTTTTCAAAAAGGAAAAGGCGCTGTACAACTGATGTACAACGCCTTGTATATTATCTTTTGAAAACGTCAATAATCCATTATAACGGAGGAAAACGCTTTGGAAATAATTGACAATAAAAAAGCCGGATTCATCGAAGTCTGGATGACCAATGAAGAGCAGGCTGAATACGACCGCGCCGAGCTGACTCGCCTGCTCATTTCAAATACAAACAATAAAAAATGCAGGGTAGTTTTCTTCCTGTCAGGGAAAGAAGAACTGTACCCGAACGTTGAGAAGCTGCTGCTTATGAACCTTGGATGCAAATAGGTCTATTCATGCGACTTCTGACTGCAACAAAAATGGGCTCCCACCTGTGGAGCCCATTATGTGTTTTATAATCATTCAACTGTAACAGATTTTGCAAGGTTTCTCGGCTTGTCAACATCAAAGCCCTTGCCGATAGATACATAGTAGCTGATAAGCTGAAGCGGTACTACTGACAGACTTCCTGCAAAGAGAGGCTCGATCTGGGGAACATAGCATACGAACTCAGCTGTGTCCTCAAGGAAGTAATTGCCGGCTGTAGTAACTGCCATTACCTTGGCACCGCGGCTCTTGACCTCGACCATGTTGCTGATAGTCTTTTCAATGAGCTTGGTCTGTGTTACTACTGAGAGCACGATAGTTCCGTCCTCGATAAGGCTGATAGGACCGTGCTTGAGCTCTCCGGCAGCGTATGCCTCGGAGTGGATGTAGCTTATCTCCTTGAGCTTAAGACTGCCCTCCATACCGATAGCGTAGTCGATACCACGACCGATGAAGAAGGAGTCTGTGATGTTAATGAGCTTGTTGCTGTACCACTGGAGGCGCTCCTTATTTTCGAGAATCTTTTCGACCTTCTCAGAGATAGTGTTTATCTCAGCGAGGAGTTCGTTATAACGCTCCTCGGTTATCTCCTCTCTTGCCTTTGCAAACTGGAGCGCGAGCAGATATCCTGCCACGAGCTGGCAGCTGTAAGCCTTTGTGGTAGCAACTGAAATCTCAGGACCCGCAAGCGTATAGAACACGTTATCCGCTTCTCTTGCGATAGAAGAACCGACAACGTTCACAATACCGAGAGTTTTAACTCCTGCGTCCTTAGCCATTCTGAGAGCCGCAAGAGTATCGGCGGTCTCACCGGACTGGCTTATTACAATAACAAGACTGTTATTTCTGAGGGACATATCACGGTAACGGAACTCAGAAGCAAGCTCCACACGTACCTGTAAGGATGTCAGGGACTCGATGACGTACTGTAAGTCCATACCAACGTGATATGCAGAACCACAAGCGACAATGTAGATCTGGTCAATGCTCTTCATTTCGTCGTCTGTGAGGTTGACAGAATCGAAGTGAACCTTTCCGGCAGTAACAACGGAGTTGATAGTGTCGCGGATTACCTTGGGCTGCTCGTGAATCTCCTTGAGCATGAAGTGCTCGTAGCCGCCCTTCTCTGCGGACTCAGCGTCCCACTTTATCTCAACAAGAGGCTTTTCGATGACCTCGCTGTCGATGTTGTAGAAGGTAACGGCGCCCCTTTCGAGCTTTGCGATTTCCATGTTGCCGATATAGTAAACATTTCTTGTATATTTGAGGATAGCCGGAACGTCCGAAGCAACGTAGCTTTCGCCGTCAGCGATACCGATTATCATGGGGCTGTCCTTACGGGCGCAGTAAATCTCGCCGGGGAAGTCCTTGAACATTACGCAAAGCGCATATGAGCCGCGGATACGAACCATTGCACGGGCGATAGCCTCAACAGGAGTACAGGAATACTTCTTGTAGTAGTAGTCGATGAGCTTTACAGCGACTTCTGTATCAGTCTGAGACTTGAACTCGTAGCCCTTCTTGATGAGCTTTTCGCGCTGTTCCTGATAGTTCTCAATGATACCGTTGTGAACAGCGATTACGTTGCCGTCATCAGAGCTGTGAGGGTGAGCGTTGACCGCAGAGGGCTCACCGTGAGTAGCCCAGCGGGTATGGCCTATACCGCAGGTGCCCTTGACAGCTTTGCCCTGATTGGTCATATCAGAAAGCACTTTAAGCTTTCCTTTTTCCTTGATGACCTCCGCAGGTTTCTCTCCGTCACGGACAGCGATTCCCGCAGAGTCATATCCTCTGTATTCCAGCTTCGACAGTCCGTCCAGAAGGATGGGGGCTGCCTGTTTAGTTCCTGTAAATCCTACGATTCCGCACATAGTTGTTTCTCCTTGTATAATTTTTCCAATTTAGCAATATACACTATAACCTCCTGCCGCATAAGATAATTTGCGTCCTTATCCGACAGGAGGTCATTTATATTTTATGCTTTCTGAAGAACAGTCTTATTGAATTCCTCAGGAGTGATGAATGTTGGCACTATCTTGTGAAGAGCTCTGATAGCAGTTTCTTCATCATTTTCAAGCGCAGCATCACGGAGCGATCTTAATTCTGTTATGAAGTTATCCTCGTCGATCTCTATCTGCTTGCCGATGTAAATGAGCTTGTTGGATGTCTTCTTCAAGCCCTCTTCCTGCATAAGGAGCTCTTCCTTTATCTTTTCGCCGGGACGGAGTCCTGTGAAGCGAATCGGAACATCCACATACGGCTCCTTGCCATACATACGGATGAGGTTTTCAGCAAGAGTAACTATCTTAACGGGCTTGCCCATGTCAAGGACGAATATCTCACCGCCCTTAGCCATTGCAGCTGCCTCCATAACAAGGCTAACAGCCTCAGGAATGGTCATAAAGTAGCGTATAATATCAGGGTGAGTGACTGTAACAGGCTTGCCCTGCTCGATCTGCTTCTTGAATATCGGGATAACTGAACCGTTTGAACCCAAAACGTTGCCAAATCTTGTTGCAACGAACTCTGTGCAGCAATTACCCTTCTGCTGGGCAAGGTACTGGACTATCATCTCACAGCAGCGCTTGGAAGCTCCCATAGCGTTGGTCGGATTAACAGCCTTGTCAGTTGAGATCATGACGAATTTCTTGACCTTATGGAACTGAGCAAGTGTGGCAACATTGAATGTGCCCACAACATTGTTCTTTATGGCTTCCATAGGAGAGCTCTCCATAAGGGGGACGTGCTTGTGAGCCGCCGCATGGAACACAACATCCGGCTTGTAGCGCTCAAATATCTGGTTCATGCGGTAATAATCGCGGACAGACGCAATAAGAGCAACAAGGTTCAGGGACTCACCGTATTCCATGATAAGCTCCTGCTGTATCTCATATGCGTTGTTCTCATAGATGTCAACAATGATTATCTGCTTAGGATCGTATTTGGAAATCTGACGTACAAGCTCAGAACCGATAGAACCGCCTCCGCCAGTTACCATGCAGACTTTGTTATGTACAAAAGCCTTGATGTTCTTGTTGTTAAAAGTCACAGGATCGCGGCCGAGAAGCTCCTCGGTCTTTATATCACGCACCTGCTTGAGAAGACTTGCATTATCCTCAAGGATAAGTGTTCCTATGAAAGGAATGATCTTCAGAGGAAGCTTTGTCTCGTTACAGAGATCGATGATAAGCTTACGTCTGTCTTCCGGAAGTGAAGGTATCGCCAGTATTATCTGCTCGATACTGAATTTTTTGGCAAAATTTGGAATATCAGAAGCATTTCCTACTACTCTTACTCCCATTATCTCAGTATTAAGCTTGTCAGGATCGTTATCAATTATGCAGACAGGCTCAAACTGTGCAGCATATTTGTCTCCCTCATACGGAGACTGCTGAGCATTGATGATCTCGCTGATAAGCATCTGACCAGCTACGCCGGCACCTATTATCATCGTTCTTTTTGCATGGATCGTGTTTCTACCCATTTTTCCCACACCTCGCTGATTTAGCACAGCATGCGTTCAGCTGCGCCATATAAACCATTTCGTACAATCATTATCAGCTTCAATCCCCATATTTCCGCTGATAACACATATTCCTTCAATTCCATACCATCCCTGCGCTCTTCGGTCTAATATACCTGACAAACGATACACTTTCAAAGAAAAATATACAATATACGGCAGGAAGAGTCCAATTACTTATATTATAAAGCATTCGAGCGACTTTTGTCAAGTATAAACAAAATAGCGCACATAAATTTGTATGTTCACACAAATTCAAATCAGCACACATATGAATATTAAGCCAAGTGCATATGATTATTATATACGCTAATCTGACATTTGTCAACTGTTTATGCACTCTTTCCGACTGAATAATACTGGAAAGTCCTCTATTCAAGTCAGCTACTGACAAGCAAGATGATATGCGTGCTATCAGCACTGTTCCTCATATCGCTGTGTACAAGCTCTCGCTTACCGGAATTATATATCCTGCCTGCAATTTTGCACTTCCATATTGACATTATCAGCTGCAAAAGGTATAATATAAGCAATAATATTTTAGTGAAGTATGTCATTTATTGTGACAAGCTAATACAGGAGGATATATGAAGCACCTATCGCTAAAGCTGCTGGCAGAAGCAGTAAGCGGCAAAAGAAAAGAGCTTGGTCTATCGCAGAGCACCCTCAGCGAAAAGACCGGTATCAACCGCACCATGTTCACACGGCTCGAAGCTGCGGACTACTGCCCGTCCGTGGACCAGCTCCTTGCATTGTCGGAAGTCCTCGGTTTCAGCTATACCGATTTTTTCATTGACGATACACAAGAGGCGAAAAAGCTCGGCCGCATGAAAATAGCAGTTGCAGGCACAGGCTATGTTGGTCTTTCGCTTGCTGTTCTGCTCGCTCAGCATAACGACGTTACCGCCGTGGACATCGTACCGGAAAAAGTGGAAAAGCTCAGCAGCTGGCAGTCCCCTATAAAGGACGACTACATTGAAAAATACCTTGCCGAGCATGAGGAACGCAAACTCTCACTGAAAGCCACCACTGACGGAGAATCCGCATACAAGGATGCTGACTTCATTATCGTTGCCGCTCCTACGAACTACGATCCCAAAACGAATTTCTTTGACTGCTCCGCCGTTGAAGCAGTCCTCGGTCTGATAAAGAAAGTGACCGCTGAAAGCAAAAAGAAGCCTACTGTCGTTATAAAGTCCACTATCCCTGTGGGCTACACAGTTCAGGTGCGCGAAAAGCTGGGCATGGACAATATTATTTTCAGCCCGGAGTTTCTCCGCGAGAGCAAGGCACTTTACGACAATCTCTACCCAAGCCGTATCATCGTCGGCTCTGATGAAAAAAACATGGCAGCAGCCGAGACATTCGCCGAGCTGCTGAAGCAGGGTGCGATAAAGACCGATATTCCGGTTCTGTTTATGGCTACCACCGAAGCGGAGGCTACAAAGCTGTTCGTAAACACATATCTTGCTCTGCGCGTATCTTACTTCAACGAGCTGGACACCTACGCGGAGGTCAAGGAGCTCAACACTGCCAATATCATTAAGGGAGTCTGCCTTGATCCCCGTGTGGGCGATTACTACAATAACCCGTCATTCGGTTACGGCGGCTACTGCCTGCCTAAGGATACCAAGCAGCTCCTTGCAAACTATCAGAACGTTCCCCAGAACATGATGACGGCTATCGTTGAATCCAACCGCACACGAAAGGACTTCATTGCCGACAGAGTCCTTGAAATGGCTGAATATTATAGCTACGGCAGCAATAATCAATACGACAGCAGCAAGGAAAAAGAGGTCGTTGTTGGAGTATTCCGCTTGACCATGAAATCCAATTCTGACAACTTCCGCCAGTCTTCCATACAAGGCGTAATGAAGCGCATCAAGGCTAAGGGTGCGACTGTTATCATCTACGAGCCAACCCTCGAAAACGGCAGCACCTTCTTCGGCTCCACAGTTGTCAACGACCTGAAAAAATTCAAGAAAAAATGCGGCTGCATTATCGCAAACCGATACGACAGTATCCTAGACGATGTGGCAGAAAAGGTCTATACAAGGGACATTTTCAAAAGAGATTGAATAGTGCAGAAAGCCGGGGCAATGCCCCGGCTTCGCTATATCATTCTAAAACGACGTCCTCTTCCATAAGCATATGGTAATCAACACTAAATCTTATACAATCGTTCTGGAGCAGAGTCTTGATGAATTCATGCACATCCGCATTGTATCTTATGTTATCACTGTCACCAGTCGCGCAAATCTCCGCTACCACAGGCTTGCCTTCGGATTTTCCGAAAATATAGACACTGTTGTATCCGCCGTCGCACATTACACTTATGCTTCGTCCCCACTTGGATTCCTTGATACTGTCTATCTTCTTGACGAGCTCCCTGCTATCATATACTACCTCGTCAGGAAGTCTGTCAAAGGGATCAATGCCGCCGGCGTATTTTTCCTCGTCCTTCATTATGGCGAGGAGCTGCTCGTACCAGCCTTCGCCCTCTCTGAAATCAATAAGCTTATCGTAGGCTGCCGTGCCTTTTCCCCAGTTCTTTTCTATGTCGGAATCAGACTCGCCAGTCGTTCTTGGAACATAGACACCGCGGTAAGGCTTACCGTTCTGGTCATAAAGAGTGATCTGCTGAGCTGCGCCCCAAGCGTGATTCTCGTAAACAACTGCTATGAGCGGCTCAGACTCCGAAACGAACTTGGAGGTCTTATCGAAGGTCATGCGCTTAAGGAGCACAAGATCGAAAGCATTCACTCTGCCATCTCCGTTCATGTCGGAGTTCTCAAAATTAATGAAGGGGTAATTGCCAAGCAGATACTGCTGGAGGGCAACAACATCCGCAATGCCCAGACTGCCGTCGTAATTGGAGTCGCCCTTGATAAGAGGAGTTTTGTCCTCCTTGTCTATGATCTTGATATTGAGGTCGTTATCGATTCTGAATGTCTTTTCGATAGGATCAAAAGCAGGAGTACCCTTGTTTTCCTCATTCTTTGACTCAACGCTGAAGGTAACAGTCGTATCGCCCTTTTTCTTTGCCTTGTACAGCACAATGGTCATAGTGGGAGTGCCGGGAGCATCATCCAGTCTGTTCACTGAATAGTATTCGTCTTGCACTAGCCATGTTGTGCCGTCACAACGAATATTGATGTCATAGTTTGCTGATATGGGTATCTCTCCGCAGTATACGGCGTATTCGCCGTGAACTGAGACATCGCCGTTCTTCTGGATGAAGTCAGCTGCTTCCGTAACGCTGTCGGGCAGCCAGCCGAACATATCTGTCTCGGTGATAACGCCATCTTTGATGTCAAAATCAAAAAGCTTATCGCTCATGGAACCGGTTCCCCTGAAATCAAGAGTGATCTTAAGATTACCGTTTTCTACGGGCTTATAGACCTCCACAGCATAAGTAACATCACCGTACATTCCGCTCTTATCATCAGAAACGAAATCCTTTTTGAACACAGGCTCTGTATCCACATAGTTGGGAGCAAGACTGGTGCTATTGTCCTTCTGGCGACAATATGTTTTCCACTTTCCGGTATCACCGTATATCCTGTGGACTATGCATACATATCCGTCAGCAGCATAAGTGGTGCCGTGAGCATAGTCGAATTTTACCGCGCTGCAAAAATCCTGAGGCACCCAGTCCGGCAGGTCATCGGTGTTGATAAGGGGGATAAGGTCTTTGTCTACTGTGATATTTCTTTTTGTTTCACAAATAACAGTGTCGTCATAAAGTACGTTTCTGAAAGCTACATCAACACTACCGGCACTCTTCGCCTTATACACCTTGACAATGTTATTAGCGCCGCCGTCACGGGGAAATGTCTCCTGTTCATCGGCATAGAAGCTCATTACCTCTTCCAGCTTTGCAGTTCCGTTCTGCACAACTTCAAGACTTTCTCCTGTGGAACGACTCACCTCTCCGCAGTATACCAGATACTCGCCGTGAGTGGAGACTTTGCCGTTCTCCTTAACGTAGGCATTGAATTCGGTGATGCTGTCAGGCAGCCAGCCGAAAATGTCATCCTGTGTCATGGCGACACCGCCGTTTATGCCATTCCTTGCAAAAGTATATGTGGTGCTCTTAGTGACCTGAGGCTCGCCCTTTATTATCTGACCGGTCTTGACAGTCACATCGAGGGTGGAGAAACTCTTTGTATCATAAACATATACCTGATAATGGTAACCCGGATCACCGTTAATGGAAGAATACCTGATAACATCATCGTTGCCCGGTACAGGCACAGGCTCCTCGTAGTAGAACTTCTCGTTGTAAATGATCTCGTCATCTATAGCCTCAGCAGCTGTGCCCGAATAGCTGATGTCCAGATAAGCATTCTCCGAATCGCTCACCTTAAGCACCAGACAGGCAAGGTCGTTCTTTACCAGCGTACTGCCATAGGTGTTGGCAAAATTCAATGCGCTGTTGAAATCATAGGGCACCCAGCCCGGGATCTTCTGTACTGCGGCAGAAGCCTTCATGTCGCTGCGAATATTTGTGCCAGCTCCCAGCACACTTGTGCCGGTCGTTGTGAGTGTAAGCGCAGCGGCAACTGCGATAAATCTTTTCAGTGTATTCATTTCAAAACCCTCCCCGTAAAAATAATGATACTTACCGTCCACTCGGTATTCGGTTATAAGCATTAACGTATCAGCATGGTAAAAAGTGCGGTGCAAATTGTGAATATTCTGTAAACAATTTCCAGCACATGGCACCCAGCCTCTATTTGCCTATATTATAGCATTTCCGGAAGTAATTGTAAATAGCTTTTTATCATTTTTCTGCCAGCGAGTTCCCTCCGCAGGATGATATTGACTTTCCCTCTAGCAGCCCCTCTCCAGCACCGGGCGCAGGTGTGAGATTTTCCTTGACAATGGGCGGAATATCGGGTATAATTGCCTTAGCACTGATAAATACACCAATTAAAGCAATACTGCAAGGAGAGAAAATGAAAAAACAAATTTTATGTGCCGCACTGTGCATGTTATTGGCTTCCGGTGTTCTGTCCGGCTGCGGAAGCAATAAGAAGGAATCATCCGTTTCGGAAAGCCAGTCCACCTCCGCTGTCGGCAGCACTTCATCATCGGACGGTTTCGACTGGGATACCGTAAAGCAGGACATAACTCTCGACGGAAATAGAATAGACTTTCCCTTTTCAGCGAACGATCTTGGCAAGGACTACATAATGAGTAAGATCAACGATGACCTGTTCGGAGAAAATATGTGCTACGGTTCAGTTGATAAGCCCGGTGAATACACCAATACAATGATATGTATGGTATACTTTTATGGAGTAAAGGCAGACGATTACAACAGCAGTGTCAAGTGTTCAAGCATTGCATTCGCTCCTACTCTCTATGTACAAGGCATCGGAGAAGGCTCTTCCATGGAGGACGCTGAAAAGGTTTTCGGGAAGCCCTATGACACGGACGAGGTCGCTAATTACTACCTGAGCAAAAGCGGAAAAGAACGCATTACCATCTATTATGATGAAGAAACTAACAAGGTTGAACAGATTCAAATAAAATGCAGTGTTAACGAAGAACGGCTATAAACCGAGGTAAACCATATTTCAACAATGTAAGAGAGGGGTCCATTGTGAAAAAGAAACTAAGATTTACTGCAGCGATAATGGCAGGCACTCTGACTGTGTCTGCAAGTCCATTGGAGGGCTTTGAGATCGTCTGCGCCGCCGAGCCGACCGTATGTATAAACGAGGTCTGCTCACAGAACAAGACCTGCCTTGCCGACAGCTACGGCAAATACTCCGACTGGATAGAGCTGTACAATTCCGGCAGTTCGAGCGTCGATATTTCCGGCTACGGATTATCCGACAGCACCGAAGATACGAAGCATTTCACCTTTCCGGAAGGTACACAGCTAAAAGCCGGAGAGCACATGGTGGTATTCGCTTCAAAGCAGGAGTCCACCGCAGCGGAGCTCCACACCGGATTCGCTATCAGCAAGAACGGTGACACCATTGTGCTTTCCAGTCCCGATGGCAAGGTGCTCCAGCAGGTAGAGCTGCCTACACTGGGAACAGATGTCAGCTACGGCAGAACTCCCGACGGAAGTGACACATTCGAGATAATGTCCCCCACACCGGCTAAGGCAAACGCAGTTGCAGTTTCAGCACCGACTTTCTCTGCGCCTTCCGGATTCTACGGTACAGACTTCTCCCTGACACTTTCCTCCGGCAAAAACGACTCCGTCTACTACACAATTGACGGCAGCGATCCCACTAATTCATCTACCGCCCAGAAGTATTCCTCCGCCATAACAGTCAAAGACCGCACCAGCGAGCCCAATCTGTACAGCAGCTGCTCCGAGGACGAGAATTCTGCCACTTCAATTTCAAGAGGCACCGGCTACCAGAAGCCCACATTCAACGTGGATAAGGCAACTGTTGTCCGTGCGGCAGCTAAGAATGCTGACGGCACATTCAGCAAGGTCGTAAGCCAGACTTACTTCGTCACAAGCAGCAATCTTGCTCAGTACAAGAACATGACGGTGGTATCTCTCGTGACCGATCCTGATAACCTGTTCGATCCCGACAAGGGTATCTATGTGACCGGAAATCAGTATCTGAAATGGAAGAACAGTCCCTCCTACGATCCTAAAAAGAGCGTCTGGGACACCGATAATATCGCAAACTTTTTCTCCCACGGAAAGGACTGGGAGCGTGAAGCTACCATTACCATTTTCCGCGACGGTAAAAATATCGTGGAGCAGAATATGGGCATCCGCATAAAAGGAGCCTCCACGCGCAACACCTCCCAGAAGAGCTTCCACCTCTATGCAAGGAGCGACTACGGCGCATCAAAGCTGGAATACCCCGTCCTCCCCGACAACTACGACTGGCAGGGTAACCTCATCGAAAAATATGATTCTATCTCCCTCAGAGCAGTGGGCGAGGAAGGTCGTCTCCGCGACGGCTTTGCCCAGAAGCTCGTTGGTGACAGAGAAAACCTTGCGACTCAGAGTATGCAGAGCTGCGCTGTTTTCATCAACGGCGAATACTGGGGGCTCTACGAAATGATAGAAAAGCTCTCCGACTACTACATCGAATCCAACTACGGCATCGACAAAAAAGATGTCGCCATGATAAAGAACGGCGAGCTGGAAGAAGGTCCGCAGGAGGAGCTCGACAGCTTCAACAGCTTTGCCGAAAAATACTCCAAGCTTGACCTTACCAACGAGGCAAACTACAAGGCTGTCTGCGATTTCATCGACATCGACAGCTTCATCGACCACTATGCAGCCGGTCTCTACCTTGGCACCTACGACTGGCCCAACCGCAACTGCGCTATGTGGCGCAATACTGGCGAGGTCATTGAAGACAACCCGTACAGCGACGGTAAGTGGCGTTTCATCTCCTTCGATTATGACTACACCATGGGAAAGACCTACGCTGATTTCGGCGGAGTGGAGGGCTATGCCTACGACAGCTTCCGCCACATGGAGGATATCGACAAATACGAAAAATGTGCTCCCACCAATCTTTTCCTCAATCTTCTGAAAAACAAGGACTTCCGCAGCAGGTTCGCAAACGTATACTGTGATTACGCAAACGAGATTCTCACACCCGAAAAGGCAAATGCGCTGGCGGATTTGTACAGCAGGGATTACACCGAGCCCCTCGCTCAGACAACTGTGCGCTGGTGGGGATTCTTCGGCGGCTCTAAGGAGGACAACCTTGCCTACAACCGCGAGCAGTACAAAACCAAGACTCTCCCCCAGATAAAGCAGTTCTTCAGCGAGCGCAAAAAGTACACTCTTGATGATATGCGAAACTATCTGGGACTGTCGTCCTCAATGCAGAAAATCACTCTCAAGACCTCCGGCAGCGGAAAGATAAAGATAAACTCCATAACCCCTGATACTTCCAACGGCTGGAGCGGCGAATACCCGGCTGACTGTCCTGTTACTCTGACAGCCGTCCCCGACAAGGGAGCCTCCTTCACCGGCTGGAGCGGCGGTATAACCGGCAATGAGCGAACAGTCACGGTGACTCTCGGTGAAGCTATGACCATTACCGCAAGCTTCGGCGAGAAGAAAGCCGTTCGCGGCGATGTAAACGAGGATGGCGAGTGCAATGCCGCCGACCTGGTACTTCTCCAGAAGTGGCTCCTCGGCAAGCCAGATTCAAAACTCACTGACTGGGAGGCTGGCGACTTCAACAGCAACAAAAAGCTTGATGCATTCGACCTTGCCCACATGAGAAAAGAGATAGTAACATAACGCAATATGTTAGCCGGGCATTGCCCGGCTTGCATTTTCATATTAATGAAAAACAGCTATGTTCCTTAACAAACATAGCTGTTCTGACTTTATATTTTGATACCGTTCAGCCGCAGAAGCTCCCTTGCGGTGTCAACAGAATCCACGCCTGTCTTGTTCTTGACCGGTGCAAATTCACGGCTTCTGTCCACCTCATATGCAAGGCAGTTGTCCTGAAGTCTTACCATGTCCAGCACAAGCGTCT
>Ga0265298_10006605_pt1 | contig 14280 bp, 11 predicted proteins | sample AusTroGonzalo_MG_3_FD_193486 | JGI IMG/M metagenome (GOLD analysis project Ga0265298, IMG submission 193486) | Bovine rumen microbial communities from tropical cattle in Woodstock, Queensland, Australia - Gonzalo_01 | ecosystem: Host-associated > Mammals > Digestive system > Stomach > Rumen ...
AGGACCGGTAGGGCTGGGCGCAAAACGTACCCTGACGCGACGGCTGCCTGTATTCTCTGTCATCTCTTTTGTTTTAGCGCTGCAAAAGTAATCATTTTCTCACTAAAATGTCTTATTTTTACAAACCAACCAAAGAGCATAATCTTAATGAATGATAAAAGGCGCTTGATAAAGAGCAACAGGAATCTGCTTATCTTACTGTCAGTCATTTCCGTATTGCTTACGGTCTATTCCATGCCGGCCGGTCACAAGGGAAAATACTCTTACACAGTAGGTAAGCCTTGGACTTACAACGTACTGATTGCTCCGTTCAGTTTCTCCATTGAGAAGTCTGCCGATGTATGGCAGGCCGAGGCCGACAGCCTGAAAGCATCGTTCGCCCCCTATTTCAGCCGCAACGCTAGTGTGGGTGAGAATGAGATTGCGCAGTTTGACAGGTATTACAGGGACAGCCTGAGTAAGGTGGTGGGTGTGGAGTCATACCGTTCCCTGCGTTCCAGGCTGGAGAGAGCCTATAAGGACGGCATAGTATCCACTCAGGATGAGGAACTGCTGTCGGGCAAGGAGCTGTTCCGTACATATGAGGGTAACACATCATCATTTGTGCAGACCCAGACCGTGAGGAGTGTCCGTGACGCATACCGTTACGTCACTGATGCCGATATGTACGTCTATGACCGATACAAACTGCTGCAGCATAACCTGGAGGAGTTCATTCAGCCCAACATATCATATGATGCCGCACGTTCCGATGCGGACCTGGAGGCTCAGCTCAATGAGATATCCCATTACCGCGGTATGGTTGTGGCCGACCAGAAGATCATAGACCAGGGTGAGATCGTGGATGAGGAGAAGAGTCTGATCATAAAATCCTATCTGGACATAGTCAATGAGAAGGCATCATCCAAGCAGTTCCAGATACTCACATGGACCGGACGTTCGGTCTTTGTCATACTCTGTTTCCTGCTGCTGTTCGTATACCTGAACTTGTACCGTATGGATGACATAGAGAGACGCTCCATTCTCTATTTCCTCTATGGTTCCATAACACTGTTTACCGTCTGTGTGGGCCTGTTCTGCCAGTACTCCGGCTGGAGCATATTCCTGTTCCCCTGTTCCATGCTGGCCATTATGCTGCGCATATTCCTTGACTCGCGTACGGCGTTCACGGGTTATCTGGTTTTCATACTCTCCACGTCACAGATAGTAAGCATGCCGTATGAGTATGTGCTGTTGCAGCTTATGGCCGGTCTGACAGCCATCTACACGCTTAAGGAGCTTTCACAGCGCTCACAGATACTGCGTACATGCCTGCTCATATTCATTTCATACAGTCTGGTCTGGATTGCATTACAGATGATCCAGTTGGATGATATCCGCGATATGGATACCTGGATGTTCCTCTATTTTGCAATCAACAGCGTCGTAATACTGCTTGTATATCCGTTGCTCTTTGTGATTGAGAAACTGTTCGGATTCACATCGAACGTAACGCTCATAGAGCTGTCAAACATAAACAACCCGCTGTTGCGTGAGCTGGCCGAGAAGGCTCCAGGCACGTTCCAGCACTCCATGCAGGTATCTACACTTGCAGCTGAGGCAGCCCGCAGGCTCAAGGCCAATCCGGCACTTGTCCGTACTGCTGCGCTCTATCATGACATAGGCAAGATAGACAGTGCCCCCTTCTTTACCGAGAACCAGAGCGGTGTGAATCCCCATGACAGGCTCACCCCGCAGGAGAGCGCCCATATCATTACAGGACATGTGGAGAAAGGTCTTGAACTGGCCGATAAATACGGTCTGCCGCAGGCCATCCGAGGTTTCATCTCATCGCATCACGGCAAGGGAGTGGCCCGTTACTTCTATATCAAGTATGCCCAGGCAAATCCCGGTCAGGAGCCCGATGAGAAGGATTTCAGTTATCCCGGCCCCAACCCCTACTCAAAGGAGACCGCCATCCTTATGATGGCCGATGCCGTAGAGGCCGCCTCACGCAGCCTTAAGGAGTACACTGAGGAGAGCATAGGTGAACTTGTGGACAAGATCATAGACACACAGGTCCAGGAGGGCTATTTCAAGGATTGCCCTATCAATTCACTTGAGATAAACCGTGTAAAGGAGACCTTCAAGGAGAAGCTGCGTACCATGTACCATACGCGTATAAGCTATCCCGAGCCTACTGGGGGTCTGCATCAAAAGATAAAGTGACTCCGCCGAGCATATTTTCTGAGGCCGCCTTACTGACGGCCTCATTTATTTGTGACCGTACCTGAACGGGAGCAGCCTCCAGGGCTGTCTTGACAATGATGCGACGTATGTGCATGTACTGCACCCTTGATACGGGCGGAGCATCGGGACCCAGCACGTTCTGTGGGCCGAACGTATCGGCCAGATGACCGGCTACGGCAGTTGCGGCACGCTCCACGGTCTGCATATCGGTACCCTTGGCTGTTACTGTTAGCAGTCTGGTATAGGGAGGATAGCGGAAAGCCTGGCGCTCCTCCATCTGGTTGTTGTAGAATCCGCGGTAGTCATTGCGCCGTATCATGTCCAGCACTGGGGCATCTGGCTGGCGGGTCTGGATAATCACCTTACCGGCGGTATCCTTTCGTCCGGCACGTCCGGCAACCTGTGCCATCAGTTGGAACGCTCTCTCGGTAGCCCTGAAATCGGGATAACTCATTATGGAGTCTGCTTGCAGGATACCCACTACACTTACGTTGTCAAAATCCAGTCCCTTGGAAACCATCTGGGTACCTATCAGTATGTCTGTACGGCCCTCCTGGAAGTCATTTATGATGGAATCATATCCCTCCTTGGCCGAGTCCAGGTCCAGTCTGGCAACTCGTGCGGCAGGGAATGTAGCGGAAACCTCCTCTTCTATGCGCTCGGTTCCGAATCCGCGACCCCGCAACGCCCTGCCTCCGCAAGACGGGCAGGTAAGCGGAACCCTGTATTTATGACCGCAGTAGTGGCAGCTGGCTATATCGGAACTCTTGTGGAAGGTTAGGCTCACGTCACAGCAGTCACATTTCTGGACCCATCCGCAATCCGGGCACTCCACCGTTCCGGCATATCCGCGGCGGTTATGGAACAGTATGGCCTGACGACCGCTCTTAAGCGCCTCCCTTATGGAGTCAGTAAGTTGCGGCGAGAATATACCTTTCATGTATTTCCTACGCCTCAAATCAGCCGTATCCACAATCTCAATCTCCGGCAGCTTCATGCCGCGGAACCTCTCTGTCAGTGTTACCAGTCCGTACTTTCCGCTAACAGCGTTTGAGTAGCTCTCCAGTGCCGGCGTGGCACTTCCCAGAAGGGTCTTGGCTCCGCAGATTGAAGCCAGCATGATAGCCGTGTTACGTCCCTGGTATCGGGGTGAGGGATCCTCCTGCTTGAAACTGGGTTCATGCTCCTCATCCACAATGACCAGCCCCAGATTCTGCATGGGCAGCATAACGGCCGATCTGGCTCCCAGAATAAGTTTGTATGGATTTGGTCCCGTAAGCCTGTTCCATATCTCAACACGTATGCTGTCCGAGCAACGGGAGTGATATACGCACATGTCATCACCGAACACCTTCTGCAGACGGTGCATTATCTGTGTGGTGAGGGCTATCTCAGGCAGCAGGTAGAGAACCTGCCGGCCCTTGCTGATACACTCCTTTATGAGGTGAATGTAAATCTCGGTCTTTCCGCTCGATGTAACACCATGCAGCAGGCAAACGTTTTTGCTCCTGAATGACTGCCTTATCGCATCTATGGCACCCTGCTGGGCGGGACTCAGTTGCGGAGGTTCCTGGATATGTCCTGAGAACTGAGGCAAGCGTCCTATCTCCAGTTCATAGAATTCAATGAGGCCGTTATCCAGCAGTGCACGTATGGCGGCCGATGACTTGCCGCCGTCAGTGAGTGCCTTCTTTGAGACGGGGGCGGGAGTGTAGGGGTTGTCATTGTAACCGGACAGTTCCAGATACCTGCCCAGAACCTCTTTCTGCTTCACTGCTGTCTTGCCCAGCAGATCTGACAGGTCCAGAGGCGTCTGAACGGGCAGATTTGTTCCCGGTTTTACGAATATCTCCACCCGAGGCCTATACAACTTATCATTCGCACTACTGTCAGGACGCAATCCGGAGGGCAAAGCGGCTTTCATCACTTCTCCGGGCGGACACATGCAGTATGATGCCATCCACTCCATAAGAGTAAGCTGTGAAGGCAGTACCGCCGGTCCCTGTTCATCCAGTATGCCCAATATCTCCTTTACCGTGTGGGCGGTTGGCTTGACGTTATGGGTCCTTACAATTATGCCGGTGAGCCTGCGTCCCTTTCCGAACGGCACATACGCCCTTGCTCCCGGCACGGCAGTGCTGAGGAGTGTATCCGGAACCATGTATGTAAAGAGCTGGTTGAGCGGAACGGGGAGTATGATGTCTGCGTACATTGGCATAGCGCGAAATTAATAAAAAAGACCGGCTCTTGCCTAAGAACCGGTCCTTTAAGATTCGTATTGTCTTATCAGAATGTCCAGGTCAGAGAGAACTGAAGCACGCTTGACTTGATGTCAACGGGTTCATTGTCAATGTAAGTACCGGGAGTGGGGCTCTCCTTGAACTTGTATGCACCCTCCTTTGAAACCGGGATATTGTAGTTTACACCAGCCTGGATGTGGTTGATGAGCTTTACGCCTGCACCGATGTTGATGCTCCATGTGCTACGGTCAAGTGCGAACTCTTTAACGTCGTCACCGTCATTGAACTTTCTGTCCAGGTCACCGATCTTGAAATCGAACTGAGGACCGGCAGCAAAGTAAACGGCAGCAAAGTTACCCAGACCGAGTGAATACTTGAGTGATACGGGGATGGCCAGTGAATGGTTCTTCATTGTCTCATCGTCCGATACCTCAAAACCCTTCTGTGAGTAGAGTACTGCGGCGTCGATGCCAATACCTATGATAGGAATCTGGAGTTCTGCCATAGGTCCAAAAAAGAAACCTGTGTAGCTGTCCTTGTCTACAGCTGACTCCTTGCTAACTTTAGTTATGTCATTGTTTACCAGGTTAAGACCGCCGCGGATACCCCAGCTGAACTGAGCTGATGCGGGGATGAATGAAAGCAGTGCAAGACTGCATACTACCAATGCTTTTTTCATATGTTTAAGTATGTTGTTAGTTGTCTCATTGGCCGCAAAGTTAACACATTTTAAATAAAACAATCAGGTCTGCCCCATTATTTTGGCAAACCTGACTGATATGTCCAATAATTACCGCCTCTCTTTTAACGGTGAACCGATATGCGCTCACCGCTGGATGCAGACTGACGCGGGGCACGTTGTGTTCTCTGCCTTGGTTCTTTGGGCTCCTTGGGCTCTTTGGCGGCTTTCTTGGTCTGTGTGCCCTCAGCTGTCTGCTGTCCGGTTGCAGAGGTCTGGTCAGCATCACTCCACAGTCCGTTCTGGAAATCGGTAAGCTGTTTCTCAATGCGTGCCCTCTCTATCTGCATTGCAGAGTCTGTCTCACAATACTCTGAGAGCGGCTGGTTACGCAGGTTTGAAGTCTTGTAGATATCTCCCTCATACTGACGCATCACAAAGTAATCGTCAAGTGACATGTTGCTGGTGTTGTTGTAGCTGCTGGTCATGACCTGGGTCTGTCCCAGATAGGGGCTTATCTCGTCATAATTGAGCCAGAACATGGGTTGGGAGATGGTAGCATCCTCACCTATCACGCTGTCTTTCATTACCGGGCAGATGGCTGTAACGCGTGTCTGGTAGTTTGACAGCTGGTCCAGATAGTTACTCTCCTTTATGAAATAACTCTCAGGTTTGGGGATATCCATCTTGTTGGTAATGACGTATTTGCCGTTCTCCTTGGTATATCCGATATAGTACTTGTCAAGCATATTGTCTATATCCAGTTCGTTGTCAGGAGTGAACAGCTCATTACCATCCAGACGGCACTCATAGGCCTTGATCTTTCCGTCCAGGATGAGGTTTAGCAGGAGTGTAAAGAAATTGACGCGGTCACCCAGAGGCTCCTCGGGGTAGTAGAGGGCGGCATTCTTCTCCTTTCTCAGATCCAGTTCACGGTAGATGTCACGTCTCCATGTCACCTCGGCTGGCATGGATGTCTGTGCAGTATATTGTGACCGGGCACGCTCGGACAGTGTAACCGCAGTGGGGCTCTTTTCGGCCTCTCTCTGGGCTGCCTGCTCCTGCAGACGTCGTGCCGGCTGGGCTCCGGCTATGGTTACCGTTACCAATGTCAGAAACAAAAGAACAATCTTTTTCATATGGTTTTCTCCTCTCGTTTTTATCATTTGATTACAACCTCAAGTGAGGTATTGAGCTGACGCTCTATTCCGTCCGGGCCCACGGCCTTGACGCGTGTTATGTAGCAGCGCTTGCCGCGTCCCAACTTCTCAAAGTTGCTCTTCTGGCGGGCAGAGAACTTGTCTCCGTCAGACAGCTCAACCACAGCATTGCCGTTACGGTCAAAGAATGTGGCCTGGAAACTGATTACGCGGAATCCTATGTTGAGCAGACCGTTGTCGATGGCTGCCTGTATGCCGTCTGTTGAGAGCAGGTTCTTTCTGACCAGGTCGCCGCCGCGGAATCGCTGCATGTTGCCGTTCTCATCCTTGTAGTCTATGAACGGAGCCGGATCGGGCAGTCTGCGTACGTGGAATACATACTCACCCATGCTCTGCTGGCGTCCGTCCTGGTTGGCGGTTACGGCAATGACCACATCCTGGTCCACCACGGTGGGCTTGCATACGAAACCGTTTCCGCTGCGTGTCAGCGTACCGCCGCCGTTCTTGAGTCGGGCCGATATCATGTTGCTGGGAACACCCGGAACAGATATGCTGATGGGGTTGTCAATACCTGCATAGAGTACGTTCATCATAGTGGCCGATACGGTAGCCAGCGGTGAAACCACAGAGTAGTTCTGTGTAAAGTCACGTCGTATCACACCGTTTCCGGAGTTGAGTTCCATATAACCTGACAGGGTGTAGTCACCGGTCTTGTTGGCCGGAACCTCATACCATCCGTCATCGGAATCTATCTTCTTGCCGTCAATGTAGATGGCGGGGCGTGCTGTGGAGTCAACCGCTGCCATAATGATGCGGGCCTTGAAGTTGTTTCCCTGAACCACGTTCTGTGATGTGGGAATCACATAGGCGTTGATGGCGTTTACACGCAAATCACCTACGTCAATGCTGTTGACCAGGCTGTGCAGCACCTGACCCTCGGCATATCGAACGTCATTCTGCAGTTTGGTAAGCATGGTAACAGCGGCAGCCACCGGCATGTTCTCATAGTTGTACTCCTGCCAGTTTTTGCCCAGCGCTCCAACCTTGAGCGGAACCTCAGTGCTGAAGTTGTTGCTTATTATCTCTCTCTGGGTGGGGTCTGTCACCATCTCCAGGATCTTGTCACGATAGTTGTTGATGGCGTCAAACAGCATCCTGCCCTTACCGCGGGTGGGGTGGAGCATAACCTGTGTGGCTGCCTCCAGGTCCTCACGGTTGTGGATATTCTCCACATCGGCATCACGGCCGTCGGCCTCAATGGCTATGAGGCGCTTGAGCTCATCGGCAAAGTTAAAGAGCGAGTCAGATATCTGCTTCACATAGAGTGCCTTGCCGTACCATTCACCCACCTTCTCGTGGTTGATGGAGTCAGCAGTGGCAAACTGACGGTAAGCCTGCTCGTTCTGGATCGTGGCATTGGTCGTGCTCTTGCTCAGACTCTCCTCCACTATCTTGAAACCGTTCAGTACGTCCGATGACACGTTCATGGCAAGCATCGCCAGGAGGACGATGTACATGAGGTTGATCATCTTCTGACGCGCCGATGGCGGTCTCTGTATCACTTTTCTCTTCATACCTTCTTACTTGGTTCCCATCTGGGAATTCACCTTCATTGCCTCAACCATGCGTGCATATACGCGGTTCAGTTCCTCTATCTGAGCGACCATCTGGCGGGTCTGCTCGTTTACCTTCTCAATGTTCTCCATCTGTGTGCTTGCAGACTTCAGGTGCATCTCATAGAAGGTGTTGATGCTTATAAGGTTGCGTGACAGTTGCTCAATCTCCTCAGAGCTCTGTTCCATCTTCTCGGAGTGACGGCACATCTGCTCCATCTTGAGAGTGAGGTCATGCACGCGTGCAATATAGTCCTGTGTAATGTTCTCCACACCGTCCACATTCAGTGAACTGCCCTGCTCAGCCTGAGCTGCAGCGGCCTTGGCCACGGCAGGCTGTACTGTCTGCACGGGTGCGGCCTGTGCGGTGCCGTTAATGATGATGTTTCCATGCAGGCGCGGGGCATCGTCCTCCTCCTCATCCTCCTGACCGGGAATGTAAGGTCTCTCAAATCCGGAGATGAAGAATACCAGCACCTCAGTACCCATACCAATGAACAGCATGAGGTTGGCTCCCTTTATGTGGGTGAGCTTGAAGAGAGCTCCCAGAATTACCACAGCTGCGCCCCAGCTGTAGAGATAGTTCAGAAGGATTCTTCCCTTGGGTGAATCCAAATAGTCCTGTATCTTGGTCAGAAGACCTTTCTTCTCAGTATTTTCCATATTCAAATCTCTTTTTCTTAATTATCTGCGGCCCTTTGAACTGGCGGCGGTGCCTACCTGTGTACGAACGCAGCGGAATCCGATGTAAGAGCGCTGCTCATTCTGATACTCGAACGTACGCCATGATGACTCAATGAACTTTTCGGGGTCCTTCCATGAACCGCCTCGAACGGCTTTCTTCTTCATATAGTAGGGATCCTCCACAGCTGCATTGTAATAGAGCTCGGGGTTCATGTCGTTCATCTGGAGAATGCCAGCCTCAGTGTATGTGGTCGATGTCCATTCGGCAACGTTTCCGGCCATGTCATACAGGCCGTTTGAGTTGGGCTTGTATGAACCCACGCGGGTTGTGATAAGGCTGCCGTCCTTGGTGTAGTTACCGCGCTCGGGCTTGAAGTTTGCGTAGTAGCAACCCTCGTCGTCCTTGGATCCTGAAACCTTCCAGGGGTAGCGGTTGTTCTCGCGGCCGCGTGCTGCAAATTCCCACTCAGCCTCGGTGGGCAGGCGGTAACGCTGGATATATTTTGCCTGGGCACCCAGTCCGGCCAGCAGATACTCTGTACGCCATGCGCAGAATGCATTGGCCTGCTCCCAGCTTACACCTACCACGGGATAGTCATTATAGTTGGGATGGTTAAAGTAGAGACGCATGTAGGTCTCGTTGTTGGCGTTGGGGAAATCATTCACCCAGCATGTGGTATCGGGGAATATGTTTACGATATAGGTGTTCACAAAATCATAGAGGCTACTCAGCTCCCTGTTTATGGTCTTGCGTACGATATTGCCGTTATCATCAATGTAGGCGGTATCCTTTGATATCATCACTTTCTCACTGGATGCCTCCTGGTCTGTGTTGCGGAACCTGTCATTGGGGTCAAGCTGATTCTTCCTGAGGGCGGCCTGAGTATAATCAAACAGTTCATAACGGTAGTTGAGCTGCTTTACATCCAGCATCTTCTCACCGGTTATGGGGTGGGTGTAGTAGATGCTCTCAATGGCTCTCTGCTGGTCCTCATTGGCCTTTTTCCATGGAATGGGCTTGGTCCAGTTCAGACGCGGGGTGATGGGCTCGCCGAACCTGTCCTCGGTAATCATGAATGACTCGTCACCGCCGTACGCGGGATCGGCCAGACGGGTACGGATGATGGAGTCACGTACCCACTCCACAAACTGACGGTACTTGGCGTTTGACACCTCTTTCTCATCCATCCAGAATGACTCTACCGATATCTCTTTTGCAGGAGCTTGTGAACCCCACAGGCTGTCATTACCTTCGGCACCCATCTTGAGAGAACCTCTCTTTACAAGTACCATACCGTACGGCACCGGCTCGCGCAGTGCTGACTGTGAAGAACCGGTAACCTCGCCGCCGTTGGCACCTGCGTAACCGCTGCTGGTGCATGACTGCATCAGTGCCATAATGGCTGCAAAGCCGGTCAGAACAATGTTTTTCAGTCTCATTGTATACTAATTATAAATACCTTACACTTTTATGAACGTTCTTGCCCTTCTTAAAGAGATCCACGTCGGTCTGCCAGCTTACCATCAGGTCATGGCTGCCGTTGAGGGCACCCACACCGCTTGTGTAGAACTCGTATGCATAACCTATGAGAACACCTTTAAGCTTGCCTCCCACCATCGCGGTGACCGAAATTCCCGGGCTGTAGGTAACTCCTGCATAGAAAAGGGTCTCATCATACTGATAGGTACCCCTGACCGACAGGTCTGTCCTGAGAAAATCCACATCGCTCTGCATGAGAATGCATGGCTGTACCGATAATAACGGATTTCTGAGAGCTATATTGCATCCACCGGTCAAATATAACGTCGGTTCTATGTCCATATAGGCCGTTTTGCCCTGATTCTTGCCAAACTCCACATGCGGATAGTTCAGGTGCTGGGCGGACAGACCTGCCCACCAGATGCCGTTCACATAGAGTACTCCTGCTCCAAGGTCACCAACCGTTCCGCGCTCCTGACCGGTGGGGAAGGCGGGGTCATTCTGCTGCTCCACCTTGAGAGATCCGCCGTTGAACTCCTCGGACATGACCCCTCCCTGTACACCCAGGTTCATCCATCCGCTACCAACACCTATTTTATAAGAGTAATTGAAAAAGAGGCGGCGGTTGGTAAAGAGTCCCATGGTCTCATTGAACAGACCCATACCCACGGCGTTGCGCTGCTTTCCGAACGGGAGGGCCATGTTGCCTCCTATATACATGGATACGGGGGCGTTGGTGTAGCCTCTCATCTGCATGGCTAGTGAACCAACCACGTTGAGACGGCTGTCACGGTTCATTGCGGCAGGGTTATAGAAGTTCTCCACTTCACGGAAATGGGTAAAGTGGGGATCCGTCTGGGCATGTATGCCTGCACATACCATCAGACAGAGAAACATGGTAAAGGAAACGATACGTTTCATCGTGTTCATCAACACAATAACGGCAAAAAAAGCTCATTATTTTTGTCCTTGTTGAAAAATTGTCTAATTTTGCGCCGCTTATTTCACAAGAAAAAGTCAGAACTAAATAAAAATAAAGAACTTAAAATGATCATTGTTCCCGTTAAGGAGGGTGAGAACATAGAGCGCGCCCTCAAGAAATTCAAGAGAAAGTATGAAAAGACCGGCGTGGTTAAGGAACTTCGTCGTCGTCAGCAGTTTGACAAACCGTCAGAGCTCAAGCGTCTCAAGATGGAGCACGCTATCTACGTACAGAAACTGCAGCAGACAGAGGAATAATTTTTCCCTCTGTTCTTGCTTTTTGGTTTTTTCTTTTATATATTCGTCACTGAATCCGTTCAGCGACGAATTTTGTTATGTATATAGACCAGTTCGCGGATTACCTAAGGTTGGAGCGTAATTATTCGCCCAGGACCGTAGCCAGTTACCGTAGAGACCTAGCCCTTTTCCTGGACTTCCTCAAGGAGACTGACCCCGATCTGGATCTGCTTACTGCCGACAGGGATGTGGTGCGTCTCTGGGTTGTGGATATGATGGACAAGGGTGAACAATCCACCACCGTTAACCGCAAGTTGAGCACCCTGCGTTCCTTTTACAGATTCCTTCGCATAAAGGGTGTCACGGACCGATCGCCCCTGCAGGGCGTGAAAGGGCCCAAGAACAAGAAACCTCTGCCTCAGTTTGTCAAGGAGGCCGATATGGACCGGCTCCTGGATGATGAGAAGATAGAATTGGGAGAGGGATTCCTTGGAGTCCGTAACAAGACCGTGATAGCCACCTTCTATGAGACAGGGATGCGTATGGCGGAGTTGATTGGACTGGATGACAGGGACATTGACTTTGGCTCGCGTACCATCAAGGTAACCGGAAAACGTGACAAGCAGCGTTTCATTCCTTTCGGGGATGATCTGGAACGCCGTCTTAAAGAGTACCTTGAGGCCAGGACAGCTGAGTTTGGCGAGACTCACGGGGCTTTCTTCCTGAGCCCGAAAGGCGAGCGCATTCCGCGTCATCAGGTCTATCTGCTGGTTAAAGATGCTCTGGGCAGGGTGTCGGACGTATCAAAAAAGAGCCCTCACGTGTTGCGTCACACATTTGCCACCTCCATGCTCAATCATGAAGCCGAGCTTGGTGCGGTAAAGGAGCTTCTGGGGCACAACAGCCTGCAGACCACAGAGATTTATGTACATACCACATTCCAGGAACTGAAGGAGATATATGAACAGGCTCATCCAAGGGCCTAAAATAAAAATGACTATGGAAACTAAGATTAAGGCGTTGCATTTTACTGCAACAGAACAGCTTCAGGCGTTCATCGAGAAGAAGTGTGCAAAACTGGAAAGAGTACACGAGTTTATCCAGAATGTAGAGGTTACCCTGAAAGTAGTCAAGCCTGAGACCGCCCTGAATAAGGAGGCCAGCGTCAGTGTAACCATTCCAAACGGCGAATTTTTTGCAGACAAGACATGTGATACTTTTGAGGAGGCAGTGGACGGTTGCCTTGACGCAATCACCAAACAGCTCAAGAAAAACAAGGAAAAACAGCGTGAGAAGTAAAAAACACCTAGATTTTTTTGCTGGGAAGAAAATTTGAAATATCTTTGCACCCGCTCTTCGCTTAGCGCGAGGGCGGGTTCTTTGAAACTATGCCGCTATGGCTCAATGGTAGAGCAACGCACTTGTAATGCGTAGGTTGTTGGTTCGATTCCGACTAGCGGCTCTGAACGGCGTTGAATACGGATTTTGGCTTGAGCTCACAGGAAAGCTCGCTTTCATGGGAGATCAAGACAAAAGACAAATGAAGACGACAGTCTTCATAACGAGACGCGGAAAGAGCTTCGCGATAGCGAAGGTCATTTCACTAGCGGCTCGTATCTCAACGGACAAAAGCTTCCAAGAGAGCAAAACCAGGAAACTGGCGAGCAATCGGGAAGAGTTTGGGTGAATTCCAGAGTGGCCAAATGGGGCAGACTGTAAATCTGCTGTCTCTCGACTTCGGTGGTTCGAATCCATCTTCACCCACAAGGCAGGCCTATGGCGATGCCGGGAAACCGGTGCCTGCAGTACTTCCTAGAAACCACCTTATTATATAGGGAAAGGTCAGGGAGCGCGATCGTGACAAACAAAGTTGCGGGAATAGCTCAGTTGATAGAGCATTAGCCTTCCAAGCTGAGGGTCGCGGGTTTGAGTCCCGTTTCCCGCTCCAGATTTGTCGCTGTTATAGCTCAGCTGGTAGAGCGCATCCTTGGTAAGGATGAGGTCCCCGGTTCAAATCCGGGTAACAGCTCAATTTGATAGAGGATAGGAGGAGACCGCCCTGGCGGGAGCCTTTTTGTAGTTGACATCAAGTTTATAATCAATAAAATAGCTTTAAATTATGGCAAAAGAGACATTTGTGCGCACAAAACCGCACGTAAACATTGGTACCATCGGTCACGTTGACCACGGTAAGACAACTCTGACTGCAGCTATCACCAAGGTACTTGCTGAGAAGGTATCAGGTAACGCTGACAAGGTTAAGTCATTCGATCAGATCGATAATGCTCCTGAGGAGAAGGAGCGTGGTATAACCATCAACACCGCTCACGTTGAGTACGAGACCGAGGCTCGTCACTATGCACACGTTGACTGCCCGGGTCACGCCGACTATGTAAAGAACATGGTTACCGGTGCTGCTCAGATGGATGGTGCTATCGTTGTAGTTGCTGCTACTGATGGTCCTATGCCTCAGACTCGTGAGCACATCCTGCTCGCCCGTCAGGTAAACGTTCCCCGTCTGGTTGTATTCCTGAACAAGTGCGATTCTCCCGATGTTGACGCTGAGATGATCGACCTCGTTGAGATGGAGATGCGTGAGCTTCTCGACGCTTATGAGTTCGATGGTGACAATACTCCTATCATCCGTGGTTCTGCTCTTGGTGCTCTGAACGGTGTACCTGAGTGGGAGGACAAGGTAATGGAGCTGATGAATGCTGTTGATACTTGGATTCCTCTGCCTCCGCGTGCTGTTGACCAGCCGTTCTTGATGCCTGTTGAGGACGTATTCTCAATCACTGGTCGTGGTACCGTTGCTACCGGTCGTATCGAGACTGGTGTTGTTAAGGTAGGTGACAAGGTTGAGATTCTTGGTCTTGGTGAGGAGAAAGAGACAACCGTTACCGGTGTTGAGATGTTCCGTAAGCTGCTTGAGCAGGGTGAGGCTGGTGATAACGTAGGTCTGCTGCTCCGTGGTATT
>Ga0265298_10006607_pt1 | contig 14279 bp, 2 predicted proteins | sample AusTroGonzalo_MG_3_FD_193486 | JGI IMG/M metagenome (GOLD analysis project Ga0265298, IMG submission 193486) | Bovine rumen microbial communities from tropical cattle in Woodstock, Queensland, Australia - Gonzalo_01 | ecosystem: Host-associated > Mammals > Digestive system > Stomach > Rumen ...
ATGGTTCTTTCAGTGCATGTAACAGCTCGACGACAGCGGCAAGTTCTGCGCAGGTTGAAGGAGAGGAGTTAACCACTTTCTACCATTTCTTCGCGAAAACGACTTCTTCTACCGGCTATTGCTTCACCGGTTGGTATGATGAGGATGGCAATCTGGTTAGCAAAGAGACGTATTACCGGAAGAGTATCAAATCCCAGAAGGCGGGGAGCAGTAGCGATTCGTACGTGTATTTGAAAATGTACGCCGCTTTTATCAAGCGTGTGACGATGAGTTTTGTCACGCCGGAGCATGGTTCGTTCACGGCTACGAATAACGATGTTGCGATGAATCCCTATGCGTCCTTCTATGTGAACGGTAGTGTGGTTTTGACGGCTACTCCCGAGGAAGGATATCGATTCCTCGGCTGGTACACCACGCCCGACAACGGTGTGACGAAGAACTATGTTGCGTTCGGATTGACATACGAGCCGACGGGTTTCACCTCTAATGTAACTATCGGTGCAGAGTTTATACCCGACAACGGAACGGCCACCTATTGGGTGAAAGGTACGACAAATGTATATAGCAATTTTTCCGATGCCATCAATGAGGCTTCTTCTTCGTCATCAAAGTTGATTGTGGTAGTAAGCAATGGCGAACTTGCAGAAGGAACTTATACGATTCCCAGCGGCGTGACGCTGCTCGTTCCGTATGATAATGCGGCAAATAATGCGATGACGGAACCTAATGTCGTTCATATAAGTAGCACCAGTATGAAAACCACCACATACCGTAAGCTCTCGCTTGCTCCCGGTGTGGTTATCAACTGCTACGGAGATATATGCATAGGAGGCTCATTGGCATCTGTAGGCGGAGGAAAACCTTCGTCTTTCCCGACCGGATCGGTCGGCATGATAGATATGTCGAGGGGCGGTACGATTAATCTTAAGTCCGGCGCTCACCTCTATAGCTGGGGTTATGTGAAGGGTCAGGATATGGACCAAGGCAACAACACCTCGGGTTGCGGTCAAATCAATGCAGAGAGCGGTTCGCATGTATGGGAGTACTTCCAAGTAGGAGACTGGCGCGGTGGTACGCAATCATCGACGATTTACTCCAATAGAAATTCATGGAAATTCTTCCCCTTCCAAGCATGGACGATACAGAATATAGAGGTGCCTGTTACCTATAACTACGGCGCTACGGGTCATTGCTATTGGTCGATTTACGGTAATGACAAAATCAACAACGTTACTTTCGACGCCATTTCCGATGCCACTGCCATATTCAAAATTACGGATGAAGATAGCAAGGTCAAGAAATGGTATGATCCTACTACCGACCGCGTCAGTGTGGAGATAAGCGGAAATTCCACACTGAGTGCTATCACGTTGGTTGCGCTTGGGTATACGATTAGTACTACGGATTACAACCTGCCTCTTCCGGCGAACTTGCGCGTAATCTTTAAAGAAGGCGCCACATCCACGCTTTCCAATCGGATTGTTATGCACGCGGGCGCTGTGATGGAGGTGCAAGAGGGAGCCACACTGACGATAAATAGTCCGCTGTATCTGTTTGATAAGGACGATTGGGGTAAGTATTGTATGAAAGACAATTATTACCGCACCTATGCATCGCCCTCCAAGCACTTCAGCCGCGGAACGGGTACTTCGAAAGATAATCTGGAGGACGCTACGCTGATTGTGGACGGAACAGTGGTGACAGTAAATGAGAATAAATGTATTTATACTTCCGAGCATGGAGCCAACATTATGGGCAATGGCGGCGGTTCCATTGAATTTCCCGAGTTGGCTACGAACACGACTATGAAGCAGTGTTATAATCCGGGCGGAGATGTTACGTCAACCAGTACGGACGATGTAAAAGTTCGTCAGGGATGCCTGCACAATGAGAACGGCAAGTACACCAAGCCGGCCGGAGGTGTTACTTATATGAATGTAAACGGCCGTTGGTTCAGTGCTGCCAAGAGTTCTGAAAAGGCCAATCATACGTATGATTTTACCTATATCTCATCCGGCGATGTCTATGGTACAGGCGGTACTGCCAGTACCGTATCTGCTTGTTATTCCAAGGATAAGACCGGCACGGAGATTATCGATAAATGGGCAAACATTCAGGCCTTGGGCAGTTGTACCAACTGGTGGGAAGGCATAGAGGACTTACATCTCTATAACTGGACCGTGGGGAACGCATGGCATCAGTTTATCGAGACAGAGCAGACGGTTGGCGAGGGCGCATTGACGGTCTATAGCGGCTCGAACGGCAAACTCTATACGAGAGACGACTGCGATATCGTAGAATTGGAAGCTATTGATGAGTTCTGTCAGTACACGATTGCCGGTGTCAAGAAAGTATTGGTGGGCGATAAGTTTATTGCGGTAGAGCCGAATGAGGAAGACGCGGCATATCATGCCGTAAGCAATACGAGCAGGTTCTATCTCTGCTTCCCGGGCTGTATCTGGAAGTATGCTACTTCTTTCGAAGGAGAAGAGAAGGCCTATGTGGTAGATGCAAAAAATTACATATGGTTCAACGGCGAATGGCTTGAGGTGCTGCGTAAAGAGCCGTATTTCTACACGCTTAATGAGAGTAATGCACCGGTATATTACGAATACTATAATGGCGATTGGCGCGTAGCGCAGCCGGTAGCGAGCGTGAGGGACGGTATTGTTGAGCGCGAGTTTATGACATTGGCGGAGGCTTTCACCTATGCATCCAACGAGCTTATCAAAGCGCCCGTCATCAAGCTGCTGCGCGATATTGATAATCAGCCGGAGAGATATTCTTATTCCGGTGCGAACAAGACCTGTCATTTCGACCTCAACGGTCATACCGTGACTACCAAGGGGTCCAGTTATTGTTGGATTGAAGCGGCGAACTGTACCTTCTATATTGAGGATAACACGCCGGAGCAGAAAGGTAAAATCAGCCTGCTATACGATGAAAATACAACTCGTTACGGTGTAAACCTGACCCGAGGTCATGTGATTCTCAATAGCGGTACCATTTCTGCTGTCAACATGCGGGCATATAACTCTGAAACGGCGAAATCGGCGAAGGTGGGTGCTATTTATGTAAAGAATAGCTCCACACTGACCATCAACGGTGGATATGTCTATGCGCAATCCGGCACAGCGACCTATGGTATATCCGGTGATGACTCAGAGTTCACGGTTAATATCAACGGCGGAGAAATCTATGCATGTGTAGGTTCGGGTTCTGAGCCTCGCGCTGTATATACGCAAGCCGGTACTATCAATATGGCGGGAGGTACCGTTAAGGCCAGCACATTCCAAGAGGGAACGAGTGGTGAGGCTATCACCCTCAGTTCGTTGAAAAGCGGTAAGCACGCGACGCTTAATATGACGGGCGGTACGCTTATCTCAACTACACGCTCTCCGGCGATGGCGCTATATGTGTATAGTTCGGGTATCTTTGAGGATTCAGAACCCCGTGTGGAGGTAGACCGAGTGTATGCGGAGGCGAATATATATGGAGGAATCATTACGGCAGCCAGTGCTTCAAGCAATGCGCAAGCTATCTGCTCGTATGGAACAGTGAATATATATGGTGGCACCTTTAGTGCGACTGCCAATAGAAACAATAACGAAGCCTATATCCTTAATATAAAGATGGGTACGACTACTGTTTATGGCGGAACGTTTAATGCGGAAGCGAAGTTATGGGCAGAGGGAGTACGTATCAGTAATGATGCACCGGCTAATTCAGGCGCATGCAACAACGGTGAAGTTATTATCCATGGCGGTACCTTCAATATCCGCACGACGACAGGCGAGGGAGCCTATGGCGTATATGTGGGTGCCAATAAGAAAGCCGTAACAACCTTACATTCCGAGAACGATTCGTATTATGCGGGTAACTACGCGAATGCAGGTAAGGCAACTATTAATGGCGGTACTTTCAATGTGTCCTCCAAGACATCAGCGGCTTACGGAGTATTTGTCAAAGCAGCCGTCACGGAGTCCGGCGCTACAGGATATCCGACGGCTACGGCGACGCCGCTATGTACGGTTAACGGCGGCGAGTTCAATGTAAAGGCCGGTTCGGCTTCTCCTCAAGCAGTCAATAATGCTGCAACATCGTCGAACTTCACTATCACCGGCGGTTATTACAGCGACAATACCTATCTGTCGAAATACGTTAGTTCGCCGTACACGATTATAGAATTGCCTGCGACGGACAGCCATCGTCCTACTTATGCATATACGGTGGGGCAGGTATATAACATACAGTTCTATGGGGAAGCAGGTCCTTACGGGGGAGCTCCGCTGCCTGGTGGTAATGTTCCTCAGCCTTCTGGTCGTCCGGCTGTTTACTATGGCGAAGAGCCTACGAAAGGAAGTGACGCCTCAAATAGTTATGTCTTTGACGGCTGGACTACTTCGCCATATGGGTCGTATGCGGAATACCCTAAGGGGGAGCCGTTGCCTATAGTGACCGGCAATGCGATGTATTGTGCGCATTTCGAGAAAACTTCTCTCAAGAATTGCGTGCATATGGATGCGCGTACGAATGGCGGTCTCTGCGATACGGAGAATATCTTTGTGACTTCGGGTGATGCTATTGGAACACTGCCGGAGGCAACGAAGACCGGCTATACCTTCAACGGCTGGTTTACGGCCGCTTCGGGTGGTACCCAAATTACTTCTGCGGAGGTTATCTCGGCAGATGTGACCTATTATGCGCAGTTCACGCCGAAGGCCCCGACGCTCACATGGAATCTGAACGGAGGTAAAGTAGAACGTGCCGGTACGGCAGCTGCCAAGGATGCAACGGGTTCACCCAGCAGTACGGTTGCCTATGGGACCACTATAGAAGTGCCGGCGGTAACTAAGACCGGTTATGGTTTCCTCAGTTGGGATGCATCTCCGGTAATCACGATGCCGGAGGAGGATTTGACCTATACGGCGCTGTGGCGTCCGGCTACAACAACGGCCTATACCGTCAACCATTTCAAACAGCTGGTGGACGGTACATATCCGGCTGTGGCGGACGAGACGGAGGCTCTTAGCGGTACTACCGATATGTCGGTGACACCGGCCGTAAAGCATTATTCCAATTATTCGTCTCCTGACCCGCAGACCATTCAGATTGCGGCTACGGGCACATCGGTAGTGGATTATTACTATCCGCGTTATGCTTATACCATTGAGTGGGATGCTACGACGAACGGCGGTACCTGCGCTACGCCTTCTACAACTGTTCTGCATGGCGCTACACTGGCCACACCGGATGCTACCAAAGCGCATTGGACCTTCAATGGCTGGTTCACCCAGCCGGTGGGCGGTGTGCAACTGACGAGCGGCATGACAGTAAAGCAGAACTACGGCACGGCGTATGCCCAGTTTACGGTGGAGAACTATACCGTAACGCTTCATGCGCCGGAAGAAGCAACGCTCACGCCGGGTGATGTGACGGAATATACATATGGAACAGGCGCGACGCTCCCGAGCGTAACGCGCGAGGGATGTACGTTCAGCGGATGGTATGACAACGATAGTTATACCGGCGAGCCTGTGACGGAAATCACTACCACCGACTTCGGCAACAAGGAGTATTGGGGCAAATGGGAAGATGTAGCATCCGTAGAGGCTGATGGCAGTGCGATTGCCTATTATCCGTCGGTACAAGCGGCACTCACGGCAGCCGAAGCACTGACCAATCCGACCATTACCATGCTGCGCGATGTGACGAATATTACCGAAGAACAGCGTTTTGACAATGCTTCTACCTCCAATGTGGCTACGCTTGACCTCAATGGTCATACGATATCCGGTTCGATTACCGACAGCAGCAGACCGAACTTGTTCTATCTGTTCTATGGCAGTGGTAGTAGTAGCTCCGATAGAGGTACCTTTAATATCGTGGATAACTCCACTGACAAGGGCGGTACGATAGAGGTAAGCAGCGCCGATGCAAACTTCACGCTGGGTGCTATTGATTGTCATGGCGGTACAACCAATATGACGGATATCACCGTTCGGGTTGTCAATAGTACAGAGCAAAGCAGTTCGGCTTGCCGCGCGATATTTGTGCGTTACGGACGAAAGGCTAATATCACCCGTTGTACGATAGAGGCGTATGGTACGCGCCAAGTGTATGGTATAAACGATGGAGGAACAACTACTATTAAGGGCGGAAGCATTACGGCAACCTCCACCGGCTACGGAGGATCGTGCTATGGTATTTATTCCTTCCAGAATACGACGACCATCAGTGAGAATCCGACCGTAACCGCATTAGGAAAGAATACCGTTTCTGCGATATTGTTAGGAGGGCAGGCTCCGAGTGATGCCGGCACGACCTATAACGGAAAGATGGTTATTAATAGCGGTACATTTACTACAATCGCAACCGGAACACCGGCGCGTGCAATCTATGCCTATGGAAATGTGAATACGACTAATCATAAGGCAAGTTCTCCGGAACTGACGATTAACGGCGGTTCGTTCTCCGTAAGTTCCACTTCCTCTTCGGCGGTGGTACACGCTATCAATCTGGAGGGAAGAGAGAATGCTGGGAACGGTGTGTATTCAACTCCTAAAGCGACGATCAATGATGGTAAATTCTTAGTCACCGGAAGCGGCACGAAGAATGCGGTAAATACCGGTGCGATAGCAGAAGATCTCATCATTCGTGGCGGTTTCTTTAATATCGACGGTGGTCTGGCTAAATACACCGAGCCGACGGAATCGAACAACTACTGGGTGCTCCCGACAACGCCGGCTGATAAGGATGAGCAAGGCGAAGCGTATGAGCACAAAGTACGCGAGGCTTATATTGTCACCTTCAAGAATTACGATGACAGCGAATTGCAGTCCGACACGATTGAGAAGAACGGCCTACCGGTATATGCAGGCGCAACGCCTGTCAAGGACCTCGGCGACGGCAACACCTATGTCTTCAAAGGCTGGGCCACCACTATTGACGGTACGCCGTTGGCAGAGTTACCGGCTGTTACTGCGACAGCCACGTATTATGCGATTTTTGAATCGGCGGTAATCGTATTAGAGACAGGCGGAAAAACCTATTATTTCTCGGATACGAAGGAGGCCTTTGAGTATATCCGTACCGTGGGCGAAGACATGACGCTGACGCTGTTGGACGATGTAACATTCACTTCGTCACATATCTTCAAACCGTCTGCTGCGGCAACCTGTATCTTCGATTTGAATAACCATACCATCTCTGCGTCAGTCAATAATGCGATTGACCTTGCCGGAGAAGGTTCTACCTTGTATATCACCGATAATTCGGAGGACAAGGGCGGTACCATCAATGTATCGGGTTCGGCTTCCGGCATTATGCAGGGTATCTACATCACGCGCGGTACATTGCATCTGCATAGAGGTACTCTCAAGGTAAACAATACGAAAGCATATGCCGATGCCGAAGCGGCATACGGTGTACTGTTGAAAGCCTCTGAGAGTTCGCATGTGATAGTGGACGATGAGGCGGTGATTGAGGTAGAATCGGCTTATCAGGCGAAAGGTATATATTGCGGAGCAGCTACTTCGACCACCTCCATCACCATCAATGGCGGTTTGATTTATGCACATACTCGTACCAATAGTATAGCTTACGGTATTCAAACATATGCCAAAAATCTGACGGTCAATGGCGGTACCATAAAAGGCGTATCCGCTAAATCTACCGCAAGGGGTATTTATTTGTGCGGCGGCACGGCAACGATTAACGGCGGTACGATAGAGGCTGTCTCGGATACCGTTGGCGGAGGTACGAATCTTGTTTACGCCATCGATGTGATATATGGCTCTAGTGGTTATGTCGGTACTTTGACCATCCCCGAGAATTCAACGGTAATCGCACGAGCCATTGCGAATACCGGTAATGCCCGTGCGGTAAACATGGGAGGAGGCTCGCAAAATACTTCCATCGCCGGCGGTACCTTCGAGGCACGTACCAAAACTGGAGAGGGCGCATATGGCGTATATTCCGGCGGTACCAATACCCAAGTATCCGGCGGTACCTACCATGTACAATCCGCAGCAAAATCCGCTTACGGTTTCTATTCCTACCGAGGCGATGTAACCGTAACCGGCAATCCTACAGTCTATGTGCGCACAGGTACATCCTCTGCTCTTGCCGTATATGCCACCGGTAATATTCCGGATTCGCCGAGTAAAACCTATTCCGGCACGCTGACCGTCAACGGCGGTACGTACTATGTATTTGCCGGTACCAATACCGCATACGGCGCTTATTGTTCTGGAGTTACTAACTCCATCTCAAGCGGAGCTTACGCCGGCGACTATGCCCAAGCAGGCCACATTATTATCAATGATGGTGAATTCCATATAGAATCAGCTACCAAATACAGTTGGGCAACCGTTTGTCTGGGCAAACGAGCATCGGGTTCAGCGGAAGCCTATCCGTCTATTGAAGTGAACGGAGGTACTTTCGAGATGATATCGGAGGATGGACTCAATGGTACCATCGCGATGGGTAATACTACCGGCGTAGAGGACTATTATATGTTCCGCGGCGGCTATTTCAATACGGACCGAGTAATGTACACATCCTCTCCCTATACCCAGTATGCGATGTCGGCGTACTATACCGCTCCCGGAAAAACGTCATGGCCCTATTATGTCTTCGAGACAAGAGAGGAAGACAAAGCGGTGGTAGGTAATGTCTATACTTACAAGGTAGCAAAGGGCTATAATATCACCTTTAAGGATGAGGATGGTACCACTACCATAGCTACCCAGCCGCAGGAGGAAAACAAAGTGCCGATATACGAGGGCGCTATGCCGACGAAACCGGCAAGTCCTTCCGACCCCGAGGGAAGCAGTTATGTAGCAGACGGTTGGTCTCTGACCGCAGGCGGTGACAAAACAGAGCCGCTGCCGGTAGTTACAGAGGATGCTACCTATTATGCCCATTATACCTTAGTGGAACCGTTTGTGTCCGTAACGGTGGACGGAGCAACCACCTATTATGCTACGCTGCAAGATGCATTTGATTATGCGGCATTGCAAGCCAAGGCATCAGTGGTAACTGTATTGCAGGATATTACGGGCTTGACAAGTGCCGTTAACTATACGCCGGATGCGACCGGAGCCAAGGTAGGTAAGAATTGTACCTTGGACCTCAATAATCATCTCATTTCCGGTTCGGCAGACCGTATCTTATATATCTCGCCGGCGACAAATGCGACGGCGGTGCAAGCGACATTTACGATTACCGACAACTCGGTAGAAAAGGGAGGTACGATACGCAACAGCAAAGAGACGGATGCAGCCATCTATACTATCTATTTGTATGGCGGCACGCTGGTAATGAGCGACGTGACCGTTGAGGCCGAAAATCCATCAACAGGGTCAAACGCCGGAGCTGCGGGTTTCTACGTACGATACGATAGAGCGCTCACGCTCACGAATTGCGCCATCAATGTGACCGGAAGGAAAAATGTGTATGGTCTCTATGACGGCGGAAAGACCACGATAGACGGCGGTAGCATTACCGTGACCGAGACTTTAAATGGAAGGGCTTACGCCATCAATAAATTCCAGAATACGACTACCATTACGGGCAATCCGGTGATGACTGTCAATGGAACCGACAACGAGGCTGCATTCTGGGTGAGAGGTCAGTCACCATCATCTTCGGGTACAGTCTATAAAGGCACCATTATCGTAGAGAATGGTACGTACCGTGTGCGTGCGCACAATTCTTCCGGTGTAGCCCGCGCTGTCTATGTGGACGGAAATGTCGGGACAAACACCAGTGGCAGCAATACATTTAATAGGGCAAGTTATGGTACGGCTATCATCAATGGTGGAGATTTCGATGTTACTGCGGGCGGCGAGGCGTTCGGCATTTATCTGAAAGCGCGACAGACGATGAGTGACGGTAGTGCAAACGACCCCCAGACGAGCACTCCGAATGCGACCGTGAATGGCGGTACGTTTAATCTGCATGGTGCCGAAGGCAAGAACTATGCGGTAAATTCTACCGATTTGCTTACAGAGGATATGAGACTGCAGGGAGGTTACTTCAGCCATAACACCAACCTCGACAAGTTTACGGAGCCGACCGTTTCATCCGGCTATTATGCCGTAGAAACGACGGAAGCCGACAGGGAACTGGTAGGCGAAGACATGAACTACAAAATTATCGAGGCCTATACTGTGACCTTCAATAACTGGGATGATACGGAATTGCAGTCCGGCTTGGTAGAAGCCAACACATTGCCCGTCTATGCCGGCGAAACGCCGACGAAGCCGGAGGATGCAGATTATACGTATGAATTTGCCGGCTGGACGCCCGATGTGGTAACCGTAACCGCGGATGCTACCTATACGGCTACGTTCACTCCTGTATCGAAGGAAACCGGATTCTATCTGGATATCGTGGACTGGTTGGATGATTTGTTGACGATAAATGTATCCAACTGGACCGGTAGCGGATGGCCATACAATGTCAATACCGAAGCAAATGTCGATGGATATGACTGCTATAAGACGCAATCGGAGGCGACAGAAGCCGGCTCGCAGTACTATCGTGCAGACGACCGTACCTTGACCGTTCCTTATGACGCTAATCCGGGTGATGAGATTACCATTACGGTAACCAACAAGGATGGCGAGGTAGTCAGCAAGCATACGTATATCGTGCCGATGAATATTACCGGTCCTACGGAACTCACTTCCGCTCCGGAGATAAATATCTATGTACATGGTACGACCTTGACCATCAATGGTGATATCACGGTGAAGAATGTGTATGTGAGCGCCAATGCGAAGATTGTTATCAATGAGGACGTGACGCTGAAGGCGGACTCGCTCCTGCTCCGGTCGGATGTCGAGCAGGCGGCAGAGCTTGTCAATAATGGTACGATAGATGCGCAAGTGCTCTACACGCGTATCATCTCGTCCAACAGCGCTTACTACCAGTTCGGTTTGCCGTGGACCACGAAAGATGGTATCCAAGTGCAGGATATCCGCTTGGCGAACGGTAAAGACCCGCGGTACGGTACTACATGGTTACTCCGTCGTTATGACGAGAGTGCCTATGCCGAGAACGGCGGCGGCAGTAACTGGGTGGCTTTGACTAAGACCGATGTTATCGAAGGCGGAGTAGGTTACGAGATGATGTCCACGTTGGGCTACTATCGTGAGTTCCTGTTCCCGGTAACTATCCCTTCTCCGCTACCAAGCTCGGTACATGTAGACCATACAGACGGCGCGGCCGGACAGCTCTATAGCGGATGGAATGTGCTTGTATCTCCGTTGACGAGTAGTTACAACAATCCTCAATATCCGGAGGCTCCGGTTATCTGTTGGTTGATGCCATACGGCTTTGAGCAGGATATACCGGCAACTATCCCGCCGTCGCGTGTGTTTGCATATCAGGCGGCTTCGGATGGCGAGTTGACCTTCGGTAAGGAAAACATGATAGTAGCGGCTCCGCGTCGCATCAAGGCTGTTGAGGAAGAGACCCGTGTTCAGTGGATACAGCTCGACATACAGGATGCGAAGGGCGAGGGCGACCAGACGAGCGTTTATAGCCATCCGGAGCGTTATAACAACAGTTACCAGACGGGTATAGACGTATCGAAGCAGATGCTGACCGGTCCGCACGCGATTGTATATAGTTTGCAATCATACGGAGCGATGGCATTTGCCGGTGTAGCCGACGAGGTACTGGAGCGAGGTGTGCCGTTGACGGTATATAGCCCTGTTGCGCAAGAGCTGACTATCTCAATGCGGGATAACGACTGGCTCAACCGCCTCGGGAAGGTTTATCTCTTGGATAATGAGATAGGGCAGAGCGTAGACCTGCTTATGCAGGATTACATCTTCGATGCGAAGGAGGGTACTACCGAAGGACGCTTCTTCCTCTATGGTGTCTTCAAAGCGCCGCAAGGCACGACGGACATCCAGAACGGCGAAGCTTCCGACGGCAAGCAGGCTCGCAAATTGCTTATCAAGGATAAGATATATATTGAGGTAAATGGTCAGTTGTATGACGCAACGGGTAAACAAGTAAAGAAGTAAGTAAGGTATTAGTCTGAATATGAAGTATAATTTTGATACATCCCGTATGGGAATGCTCATCTTCCTTGGTGTGGCTTTGGCTGCACTATGGTTGATAGTAGCGTATGGCTTTTATAAAGAGAGTGAGCGAGCGAAGTATGACGTTCGTGTGAGTCCGGGTGCCGTGACGTACGGCACCCACTCTACGGCGCTCATGCCGATGACGGTATCTCCGCTGCATAAAGGCAGCATCCCTATGCTCAGCGGCGCAGCAATCCGCTCGTATGCGCATAGCGGTCATGCCTCTATGCCGGCTGTGTCCGCAAACCAAAGCGTCATCCATACGACCTCTTCGGCGAAAGTGAAGAATATCGGTTCCGGAATGGGTGGCGGCGGTATCGCAACGACCAGCGGCTCGTCCTCTCGCCGCGGAGCAAGAGGTATTACGTATGGCGGTGGAGGTTCCGTAGCTATGCCATCGATAGCGATGGTGTCCGCGTCGTCAATGTCTCGTGCAGCAGATATGTCCGGTTATGCGGCAAGTCCCCGCAGGGCGAGGATGACGTTGCCGGACCCCGGTACAGGAGATGAAGGCGACTGGTTCGATGGCGGAGGTGATGGTTGGTGGTTTTACGACGGTGACAAATGGATAGCAGTATGGGAGGGAGCTACGCGCATAGTGTATAATGAAGGAGGTAAAACAACCACCTATCAATGGACCAATGGAGAATGGGTTGAGATAGGAAACTTTGATCCTGTTCCAGTAGGTGCAACACCGTGGATATTGATGCTGCTGTTGGCGGCGATGTATATTGTAGTTGCTAAGCGAAAAAATGAAAAAGAATTTTGTTGAAGAACTTCGTTGGAGAGGGATGATACAAGATATCATGCCCGGGACGGAAGAGCAGTTGAATAAAGAGATGACGACCGCATACGTGGGCATTGACCCGACGGCGGACAGTCTGCACATCGGTCACCTGTGCGGCATTATGATGCTGCGGCATCTGCAGCAGTGCGGGCATAAGCCTATCGCCCTCATCGGCGGTGCTACCGGTATGATTGGTGACCCGTCCGGCAAGTCGGCGGAGCGTAACCTGTTGACCGAAGAGACCTTGCGGCATAACGTGCAGTGCATCCGCGAGCAGCTCGAGCATTTCCTCGATTTCAACAGCAAGGAACCGAACGCGGCGGAGTTGGTCAATAACTACGACTGGATGAAGGACTATACCTTCCTTGATTTCACGCGTAATATCGGCAAACTCATCACCGTCAACTATATGATGGCGAAAGACTCCGTCAAGAAGCGCTTCAACGGCGAGTTCAGTCAGGGTATGTCGTTCACCGAGTTCACCTACCAGCTGCTGCAAGGCTACGACTTCGTATGGCTTAACGAACATAAGAACTGCAAACTCCAGATGGGCGGTTCAGATCAGTGGGGCAACATCACTACCGGCACCGACCTCATCCGTAAAATCAGCGGCAACGAAGCGTTCGCACTCACCTGTCCGCTCATCACCAAAGCCGACGGCGGTAAGTTCGGTAAGACCGAGAGCGGAAACGTTTGGCTGAGCCGCAAATATACCAGTCCGTATAAGTTCTTCCAGTTCTGGATGAACGTGAGCGACGACGATGCCAAGCGCTATATCAAGATTTTCACCTCCCTCACGCGCGAAGAGATAGAAGCGCTGATTAAGGAGCACGAAGAGGCGCCGCATCTGCGCGTGCTGCAGAAGCGGTTGGCCAAAGAAGTGACCTGCATGGTGCACTCTGAAGAAGACTATAACAAAGCCTTGGAGGCTTCCAATATCCTCTTCGGCAATGCGACGGCGGATGCGCTGCGCGCGCTGGATGAAGAGACATTCCTCGATGTATTCAGCGGCGTGGAGACCTTTGAGATTTCGCTCGACGAACTGAAGGCGGGTATCGGTCCGTTGGACCTGCTCGCGGAGAAGACGAAAGTCTTCCCGTCCAAAGGCGAGGCGCGTAAGATGATTCAGGCCAACGGCTTCAGTATGAATAAAGAGAAACTGACCGACCCGGCTACGCCGCTTACCGATGCCGCACTGCTTAACGGCAAGTATCTGCTCTTCCAAAAAGGCAAGAAAAACTACTATTTGGTAGTGGCAAAATAAAAAAAAGTGCAAAAAAGTGCTGCAAAATTTGCGTATGTCAAAAAAAAGCAGTACTTTTGCACGCTTTTTCGCTCAAAGAGCCCAGTGGGGCCCCCTAAAATTTTAATTTTTGGGGAGAGCGTAG
>Ga0265298_10006608_pt1 | contig 14277 bp, 8 predicted proteins | sample AusTroGonzalo_MG_3_FD_193486 | JGI IMG/M metagenome (GOLD analysis project Ga0265298, IMG submission 193486) | Bovine rumen microbial communities from tropical cattle in Woodstock, Queensland, Australia - Gonzalo_01 | ecosystem: Host-associated > Mammals > Digestive system > Stomach > Rumen ...
GCTGGGATCGAACGACACATGACACACGCCCTTATGCCCCATGGCATCGTCGCGTACCTTATCCACTATCACCTTCAGCAGATGATAATTGCCACGTGTATAGGCCTTGTCGGCATTCACCAGTACCAGACCGTAGTCGGCACGGTTGCGGAACTCGGCCGAACCACTGGCATTGTACAGCGAATCTATCTGCTCGCCCTTCTGCGGCTTCGACGGATGCACCACCACAAAGATGAGCAGTCCCGTACGATGGGCGCACAGCTCTATCTCGGCCAGCACGTCGCCTATCTTCATCGTGTCGCTCTTGGCACCATCAGGCAGTTGGATGTAGTTGAACGGATCGAGCAGCAACTGCCTTACGCCGTAGCGCTGCTGCAGCTGTTCGGCACGGTGCAGCAACTTGTGTATGGTGCGTCCCGACGTCTCGGTCACGAAGAAGATGTTCTCGCTCATCCAGTCCAATATGCGGTCGGCCATTCGCTCTGGTATCTGCGGCTTGTGATAGTCTATGCCACGCTCGGTCTCGACTAACTCCTTGCGAAACTTGCGCCCGGCGATGGTGGTGGCCAGTCGCTCTATGTGGCGCTCAGGTGGAAACATCTCGGGTGAATATAGCGCAGCCTTCCATCCGTGCTGTAGCGCCAGGTTCAGTATCAGGTCGTCGGCAAAGGTGCTCTTACCCGTGTTAGGCTCTCCCACGATGATCACTGTGCGCCCTGGCTCAAACTGTATGTGGTCGTCGAACTCGCCCCACCCCACGGTCTTGCCTGGCTCTATGCCGTGTTCCCATATCTGCTTGGCGCGCTCGCGATAGTCGTTGATGGTCTCAACACCGATGATAGGGCACGGCTGTGCGTGGTTGATGCACTGCAGCACAGCGTCCTTGCCGTGTTCTATCAGCATCTCGTTGGCATCCTTGGCCGTCATCTCTTTATCATCGTTGCTTACCCGCCACTCCACTATACGGCAACGGGCCTCGCCAAAGTATTCGGCCAGCTTATGGCGCAGCTGTTCGCCCTCCTCGTCCATGTCGCCTGCCAGATAGATGGTCTTAAGCGATTCGAAGTGACTGTGCTTGAAACGCTGAAAGGTGCGCATGTCGGTGTTGGCGCCGTTCGACACTGATATCACGTTGTCGAACCCGCACTCCATCAGCGCCAGCGCGTCCATCATTCCCTCGGTGATGATGATGCTCTCCTGACCTATGCAGGCATCTACGTTCCAGGGGATTAGTTCGCAGCCCTGCTCGCACTCAAAGAGTTTGCTGGTGGTCTTATACTGGATGTTTACCACCTTGTTGCCCTCGCGGAAGGTAAAGGCCAGCGCGTCCCACTCTGTACCCCGGAATGTGTGCTTGGCCGATCGCACACCAGCACGGGCTGCCGTCTTAGGATTGATTTTGCGGCGCAGCAGGTATTCGATGGCCACACCGTCGAGAGGCCTAAGATGCAGCGTGTCGGGCGTCGTCCACTTCTGCTTCTGCACACCGCGCATACGACTGTACTCCACGGCCTTGCTCTTCATGATGAACTTGAAGCCGCACTTGTAGCACTTGCCCAGACCCGTAAGCAGGTCGATGCGCACACATGCATCCTTGCCGTGGGTCCTAACCGATGAACAGTCGGGACAGGTGCAACGCACTATGTTTGAGTCGTTGTCCTTAGCGTCCTCCTTCTGTTTTATTTCAAGCAGTTCGTCGGGCACTATGTAGTAGCCTGTCGACAGCTGCTCCCATTGCTTGTTTGGCGTTTCGCTATATTCGTTTTGCATAATCTTGTATTTTGTTATGTTCGTCTTCGGGTAGTAGCTCCCAGGCGGTCTTCATCATAAAGTCCTGGGGCTTCATCGTCTGATGTTTGTCGCGTTCGGCCTTGGCATCTATCTGCGATGGCGCCACCCAAGCGTCGGCCACCAGGCTCCACACCGTGTACACATCGTGCTGTGGCGGCGCCCACCAGGGCACGGGCTCGCCATGACCACCTTGTCGCAGGCCCGCGCGCGTCACCCTCTCGTAGGCCGAAGGTCCGATCATATCGGGAACCTTCGCGCCTTTTTCTTTATTTTCTTTTTCTATTTCTAATTCTAATTCTTCCGCGCGGGGATTATTAGTACGCGCGGGAGTGGCGCAACTATGACGCAACTTTGACGCAGTCTTGTTGAATTGTTGTTGCATCCAGTGACTGGTAAAACGCTTCTCTTTATCATCGACTACAAACAGTCCATAATCGGTAATCACACGCTTAACATCTGAGCGGTGACGATGGCCCTCTACGGCCAGAACAGTCATTTGCGTGCCGGTATAGACACCCCATCCACCCTCGCAGTGAGAGAGGTAAAGGTTGATAGAGACGTACAGGCCCAAGCCTGTAGCCCCTTCAACAGAATACAAGTCGACGATGCCTGGCATCGATAACAAGTTGCGATGCAGTTTCAAGAATCCTGTGTTCATCGTTTTATCAAATCGTTAATTATCTGTCGGCGGTTTTTACGATAGTCTATGCGGCAGCTGATGTGGAGCCACCATACTTCCTTATCGCCTTTTTTGTAGTGCTCCAGTATCAGCTGGTCGTAGTCGGCATACTGCTTGGCATACATCAGCAGCAGACGTGCAGCCTGCTCATCGTTAGTCACGCTGAAGGGGCGGTGCTTCACTGGGATGGTCAGGTCGGCAGCCTCACCCTTCATGTGTTGCGATGTGGGCACACCGCGTACCAGCGTGTTTACCAGCTGACAGCGGTAGCCGCTGTTAACCTTGATGGGCAGGCCCAGGTGCTGGCGCAGAGGCTCCAGGGCACGGTCTACCAGGTTCTGCAGTGCCGTGATGTGGCACTTCAGCGGGATGTTAGGTACTGGCGGCTTATGGGTTGCCGCTTTCCAAGAATAGCACATTTCACCCAAAGTGAAGTGTTCCGACAGTTTCATGTCGGGATTAAAAATTTGTTGCATAGTTGTTTTGATTGATTTTTTTACCTACGGATTAAAAAATACCTTTTAAGGGCGCCACTTTTGAAGTGACGCCCTGCGGTAATAATCTGTTGTAATTGAGTTGTTGCATACGTTCAAAGTTTTTAGGTTATTACTATTGTTCTAAGAACTATGCAAAGATACAACAATCACAAGCAGAATCAAAATATTTTCTACACCCTGACTATTAAGATTAATACTACTTTTTTACAAATAACGGTTTTCTGGTATTCCTGCGAATCAAAGATATACGCTGATAGAGTGTCTGATAAGAATTACTCAGATTACTATGCTCACTGAGGTATCTTACTAACGTTGTTACATAAACAACCAGAGCTCTACGCTCTATCATTTCTGCTAGTTCCAGACAAATTTCCTTAGATGATATCGCATCCAAGTTGAATTCAAAGTCAATCATCTCTAACGCATCTTCCTCTGCAGGATGATCCATCAATATGGGATACCATGAGATTATCAACTCTTTTAGTAAATTATGTATCTTCGGATTAAAGCAATCCTTCATTTTTTTTACTTCTCTTATTTCTTTCATTGAGTTTTTTTTGTGTTCATATTCTTTATTGGGATGCAAAAGTACCAACTAATTCTGTAACAAGAGAGAGTTTTTTATACGTCGACTATTAATCTTAATACAATTAAATATAAAATTAGAATAATTGTGCTTTTTTTATATAAATATGCGAACCATATCGAAGATACACAAAAAAAGCCGAGACTGTTCTAAAGTCTCGGCGGTGAAAGTACACTAAAGGCGCTCGGCCTGACGAGCTGCACGCACCTCGGATGTGGCACAAGACACAATTGCCATTACGGCCACAATCATCATTAGAATCTTTTTCATACTCGCTATATTACTCGTGGTTGTAGCCTTTTATTGATGATACGTAATTGTAAGCTGCTTTACTAATGGTCTTAACGGATGCACCCACGCTGATTTTTGATCTAATGCTGCCGCCAACTCCTAATCCGATGTCATAACAACTGCCCCCCCCACTGCCATTGTTCCTGTTGGCAGTAACTGTACCAGTTTCAACAGTGATTTTGACGCAATTGCCATACGCTCCCGTACCGATGCCTGCTGCGTAAGCGCCGCCCTGAGCATAGACGCTGCTGCTTTTGCTGATCTTGATTCTTATCTCAGAGCAACTCCCCGTAGATCCACTCTTATATCTGCCACCAGAACCGATACCAGCTCCATACGGGGCGCCATAGGCCTTGACTTTACCTCCAGTAATAGTAATGTCGCCGCATGTGGAGTCATCAAGGCCGCTACCTATGCCTGCACTACCACCACTGCTGCTACTATTTTGAGCCGTGGCCGTAACGGTGCCGCCCCTAATGGCGATGTAGCCGCAGGTAGAGTTGACTGTTCCTGTGCCGATGCCGGCGCCATTATAGGACGTGGCATTGACGGTGCCGCCCCTAATGATGATGTTGCCGCAGGTGCCCTGGGCCTGGCTGCCGATGCCCGCACCATTTGTGGAAAAGGTTATGAGCTTGCCAGTGCCGGCCGATGCGCCCTCGATGGTCAGCGTTGTACCTTCGGGGCCGCCCTCGATGCCGGGATAGGACGTGTCGAATCCCTTTATGGTGTTCGTTGTGCCGTCGGCCAGTACAATGGTAGCTTTGCCCAGGCAGGTCAGGCCGGCGTAATCGCCCGATGACCAGCGTTTGCCTGTACCTTCGTCATCATCATTAATGCTAACGCCGCTGAGTGTTACCGTGGCGTCGGCAGCAATCGAAATCTTGTGATTCTCGGCCAGCGTACCTGTAAGTATGTCGCCGTCCTGCGCCGTGAAGTCGGCCGTAAGTTTCGAAAGATCTACCATTCGTGCCATTTTCATGCCCAACGGATAGAGATTGTTGGCAGCGTAAGTCTTGCCGGTCAGTGATTTCGAGTAGTGCATTTCGTTGTCGTCGGTGGCAGTCAACTCGATGTTAGCTTCAGCCACTGGCTTCATAGCCACGTAGATAGGGCCGTCGGCAGCCTTGCGGTTGATGGTGTAGGTATCGGTGCCGTCGCTTACTGAGAGGTTTGTGATGGTAGAGGTGATGTCTTGCGAGCCATCAGCGTTCTTGATGGTGAGGGCGCAAACTGCCAACTGGTTCTTCAGCGTGATAGAGCTTGGCAGCTGGTCGCCATTCATAGTGCCATCAAAGACGGCAAGGTCGAAATCGCTGCCAAGCGTGCTCAGCGTGCCGTCCTGCTCTTTTAACAGGCAGTCGTAGTTGATGGTGGCGTCATCGTCGATGACAGCATCGTTGGCGATGTCCGCTTTTGCCATTGTGGCGGGATAGATGAGTCGCAGCTCACTGTTCTTGGCAGGGTTATCCATCTTAACAGTGATAGAGGCCTGCTTGCCATCGGCACTGATGTCGCTGGCGGAGAGCACAGCGTTTGCGGTCAGGGTAGCGCCTTTCGTATTCTTGTAGACAAAGGCAATCTGGTCTTTCTCTGCAAAGGTCTTATGGCCATCTGCATCCAGTGCACGCGTTTGTGCACCGCCTTTGCCCAGGCTGATGGTAGTGGTCAGCGTAACTATTTTACCTTGTTGCACCCCATTGTTGAGGTCGTCTTCGCTCGAGCAGCTGGTCATGATAGAACCCAGCAATGCAAGAGCGGCCATACTAAGATATTTGAATGTAAATTTAATCATTGTTTCTACTGTTAATCATTACTCCTCATAATAATTATTCACGTTGTAATCTTCCATACCGGCACTGCGGTCGCCGCTCTTACTTCCGTTGCTGCCCACTAATAATGGGGACTGGTACTTTACTGGAACAACCATCATGGTTGGCTTTAAGTAATCCTTCTTCTTCATACTTTCTTTATTTTGTTAATTACTTGATTCTAATGCGGGTGGTTTTTACACCAAAACAGGTGCAAAATTACAAAAACTTTATGAAATAAAGTGTTCAAAAATCGCAAATGGTGTTAGAAAATCCACAATTAGGTGTTAAAAACGTGGCCTTTTTAACACCTAACACCCCCAAAAACACAAAAAAACCGCCGAGACTGTTCATTGTCTCGGCGGCAAAAGTACACAAAAAGCGCTCGGCTTTGCCGCTTCGCTATGCGAAGAACCGTCCCTTTTGTGTACTATCCTAACCAGTCGTTGTAGTCGGGGGCATCGTCGGGGATTTGCCTTGTCTTTGGATCACCACTGCCACACAGAATACTTGTGGGTTTCATATCGTAGACCTGCATCTCGGGCTTTAAATATTTCTTTTTCATTGCTGTTGAATGTTTATTTAATCACTACCTTTTTACCATTATTTATATATATGCCACGCTGGGTTGGCTTGGCGGCGAGCTTGCGACCGTCGAGCGTATACCAACTGTCACATTGAACATTGAACATGGAACATGGAACATTTTCTATGCTCGTTGTGTTGCCGTTGGCTCCTAAGAGGCGGACGGTGATGCGGCTGGGCAGCTCTTCGGTGGCATCGCTGCGAGTACTGCGAGTAGTGGCAGGCGTGTCGTTCCACTGCAAGTAGCAGCTCATGGGGCGGATCTTAGCGCCTGAGGCTACACGTACGAAGTCGCCCACCTCGATGTCTGTCTTCTGCACCCCCGCAAAACCGTAGACCTTGCCTATCTCGGCTTCATGCTCAGCGGTGTAATCGTTGTCTGAAGTGTCAGAAGTCCACTTGATGTAGCTGTAAGTTCCCTTGAATGTCCAATGGCTTCCGCTTTCAGCCGTCTGCAGGCTACCGCCACCAGTGGTGTTCAGTGTAGCACCTCCAGCGAAGGTGAGCGAGGTTGCGGATGGCATCACCAGATAAGGTGTGTTAGCCGTCAGTGTAGTGACTTTGTTCACAGGGTCTTCGGCATCCTTCATTGTGGCAATCCACTGACTATTCTCCTGCTCCACACCGGCGAAGGTATAGAACTTGCCGCCCTCCGAGCCGTTGCAGGTATAGTTGAACGGCAGCATAATGGTGGCGGGCTTATCTACGGTGAACGTGCGGTTCAGCACCACGGCATCTACCGCAATGTCTTCCGTAATACTGATAGTAGCTACCGAAGTTCCGTCGAATGTAGCAGTCTTTCCATTCTGGTTCCATGTAATTTTGGCTGCGCCGTAATTGGTTATTGCATCCGTGATGGTCAGGGTTCCGTTTGTGGTTTCGGTCACGACATAGTTACCTGTGTCGTCTTTCGTCGTGTTGAGGGTCACGTCTGTGAAGATTACATCGTAACTGCCAGTATCCGTACCGCTGCCGCTGGCGCTCACTCCTGTGAAGGTCAAACCATTCACGCTGCTGGTGAAACCCGTCACGGTCTGCTCTGCGCCGTTGTATTCCTTCGTGTCGCTGTTGGCTGTCAGTGTCACGCTTGCAGGGCTGATGGTGAACGTCTTTTCAACAGTTCCATCGTAGTTGCCCATGCCGGTGATTGTCATAGTTGCCGTACCAGCGTTTACGTTATCAGAACAATCTACTGTATAATCGGTGTTCAGAACAAGTGCCGTTTCGCCGTCACTCACGGTAACATCTGGACTGATGGCAGAACCGGTATAGGTTTGGGCGGAAATGTCGGCGATGGTGATGTCGTTGTTCGAGAGCAGCTTTTTCCAGTTGGCTGTGTATGTCTTATCCTCGTGCGAGTTTGTTGCAATGGTTACACTGGGCTGTGGCGTATCACCGTTGCTGACCGTCCATCCCGTGAAGGTGTAGTCCGTTTTGCTGGGATTGTTCAGCGTGATGGCATCACTTAGGATGGTGTATGTCGTGGGATTCGCCGTCTCAAAGGTCGCGCCGTCCACGCCGTTGTAGGTGATGGTGTAGGTATGCAGCGTCCACTGCGCCGTCAGCGTGATGTCCTCGGTGACGGCGGTGGCGAAGTCGTAGGCTGCGCCGCAGAGCGTCCAGCCGCTGAGGTCGTAGCCGGTGAGGGTTGGCGTCGGGGCAATGGCAGCGGTGCCGATGATGACGGGCTGCTGGGACACGTCGCTGCCGCCGTTGGTGTCGAAGGTAACGAGGACGGCCGGGCGCAGGGTCTTGCCCCCCATGTTGGCGGTGGTGGCCAAGGTGATGGTGCCGCCGAGGTCGAAGGCGAAGCGCTTGTTAAGGCTGATGGTGCCGTAGGCGGCGCGGTAACTGCTGGCGGTGATGCGGTCGGTGGCGCGGGTCCAGGTGAGGGTGATATTGCCCTGTACGCTTTTCATGCCGTAGGAGTCAGCACCCGTGGCGTTGGCGGTGACGCTGCCGCCGCTGATGCTGATGTTGCCGCTGGCAAGGATGGCTGCGGACAATGGTGAGCTGATGTTGGCCTCGAAATTGCCGCCGTCAATGGTGACGGAGCCGCTTGTTTGGAGGGCAACGTCGTTGCTGCTATTGCTACAGCTGTTGACGACCTTGACGTTGCCGCTGTGCTGTGTGTAACTGCCTTCATATAGTTTGACGGCAAAATAGCCCGTCGAATAGACTTCGAGGTTTCCGGCGGTGGCGGCGTCGAGGCTCTGGCCGTAGATGGTCAGGCTGTTCGTGCCGCTGTCGTAGAGGGCGTAGTCACCGCCTAAGGGTGCGGCCTCCGTGCCGATGCTCATGGTCTTGCCGTTGGCGAGGATGATGGTGGTGTTGCCGCTGAGTGTGACCTTGCTGGTGTAGGTGACGTTCTCCTTCACGACGTAGTTGCCCGCGAGCGTGGTGGGCATGTAGTCGGGGGTTATCTCCACGCAGCCGCTGAGGGTGTGGGCGTCGCCGCTGGCGTCCACGTAGTTGGCCGTGACGATTTCGCGCCATTGGGCGTAGAGGTTGAAGGTCTCGTCCGCCGTGGCGAGGTCGGTCACACTCTGGCCGTTGGTGTAAACGACGTTGCCGTCAGCCGTGTCGCTCCAGCCCACGAAGACATAGCCGTCACGGGTGAAGGCGTTGGAAGTGAGGTTTGTCGTTGCGCCTACAGCAATAGTCTGGTCGCTCATCGTGCCCGTGCCGCCATTGGCGTTGAAGTGGACGGTGTAGCCAGCGGCCCATTGGGCGTAGAGCGTGATGGTCTCACCCGTTGCGGCCAGGTTGAGGACTCGCTCGCAGTCGGCGTGACTGGTGCCACTGCCGTCGGCTGCAGTGTTCCAGCCCGTGAAGATGTAGCCGTCGCGGGTGAAAGCATTGGCACGGAGGTAAGCATAATTCCCTTTTGTAATGCCTTGGTCGACCATCGTGCCCATGCCGCCGTTGGCATCGAAGTGGACAATGTAGCCAGCGACCCATTGGGCGTAGAGCGTGATGGTCTCGCCCGTTGCGGCCAGGTCGGTCACGCTCTGCTGGTCAGAGTAGGCGGTGCCGCTGCCGTTGGCTGCGGTGTTCCAGCTCACGAATACATTATTAAAATTGCCAGTGAATGTGCAGGGCGAAAGGGCGGTGGCTACGCCCGTAGCTATGGCCTGGTCGGACATCGTGCCGTTGCCGCCCTTGTTGGGGTCGAAGTGGACGGTGTAGCCGGTGAAGCTGTAAGAGACGTTGATGTACAGTGTCAAATCGCCATACATTATTCCCCATTTAAAGGTGCAGCCATTGTTGCTGTTCTTGTTAAATGAGGGAGTACCCCAATTAGGCATCTCCCATGTTCCGCTATAGCTGACGCTGGTAAGATTCAGGGCGCTGGAGCAGGTGATGGTAAAATTCTTCTGAGGGCCTGAAATATCTCCCACGCTTTTCTTCTCGCCGTCTTTCAACTCGAAGCTCGTCCCGTTGCCGCTAAGGGTAAAGGTGACGTCGTCGGCTGTCAGTCCGGCGTAGGTGATGTGCGTCGTGATGTTAGTCGCCCACGCCGTGGCGGTCGTGAGCAGCATTAGGAGCAGGGTTAGAAACAATCGCCCTTTAAGGGCGCTGGGGGGAGCAATTTTTGCAAGCCGCTGAAATGTAGGGGCTTGCGTTGATTTAGCCTGTTTAAGTAAAAATCTAATCATACTTTCTTTATTTTGTTAATTACTTGATTCTAATGCGGGTGGTTTTTACACCAAAACAGGCGCAAAATTACAAAATAATTTTGAAATAAGGTGTTCAAAAATCGCAAATGGTGTTAGAAAATCCACAATTAGGTGTTAAAAACGTGGCCTTTTTAACACCTAAATGAAAAATTTTTGTAACTTTGTGGCGTTTTTTGAACGATTGATGAGATGATACCTATAGAACATATGCAATTTGCTGGCATTGTACTGACCACTGGTCTGACGATGATGTTGGCATTTATGCTCCCTCAATGGCAATCAGACAGCAGGGTGTTCAGCCGGTCACGATGGTTAATGACGGCAGGCACGGTGCTACTACCTATACAATTCGTATTACAATACACGTTACAATTCCGCCAGATGGGAGTGACACAGGCGGTGATGGTGAACCTGTTATTCTTTGTACCATCAGCGTGCCTGATAAGTCTGGCGGTGATGAACCTGCTGAGACAAGGAAGACTTTCCAAACGTGACTGGGCGGTGGGAGGCGTTACCTATCTGCTGGTGATAGCTTCACTGCTGACAGCGGCTATATCGGAAGACCAGCCACTACTGAACGATACGCCCGAGATGCGTACAGCCGAGTTGGCATCGGCCGTGCTCTATCTGCTGATGCAAGTATACTACAGCGGACTGAACGCGCTGGAACTGAGGAAACTGAGACGTGCACTGAAAGGATACTACGACCAGGATAAGAGCGAGATACTGCACTGGATGACAGTGAGCATCAGTTCGCTGGCTCTATCGGGACTGATGGCGCCCATTGCTATCTTCTGGAGCAACGGCTGGCTGCTGGCATACTCGATGACCATCTTCTTCACCATCTTCTACAGTGTCATCAGCTTCTATAGCTACGGTGTGGACCGTGCACGACAGAAGGAGCTGAACGACGCCGAGGAGAGCGCTGAGGAAGCAGGACTGAACGATGACTGCGACTGCAACACGCTGGAAGAGACAGAACGCCTGCGCATTGAGAAAGCCATAGAACACTGGATAGCCGATGGCGGCCACCTGAAGAACGGCATCAATATGGCGCAGGTGGTGAAGGAGGTTGGCGTGCCAAGATACCAGCTGACACAATGGCTGAAGTGCACCGAGTGGGAACTGTTTAACCCATGGCTGACACACCTGAGACTGGAAGAGGCTAAGAAACTGCTGGACGAGCATGCCGACTGGAGCAACGATACCATTGCAGAACGTTGCGGATTCAGCTCGAGAAGCTACTTCCAAACGGTTTTCAAGAAGAGTACAGGCTTATCGCCTTCAGAATATCAACAAAATAAAAGCTCCTGAATCACTCAGGAGCTTTTAATTTATTGTATTTGTTTAAAAGATTACTGCATGTCGTAAACAACCTGCATGAGCTGCTTGCCCAGCTCGTCGGCCTGCTCCATGGTCTGAGCCTCGCTGTAAACGCGGATGATAGGCTCGGTATTTGACTTGCGCAGGTGTACCCAACGATCGGGGAAGTCAATCTTCACACCGTCAATATCGTTGACCTGTGCAGAAGCATCCTTAGCAAACATCTCCTTGACCTTGACCAGAATAGCATCTACATCGGTCTCTGGGGTGAGGTCGATGCGGTTCTTGGCTATCTGATACTCTGGGAATGTGGCGCGGAGCTCGCTGACCTTACAACCCTTCTGTGCCAGACTAGACAGGAACAGGGCAATACCTACGAGGGCATCGCGACCGTAGTGGCTCTCAGGATAGATTACTCCACCATTGCCTTCGCCACCAATCACAGCGCCTACTTCCTTCATCTTAGTGGTAACGTTGACCTCGCCTACTGCAGCAGCGGTGTACTTGCCACCATGCTTCTCAGTAACATCGCGCAGGGCACGTGTAGAAGAGAGGTTAGAAACGGTGTTACCTACTGTATGGCTGAGCACATAGTCGGCTACAGACACGAGTGTGTACTCCTCGCCAAACATAGTGCCATCCTCGCTGATGAATGCCAGACGGTCGACATCTGGATCGACTACGATACCAAGATCGAATCCACCCTTCTTCATCTTGTCCATGATACCCTGGAGATTCTTCTCGAGGGGCTCTGGATTGTGGGCAAAGTCGCCTGTGCACTCGCCATTAAGTATCTCGTAGTCTACACCAAGAGCCTTGAACAGATCGGGCAGGATGATGCCACCTACAGAATTGATGGTATCAACACACACACGGAACTTGCGGGCCTTGATGGCATCTACATCTACAAGCTTGAGTGCAAGCACAGAGTCGATGTGGCGCTGGTTGTAGCTATCGTCGATGGTAAGAGAGCCAAGATGGTCAACCTCTGCATAGTTGAAGTCCTCAGCCTCGGCCATACGCAGTACCTCTGCGCCATCGGCTGCTGTTAGGAACTCGCCCTCGCTGTTAAGAAGCTTAAGAGCGTTCCACTGACGTGGATTGTGCGATGCGGTGATGATGATACCACCATCGGCACCAGCCATGCGTACGGCCAACTCGGTGGTTGGGGTTGTGGCATAGCCAATATCTATTACATCATAGCCCATGCCCATGAGTGTGCCCACAACTACGTTGCGAACCATAAGACCAGAGATACGGCCGTCGCGACCTACTACGATCTTTTTGCCTCCAATGAACTGTGCGTAGGCTGTAGTGAACTTTACAATGTCTAAAGGGTTAAGCGTGTCGCCAGTGCGTCCGCCAATAGTTCCGCGGATGCCTGAAATAGATTTGATTAGTGTCATATTACTTTATAAAAAACCGTTATGATTCTCGTTGATACGTAATCTCATAATAGTAGGGAGCTACATTGCTCGACGCTGTGGCGTGGCCCTGAGAATGCGGAACGATAAGGCGCACCTTGGCACTCTGATCGCTTGGCGACTGAGGACGGCCTACCTTAACGTAAGACAGGGGAACAAGCCAACCTGCAGGTACCGACGAACTGCCATAAGCGGTGTACATAACGCCACTCTCGAACGATGCTGTGTAAGAGCCACTTGAGCGCGATACCTGGATAATCTCAGGCATGCCCACAACCGACTTGCCATAAATAGCAAGCTCAATATTGTTGTTGCAAATGGTTGTAGTATCGTCGAGGATAGAGAACTCAGAGAAACGGCATACCAGCTTGGTAGACTCGCCATCAGCCAGCATAGTGCCGCAGCCATCGCGAACAATCTGCATGTATACCCCACTCTTGTCGAGCTTTACAAACTCATTGCGAGTAAGATTGGTGGTGTAGTTCTGCTGGTTGAACTGATCCTCAGAAATGACAACGATAGAAGAGTCGGAAATGAACTTTGCTATCGCATTGCGCTCCTTTTCCTTCTTGTCGCCGTAGGTCTCGTAGTCGTTACAACTACTGAGAACAGCGGCTAAAGCTATCATGAAAAACAGTATTTTCTTCATTTTACATTCTTAATTGATGGTGCAAAAATACGAATAATTTTGTAAACACCAACATTATTAGGCTACTTTAACTTGTTTTGATATGCAATAATAGCTTTTTTTGTGATTTCGATAGCCTCTTCGATGGTTCCATCCACTCTTCCACCCGATGCATTAAGGTGTCCGCCACCATTGAAGAACTCCTCGGCCATAAGGTTGCAGGGGAAGTCATCGACTGATCGCAAGCTTACCCATACCAGGTTTGGCTTATCGGTATCCTCACGCAGCGAGATAGAGAGCTTAAGGTCCTTAATCTGCTGTGGGATATTAACCAGACCTTCAGAGTCGCCCTTAACATAGTTAAAGCGCTTCAGCTCGTCGCGCGTGAGCGAATAGAAGGCTGCATGATACTCTGGTATGTAGACCAGCTTCTCGTACATCACATAGCCCATGAGGCGGATGCGATTCTCAGAGTAGTTGTGGAACACGTTGCGATAGATGCGATCCTTGTCGATACGCTTGGTGAGCAGCTCGCCAATGATGAAGTAGATCTCAGGGCGAGAACTGTTGTAGGTAAAGCCGCCAGTATCGGTCATCATGCCGCAATACACAGGCACGGCAAACGCCTTGTCCATCTTATCGAAATCGCCCATCTGCCAAACGATACGGAACACCAGTTCGCTGGTGCTCGATGCATCTGGATGGGAGATGACGAGATCGGCAGGTACATCAGGCTTGAGATGATGGTCGATAAGCACCTTCTTAGCTGGGCTATTGACGAGCGACTGCTCCATCTCGTCGACACGACTAGGGGTATTGAAGTCGAGACAGAATACCAAATCGGCTATCTTGAGCAGCATGTCGCCCTTATCTGGATGCTTGTCGTAACGTACTATCTTATCGGTATTGGGCAGCCACTTGAGGAAGTCAGGATACTGGTCGGGCACCATCACGGTGGCATCCTTGCCACGCTGGCTTGGGC
>Ga0265298_10006609_pt1 | contig 14276 bp, 18 predicted proteins | sample AusTroGonzalo_MG_3_FD_193486 | JGI IMG/M metagenome (GOLD analysis project Ga0265298, IMG submission 193486) | Bovine rumen microbial communities from tropical cattle in Woodstock, Queensland, Australia - Gonzalo_01 | ecosystem: Host-associated > Mammals > Digestive system > Stomach > Rumen ...
ATAGGCAGTGGTTCTGAGCCAGAGCCTGGTTTTAAGGGAGCTAGAGCATTATCATCTGAAAATACTAGTGCCGAAATATTCTATTAGATATTTCCAGGCAGCTTTATGGAAAGTCACTCTACTGAATTAGTAATAGGCAATAAAGAATTTTTAGATAATATTTTATGGTTCTTACTCTCTAAATCAGAATTAGATACAATATTTAGTTAGTACACCACATATGGACTTAATAAATAGGACTATTCTAATCCATATTGTTGGTTCTAGACTTAGAAAAAGCAATGTCTAGCAATGCCACAACAAATTATAAACCTTATCTCTGATGAAATCAATGAAATAAAAGATTACGGTTATCAGTAGAACTCCTTAAAGGAAGTTAAACAAATTGACCGCTATACAAAATGTACAGTTACCGACCCTCATGGTCTTAAAATAGATTTGGTAGAATAGTTCTCAAACATAAAGAAAATGTATAAAGATGAAAAGGATAATTACATAGTTTATTATGATGCCAAAACTATGATGCCTTTTGCACAATCCACTTTCTTAACAGAAGATATAACTGAGCAAAAAGGTATAACCCTTATGAATAGATATGATACTATGCAAGATTTTCTTGCCGCGAAAAAGAATAAGTTCTTAGATGCTATTCAAGATTATTTATTACGCCTTTATGGACAAGAAGCTTCAGAATGGGTTTCTTCATTAACTCCAAATGATATTATAATCACGAAGATAGATGAAGATGCCGCAATTGCTCTATTCCTTATTACTAAACGCGATTATATCACACTTAAATATGGTACGTGCTACTGGAAAAAGGAAAGAGTGGTAGATACTGATGATAACGACATCTCATTCTTAGGCATTAACATTCCAATTAACTACGATACTTTCAAAGGCGAATATCTTATTGTTGGTGATACAATGGTTAAAGACCAGGCAACCGGTAAAGACCAGCCTTGTCAAATTGTAATAAACAGAGCAACAATTTCTTCATCAACTACATTAAACCTAAGTGGAAAGGGTGAGCCAGTAACATTCTCGTTTGATGTTGGTATTCTTGACCCGATAGATGAAAATAAGGATGCTGTTGAATTAATATTCTATAACACAGAAAAAGATGAAAGAAATGGCGGCGAAAGAATTATTCCTCAGAGCAAACGCTATGCTCGGACACCAATTCTTAAAACTAAAGAAGAAGTAGTTGCTGCAAATGAAGAAATATATTAATAACGAAGTGGGCTTAATCGCCCACTTCTTTTTTTATTTGTGAACAGTTTCAGCTACAATATTAAAAAGGAGGTGATATTATGGAAGATAATCTTGTTGGAATTAAGGAACTGTATGATGTCAGCCTTAGATTAAACGAGGAAGTTACTATTGGTAGTCAACACTATGACATCAATGAAGCTATTCTCAATTTTGAAAGAGCTGATATAGCTCAGGTTTCTGAACAAAAAGACATCAGAGAAGCCCGTGGTGGTTATCATAATCATATGTTAATGGACTGGGTAACTGATACACAAGCTAACTTCGCAATATCAAACGGAATACTCTCAGCAACGTCCTGGAGTGTATTAAGTAATTCTAAAATAGGTACTCCTACAGTAAAGAGTGTGGGGTATAAGGAAGAAGTCCCTGTCGTTGAAGACGGAGACAATTATTTTTGTCTTTTAAAGTTTTTACCAAATGCCGTTGATGGGCCAGTAGGCTTACAGGGTAATCCGGAAAATGAGCCTATGCCAATGGGCCGTAAACCTTGGTTGCCGCTCAAACCACTCCCATCGCAATCGGACAAATACATATTTTGCTATGATGGAGAGACCGGTAAACGCATTAAAAACTTTGAAATTTGCGGCAATACAATAATCTTTATGGCGGAACATAAAAAGGTGGTTGTTGACTATACCTTTGATTATACAGATGAGATTATTGAGTTAGAAGTTGGTAATAGATTATTTAAGGACTTCTTACGATTAACTGGTAAGATGACCGTTAAGGATTATATTACCGGCCAGCCAACCACAGCTATACTTGAAATTCCTCGGATTAAGATACGTTCAAACTTAATTATGAAGCTTGGAACATCATATAGCACCTCTGTTGTAAGTGATTTTGGTTTTATTGGCTATCCGCCTGAAGATAGATTTGATGAAAGAGTATGCAATATTACTTTTTTAGAAACTGAAATATCGGGTGATTATATATGATAAATCAAAATACAAATGAAGGATTATTAAAGTTTTTTAAAGATTTGTCAGAATAGTCCTTTAAAACAGAACAACAACTATATAGAAAAAGTGGATATGGTGTAAATTCAGTTGAACAATTATATGAAAAACTTTTAACAGATAAGGGTTTCCAAGATTATTAGAAAGTCCTTAAAAAAGCTGTTTACGGAAAATATTATGAATGGTTATAGTATTTATATTTCTATCCAGTTAGAAATTCTATTATATAGGAATTTAAAGATACATAGTCTTTCCAAAAATTATGGGGAGAAAAGGGATTCAAAAACTTAAGATGGGAATTTTCAAGTAAGAAAAAGAACGAATTTTTTGACGAAAATGGTAAGATAAAAAAAGATAATTTGGAATAGGTTATGCTTAAAATTGGCGCGGAAATTTATCAACGCTTTAAAGACAATTTTAATTCATCATATGGCGGAGAAAATGATGCCTTAAAAGAAGAGTTTTTAACTGAAATGGGCGATACAATAATGCGTAATTTATTTACTGGACAATATGTGTTATATAAAAAAGTTAAGGGACCTGGTGGAAAGATTGTTGAACAAGGAAGCACCCATAGAGTTTTTAATATAGAAGCAAAGCAAACTATTAAATTCACTCAAAAAGGTGATGAATATATAACTGATGCTTTTACAGTTTAGGCCAGAGAATTTAAAAGGAACTTTACTGGAATACACCTTGATGAAAGAAGTATAGCAAAAAATATTTAGGATGGTATAAATGCAGTAATTTTAAATGATAAATATTCTGATTTGCGCCTTAAGGAAAAGTTTGATATTGGTCCTAATGGGTCTTAGTTTACAGTATAGCTTTTGGGCGCTGGAATCACTGGTAATGCTAAAAATATAGATTATAACATGGTCGCTGAAATCTTTTTAGGTGTTGTGGCAGATGCAATTTTAAAATATAAGCAAAAAGATGTAATGATTGATAGGTTTGATATTATAAGCCCAGAACGCATTAAGACCTTGGGGGCTTTAATACAAAGAAATTCATATTTAGTTAATGAATTATTAAAAACCAATACTGCTGCAGCAACATCAGGTACAATGGGTGAAATACTAATGGCATTATTTTTAAATTTAATGAATTCAGAATATACCGTTTAGGTACTTGGTCAAAAAGTTACTGGGTCTGGTCAGGATGCTATTGACATTGCCTTAGTGAAAGGAACTGAAAAATAGTTAGAGGGGATAGGTTTTCAGGTAAAATCGGGTACTAGTTTTAATAAAGGAATTTTATTATATGAAGGTTCTTTAAATATATATAATAATAAATATATGGCAAGATACTTTACAAATGATATATATTAGCGTTTTATAGAAGATTTAGATAACTTATGGATGAAGCGTGGATATAGCTATCAAAATGGTCAGCAATAGCTTGGTGGCGGAGAAGAAGAAATGTCTCGTGTTTAGTTTGATTTAATACGAGCAATACCTAATTTTTTACGTTATGGACAAGAGGACCAGTTGGAAGAATATAAAAATATTAGGAATAATTTTTATATTATTAACTTTAATTTTGTTCCAGCGTCTGTAATTTTCTATTGTTTTTATAGTAGTTTATCTACTGAAATAGGATAGAAAAAAATAGAAGAAAGTTTTGGCTTTGGCTACGATAAATAGCATCCACAAAATGCTAATAGCAATGGAAACTATTTATTAGGTACTTGGGATTCGGCATTTTTAAGAATGTAGGAAATCGCTGGAGAAGCAAAAATACTAAATATAAATCAAGGTCCAGATGTACTAGATAAAGAAAAAAATCCATATTCATCATTTGATAAAAATAAAAATAAAATTGTCCCGGAAGCATGGAAGAAAAACTTAAAACTCTATTTTAGCGGTTTACAAATAAACATTAAAGACAAGCTTGAAATATTACTCCAAAAAGCTATGTAAAAAGGAGTGTGATTAAATGGCAAATAAAACAGTCTATACTTTAGACCTTGATACTACTGGGTTAGTCCAGAGTTATAAAAAGGCTTTAAAGGAAATGGAAACTGCCGGTTATTCTGTTTAGGTAACTGGTAACTTAAGCAAAGAGCTTAACAAATTAATACAAGAGTATAATTCTCTTAAGAAAATAGGCTTATCAGGTTTTACAAATCCAAAAGAAATTGCGGCATATAAAACTGAAGTAGATAAGCTTATTGGCAAGTTTAGTAAATTAGATTCTATAATCGACGATGCTGGTGTTAGCTTAGGCCAGATGTATGATAAAATCAAACAGTCTACAGCAAAGTTACAAACTCTTTTTACTAATGCCGGCTTTAAAGAAGTCAAAAAATTAACTGAAGACATAGTAGCTGCAACAAACAAAAACGAAGTTGCAGAAAAAGCTCTTAATGAAGAATTACAGAAAAGAGTTCAGAACTTAAGAGCGGCAGAAAAAGAATAGGAAAAAATAATAAACAAAAGAAAAGCAGCTGTAGGTGCTGCACTTACTGGTGTAGGTACTAATAAAAATGGTGGCACTTTACAACTATTCCAAGCTAGTGGTGCTAATGATAAGGAGAAGGCTGCTAATAGAGCAGCAATGGTTGCTGAAGCTCAAAGATTAGCTATAGCTGGTAAGTCAATAGAACAGATTTGGAAAGACTTAAATAAGTATATTACAGAAAACAGTCTTGGTCCTGAACTTAGCAATTCTGGTGAAAGAGCGAGACAGTTAAAAGAATAGTTAGAAAAAGCTAGAGAAGCTGCTAAACAATATAAAGATGAGGTAGCAGATGCTAAAAAGGCTACAAAAGAATCAAGAGATAGTGTTGAAACTATTGGTGTTAAGGACAAAGATGGTAACGGATACCATGTAAATACTAATGTTTTAAACCAAGCAACTAAAGCTATTAAGGAACTCGAAAGAAACTATGCTGACCTCGGTAGAGTAATGCAGAATCCTCGTGCTTCAGCAGATGAACTTAATAACGCTATGTCTGTTGCTCAAACTTAGACTCAGATGTTAGCTAATAATACTGCTCAGGCTCGTACTAAAATAGAAGAACTTATTAATCCTATTAGTAAGGCAGCAACTTCAACAACTAATATGGCAAAGTCCATAGAAAGTTTACGTCAGAGAATCCTTTTACTTTTCTCGGCAACATCTATCTTTTATAAGATAAGAACAGAATTAAACAAGACTTTTGAATCAGTTAAACAACTTGATAAATCATTTGCATCTATCGCCATGGTTACTGATAAAACATTATCAGACATGTGGGCGCAGTATGATAAATATGCTGATATGGCCACAAAACTTGGTCAAAGTACAAATGATATGATTCAAGCATCAGCCTTATTCTATCAGCAAGGTCTTGATACAAATGAAGCCTTACAGTTAACAACTGATACTATGAAGCTTGCTACATTAGCAAGTACAGACTTTAGTACAGCTACAAAGGAAATGACATCTACAATCCACGGCTTTAATATGGAAATGAACGAAGGTTCTCATATTACCGACGTTTACTCAGAACTTGCCGCTCACGCAGCCGCATCTGTTGATGAAATCGCTAAAGCCATGGAAAGAACTGCGTCAATCGCTAACTCTGCCGGTATGAGTTTCGAGAATACATCTGTATTCCTTACTCATATGCTTGAAACCACTCAGGAAGGTGCGGAAAACATCGGTACATCTTTAAAGACCATTATCGCGAGATTTGGTGAATTAAAGAATAATGTTTCTGCGGCAGATTCAGAGTTTGATGATTTAGACCTTAACAAAGTTGATAAAGCCTTAAAGAGTATAGGCGTTCAGCTTAAGGACGAGAACTTATAGTTCCGCGACCTTGATGAAGTATTACTTGAATTATCTGCTAAATGGTCAACATTAGACCGTAATACTCAGCGTTATATCGCTACAGTTGCAGCTGGTTCAAGACAGCAGTCACGTTTCCTTGCTCTTATGGATGGTTATGACAGAACTGTAGAACTTATGGAAACCGCGGCGGAAGCCGAGGGTAAGGCTGACCAGTAGTTCGCAAAATATGCTGACACTGTTGAATATAGATTAAAGCAGTTACAAACAAAGTGGGAAGAATTTAAGGTTTCTATTACAAATAGTGATATATGGAAAGGCCTTTTAACAACCGCTTCTGGATTACTCGACAGATTAAACGGTGTAGACACTAAGAGACTTGTTGTTGGCGCGGTAATGGGTATCTATATTGGTAAATCACTTATTTCTAATTTAACCAAATAGATTACAAGTTCTTCTTAGATTGTAGCAGATTCCTTTAATGGCGTTGTAAAGAAAATTTAGAATAAATTTATGAGCGCCTTTGCTATTGACTCTAAGCAAATTGACAAAATAAATGCTAAGTTATAGGCAAAAATTACAGAAGTAAAAACAACTTTTCTATAGGGTTTTAATATTGATACTGCAACTTTTGGTGGTGTTAATGAAGCATTTTAGGCACTTACACATGACATTTCCAACTTAAACTCTAGTGTCGAAATTTATAATACTTTAATGGGAGAAACTCGCTTTGCAGAGGGGTAGGAAGAATTAGCTTTAAATGCATTACATTAGCAATTTAGTCAACTTAGTTAGGATGATGAAACATTTAAAGCTGAATTAAAATATATAAGTTCAGAAGCTAATAAGGCAGCAAATGGCATTAAAGACCTTACTCAACGCACCCTGGAGCTTACAGATTCACAAGAGGTTTCTAGACGACAAACTGCAGCGCTTGGTTCAGCTCTTACCCAAAGCTTAAGTATAATAACCATGAGCTTAACTGGTTTGATTAGCGGTACTATGGATGCGGAAGAAAGCTTTAAATCAATGACTTTAACAGCCACCATGATGTTTATGACTAATTTAATTCCAGCAATTCAACAGGTTACTACTGCAATAAAGGCTGGACAAAGCGCAATGATAGCATTGGGTGCTTCTACTGCTGCCGCAACCGCCGGTATTTCTGCGGCTTTGATACTTATTGGACTAGTGGGTGCAGCGGTAGCAAAACAAATAAAGTTTATTGAGGAAAATAGTCCGGAAAATCAATTAAAAAGAATTAATGCATTATTAGAAAAACAACAGGAATTAATTGCAGAAGCCAATTCAAAAGCTAAAGAAGCTCGAAAAGCTCATGAAAATGTACAAGAACTTAAAAAGAGATATGAAGAATTACGTGATAGAATTGTATTAACAGAAGAGGAACAAGAAGAATATAATAAAATTATTGAATAGATAATAAATGATTTTCCAGAGTTAATTGATAGTTATAATACTATAACAAAAGAGCTTACTGTTCAATCTGATAAATGGGATGAAATACTCGAGAAGTAGAGATAGAGTAAAATTCTTGCGGAAAGTAATGCAATTGCAGCTGAATTGTAGAGTTATAGTTTAGAATAGGATAAACTGGATGCAGAAAGAGAAAGAATTAATAATGTAAAATACATAGATATGGGCAATGGAACTTATGGTCGGTCTTTATACGAACTTTTAGGAGTTACTGCTCAAACTACGTATGAACAGGTTTTTGAAAATGATACTATTCCGCAAACGGTAAGAAATTACGTAAAAAAATGGGCAGAAGAATGGGATATTAACCCAAAAGAACAAATAGCTTGGGCAACTGTTAGTACAGATGTTGGAAAACAAATTGAGAATTTATATTTTGCTTATCTCAATAAAGCTTCAGAGGAATTGGCACAAGAAGAAGCTAAGGTTAGAAGTCAAGCTATTGGATAGGCACTAGGTGTAAGTTAGCTTACTGCCGCCGTGCTTAACGGAGAAGCCGAAAAAAGCGCGAATATTGATATTCCAGACTATCGTGGATTAACACAAAAACAACTTGATTTTTTAAAGGAAAATAACGAAGACCTTTATAATAAAATTTATGATTCAGATAAAAATGAGTTTAAACAAACCTTATTTGGTGGCCAAGTTACTTTAACTGACGATGAAAAAAGACAAATAGAACATGCAGCCAATAACCGTGACATAGGCCAAATAATCGCAGAAAACTGGGAAGGTAAGTCTCAAGCTATTAAAGAAAAACTGGAAGACCTTGGCGCGAACTGGAAGAACTATGATGACGATGAATTAAACAATATTCTTAATGAACTTGATAAAGATACACAAAAATTAATTCGTAAGTAGATTAGGGAAGAATCTAAAGAAGTAATTAGTAAGCTTAACCGTTTAGGAATCAAATATCAAAAAACAGACTCTTTTGCTACTACCGAAAATGTATTGAAGTCTTACCAGCATCTTTTAGAAAAGTTCGACTACAACGAAGAACGCACAAAAGGGTATCTTAACTTAGTTGCGGGTTCTGGTAATGTTCTTGCTGCTTATCAAAATTTTGATTGGGGATAGATAACTGCCGATAATTACTATAAAACGAAAGAGACTTTTATAAAATCTTTCGGAACGGAAGAAGAATAGAAAGAAGCTGGAAGAGTTTGGGCAGAAAACTTCTCACTTGGTTTTTAGAATGGATTAACTGATAATCTTGTTCCGACTACAGATTTGGCCGCGCAAGTTATTCAAGAGACCGCTGAAGAAGGAATTGATAAAATTGCTGAAGATTTCTCTAAAGTAGTTCCCGCAATAGAAGGTCAACTTAAAAAGGGTGCTCTTAATATCACTCAATTTAAGAATGTTAAGGAATCACTTCTTAATGTTGGTTTAAACCCAGAGGATTATTTAAATTACAATTCTCGTTCTATTAAAAATATAGAAGATTTAATTTAGAAATATAAAGACCTCGGTGCGGAAAAAGTTAACTATATTTAGATTTCTATTGACGCGGCACGAGCTGAAGGAAGAGACACAACAGCCCTTGAAAAAAGTCTTGAATAGACTAAATCTTATTGGCAAGGAATGGCAAATTACCTTGATGAACAATATTAGGGTGCCATCCCAGAAGAAACTGATGCCGAAAAAGCTACTAAAGATTATGAAAAGGCTCTTAAAGATTTAGCTAAAGCACAAGAAGATGTAGCTGATAAATAGAAAGACCTTAATGAAAAAATTAAGGCTTATAATGACTTATTAAACGGCTCAGAAAACCGTAAATCAAGTCTTGATAATCTTTACAATTATAACGAAGCATTAAGCTCTTTTAATGATGAACTTTCTCGCGCGAAAGATATAGTAGAAGATGCCAATACTATTGACTCTGCTATTGATGCAATGAGTAGATATGGCGCGGCAACAAAACAGCTTATTGCAGAAGAAAAGGCAAAACAAGAAGCAATCAAGGCCGGTTTAAACAATTATGGCAACATGATTGAAAACGGTACATATGCTTACACCAACTCTCAAACTGGTGAAACAACTAATATTAACTTTGGTAACTATGCTCGTAAAGATGCAAGAACCGGTAAATATATGCTTGACCAAAGACTTCTTAATGAAGCCCGCTTTGGCGATAAGTTTAAAGACCTTATTGAACAGCAAGTTTCTGAATATAACAAATATGCCGATGAATTACTTAAATCTGAGGATAATGTAAGAAAAGCAGAAAAGGATATTCAGAAAGAACGTGAAGATGCTTTAAAGAAATATGTTGCACTTGAAACACAACTTGCAGAAGTTTTAAAGAAGCAGTATGAAGATGAGGTTAATGACCAAAAATCTAAATATGATGATTTAAAGAAACAAGATGATGATTACCTTGATGCTCTTAAAGATGCTATTGATAAGCAAAAGAAATTAAGAGAGCAAGAAAATAAGTGGGAAGAACTTGCACAGCAAGAAAAGAAACTTTCACTTATGCGCCGTGATACATCAGGAGCAAACGCTAAAGAAGTTGCTAGTCTTGAAAAAGACGTAGAAAAGTCTAGAGAAGATATGCTCAATGATGCTATTGACAACGTGGTTGATAATCTTGAAAAACTTTATGAATCACAAGAAGAACTTCGTAATGAAGAAATGGAACTTAAAGAAGCCATCATTGACAATACTGCATATTGGAACGCAAAGGCAGAATCTATGATACATAGTTTTGATAATGCAGAAGAATATGCTCAGTATATTAGTTCTATTTCTAAGGAATATGCTGATATGACATTAGCTATGCAATAGGAAAAATTAGCAGAATATGCTAATACCTATGAAGAAGCTACTGAATACATGGCATTACAAGCAATGGATGCAACAACTGAAACCGGTGATTATATCGTTGAAATGACAACAGTAACCGGACAGGAAGTTACAAATATTGTTAATTAGACTGGAGAAGCTTTCACTTAGGAAGTTGTTAGACAGTTTAATGAAACAACAAATGCCTTTACAGAGGATATGAAAAAAGCTGCTGAAGCTATTGACGCGGCTAACAAAGCATTACAAGAGGCTTATGAAAAATTAGCTGATTGTGCTAAAGAAGCTGATAAACTTGCTAGCAAACTTGGTGGAGAAGGTGGAAGTAGTAATAATCCACTCCCTGAAACAACTGGTTTAAATGGGGATTTAATTGCGAGAGATAATAGCATTGGGGGTCTTATAAGTGTATTAATTGGTGGTTATGACCATGGTGCTAGTCAGGAAACATTGGATAAAACAATCCAATCCCTTTTTGCGGCAACAGGCAATTCCGAAAAAATATTTACTGCCGACATGATGAAAAAAATATACGAACAAGATTCACCAGCTTATCGTCAGCTCACTGATTTCTTAGGTTTAAGTAGCAAAGATATGCTTAACTATGGACTCGCCGCTGTTAAGGCATCTTCAAAGATGAAATTGCTTACTGGACCATCTAGATTCGCAGACGGCGGCCTTGTAAACTACACAGGTCCGGCCTGGGTAGATGGTTCTTATTCAAAACCAGAAGCCTTCCTTTCAGCCGAAGACACAGCAAGAATCGGTGAAGCTGCAAAAATCCTTGCTGATATTCCTTGGCTTGATGGCAAGAACTTCTCACAATCTATCACCAACAATCGCGGCGGAGACGTAGCGGTAGAGATTAATCTTAATATCGACAAATTATCCTCAGATGTTGATGTTGATAGTATGATAGAACGTGTTAGACAAGAAATTGTAGAAGTATCTAGACCAATTGGTTCGCCTACTATCTTACAACAGAATTAATTTATAGAGTCTGACCCTTGTGGTCAGGCTCTTTTCTTTTATTGGATAAAAACATGGTAATGACTACATAATATTAGACAGGAATCAAAATCCTTTAAGTGAGGTGAAATACATGAAAACAAAAGACTTTCGCGGCTTTCGTTTTGGTAACATTCACACTTCTGATTTAAATTTAGAAGTGGTAAGTTCTTCAAGTAAATACGAAAATAGAACACTCCCATCTGCGAACGATTCTGTAGTAGACGTTCCTGGCGGTGATGGTCAATATTATTTTGGCTCAGTTTATAAGAACAGAGAATTTACTTGTAACGTAGCTTTTGATAACGTTTCTGAAAAAATCTATAGAAAGATACGTTAGCTTTTCTCTACTGATAAACTCCAAGATTTAGTATTTGATGAAGAGCCTTATAAGACTTGGAAGGCAAAACTGAAAGGAAAGCCAGAATTTAAATCAATATGCTTTATAGATGATGAAACAGGCGAACGTGTTTATAAGGGCGATGGTAAACTTAGCTTTATTTGTTACTTCCCTTATGCACTTGGTAAGGACAAATATATTGTAAGGGCGGCCGACTATTATATTACACATACTCCTGAGTGTATAATTAATTAGAGTTTAAAGGACGATACTTTTGTTAAAAATGATACTTTTAATTACTCACCTGTTGATACCGAACGTAAGAGCTATGAAAAGTACCATTATAATGTTGCTCCAAGTTATCGGGAGGGCGGCACATAGGGTGGCACATAGGATGACCTTACTAATTTCCGTGATGACCTACATATTAATAATATTGACAGTATCGGGAAAAAATATCTTGATTATAGTCCAAACGATGGAATTCCATGGAAAACTGGTTTCCCTACTATTGAACAGGTTCAGCTTGGTGAATTATTCTTTGATACTCCATAGGGCGAAAAGACTATAGTAGATGTACGTAATTACTGGAATAACGTTCCATAGTGGTAGAGTGCCGCAAAATTATTAACAACTCCTACTCTTGACTTTGATTAGGAACTTATGTATATGCCGCAATATTCTAAAACAGATTATATTAATATGGAACTTGGTTTTGTAAACAATAGACCAATGATTGGTTCACGTATTTTAGTGTATAATCCAGGTGACGTGCCGGTTGATTGGGAACTTCGTTTTGATGAAAATAAACGTAGTTTTTGGTCATGTCGTGGCGGCACAAAATTTAGAATAAGACGTTTCAATGTTGAACGTTTATCTATTGGTAATGCAGTTGATTGGTGCGGTTTAACCACATATAAGGAAGAGGATAATGAACCTTATAAATATGGTAATCGTTATTTTAAACGTAGACACTTATCTAAATCTGAAATTAGTAATCGAATTTATGATGCTGAGTCTTCCGACATAGCGGGCAAAATTTATTGTTCTGTAGAAGATGGCGGCAAGTATAACTATTACGGAAAATATGATATTACCGATTTAATTGAAAAAGGTATTATCCCGGCCGATAAATGTTTTGATGTGAGCAGATACAATTATTCATCAGAGTCTATCCATTCAGACAGTGACTATCCATCATCAGCAGAGGAAAGCTCAGAAATGGCTTTCAATCTTCACCTTGAAGACGTTTGGGATAACTACATAAGCATAGACACTCTTAATGATTTAGGTGACTTCCATCCTAAGCATTGTTACTATGTTGAACCTATTCCGCGCGAAAAGCTCGGACATTTCATTAAACTCTTCTATTGGCAAACAATCTAGTGGAGAGGAGATAAGCTCCCTAATGGCGAATGGGTAGGTACAATGCGTTGGCTCGATATGATGCCAGAGGGTATGTTCACTTTAGGCGAGCCAAACAGTGAAGGTAAATATGATAAGATAATTGTTAATGAGATTAATAATCCATTACTCAATTTCTTAACTATGTTCTTAGACTTTAGCTTTGATAAGAACACAAATACATTAACTGTTACAGCCGACAAAACAAGATACAGAGAAACTTATGCCGCACTTGATTTTGAAGAAGGTATAGCTTTCGCGGCAAGATATGACGAACTTTATGAAGCTTGTATAGACGAAGAAGAACAATATGAATTATATTGGGATACATTAAAACAGCTTCTTAAAAAGTTTGAACCTATCTTTAACGAAATGAGTTAGACTGATATGATTGACCAATTCATTAACTCATACATTAACCATCCGTCAGAATTTATCGGTACAGATTTCCGTGATTATGACTATGAAGATGAAATCCTTAATGGCTATCGTATGCCAGGCTGGATAGCAAGTGACTACCTTGAAATTGACCAGTCTCAACTTTCAGGCGTTGCTATAATAAAAGAATGTCTTCAGGCTATAGGCGAGGATGCTGATAATGTATTCATTGGTAAAAAGGTTCAATACAGCAAAGAAGTCAGAGACAAACTTCTAAAAGCAGGTAAATCAAATCTTGTTAATAAACTTGATTCTACAATAGGTATCAATGGTTATTTAAATGACTTATTAGATGATTACTACTACGTAAACTCTAATGAACATATGCTTTACACAACAGCTAATCCATATGGTATGGAATTTGTTTATAAACCAAACAAAGTAATCATGAATGAAGCTGTTACAAAGGGTAAATGGTTTAAACTTCCACCTGGCTGGTCACTAATTAGTATTGAACCAGTAGTTGACGAATCCTTATGGGGCGGCAAACGTTGGGAAGATGCTAGACCTTTTGACTGGGGATATGGCGCAGATGCAAATGGTAACAAGAGAGAAGTTCAGCAACTTTTTGACTATATCTACGAAAAGGCTAAGGTTGAGTTCTTCAAAATTATACCAGAAGAAACCATTGAAAACTCTATAGTTCCATATGACCATATCGTTGAAGACTGTCCGGATGAGTTATTTAAATTCAATTCGTGGTATGCTGACGAATTTGCCTATTTTGAAGAGGAAGACAATTATTTTGCTTTATCATTCTACCATAAACTTAG
>Ga0265298_10006610_pt1 | contig 14276 bp, 17 predicted proteins | sample AusTroGonzalo_MG_3_FD_193486 | JGI IMG/M metagenome (GOLD analysis project Ga0265298, IMG submission 193486) | Bovine rumen microbial communities from tropical cattle in Woodstock, Queensland, Australia - Gonzalo_01 | ecosystem: Host-associated > Mammals > Digestive system > Stomach > Rumen ...
CTTTTTTCCTCCTGAATTTAAAGAATATTTAAATAAGTTTTATGGGTTTTATGATAGAAAGACTAATATATTTAATTTAGAAAAATTTAAACAAGCAGATATAGATGATGTTATAGCTTTTCAAGAAAGTTCAGCTTTATATTTTTGGCAATTTTTAAATATTGATAAATCTTTTGTTTTTAGCATAGATGAAACAACATTTGACACATCTCCTGCATTAATGTCTAGTTTTGGTTCAGCTATGGAGCTTGATAAATATAGAGCACTAGAGCAAGAAATTTTAACTCTTCCTTTACAAGCATTACTTACTTCTGAAATTGAAATAAGTGATAAAAATCTTTCAGGTATATATAGCGACGATTGGAACTATTTATATATTATAAATAGCACACAGTCCCTTTATGTAGAGATACATAATTGAACCTTCTGAATTGCTGGAAAACCCTTAGAGCCTATTTAACCACAACATAAAGATGAAATATACTTAAGTGTGATGGTTTGAAAATAAATAGGATTGGGCAATCAGCAGCTAAGACTCGAATAGAGTAAAGTTCAACGACTATCCCGACAGGGAGTAGGGTAAAGTTACCCGAAGCGGAAGGAATCCTAACTCTTAAGAGAAGGATTATGATATAGTCTACTCTTATATGAAAATATAAGGATAAATATTATTTTTTTAAAGAATAACAAGGACAGGGAGTAGCTACCTTTTTAATTGCTATGCACAATTAAATTACTTGTTGTTTTTTTAAAAATCTTTTGCATAGAAAGGATTTTAGAAAGATGAAAAAAGAAATTAATCCGTGGACAATAGAACGGGCAAACAATATTGTTTTAAGTAGATATCCTCATCTTGTTTTTTTAGAAATGAAAAAAGAATATGGAGGAAAAAAATGGTTTTGTTATTTTGACCCAGATATAAAAGAAGGTAATTTTGGTTCAAAAACAAATCCTTATATATGGAATAGATCAAATCTAAGAGAAGGACATTTTAAAATAAGGAAAGTATATTATCAAGAAGAACTTGATGATATTGTTTTAAAAAAATATTCACATCTTACTTTTCATCATATAGAAAATAATCGAGATGTTTTTTATTATGATGAAAATTTAGAGGATGGTATTCGTGGTTCTTTTTCAAACCCATATAAATGGTGGATTGAAAATATAAAAAAAGATCTTTATTCTATTGATAAATTTTTTGATTTAAAAAAAATAAACAATATTGTTTTGCAAAAATATCCAAATTTGTGTTTTTTAAAAAAAGAAAGAGAACATGATACATGGTTTTATTTTTATGATAAAAATAAAAAAGAAAATGAGTATGGTTCTATTACAAATCCTTATAAGTGGATGGGTAGTTTTATTTATGAAAATTCATTTTCTATAAATAAAAGGTACGCAGGAGAAGAAGAATTTAAAGAAGCTCTTCTTTGTGTTACATCTGATTTTATAAAAGGGAAAATGACTGTAAAAAAATATAGATTAAAGCCAGATTTTACTATTGATAAATATAATTGTTTTGTTGAAATAAATGGTGGTCAACACTATTTTTTCGTAAATCATTTTCATGAAACTTATGAAGATTATGTAAATCAACAAAATAGAGATAAAGAAAAAATAACTTATTCTAAAGAAATTGGATGGGATATTATAATAATACCCAATATATTTGATAAAGAAATTTTTTCTTATAAAAATAAATATAAAATTGAAATATATCAATTTGGTGGAAAATCTTTAGAACTATTAGAAAAATTAAAAAACACAAAAATAAATTGGTGGTTAAATTCTTTTGAAATTATTATGAAAAATAATATTTAAATACATAGGACTGCTATTACACCTGATATGGTAGCATTATTTACAGAGCTTTTACAGCAAAAAATGCCACAAACAGTGTCAGCAATTGCTGCTCCTTTTAAAAATTTTAAATTGCATGAATTTGAACATGTAGACACAAAAGACTCTGTTCTTGGTGATGCTTTAAAAAATTATTACATTCAAAGTGGTGTAAATTCATTAATTTCAACAAGTGAAAAACCTACACTTAGTCAAACAAGAGCTGCTGAAAAAATAGAAGCAAGATATATAGATAAATTATATTGTCAATATCAAACTTGTTTAAATAGTATTATAAAAACTTTTAAATTAAAGAATGATTTTGTAGTTCATATTGAAGGTGATGTTTTTTCTGATGATTCAGAATACTCTAAAGTTAAAGAAGCTGTTCAAAATGGACAAACAGATTTAGTTCCTAAACAACAAAGTTTCTTTAGTTCCCATATAGATGAAGCTATTGCTACAAGTGAATTTATGGAAAAATGTAATTATTATGGTAATTTACAACAAATGGGATTAGCTATACAAAAAAAACAAAGTACAGGAAATCCTGTTGGTAGACCATCAGCAAATGTAGATGAAGTTACATCTGAAAATACAGCTATTTCTATTGAACAGGGAACAAATACAGTTGAAGGAAGAGAAGTAACAAGAACGTCTGAAACCACAACTAATACAGAAGAAACTTTTTCTAAATTATTTTCACAAATGAGTGAAGATGAAATTGAAGAGATAAAGGATTTTTTAAATGAAAATTATTGATTTGAAAAAACTTTTTTGTAAACATGAAGAAATAATCTGGAGTAAAGTAAGAACAATGAGTTATCCTGAAGTTTATCGTGGTGTTTGCAAAAAGTGTGGTAAAAAATGCAATAAAATCGGAGAAGATGGTGAAATTATTTGGGAATAAGATATGAACGAAGATAAAATTACAAAAATGGCTCTTATTGATATTGAGCTTGGTTATTTAATGAATGTTGTTTCGCAAAAGCTATTTAAAGCTAATGCGGTGATGGATTGTATTTCTTCTAGAATGGATACAGTTTTTGGAATGCCAAAAGCATCTGAAATTTTACATCATAGAATTGCTCATAAATTTCCTCTTCTTGCAGATATTATTACAGAATATTTAGGTAAGAGAAATTATGCTGTTTATTATGGTTTAATTCCTCAAATTGATTATAGATACGATAAACCATCTGAATATTTTTGGGAATTTGTAAATATAATGGGTGATATAAGAGATGATATTAATAAAGCTATTGAAATGGCAGAAAAAGTAAAAGATTATTCTGCTTCTGATGTTCTTGCTTCATTTTTATCAGAACATATTGAATTGTATACAAAACAAGCTTTTATTCTTTATTACCAATCATTGCAAGAAGAAGAGCATGGAAATTTATCATCTTTTAATTCTCATTTTGAAGACCTCATGATAATAACAGAATAATTTCTAATTTTATATAGAATTGGAAATTAAAATGGCAAAAAATGAAAATGTATCTAAAATATGGTATCTATCAAGAACAGGTAGTAAGTATTTAGGAGATAATTTATTTTTAACAATGAGAGCTAAAAAGCAAAGGAGAGAATATATGAAAAGCAGTTTCTATCATGATAAAATAGAGGGTGTTCAAAAAATGAAGGGATATCTTGTTCTTGATGAAAGAGAAGATATATCTACCACTACTGATTTTGATGAAGTTGGGCAATTTGTTCTCTATAATGGCGAACCTTATGTTTATACAAAAGCTCTTATATATAAAAAACTTACAATTGCTAATTAAATGAAAATCACACGAAAAAAAGGAATTTTATGGATAACAAAACTATTTTAATTGCAATACCAAATATAGGTACTGTTTCCACAAATTTTATGTCTCAAATGTTGGGATTAAATTTTGGGAATTATACTATTGGTTATCAATTTTTAAAATCAAATTTATTATATTTATCAAGAGATAAACTTGCGCTTTCTGCTATAAAAAATAATTATGATTATATCCTCTTTTTGGATACAGATCAACAAGTTCCAAATGACATAATTATAAAAATGGCTAAATATCTTGATGAAGGCGAAGATATTATAACTGCTCTTGTTTTTGGTAAAGAAAAACCTTATTATCCATGCATTTATTCAAAATCAGAAGTTCTTGAAACAGGTCAAATAAATTTAACTCGATATGATTTATCTTTAATAAAAGATGAACCTTTTTATGTTGCAAATTGTGGTTCTGGATGTGTTATGTTAAAAACAGATGTTTTTAGAAATATACCACAACCATGGTTCCATCCTTATATTTATTCAGGTGAAGATGTAACTTTTTTTCATGTTGCAACACAAAAATATGGGTATAAAATTTTATGTGACCCTACATTAGATGTCGGTCATTGGGGTATTGAAAATATCAATAGAACAACAAAATCACTTTATGATGAAGAAATTATAAGGATGAAAAAAGGGAGTGTTTTATGAAAAGAGTTTTAATAACAGCTCCAGTTCATCAAAATGAAGATATTTTTAAGGAATACTTATGGTCTTTAGATAGGCTTTTTATTCCGGAAAATGTTGAAGTAAAAAAATTTTTTTATCTACATAATTGTGAAAATTTAAAAAATTTATTAAATCCTGATGAATTTATGGTTTTAAATGATGATTCAACGTTTAATGTAACAGAAAAAACACATATGTGGAAAAATGAAAATTTTTCTGCTGTTGCAAAAATGAGAACAATGTCTCTTGAAAAAGCAAGAGAAGAAAATTTTGATTATATTTTTTCTGTTGATTCTGATGTTCTATTGAATCCAATAACGCTATCATTATTAATTAATGATAACAAAGATATCGTAGGAAATATATATTGGACGGATTTTAATGGGAAAGGTTTTTTGTTACCAAATTGTTATGACCAAGAAAATTGTCAATTTGATAATTCACAAGGTGGTTTAGAAAGATTTAAAATAATGGGTCTATATAATGTTGGAGTTGTTGGAGCATGTACATTAATAGGTAAAAGAATTATAGAAAATAAATATATAAATTATTTTCCTATAAAAAATATTAGTTCTACAAAATGGGAAGATCAAGCTTTTATTACAAGAGTAAGATGTTTGATTGATGATGTTACAATATGTGTAGATACAAGATATCCTGCACGACATCTATATAGACAATCAGAATATGAACTATGGATAAAAGATAAACAAGAATACTATAAGGCTATGGGTTATGAATAAAATAGTTGTTGGTAGTATTGTTTATAATGAAGAGCATAGATTTTTAGAGAAATATCTTTCAAATATACAAAAATACGCAAATGAAATAGTTTTGATTGATGATGGTTCAACTGATAATTCTTTAAAAATGTGTAAAGAAGTTACAAAAAATGTATTTAAAACAAATAGATTATTTATAAAAGATGAAGTTGAACTTAGAGATGCACTATGGTGTAAATGTTCTGAATTATGTAATAATGGTGATTTTATTCTTATTCAAGATTGTGATGAATTTTTACATAATGATTCAATAGAACATTTAAAATCAGAAATAGATAAATGTTTATATTTAGATGGAGATGCTATTGCATGGAAACTTTATGACATGTGGAATGACCACCAATACAGAGAGGATATATATTGGACTGCCCATAGAAGATGGTGGGTACATATGGTTAGATATAATAATAGAATAAAATATATGTGGAAAAACACAAAATTACATTGTGGAAGAATTCCGCTAAATTCTTATTATAATGCGTTTCCATCACAATTACAAATTTTACATATGGGATATTCTAGAGAAGATTTAAGAAAAGAAAAATATAATTTTTATATGAATGTTGATAAAGAAGGGAAAAATGGAATTTTTGCCCAATATGAATCTATTTTAGACGATAATCCAAATTTAGTAAATTTTGTAAGTAATTATATGTAAAAAGGGAGGAAAAGAATTGAAAATTGTTAATCTGCCTGTGAAAAATTTTTCCTCCTCAAAAGAGGAAGACAATTCTGATTTTTTAAAAGTAACATTAATGGCTATTGCTGAAGGTAAAAATTTGAATAAATCTATTTTTACACTTAAAGGAATGGAAATTAATAAAAATACTTTTATAAACAAACCAATACTTTGTGCTTTCCCTAATAGGCAAATAGGTGATAACCATAATTTTGAAATAACAATAGACCCTGAAACTAATGAACCATATCAAAGTTTTTTAAACAAAAATGCAGAAAAACCAGTTGGAATGATTCCAGAAAGTTCAAATATAAGAATTGAAAATATAAGTGGTAAAAATTGGATAGTTCTTGATGGTTATATTTGGAAAAAATATAATTATGAATTAGTACAAGATATTTTAAAAAAATCTAATGGTTGGTCTATAAGAAATAATAAAAACATTTCTGTTGAAATTATGGTAGATGATGAATCTATAGAAAAAACAGATGATGGGTATGAAATATTAAACAATTGGACAGGTAATGGTATCACCATTCTTGCAGATAATGTGAATCCAGCTATTGAAGGCGCAAACATAACTTTAAGTACTAAAGAAAAAGCGTTTAGTAAAGCTGATTATTCAGAATATATGAAGGGTTTTATGAAAGATTTTTCTTTATTCTCTGAAAAGGAGAAATACGGAACTGGACAATCTTTAAAAGTTGATAAAAGTAAAGAATCTGCTTCAAATGATGATTGGGGAGATGTTGATAAAACAAAATTACGCAATAAAGTTCTTGAAGCTAAAAACTATAAAACAATTATAAAAGATGTATATTTAAAAGTTGAAGATGGTTGGGAAGAAGCCCCCTCTGAACATTTAAAATATCCAGTGATGCAAATAAAAGGTAATAAATTAGTTTATAATCTTAATGCTCTTTCTAGTGCATTAGGTTATGCAAAAAAGGAAAATGAATCCGAAGTTGTTAAAAAAGTCGAATCTATTCGCAAAAAAATGGGAATTGAGGAAGACAAAAAAAAGAATTTTGAAGAAAGGAGAAATGTTATGAATTTTTCAGAACTTTTTGAAAATAATGATGAATATATTTTTATTGAAGCAATGAATGAAAATAAAGTTCTCGTTTTTTCTAAATCAGAAAAAATCTTCAAGGCAATTCCCTATGAAGAAGGCGAAGATTCCAATGTTGTTCTTATGACAGAAAATGCAAAAGAATGTTCACTTTTTGTTACTGAAAAAGAAAAAATTGTTGAACAAGACAAAGCTGAAGAAAATATGTCCGAAGAAGAAGAAATTGTCGAACAAGACAAAAAAGAAGAGGATATGTCTGAAGAATCCGAATCTGAAGATAAAGGTTTTTCTTGTGAAAAGGAATTAGCTTCTATTTTCACTAAAATGATGGAAGATAAAAGTGAAGAAGAAGAAATTGTTGAACAAGATAAAGAAGAAGAACATAAGGGTGAAGAACACGAAGAAGACGAAGAAGATTATGCTGAATTGAAAAAAGAATGTGCTTCTTTAAAAGAAGAAAAAAAATGTCTGAGTGAAAAAATCGAAACTCTTAGTCAAGAACTTGAATCTTGTAAAGCTGAATGTGAAGAAAAAGATAAGATGCTTGCTGAAAACAAAGAAAAACTTGAAGAATATGCTGAAAAAGAAAAAGAGCAAATGTATTCTGAAATGCTTTCTGAATTAAAAGAATTTGCAAAAACTAACCATATGTCTGAAGAAGACTTTGCTGAAGCACAAGAAAAATCTAAAGAATTTTCTTCCAAAGATGAATTTATGAAATTTGTTGTATTCTCTCAATACACAAAAAATAAGAATAACAAGTCAGAAGATTTTGTTAATATGGGTGGTGCTAATTTCCAACAACATAATGTTCCATCTACTGAAAATGTTTGGGAAAAATTAGCTAAAATTTAATTATTAAATAAAAGGAGTAAAAATATATTATGGCATTAGAATATACTCACAATATGTTTGTGTCTCGCAAGATGGAAGCTGATTATGTTGGCACCGACCTTGCGACTGTAAGTTTCTCAACTGATAAAGATAACGGTGCCCTTTGTATTTTAGGGAATGCTGTTTCTTCTTCTGTTTTCAATCAGACTTTAGATATGAATCATTACAATGGTCAGAATCCTGCAAATGTTAAAACTGATTCTATTTACGTTGTTGATTCTGCTGATGTTTTCCAGTGCTCTGGTCTGCGTGAAGATATTGTTGATCCTCGTACTTTCTCTGTTCCCGCTGGTTCAATCACTCGTGCAAAGAAACTGGTAACTGGTGATGAAGGTTGGTGGAGTGAAGGTAATTTCGCTACTACTAATATTACCGTTGGTACTAGCCATGTCATTCCTGCTGCTAACAGTGACAAGTGGAGTGTTATTGCTTCTGCTTCTACCGATTCCCGTGTGATTGGTAAAGTCGTTGCTTCTGAAACCGTTGCCGTTGGTGGTAATTTTGTCCCCGGCTACCGTGTTCGCATTATTGCTGACTAATTTTTTGGAAAGGAGACAAAAATAAATTATGGCTACTAAATATTTTTCTTTATCTAATCTTTCCAATGGCATGAAAGAACAGGAAAAAACAATTGCTCAAGCTCTTTCTCAGCTTGGTTTATATAAATTATATAGTGCTATTGGTAAAACTAATACTGTCGAAAATTTTTCTAACTTTGACTATGAACAAAAGAACGAACTTGCTCTTGGTCAACTGATGAAATACTGTGCCGAATATGCTGGTATTAATGCTGATGTTGAATCTCTGAAGAGTCCTTCTACTCGCCGTGACAAAGATTTCTCTAAGAAATTCTTTGGTATTTTACAGGTTGCCACTGCTCCTGTTATTGCTGAAGTTGTCAATCAGGCTTTTGACCATGTTGCTGAAATTCGCAACGCTGGTTGGGGTGATTCTTTCTTATTCCGTGTTGGTTCTCCTGCACTGTTCCAAGTCAATATGCTTGCTCGTGGCATTAATCGTGGTGCCGCACAACGTATTTATGATGAAAATCTGACTCTCGTTCCTGCGAATCGTGAAGTTACCGTTTCTATGGATTGGTATCAGATTGCTGCTGGTCGTTATGACATGGGTGATTATCTGTATCGTGTTGGTCGTTCCTTCGCTGCTGATATGTCCCAGATGGCTTACAACACTCTTGATGCGACATTTGCATCTCTGCCCACTCCTCTGAAATATAGCGGTGCTTTCTCTACTGAAACACTTGATGCTATGGTTCAGCGTTTACAGGCTATGAATGGTCAGGCTATCTATGGTTTTGGCTCTTTAGCTGCTCTTGCTAACGTTCTTCCTGCAAATGATTGGCTGAAGATTCCTCTTGCTGAAGAGTGGACTTCCATGGGTTATGTTGGTCAGTATCGCCGTGTTAAGTATGTAGAACTGGAACAGAATATGGTTCCTTCTACTATTGGTACTAGTATGGACTTTGGTCTTAGCCAGAATCGTATTTACTTCATGCCCATGGCTGCTGAAAAGCCTGTCAAGATCGGTATTGAAGGTAATACTATGGTTTATGAAACTGATGCAGAAACTTCCGCTGACAATACTATTTTCGTGACTACTCAAATGAGCTACGGTGGTGTTATTGCTACTGCTAATCGTTATGGTATTTACGAAATTACAGCCTAATTTAGTTCTGTAAATTTTCTTAGATATACCCCTATTAAATAGGGGTATATCTAAATATTATTTTAGAAAAAAAGGAAAAAAGTAATAATGGCTAAAAGAAAAGAAAATGATAATGAGACATTAAAAATGGCTCAAGAACCAGAATCAAAGGACTTTGAAGTTCAAATTAATGATTTAAAAGAACAAATAGAATATTTAAAAAATATAATTCAAACACAACAAGGGACTATTATTAATCAAAAACAACAACAAATGCCTAAAGAATTTGTTGTTATTAGTATGTTTAATGGTGTTCTTGGTTTAAAAACCAGACCAGAACAAAAAGCTCCTGCAATTATGTTAAATTTTAAAGAAACTTACACTCTTAGAAGTGAATCTGAATTACAAGATTTTTATCTTTCTAATCGGAGTGCTTTTATTAATAAATATTTATTATTTGAAAGTCCTGCAGCTGCTGAAACTTTACATATTCAAGATGATATAAAAAATCAATTTGATGTTGCAACATATGAAAATTTATGTAACTTATCTCTTGATGGATTAGAAAGAGTTTATCGTAGTTGTAAAGATTGGCAGAAAGATTTAATTCTTGATAAATTTATTACCGAATCTGCAAAAGGTAATTCTTCTTATTATAATCCTGAAAAATTAGCTTTACTTGAAAAATTAAAAAACGAAGAAATTCCTATGATTATGTGGAATAATAAAAATAAGCAAGAAGAAAAATCTTATGTTTATAATATTAATGATAAAATAACAAAAACAAGAGAAGTTTTATCATCTAAATAATTTAAAAAATAAGAAAGGAGATAATTTGGGTACTTCATTTACAAATATATATGAAAGAACATTGTCTCAATATATTGATGATTTTGCTTTAAAAAAATACAATGGTTCTATTATTGCAATGAATCAAGACTTACACTCTTATCTTCTTTCAGCGATTCCGGAATTTAATATACCTATATCAATTGTTGAAAAAATACAAGACTATACTGAAGCAGAAGGAGTATCTGAAAATTTTGTTGGTGATGGTGAGACAACATCTTTTACTCTTTCTACTGAACCATTAGAAAATTCTATTATAGAGGTTTCTATTGATTCTATTGTAGTATTAGATGGATATACATATGATGAAGAATCAAAAACGATTTCGTTTGACATAGCACCAGAAGCAGATTCTGAAATAATTATTTCTTGGTATTTTTGCGGAGAATTTACAAACGACTTAAATTTAATTGAACAAAACATTTTATCAGATTTAATGGTATGGAAATGGTTAGTTAGAGAAAGAGATAATATTGCTGATATAAGAAGACTTCTTCGTGATACAGATTACTCTTTATGGAGTGAAGAAAAAACAATGACATCAAAAGCAACTCTTGCAGATATAGCAAGAGAAAAAGCGTCCAAAGCTATGAAACAATATAGTTGGATGATTTATAATAAAAATATGAATGCATCTTTTGGTTTACCTAATTATGCTAGTATAAGATAAAACAGGAGTTTTATGGAAGATAAATTTGGTAACATAAAAGAAGAAGCACTCATAGAATATTATAAAATGCTTATTGGTAGAGTTTATAAACTTTTACCAATGAAAGAAAATCAAGAAGATTCTGAATGTTGGAAAAAAGAAAGAGATAAACTTATTTTAGAACTTCATTCCGGTGAAAATTTATTTAACAACTCTGGATTATATATAGAAATAATATATAAACTTGAATGTTTAGATGAATTAGACCACATACCGTTTGATAAAAATTCTCCATTCAAAAAATGTATTGTTGAGACAATAGATGTTATAAAACAACTATTAAAAATGTTTGAGGAAAATTATGGGAAAGATAACCACGATTAATTCACAAACTAATTATAGAAATAATCTCAAGGTTGTTCCTTTTGAAAAAACTATTATAGATAATTATTTTAGCAAAATTGACCAAGTTTGGGAATATGCTCCTGATATTGAAATAGTAGAAATACAGAAAGATTTTGGTTCTACGGAATATTATCCTTATAAAATGAGAGTAGAAAGAGTATTTAATGCAAAGACTCAAGATACACGGAGTGATGACTGGAAAGAATTTTTATCTCCAGAACCAGATTTTGATTTACCTTATGGATTATATCTAAGATGGAAGAATAATTACTGGATAGTTTATAATAAAGAAAATTTTGATTATCCAACACGTGGTGTTATTTGTAGAAGATGTATAACTACATTTAATTGGATAGATGAATGGGGAAATTTAAGAGAATATCCTGTTTCTATTGGTAAACCTAAAGAAGCTTCCGACTATGTTAATGTTCAGTTTACAAACCCGGGCGGTTTCAATGTTTTCTATATGCAATTAGACCAATATAGTAAATATATTAGACCAAACGACAGATTTATGGTCGGTAATGATGGTTATTGGACAAGTTATAAGGTTCAAGGTGGTGGTGTAGCTAATTATCTTAGAGAAGAAACAATGAATGCTACTTCAACAGGTCTACTGTCTTTAATTTGTTTTACATATGAAGGAAATGATGATACAGACAATCTTGAAATTGGTGTTGCCAATTATTATGAAAAAATATTTACAATGGAATTAGACCAATATGAGATACAACAATATTCTGGATTTTCTACAAAAATCATACCAACTATCAAAAGAGGAACAGTAATAAAAGATAATGTAGAACTATCTTGGCAATCTTCTGATGAAAATATAGTCACTGTTGATGAAGATGGAATAATAACATTAATAAATGAAGGTGAAGCTGATGTAATTTGCACAATGACAAAAAATGATTCAGTAACAAAATCTGTTCATATTATAAATATGGGAGAAAAAGAAGAAGGACAAGAAGAAGAGAAATTTTATGAAGCAAGAATATACCCAAATATTCATGAAATAAAACAAGGGACTTCTCAAACATATGTTATTGAATATTATATAAATGAAAATGTGGCATCTCCTCAAGAAATTACAATAGAAATAAATAGAAACAATGTTCCTAAACAAAATTTTGTTTTTACAACTAATGATAATACTTTTACAATTACAAATAAAACAAAATATTTTGAATCACCATTAAAAGTAAATATCAAGGTTGATGATATAGAATTAAATGAAGATTATTGGTTAGTTGGTGCGATATGAATTTAAATGAAGTTAATAACTATACCATAAACACATTTCAACAAATGCCAAATATTCCTCAAAATTGTTGCTACAAACTTATTAATGAAAATGAAATTGTTTGGAAATTATTAAAATATAATACAAACGATGCATGGAAAATGCCTAATCTTACAAGAGATGAAAAAATAAGTTTAATATACCCCGGAACTCCTGAGTATGAAGAAGATTATAATGTTTATTATGATACTGCTCAAGATGATGTTTATACAAAAGTAATGACAATGTTGAGAATTGTTGTTTACGAAGTGATACCAGATAATAGTGTTTATGGTGATATTTTAATGGGATTCGAAATTTTTTCTCATTATAAGACCAATACAATGTCTAATGGAACAACTAAAGTAGATGTTATTACACAACAATTAATACAGGTTTTTAATGGACAATTTGTTGAAGGTGTTGGAACAATGATTTTTAATAAAAAAAGGTCTGCAAGATGTAGAGCTTTTGAATCTGGTTTAAAACCATATAAAGGTAAAATATTACTTTTTGCAAACAATTGTTTAAGTTAAAATGGCAAAATTTATATATAATGAAGAATTAGATTTTCAAAAACTTCCACAGGAATATAAAGGAATAAAGTTTTATCCTTTATGTATTTCAGAGAATAAAATTTTTGATAAAATGATGCAAACAATTGGTGTACCAAAATCTTATATTAAGACAGAACCAACAGTAATGAAAATGTCTTACTTAAAGTTTATATGCTTTTTATTAAAAAAGAAAGATAGTATTCAAGAAATATTATCTCATATAACAAGAACAGATAATGTAAGACTTGAAGTTACACTAAGAAAAAACGCTAATGAAAATGATTTGCATTATGAAGATTTAAATATTTCTATACATATAGAAAATGTTTGTTTTAATGAATCCGATTTTGACATTATTCGTGAAATTATTTTAAGACAAAATTATTATAGTACGGCATATATAGAAGAATATGACCCAGAACTTGAAGAATTATTAATGATAAAACAAAAAGCTTCAGGTGAGGGAAATAATTTTGAAGATAAAAAATTTGTATTATGTTCATTAATGCATAAAATGCCTGAAGAAATAGCTAATTTATCATATTATCAATTTAATAAATTATATTATACTTCGACTATGGTAAAAAAAACAGAAATATATCAAGGATGGGTTTCTTCTGGATTTATAAGTTTTGAAAAGGGTAAAAAATTCACCACATATCTTGATCCCATGCCAAAGAGAGCTGGTAGATATGATGAAATAAAAATGTCAAAAGATGACTTTTTTGATAAGATTGGAATGAGACCATCTTAATAAAAAGTTTTATTATAAAAATCTTTTAAAAGATAATTAATTAGAAAGGAAAATACATATGGAAAATTTTGTTGTTTCCGTTGCACGTGCAATTCTTTTTGAACCTTCTACTGATCAGGTTCTTGCTTATGCTACTGCTCTTAGCGAATCTGCTTTTACTTTAGCAATGCAATCTCAAGAGATTCGTGGTGGTATCGGTAATACTCTGAAATTTAACTATAAGAATACTCGTACTTTGAATATTTCTTTAACTAATGTTGCTTTCAGTAAATCATTCTTACCTCTGAATCTTGGTCAAATTACTGGTAACAGTGAAATTGCTATTGCCAACGAAGAATGTTTAATCGTT
>Ga0265298_10006611_pt1 | contig 14275 bp, 16 predicted proteins | sample AusTroGonzalo_MG_3_FD_193486 | JGI IMG/M metagenome (GOLD analysis project Ga0265298, IMG submission 193486) | Bovine rumen microbial communities from tropical cattle in Woodstock, Queensland, Australia - Gonzalo_01 | ecosystem: Host-associated > Mammals > Digestive system > Stomach > Rumen ...
CGTTGACAATATCGGGTAACGTGTCTTTGGAACCGGGGGATACATGGTGCCATGGGTTAAAATTTGTAAACATAGTTTCTCCTTGCAAGGTAGTCTATTCTTATTGTATCAAAATAAATTGTCTTATACGTTACTTGTTCATACTAGCCCGTAAATGGGTTAAAAGCGCTGTGCAGCCGCGCAAAATATCTTGCCAAGTTGTTTCAAAATCACCGGTGTACCACGGGTCTGCGACGTCTCTCTTTTCTCCGGAAAAATCCAATAAGAGATGAATTTTTCCGTCGGGATCGTTTGCAAATAAACGCATCATATTACGGCAGTTGGCGTCGTCCATGCCAATAAGCAAGTCATATTTTTGATAATCGGTACTTGTCAGTATGCGGGCCGTTTTACCGTTGCAGGAAATGCAATGTTCGGCTAGTTTTTTTCGTGCAGGCGGATAGACCGGATTGCCTATTTCTTCGCTGCTAGTGGCGGCAGATGCAATTTGAAAATCGGATGAAAGACCCGCTTTTTGCACCATGTCTTTGAAAATAAATTCCGCCATCGGGCTTCGGCAGATATTGCCGTGACAAACAAATAAGATTTTTTTCATATACCGATTCAGGTGAAAAATCCCCTCACGAAAGGGGATTTTTTCAAAAACTTTTTTTGAGTCCTTCCGCTAGCGGCGTAAATGTTTGCCCCGTCAGGTTTTGCCATTTTTTGCCGGAACAAATCCAATGGCCGCTAATAGTGGCTTCGGTTACTTTATCGTAATTAAGCGCGGGTTGCGTGCCGGTCAGTTTGGCACATCCCTCGTAAATTTTTGCGGCAACGTTCATCAGCCACTTAGGGGCTTGTGGCATAAAGGGTTTCTTTTTTCCCATGGCTTTTGCCATTTCCGTAATAAAATAATCCCACGAATAAATTTGTTCTTCTGTTATAAAATAAGTTTCTCCCCCCGTATCTTGGCGTACAAAGGCCTGATAAAGGGCTTCTACCAAATCGGAGACGTGTACAAAACTAAAATATCCGTTTCCCGACGTATTTACCATGATACCGCGTTTGACCCACAGAGCAATTTTAGATACGCCGGAATCGTTTTTTCCGTACACAATCGGCGGACGGATAATCGTCCATTTAATTCCGTTGCGTAAGGTGCGTACGGCCCGTTCTCCGCCGAGTTTGGTAATGCCGTAATCCGAGACGGGTGATGGTTCCATTTCTTCCGTACGCGGGTGGCTTGTATCGGGAGCGAAACCGCTTGCCGCCAAACTTGAAACGTGTACAAATGTTGTAATTTCAGAAGTTTGATTGGCGGCGGTTACTACATTTTGTGTGTTTTGCACATTGGCGCGTTCAAAATCCTGACGGTTAAAACCGAAAATGGCCGCTGCCAAATGAAATACGCCTACACAACCTTTCATGGCCTGTTGTAACGATGAAACGCTGGTATAATCGGCTTGGATAAGTGTAACGGCCGGATTGGCGGGTTGCGTTGTGGGCGTTTTACGGGTAACAATGCGTACCTGATATCCCTCTTTTAAGAGACGGTCGGTCAGGGCACGTCCGATAAATCCGTTTCCTCCGGTAATCAATATAGTCGGTTTCATACTATTCATCTACTTGGATATCCACATTTGTCCAATTATTTTCCTGTTTCTTTTTGAGGGATTCGGTTTCATTTTTCTTTTCGTTTTGATTGACAAAATTTCTGTCGCTGCGGACATTTCGGTGTACAAAATCAAAATTAAACGTGAGCCGTTTAATACCGGTTTTAATATCTTCCCCCGACGGGCGAAGCCCTTGTTGTAGTTTAACAAGCGGTGTTTTATTATCCTCTTGCGGCATATAATTGAGTAAAGAATAGAGAATCCCCACCATCAGCAGCAATGTTACAAGGCGGTTGACCCATTCAAAGCGGTCTAAACCCAATACTCCCAAGAGGACCGATAACACCATAATCACGCCTGTCCAAACGGCCAAAATAATCCCGGCGAAGCCCCATGTTGCACCCGTCGGATAATACGGGTAACAAATCATTACAGCTAAAATACATAAAATTACTAAAGCAAAACGCTGAAATCCGTTCATATTATTTCTCCTGTCTGAATTCTACGGTAATGGTCAGTTCGTCTTTTTCAAACAACATCGGAAGCGGCGCAAAAGGCCCCGCGTTTATTACCGATGATTTGGCGGAAAAATCAAACGAATCATCGCCGGAAGAACGCTCTATTTTTAAGTTTTTCACTTTACCGTCACGCGCGATAGCAAAAGTAACCATTGCCGACAGTACATTACCGACTGGACGCCGTTTTTCCCATTCACTCCATAACGAGTTACGCACTTGGGTAATATACCACGGATAAGGAAAATCGGCAAAATCTGTTTGGATATTTCCGCCGGCGAAATCCCCCTCTGTACTGCTTTGTGAGCCGGCTGTTTCTTTTGCGGATTCTTGCGGCTCATCCAAAATACTAGGCGCGGCTAAAGGGGCCTCCTCTTTGGTTTTGGCAACTTTTTTGGGCTTTTTGGAAATTTCGGTTTTAGAGGCATAGGCCTTTTTAGAGGGTTTTGTCTCCGGAGGTGGGGTTTCGGCCGGCTTTTCCTGCGGAATCTGTACGGCGGCTTTCGGAGCGGCCGCCGGCGTTTGGGCAGGGACCTCTTGGTTCGTGACTGCTTGTACTTTTCCGGTACCGATAAAATCAATGGTGTAAGTAGCCTGCGCCTTCTTAGCGGAAGGGGCTAATAAGAATACCATACATAGAGCGGCAAATGCATGTACCGCACCGGAAAATACAAAATATCTAATCATCAGTTTTTGGATAATACGCCGATACCTAACTTCGCGGCGCCTAATTTTTTAGCAATATCAAACACATCCACTACTTGCTGAATCGGTACTTCTTTATCCGCTTCTACCAAAATGGTTTTTTTATTTGCTTTGCCTAAACGTAAAATAAGTTCTTTCTCCAAGGAAGAAACCGTAACGGTCTTATCTAGTACACGGATTTTGCCGTTTTTTTGGATTTCTACACGTATCACGTCATCGTCTGCTTGCGTGTTAATCGCATTGGATTTTGGCAAATCCACGTTCATTTGCATTTGCACAAGCATAGGGCTCATAACCATAAAAATAATCAGCAAAATTAACGTGATGTCAATGAACGGCACCATGTTAATATCAGCCATTACTTTGCGTTCGCGTCTGCGGCTCATAAAATTTCTTCCGTTCCTTTAGCGGCGTAAATAAAATCTTGGGCAGTTTTTTCCAATTCCTGTGCAAAATAGGTGGTTTTGGAGAGAAAGTAGTTGTAAGCGATGACGGCAGGGATGGCTACAAATAACCCGGCAGCCGTATTGACGAGCGCTTCGGCGATACCTGCTGCCACGATAGAAGCCCCTGCTCCGTTGGCGGCTGCGTTAGAGGCCAAATCCTTAAATGCATGCATAACGCCGATGACCGTACCGAATAAACCGATAAACGGAGTAATACTTCCGAGGGTTCCTAATACGGTTAAGCGGCGTTGGAGTTGGGCAATTTCAAAATCAATCACGCTGTCGGCAATTTTTTCCAATTCTTCGGATGAGCGGTTTTGTTCCTTTACGAGGCGGGCCAATAAAACGGCCGCCGGGGTTTTCCGCACGGCTTCCCGTTTGCACGTTTCAGCAATTTTTGTGTAGTTGTGCGAACGAATGGGGTGTTGGCAGTATTCCATCAGTTTTCGGGAATATCCGATGGCTCTGCGAAGTGTAACAAAGCGTTCTGCAATCAGCGCAAGAGAAAGAAGCGAAAGTATAATCAGTATAATCAGGACCGGTCCGCCTGCCGATAATAATTCGCGGATACCCGCCAAACTTAAAAAGTCCATAATTTTATTCTCCTTAATTTTATTTTGTAATAATTATAAAAATCTGTAATAAAATATTGGCCATAAGGCCCGCGGCCACATCGTCAAACACAATGCCGAAAGCATTTTGCATGCGGTCAAATGTTTTGACGAAAAACGGTTTAATTGTGTCAAACGTACGGAACAGTACAAAGGCCGCTGTTAAAAAGAACCATGTACGCGGCAAAAAGGCCATAGCCGTTGCATAGCCCGCTATTTCGTCAATGACGATTTTGGGGTTATCGTGTCCGGTTTCCCCCTTAAATTGTACTTTTTTGCATACGACCACGGCAATAGCCCATAACGCCAAAAGACAAATTAAACAGAGCATATAATCCGTCGGGAAAAACAAAACGAGCGGTATTCCCCACAAGGTTCCCAAAAAGCCGGCCCCCGTATTTTTTTTGAATTTGAAAACCAAGGGCGGCAAATAACTGATAAATAATCCCGTTGCCAATGCACGCCAAACTATTTGCATGGCAAACTCCAAGATTGCCGTAACAATTCCCAATTATTTTTGAGGTATGAAACAGCACTTACCCACGTAATGACGGCGGCAATGGCGGTCAATAGATAGGGAATTTTACAAAGTGTAATAAAAATGATGCGGCACACACACTGCGGCGTGCCGTGTAATAAATAAGATAAATGATAAACATCTAACACAAAAAAAATCGTACCGATGGCCACCATTTGGATAACAGTTTTGAATTTTCCCCACCGTTCCGCGGCCATTACTTTACCTTCCAATGCGGCAATTGCCCGTAGAGTAGATACCATCAGTTCGCGCAGTAAAATAAAAAATACAGCCCAAATCGGCACATCTAATTCTTTAATTCCCACGAACGCAAAAAATGCCGCAAGTACTAAAATTTTATCTACAAACGGATCTACAATAGCCCCAAAAGGCGTGATGGTGTTTGTTTCGCGGGCAATTTTTCCGTCCACCCAATCCGTGCTAGCGGCAAGAATAAAAATCAGTGTTGCTACAAAACGTGCCCACGCAAACGGCATTAAAATAAACAAAAACATAACAATAGACATTGCTGCTCGCGTGAGAGTAATTTTGTTGGCAAGTGTCATCATTTGAAAAATCCTCCGAAAGCGGATTCCGCGAGTGTAATATTTTTTTGTATGATGGAAAGATCCGCATTTGTTTCCATCAAATCAGCCGTAATTTTGATAGAGGAAGGAAAGGCATCCTTCGGGTCTAGTGTCAAATAAAGCGTATATTCTTCATTTTCTTTCGGCGTTAAGGCAAGTACATTTTCCTGTACTAGTTTTACATTGTGCCGGTTTAATAAACCCGTGTAATTGCCGAAATCAAACAAGGCCTGATTGGGCTGTCCTTTTTGCCATTCTTCCCAAGAGAGGGAAGTAACTTTTTTACCCGATTCATCCAAAATGACGATTTCCTTTTTATTGGTAACGGCAGATTGCTCTAATGTATCGTCATCCGAGAGGGTATCTAAACGGAGTACATTTTTGGCCTTATTGTAATACAAAGTACCGTGTGAATGGGTAATTTGTACGCCGTCGTAATTGGTAGTTTGCGTAAAAGAAGTTTTTAGCGTAGCAAGTTTTTGGTCCCATTGTTTGAGTTTTTCTACAAGTTGTTCTGCCGTAAAGGTTTTGGAAGCAGGTTTTTCCGGTTGGGCCACTATTTCGGATAGGGCAGGCGGTTCTTCCGCCTGCACCTTTTCCAACGTTGGTGCATCCTCTGTTACTAGAACAACCTCTTCTTCGGCAACAGGAGTAGAGGATTCTTCGGCAGGTTTTTGGCAGCCCGATAGAAGAAACAGGGTTACTAGGCCGATGCTCAAACTATTTATAAATCGTGTCATATTCCGGCTCCTTGTAGTTTTTATCATAGGGCAGCGAGTTGAGTTCTTCTATGGCTGCGTCTATCAAATCGTAGTGGATTTCCCACCGATTGGACCCCTCGGGTTTGGTAATGTAGCCGCGCATTTCCAACACGCTGAGCATATTGGTAGCGCGTGCCGATGAACCGAAGTGGGCCTTTAACAAATCTTGCGATACGCGGCGTCGTTCTTTGACGAGTTGGAGTGCTTGTAAAATTTCTTCGGGTTTGGTGCCGAGTCCGTCCTGCGGACGGGCACCGGCAGGTTGCTCCTGTACGATTTGTACGGGATAATCCGGTCCGCCCTGTGCGCGTAAGAAATCGGCCACGGCTTTGATTTCTTCCGGGGATACGTATGCTCCCTGAATGCGAAGCGGCGTTTGGGTAGAGGAGTCTAACAATAACATATCCCCCCGCCCGAGCAGATTTTCCGCACCGACGGAATCTAAAATTACTTTAGAGTCAATTCCCGATGCTACCTGTAAGGCAATACGCGAAGGCATATTGGCCTTGATAATCCCAGTTACCACTTTTACGGACGGGCGCTGTGTACACAAGATGAGGTGAATTCCCATCGCGCGGCCCATCTGCGCCAAGCGTTGCACGGAATCTTCAATAGAGGCCTTTGTTTGGAGCATTAAGTCGGCCATTTCATCAATAATCACAAACACGTAGAACATTTTTTCTTCGTTATGTTCCTTCGCCCATTGGTTATACCCTTCAATGTTTTTAACTTTTGCCATTTGGCAAATATCCAACCGTTTTTCCATTACTTTGACAAGCATTTGTAAGGACTTGGCCGCATCGTTTGGTTTCGTGATAATATCCGCATCATCGCAAGATGTTTTCGGGTCATACAAATACGGGATACCTTCGTAAAGGGTCAGTTCTACGCGTTTAGGGTCAATCATTAAAAATTTTACTTCGTCGGGTTTATGCTTAAATAAAAGCGACATAATAATCGTGTGCAGACAAATCGATTTACCGCTATTAGTCGCACCGGCAATTAAAATGTGCGGCCATTTTTCGGCTACTGTTCCCGCCGGATCGCCGTTGGCGTGTCGTCCGAGTGCAATCGGCAGTACGGCTTTTGAAGAAGCATAAACAGGGGATTGCAAAATTTCCTTCATGGTTACCATGACGGATTTATCGTTCGGGATTTCAAAACCCATAGTATTTTTACCGGGGATAGGGGCTTCCACGCGGATAGAACGTGCTTGCATACTAGCCTGAATATCTTGCGTCAGTGCCGTAATAGAGGCCATTTTTACACCGGCATCCGGCAGAATTTCATAGCGTGTTACGACCGGGCCCGGAGAAACACCCGTTACATGGGCACCGACAGAGAAATTTTTTAATGTATCTTCCAAGCGTTTAGTAGCTTTGGCAATATCTTCGTCCGAAGGACCGACGATGCCGTCACCCGTCGGATCGTTTAATAAATCAAGAGACGGTAATTGAAAAGTTTTTGGATCAAATTTTTTACCTTCCGGTGTTTCGTTTGCTTGGGAAGTATTATCTTCTTTTGCCGGTTTTTCATCCGGCAGTTTTTGGGCAGATACTTCTTCCCGTGAAGGCAATTTTACAGGTTCGGCTACCGGACGGCGGATAGCAGGTTTGGCCCGGCGGATTTCCGGTGCGGCGGGTGCTTCTTCTGCGTTTTCTTCTTCTTTTACGGCGGGAGATACTTTTTCTCCTTTCACGACTGCTTTTCCTTCTTTTACTTTTTCTTTGAGTTCCGCACGTGCTTCCATCCAACCGTTGTAATCGTTACGGATAAATTCCAATGTTTTTTGTAAAATCAGCCGCCATGGGATAGCAAAGAGCATGTGTATCCCCACGAGCATAAATGCAAGTAAAAATAGGGTGGCTCCTACAAAGCCGACAATCCCTTGAAAAGCGGAGAAAACTTTTTCCCCTACCATACCGCCGCTAATGAGTGATTTGGTAAAAATCAGGCGCAGCATGGTAAACAATCCCGATAAAGAAGACAACGTAATGGTACTGCCGAGTAAAAAGAATAAAAAGGAAGCGCTTTTATTGCGGATAGTTTGGACGAGCCAATAACCTAAAAAGAACGGAATAAAATTGGCACTTAACCCTAAAATTTGACGTAAAAACGAAGCGACGTTATTGCCTAATGCACCATTGCTTTTACCGTTGAACCACAAAATTGCACACAGCCACACACAAAGCGCGCCCGCAAAAATATACAAAGCACTGCGGATCCATGCGAAAGAATCTTGATGTTTCTTTTTCTTTTTAGAAGATGTTTTACGCGCGTAAGTGTATCTTGCCATATAACATTATTTTACCTTTTTTTGAGATAGAAAGGAAAATTTTTTATAAGCGCGGTATAAGTAAAAAACGGCTGCTGTATGGTTTTACAGAAAATCCATAGCGTAATAATTACAGTCGTTTGCTTGATAAGGGGTCGTTGTGCCGGTGATACTACGGCAGACCTCATTTCGTAAAGAGGAGGAGGATGGACATGCCATGCACCTACTAATTCCTTTGTACATAAAGTCCCATGAGGGAACGGTGGAATCTTTCATATTGTTTATATTGCTTCTAGGAAATTCATCATCAAACATGCGGATATTGTATTTACTTTGCACTGCATCGGAAAGCCCGATATCTAGTTCCTCTAAAGAGGTGGCATAGTGCCCGTTTGCCATAAAATACGCTTGTTGCGCTTGCACAATTCCCCGCCCGATAGACAACATTTCCATTGTACGGCTCTTGATGACGGCTTTTTTGTATTGCGGCAAAGCAACGGCGGCTAAAATGCCAATAATAAGAACTACGACTAACAGTTCAATGAGTGTAAAACCTGCTTTTATTTTCTGCATAAGGTTCTCCTTCATCGGAAGTACCAACAAAAAAAAGCGACGCTATTACCTAAGCCATTGCAGTAACCCGTGTAATAACCGTCGCCCGTCTGCCCCCGTACGGGAGCAGACGTAAAAGCAGACGATTATTTGGTGGACTGCAATGTGCTCGGCGGTTTATACCGCCTCGCGCGGTACAGGCGCTACCTGTACTTCCAACAAATAATCTAAATTTTTACTTCCCCTTTATTATAACAAAAAAATCCCCGCCGTTACGCGGGGATTTTGATAGAGAAAAGAATTATTTAAGTAATGCTTTTCTGGACAAGCGCACTTTTCCGCTATTGTCGATTTCCACACATTTTACTTCAACGATGTCCCCTAATTTGAGTACATCTTCTACTTTGTTAATGCGGTGTTTTTCAATTTCGGAAATATGTAACAGTCCGTCCTTACCGGGCAGAATTTCCACAAACGCGCCGAAAGGTTGAATAGAAACGACTTTACCTTTGTAAATTTTGTTTACTTCAGGTTCGGCCGTCATCATTTCAATTTCCGTGCGGGCGATAGTGAGTTTATCTGCATTGGCGGCGGCAATGGTTACAGTGCCGTCCTCGGAAATATCAATCTTCGCGGTAGAGGCCTCGGTAATGCGTTTAATATTTTTACCGCCGGGCCCGATAACCGCACCGATTTTGTCCACGGGAATACGCATTTTGTAAATTACCGGTGCAAAGCGGGAAACTTCCGTTTTCGGCGCGGCAATCGTTTTTTCCATGTGGTCCATGATGAACATACGGCCTTCTGTGGCTTGGGCAATGGCTTGGCGCAAAACGTCTAACGGAATACCCGTTTTGAGTTTTACGTCCATTTGGAAAGCGGTAATACCTTTACGGGAACCGGTCAATTTGAAGTCCATATCACCGAGGTGGTCTTCCAACCCCATAATATCGGAGAGAACAACAAATTTGCCTTTTCCGCTGATGGCACCCATTGCAATCCCGGAGCAGGCCGATTTCATCGGTACGCCGGCATCAAATAACGCGAGCGATCCGCCGCAGACACTTGCCATAGAGGAGGAACCGTTAGATTCGGTAATATCGGAAACGACACGAATCGTGTACGGGAATTCTTCTTCCGAAGGAATTAACGGCATGAGCGCACGGCGGGCAAGTTCCCCGTGGCCGATTTCGCGGCGGCCCGGAGATCTGTCCGGTTTGCATTCCCCGGTAGCAAACCCCGGGAAGTTGTAGTGAAGCATAAAGCGTTCATAAGAAATATCGTCTAACCCTTCTACCATTTGTTGGTCATCTTTCGTGCCCAACGTGGCAACGGCTAAGGATTGCGTTTGTCCGCGGGTGAAAACGGCAGAACCGTGCGCGCGCGGCAAGAGGCCGACTAACGAACTTAACGGACGAATTTCCGTCGGTTTGCGGCCGTCCACGCGGACGCCTTCGTCCAACACCATATTGCGCGATTCTTCATACATAATGTTTTCAAGCGCAATACCCGCATAAATGGCGGCATTATCACCGTAAGTTGCAGTTAATTCTTCGGTGAAAGAGGCCTTTAATTGGGCAACTTGCGTGTCGCGGGTTTGTTTGTCGGAGAACGCATGCAAAATTTGTTTGGCGGTTTCACGGAATTTACCGTTGGCCAAATCGGTTACTTCTTGCGGCAATTTTTCTACGACATATTCAAATTTCGGTTTGCCGGCTAATTCGCGCAATTTTAATTGAGCGGCACACATTTTATCAATTTCCGGCTTGGCCACTTCCATGGCTTTAATGATGGCTTCTTCTTCCACTTCTTTAGCGCCACCTTCTACCATTAAAAGCCCCGTAGCCGAACCGGCGATGGTTAAATCCATATCACATTCGGGCAAGTTTTGCTCTTCTTTGGTGGGGTTAATAATGTATTCTCCGTTAATGCGGCCGATGCGCACTGCGGCAACCGGTTCATTGAACGGAATAGAAGAAATCACAACGGAAGCACTAGACGCGAGTACCGATAAAATATCGGCATCGTGTTGTTCATCGCTCGAAACGACCATAGCGGTTACGTTGGTTTCGCAAGCAAAACCTTCGGGGAAAATCGGACGCATGGTGCGGTCAATAATGCGCGAAGACAAAGTTTCTTTTTTGCTTGCTTTACCTTCCCGTTTGAAAAAACCACCGGGGATTTTGCCTGCGGCGTACGTTCTTTCTTTATAGTTGACCGTCAAAGGAGTAAAGTCGGAAATACCGGGCTTTTGTTCCTTGGTGGAAACGGCGGTAGCGAGTACCATAGTGTCGCCCATGGTGGCCATTACGGCACCGTCGGCCTGCTTGGCAATTAAACCGGTTTGCAGTTTAATGGTGTCGCGTCCGACCGTAACTTCCACTTCTTGAATATCAAATTTGTGGTTAAAATTCGGCATTGTATAAAATCCTATTTTCTGAGTTTGAGTTCTTTGGTTACTTGTTGATATTTTTCAAAGTCCGTTCTTTTCAAATACGCGAGTAAGCGTTTGCGTTGGCCGACGAGTTTATTAAGGCCGGTTTCGCCCGCGAAATCTTTCGGGTTGGCTTTGAGGTGATTGGAAATGTATTGGATACGTTCCGTAATGAGTGCGATTTGTACGGCGGCAGAGCCGGTATCGTTGGCACTGGATTGGAATTTACTGATGATGTCTTTTCTGTCTTGCATGGATAATACCATTGTTATTTACACTTAGGGCTGCAACCTAACGACCAAGCCGCATTTATCCGAAAAACGACCGAGCCGCAGCGGAGCCCTTCTCCTATTTTTAATTTTGTTCGTACAAAAGTACATACTAATTATACCAAATTTTATATAAAAAATCTCCCGTTCCGTAAAAAATGGGAGAAAAAATTGCGTTGTAAACCTGCTTATAGAAATTTTGTTTGTAACTTTTTTGTGTCCTGTAACTGTTGTTGCAGTGTCCGGAGGGTTTCTTCGTCAGACATACGCGGTTCTTGCCCGGTAGGGCTTGCTTGTGTGGAGGGCTTTTTGTTCCGGCACGCGTCAATAAAATAAAACAAGAGGTCCGAATTTGGGCTAGTAGCACCGTTGTTTGCCGATGTTTTAGTATTTACATGTACCGCAACAATTTCGTACAGTCCTCTTTGAAAGTCATAATTTAGAAATATAGGAGAACCGCTGCTGCCGGGTTGAGAATCGGCATTGTGACAGAACGATTGGTCGGAAACGCATGTTATTTTACCGGGGCTTACCCATGGATTATCAGGTGTCTTATATCCGGGAAATCCCATCATATCGACTTGATATCCTAGCTCCATATTTATCCCTCTTGCTCCAAAATAACCCGTTTTATTTCCTAGGGGGCTATCTAGTACGATAGCCGCAAAATCATATTCTCCGGAATTATATTCCTGTTGCGTTGCCCTGAGATAAATAATAGTGGCCCCTTTCTCAGAAAAGGAGGAACCTTTCCGCCCGGCGTAAGCAGTAACATTAGAGGGAGATGCTAATTTCTTCGTCTGTTGATTTCTGACACAATGGGCCGCCGTCAGAACGGTATAAGGGCCGATCAGCGCACCGGAACATTGGTTAACTTTTCCGGAATCACTTTTAATTTCCAAATAAACAAGCGCGCTATAAGGCCATTTTTCGCCATCTACCTGATGCCAATCTTCTTTGCCGATAACCTTGGCCGGATGCAGAAACGGCCGCAGATCGTCCGTTTCCGGCGGATGCGCCTGAAGGGAAGTCAGCGTTTGATCGGTTCGTAAGGGATAGCACTGTTTCATCTCGGAATCGCAAACAGAAAATGCACTCTTTTCCTGCCCGGCAACAAACCCGGCAAGCAATAACAAAACGAGCGTAAGAAATGATTTTTTTACAGGCAGCATATTTATCTTCCCCGTATAATAGAAGTTTAGTGAAAAAATTATCTGCTGTCAATAGCATTATGTCGTACTTGTTTTTAATTTGCTACACTTATTGTATGGACTCTCTTTTACAAAAAGCCGCACAAACGCATACACTTTCCAAAGAAGAAATTGTTTCTCTCCTTTTATTAGAGGAGGCCTCCCCCCTTTTGAAAGCGGCGGACCGCGTACGCAAAAAGTACGTGGGGGATGGTGTTTATTTACGCGGGCTTATAGAGTTTTCCAATTTTTGTAAAAACGATTGCTTTTACTGTGGTATCCGCAAATCTAATTTGCACGCCGCACGGTACCGTTTAACGCCGGAACAAATTGTGGAAATGGCAAAAAAAGCCGCTGCATACGGTTATAAAACGGTGGTACTGCAAAGTGGGGAAGATGGATGGTTTACCGTGGATAAAATGACAGAAATTATCCGTCAAATAAAACAACTTGGCTTGGTAATTACGTTAAGCATCGGGGAAAAATCCCGCGAAGAATATGCTGCATATAAAGAAGCGGGCGCAGACCGTTATTTACTGCGCATTGAAACCACCGATAAAGATTTGTATGAAAAATTGGACCCGCAAATGCGTTTTGAAAACCGCGTACGCTGTTTGCAAGATCTCAAATCGTTAGGGTATGAAGTAGGGTCGGGCTCATTGGTCGGTTTGCCCGGTCAGACCGCAGAAAGTTTAGCGGATGATTTGTTGTTTTTTCAAAAACTCCCGGTGGATATGGCGGGCATCGGGCCTTTTATCCCCCACCCGCAAACGCCGTTAGCCGCTGAAAAGGCGGACGGTCATTTTGAACTTTCCCTAAAAATGATGGCCGTTATGCGCTTATTGTTGCCGGATATCAATATCCCCGCCACAACGGCGATGGAAACCTTACACCCGAACGGACGGATTTTGGCGCTTCAAAGCGGGGCCAACGTGGTAATGCCGAATGTAACGGAAGGAGTTTTTCGTAAAAAATATGAGTTATATCCGGGCAAAATCTGCGTGAGCGATACGCCCGAAAAATGCCGCCACTGCATGGAAGGTAAAATAAATGCTATTGGGCGATATGTGTCGCAAAGCAAAGGGTTTCACGGGGATTTTTTAAAAGGGAAGTAATTACCAATTTTTATATTTTTCTAGTAGCATCGGTAATTGTTTGGTATTTTGCGAATTATCAATGACCGCTTCTCGCCGCGCCGGGTTAATCAGACAAATTCCCCCTCCGCAGTGGTTATAGAGCCAAAACATACTGCAATTTTCCGAACGGCACGTAAAAAATCCGCCGTGCATTAAATGTTTGCGGTAGTATTCCGAGAAACCTTTTTCCTTAAATAAATAGTTCAGCGCATTTTTATAGGCATTGGCGTACGGACAATTGGTTGGCAAAATCGCGATGATATATTTTTTGTTTCCCATTAAGTATTTAGCCCCTTTGGGTTCTTGGGCCATCGTTTCATATACTTCGTTGGGAATAGATACAATTTGCACTTCTTTGAGCGGGCGGGAGTCGGCAATTTTGCCTTCCATGTGCAGTGGCGCGGGCGGATTTTTCGTCAATAAATCTTCAAAATCTACGTGGTTATAAATGTATAGTCCGCCAAAAAACAACACACCCATGGTTAACCATATTTCCCACGATTCAACTTGTTTCCACATTGTAAAATCCTTTCGTAAAGTTTCCGTTATTTTAGCAAAATAATTTTTTCGAAACAATTTTATCCGTTTCCATGCTTCTCTCATTCTAAACGGACAGGGGTACGACTTACATGCCGGTGCTAGCCGTTCAATTTGTCACCCTGAACTTGATTCAGGGTCTTGC
>Ga0265298_10006612_pt1 | contig 14274 bp, 21 predicted proteins | sample AusTroGonzalo_MG_3_FD_193486 | JGI IMG/M metagenome (GOLD analysis project Ga0265298, IMG submission 193486) | Bovine rumen microbial communities from tropical cattle in Woodstock, Queensland, Australia - Gonzalo_01 | ecosystem: Host-associated > Mammals > Digestive system > Stomach > Rumen ...
AGATATTATATAGAAACCAATTCATCCATGCAACTAAAGGTAACATGGATTTCTTGGTTTAATTATTTAAATATTTTCCCGGTTTTTGTTAATTAAATTCATGAGAGAGATAGACAAATATCTTGAGTCCTGGGTCAAAACATATGACTCGGAATACACAATGTGGATTAAGTGTCGTGGCAAATACGGGAGCAATAACTTCAGGATGTGTAGTATAAAACACGTTCATTCGTCAGACGGTAGTGATTTTTACCAGCTTTCAGCTCGAAGCCCTGAGTTCAAAGTTGAATCAAAGATCTCTCATAAGATGTTTACTGTCAATCAGATATCCGAAATTCTTTTGTTGTTGAAGTTATGGTAGTAACTAAATTGTATTTGGTTGTAGGAATCAAAAATTATCCCGCATATACTGGAGATTCTATTGAAGAAACGGTAAAGGTTCTCGTTCCAGCAAATGATGAGAAGTCTGCAGTAGATACTCTTAAATTAAAACACCCCGAATGGGTTGATGAAGTAAAATCCATCAAAGAACTTTATTTTATTCAAGACGGGTGCTCATTCGATGAGTATAGACGTCGGTGGGATTTGTGCACAGGTATTTCGGATAACGAAATTTTTAATTTAAACAACATGTAAAATTAAAGATGACTTATTGGTCATCTTTTTTTAGATATGCGATTATACGCGAGTTTTGATAGCATTATGAAGATATTAACAACTAAATATTAATTTATGTTTTGATATTTATATTTAAGATATAATAAATAAGTAGAGATATATGAAAATTCCGTTTGACATAAAGTTTCGTCCACAAATCGAGAGCGGGGAATATAAAGTAGAAACTTCTGAAGGCAGAAAGGTGAGAATTATTTGTTGGGATATGGTGAATGCTTCTTATAATGACATTGTTGCTCTTGTAGAAAGCCCCGTGTCTGGAAATGAGACCATTATTCACTATTACCAGAACGGACAATGCGTAAGCGATAGTGCAAGAGTCGGAAAGAAAGACCTTGTAATTATTACTCCTGAACCCAAACTGACGGAGTTTGAACAGGCAACGCAAGAATCTTCTTTCTTTGAAATTCCGATTGATGACTACGAGGCCATTAGAGCACATGCATCAAAACTCCTTTCCATCGCCAAGAAAGAACTCGCAGATGAATTTATCAATGAGTACAACAAAGGATATGAACGTGGAAAGAGAGAGGGTCATACTGAGGGGTACAACAAGGCAATGCGCGACTACAATGATAAGAAAAATGAAATAATATGATACAAAAAGATACAGTCGACAAAAAAGAATTCACTATCTTTGTATTGTAATCAAACAACCAGCGTTATGTCAGCATCATTATTCGATATCTATTGGGACGACAGCAACTGCGCGCGTGAATACAAGTTCTATGTCTACGCTACTGACAAGAAGGACTGCTACCTCGACGAAATCCACAAGACCGACGACCGGAAGCGTCTGGTTGAAACAATCCAGAAGTGGGCTTCACCTACCAGCAAGAGGAAGTGGGCGAAGAAGCATCTCGGTGATGACAATCTGGTTGAATTGACGATTACTCAGGGTGAGTACAACTGGAACGGTGATATCAATCTGGCCCTCAACATCAACAGCCATGAGGTCTTTATCGTTGAGAAACCTAGTCGGAAGCGGAAGCCGTGGAACGGCAAACTCGTCTTTCATAGAAAGTGGTCCCAGATTGGGACTATTTCTTGCTACCCGTACTGCACCATATCTCCGGCTAATAAAGAAAAAACCTTATCTTTATAATGCAATCAAAAGGAAAGTTTATGACACAGGAAGAAAAAGACCAGAAAAGAGCTGACATTATAAGAGAGTTTACTGACATTGAACCTTACAAATTAGTGAAAGATATGACAGCTCTTGAACTCTATGACTTAATAAAATTAGCTGTTAATAGGAAGCAGCAAGATTACTAATTATGTCACAGAACGATAAACAGTTATTACTCAAAGACCTTTGGGATGATTTTGACGAAAAATAGATTATGAACACACAGGACGAAATCTATAAAAAGATAAAGTCATACGATAAGAAGATTCTTGACTTTGATTCGGATGAGAATAATTTCAAACCAGTCCATTATCCACCGAAGGAAGACGGGATGTATGTTACTCTCAGATGCGGGTTTGCAGGAATATCACAGACACTTGACAGGTGGAAAGATGGAGAGTGGCAATTAAGAGTTCTCGATGGCTCAAAAGTTATTGCATATTCTAAAAATAAAATTGAATTATGGTAGCAGAAGATTACGTTTCCTTTGAAACGGCCAAACTCTTGAAAGAGAAAGGGTTTGACGAGCGTGCGAAATCCTATTATACCGAATCAGGTTTAGAAGGATATATGCTTGCATTGAAAGCAACTAAGAATACGGAATTGGACAATAGATTTATTTCTCGTCCTACTCTTCAAATGGCAATGAAGTGGTTGAGAGAAGTGCATAATATCTATATTGATATTAGAAGGAATTTAAATATATTTAATTTTAGATACCTCATTCAGAACAATAGTAAGTTAGATAGCTATTCAGATTGGATGTATCATTCTTACGAAGAAGCCTGTGAAGCAGCTATCAAGTATTGTTTAGAAAATTTGGTTTAGACTATGAAAGCAAAAAAGTTTAAAGAAATTGTATCTCAAATACCTGATGACGATGAACTTATTTTCACTTATTCTATGTTTGAATTTGAAAATATAGGCGATATCTTTAACGGTGAAGAAATAGTAAAATATTTTGATTCACCGGATGCAAAAGACTGTATCTCTCACTCCAAAAGAACTTGGATGATTGAATTCAATAATTAAGCCTTGAAAATTTGATTTAGACATGCGTAAGAATTATAAAGTAGGCGACAGAGTATTTTATGAAGCATATCCAAGCGGAGAAATCTGTACTGACATTGTAAAAAAGGTAGAAGAAGATTCATATATAAACGATAAAGGTAAAGAGATTTCATGTCAGTGGCTTGTTCTATGGGAAGACGGTAACTGTTCCTCTGGTATTGAAAACTATAACTGTCTCTCTTCCAACAATCCCAAATGCAGAGACATTGCAAAACAATATACAAAGTTCGATAAACAAAAGGATGAAATAATTGATTCTATTATGAAAATTATTTCTCCATTCGACAATGCTATACATAAAGACATAATAAAGTTATTGGAAACTAAAATCAAACAAAATGACACTCAGAGAAGTGAAAATTGGTCAGAAATTCCTCTTCGTTAACGGTCTTACTGACGTCTATGTAAAGAGGGGCCCACTCAATGACGAATATTGCGTTGTTGGTCTGGCGGCGGTATACGATGTGTTTGCTGCCCCGTTAAGCGCAGAAGTAATAACTGAAGATTAAACACTGAGCAAAATGAATAAAGACGAAGCACTTAAAACAATCCGGGATGCAAGATGCACAAGCCCGTTGAGAGAAGCCATTGAAACCCTCATTCCCGAACTCAAGGAGAGCGAGGACGAGAGGATAAGGAAAGCACTTATTGGTCTCGTAAGTACGGTTGGAGAGTATTATCTCCCGAAACTTGAAGTCAGAAATAAGATGCTTGTCTACCTCGAAAGGCAGAAAGAGCAGAAGGAAGAACTTGTCTATCGCCTTAATGGGCTGATGCAGGATTATATCAAGGAAGGTAAGGATGACGAGGAAAAGGAACATCGGCTCAAATGCTATCAGTTGTTCTGGGATGCATTGGAGGATACCAATTTCTTCGAGCAGAAAGAGCAGAAGCCTATACTTTTTATTCCAAAATTCCGTGTTGGAGATAAAGTTATAAGCACAAAGAACGAACATCTTACTTATGTCATACTTGAAGTTGGACATATCAATGAGTTGGGCAATCCGGATTATACAGTAGAGATTTTTGCTGATGGGAAATCAGATAATGACATCAAGTATATCGAATGCAGAAAGATGGATGAGTGGGGAAAACTTGTGGAGCAGAAGCCCGCAGAGTGGAGCGAAGATTATCGAGAAGAAGACATACAGACAAGGTTTGCATTCTACACTTACAAGGATGACCCAAGCACACTCTATTTGTCCAATGTCTTTGTTGAAGAAGCAAGCCGTAACCATGGTTTTGGAACAAGGATTTTGAGAGCTGCTGAAAAAGTTGCTGAAACTATTGGAGCAACCACCATCAGCTTGAAAGTGAAGCAAAATTCCCCTGCAAATAAATGGTATCGTAAGAATGGCTATGGGTATGTAGCATTTGAGGATGGTTATGATTGGCTGGGAAAGAATTTGGAGTATATGAAGCCCAATAATCAAGAGTGGGGTGAGGAGGATGAACGGATGATGAATAGGCTGATTGACCGTCTTAACTTCATTCAGTACAATACAAGGACGGATGGGACATCGCTGAACATTTCCTTTGTAAATGAAATCGCTTGGCTCAAATCCCTCCGTCCCCAGCCATCCGAGGATAAAAAGATACTCAAGCAGACAATCTACAAGGCTGCAATGCATGAACTTGCTATAAAGTTTATGAACTACCTTGATGAGAATAGACCAGAAGGGAAGATGAGTCTATCTAACGCAGAGTGTGAGGATATTAACCAAGCATTTGTCGAGAAAGATTGGGCCAAAATTCTCCGATATACCGAAAAGTATCGTCCTCATTGGAAGCCCAGCGAGGAACAGATGCGAGGACTGGCTCATGCTATAAACCTTGATGTATATGATGCACAAAGATATAAGTTAGATACTTTGTATAACGACCTCAAGAAATTGATGTAAACCAATAGGGTGCGGAATCTAAAAGCGCAGAACGACCTGCATTATCAAAGGTTAGCTCTTTCGCACTCTTTTTAACAAAGAAAAAATATGGATATTATAGCATTTTTCGCACTTGGAGCAGTGATAGGGCTTCTTGGCGGGTATGTATTAGGAAGATACGAACCGAAAAAATATTGGGAGCCCAGTAAGGAACAGATGGAAGCACTACAAATAATTGTGAGATACGGAAACAAAGAAAGTACAAATATCAAAAATCTTACTTCGCTCTACGAACAATTGAAAAGTTATAGCCATGATAACAGAAGATTACGTTAGTTTTGAAACAGCCAAACTCTTGAAAGAAAAGGGGTTTGATGAAAACACACCTGTCAATTATTTTGTTGGCGACGGCAAACCCCGTGGATGTGTGGTAGGTGAAATGATTTATCATAAAAGGTTAGAAAAAGATATGCATCTTATTCCTGCTCCAACACTCCAAATGGCTATGAAGTGGTTGAGGAAAGTGCATAACCTCCATGTGGATATTGACCCATCAGAAGGTGATTGGAAACCAAATGTTATTGAACTTAAAGATTGGTCTTGCGTAGATGATGGAAGCATCCCTATTTGTGATACTTACGAAGAGGCATGTGAAGCAGCTATTAAGTATTGTCTTGAAAATTTGATTTAGATATGGCAGAAGAAAAAGAAATGACAGAGAAAGATATAATGCTTGCTTGCGATATTGCCTGGCAGGAGAAATTTCTGGAGCTGACAGGATACAACATTGGTGATGAGGTCTATTGCTTATTCCACCCTGATTTCGGGACATCAAAACAATGTAATGGTACTTGTAAGAAAGGAAAGGGTGTCATAGTGAGGACGGATGATGGACAGATTAAAATAAAGAGCAACGAGAAGTATCAGCAAGGCAAGAGTGTTAGGAAATATCCCGGCTCTCCAGTTCGTTTTCAGACTTATTGGAAGTATGAACTGGACTATGAGTATGCTGATTTAAAATCAATGCTTGGGGTTAAACAAGAGGAGGAATAATATGACGCAAGAAGATAAACAACTGTTGCTGAAAGACCTACCCTCGACTAATTGGAAACAAATAGAAAAACGGGTGAAGGAAAGCGAAGCCGCTCTTGCTTATATGCGAGAGCATCCATTAACGTACGAACAAGCCGTTGAGCAAACGCGAAGGTTGAAAGAAAAAATAGAAAACATCTAGATATGACAAGAGAAGAAGCGATAAATCTGGTTAAACAAGTATTACCTTGCTTGAATATTGATGAAAAAATTCGAGAAGGTTTTGAAACTCTTATCCCCGAACTTGCAGAGAGCGAGGACGAGAGGGTAAGGAGAATCATTCACCTTGCCTTGATTGCCTCGGAGAATGAATTGTCAGCCTTTTACAAGACGCATAACATCACCCGTGAAGAATGTACGGCTTGGCTCAAAAAGCAGAAAGAGACATTCAAGGATGGTGAAGGAATGTACTATTACGATGGCGAGAGGGTTATATTTACTGGCTACCAAATAGTCCCTTTGGATAATCCGTATGACTTTGCTATGAGTCAGCAGGAAGAAAAGCAGAAAGAGCAGAAACTGAATTCTTTAATTTATGACAAGGATTTAGATAAAGCCGCAAGAGAGTTTTATTTATCAGGTGGTGCTGATAGTCCAGTTGATTCCACAGGATTAGTACCTATTGTGCGAATGGCTGAATTTGGGGCTACTTGGATGAAAGAGAGAATGGAGAAAGAGAAGAAGTCTTCAATTTTTCCTCCTGGACTAGGTGAAGTGAGATGGAATCCAATTTCACCATCATCAGTTAAGCAGAAGCCCGAAGGTGTGTATGTGGATTGCACGGAACATCCCGAGTGGTATGGTATGCCGCCAAAAGAACAGAAGCAAGAGTGGAGTGAAGAGGATGAAGATATGAGGCTTGAAGCAATTCGAGTATTAGTATCTGGTTGTGAGAGGTATCACAAAGAATCAGGTTGCCTTCCAAGTTGGCACAAAGTTATCGACTGGCTCAAATCCCGTCGAAAAGAATGAAGGAGGACTAAATATGAAGATTCGAATAGTTGTTGACTTGTCCACAAAAGATAAATCAAGCATTAAAGATATGAAAGATGTGGTTAATTATATTCGTTCTGGTAAATTCCAACGAGATATGGAGGGCGATGGGTCGAAAGTAAAATATGCTAAATGCAAAGCGACTGTTGAGATATTGGAAGACTAAATATGACATTAAATGATATGACTATAATTGATAAATATGTGTTTTTTTATGGAGATGATTTTTTAAGCAATTTCACTCATTCTCCAATAACCATTATAAATGATTTTTCACATCATAATCTCTTCTCTCACGAACCGGAGAAAATTACTTTTCAAACAGGAGAAGCATTCTTCCAATCTAGAAAGGCTGTTTTTGTTGGGGATAAGAAAAACTACTACAAAATAATAAATGCTAAATCACCAAACGAAACAAAACAAATAGCAAGAACAATCAAATTCGACTCAAACAAATGGGATTTGGTAAGAGACGATATGATGGAAAAGGTGATCAAGGAAAAGTTTGAGCAAAACCCGGAACTTAAATCGAGACTTATGTCTCCCGAATTTGATGATAAAATTTTCGTGGAAGCATCGCCGTGGGATAAGTACTGGGGTATAGGAATGGGTGAGTTTGAATTGGAGAGTCTTTATGAAGTAGAAAAAGGAATACCGAAGTTTAAAGGGAAGAATAAACTTGGTGAAATTATCACAAAATATAGAAACTCACAAAAACATATCTAAAATCGCTTCAAAAAAGAAAGGATGACTAAATGGTCATCCTTTTTATTTGACTTCAAAATACGTGAGTTTTGATAGCATTATGAAAAGATTAGAGATCAACATCCTGTTGCTTGAGTTCGAGCTGGATGATTCCGAGATTATCGAGGGCTTCTTTGAGATCTTTTTCCTTCACACCAGCCTGCTTTAATATCTTTTCAGACCACCAACAATAACCCTTCCAATTCTTCAAATCATACTTTTGTGTAAACTCACTGAGAGCTTTCTTCATTGACCAGTACTGTGTATCTGGATCTTCGAGGACCTTGCCATCATAGTACTTTAATAACAAGTCGAGAACTGTGAAGCAAAGACCAAGAGTCTTATCGTTGAATAATCTATACCAAGTGTTTTTTTCTTTAAATTCATTTTCGTAATCTTTTTCTTCTGAAGCATATTCTGGGAAGAATTTGTTTTCTAACCATTTTTTATAAGAATTGACTAGTTTTGAATCAGTATCGTCTTCTCCAAGTTTTTTAAACGATGCTCCCGCTGGGCGTTCATAATCAATCTCTTCGTATCCATTGTCTTTTAACCACTTATCAAGCTCTTCTTTTTGTGAATGGCTCTTTGCATGTTCGTCACCTTCCCATGCAAGTTTCTTAAATTCGTCGAATTTCTTTGAATCTTCTGCACTAAGGTGCTTTGCAAGTTCATGTTCAAATGCCTTAAATGTATATGGAAGACCCATGGTGCGAGAAATTAAAAGTCCATTACTGCCATTGAACTTGCTGAGATTTTTTTTCTTGTTTGTAGAATGAAATTGAGAATCAGTAACAATATGTAGCCAATTTTTGGCACCGTCGATGTTGTCTTTATAAATTTGATCAAAAAGTTTTTGAGTGTGGGGATGCTGCATGACAACAAGCACGTGTTTATACCCAAGTTTCTTTACATAATGAATAAATCGGGCTGCGTTAACAAGACAGTACTTTTCAGCGATGTCGTCGTTCTCAGCAAAGTGGTCCCACTCATCATAACGGAATGGATAAAAATGAGAATACTCCATTGGAATTACACCAGGGTTGGACATACATGCAAAGTCGGTCCAAAGAGCATACTTTTGCCAGGTGGTTCTAAATAACGATTTGTATGAATATGGTTTGATATTAGAACATTCAATAATGGTAAGGACATCGCGCTTACGTTTGAAGTCCTTTAAAATGAATTGTTCAAGCGTCCAATAGTCTGGGTGAAGAAGTTGGAACTCAGTCTCGCCGTTCAAACCATCGAGATCCCACTTATCGCGGTGGATGACTTCATCCTTATCTGGAAGAATCTTCGCACTGGTGTCCTTTGCAAATCGAATTAGACCTGGCCTGGGATCTGATTTAGAAATGTTATATTTTTTAATGAGAGTATCTCGACGATTCTTATTTCCTCCCCAATTGAAACGATACTTGCCGATCTTGTAATATATTGCGTTGTCTGAAGTCGGGTTGGCCGACTCTGTAATCATATCAAGATATTCATATAATGTATTCATATCGCAATATTATTTTTCATAAGCATCGATTTTGATGCGTATGTCCGTTGGAACAGGAATAGGAGAACTTATAATTAAATGATATATACTATCTTGATAATAAGAAATCCATGAATCAAAATCATACGACTCTCCATCAATACGGTTTATAAAAGCATTTATCCCACCAGGATATTGTAATGGATCGACTGTCACATCGATGGGTCCGAGTCTTTGCCCTACTTCAATTTCGGTCACTAAAGGATCGATACTTGTGTTATATTGGTTGTCCCATTCAATTGTGTACACGCTGGCTGGTGTTGAACTGTCGTCACTTGAGTCAATGTCGCTTGAGTCGTCATAAAGAGCGTTAATGAGTTTTTCCGCATCTACAACAGCGGTTATGAAATTGAGTTCTTTTAATTTGTTAATATCATTTACTGTGATTGACATATCTTTGTGTTGAATTATTTTCTAAATAATAATGTTATTTATTCCACTTAAAGCAAAAATCATATTCTCCGACGCCGTTATCGTAATCAAACGTAATAGTATAGTATTTTTTATCAGGCAGATCAAAATAGAAATCTATGGTCAACTTATCATCAAATTCTGATAACCAGGCTCGGTTGATGTATTTTTTTAGCTCTTTTTTAAGAGCATCACACCATTGAACAAGATTTTTCCTATCTCTAGTCGGAACTGGTTGATCCATAATGATACCCAATAACCCCGACAATGAATCTGGGAGTAAGTTTTGATAATAAGGATTTGGGTAATTTTTCAATCTATTCGTATTAAACATATATCCTATTGGAGCCCCGTGTGCACTAAACCCACGATTCCCGGCTAGAATACAACTTACATCACGAAGGGTAAATTTTTTCTTCTCTAAATCATCATCAAATATGCTTTCTTGTAGGGATTTCATATTTAAAAAATAATGCTATATAAATATATTTATTAGATTTATGGAAAATGCATCGTTAGAAAAAGCACTACAAGCATATAGAGTAATGAATACTCCGACAAAGTATTCATGGAAACAACATTGGGCACAAGAAACATTCTCTAACGATGATGCATTATTACTAGATGAAGATGAGAGGAGACAGTTTAGTAAGCGTCTGGAAGAGTGTCAAATAACACTCTTTCCAAACATATATTCTCACGAAGGGACGATTTGCACCCTTAAAGAACTTATTAATACTGTTGTAGATCCAAAATTAAAGAGCATACAAAAAACCAATCGCAAGTGCATATTTAATACGAAAACAACTCAACGGCCGATCGGTGAGAATGCATTTGATCTATGGAATGGGTTTCAAGTAATTGATTTGGATATTAAAAATGAAAAGTTATCCAAGGAAATCAAAAAAGTAATTTTTAGTAAACTTAAAAACTGCAACTGGTTTTTGGGCGTGACTCTTAGCAGTTCACACACAGGATTGCACGTGTGGACAAAAATATCCATTGCAGAAAAAGACCAAGACGACCTTCGAAAGAAAAAACTATTATACTTTGCAAATTTCAGACATAAATACTCATTTGTATATTTAAGTATTTTAAGTGGGTGTGATAAGTTAGGATATACTAAAGATGACGTTCTCAAATGGATGGACTTGAGTATGTTTCGTCCACAGCAAGGCGCAATCATTGGTTATGATCCACATCCACTAGTGAGTTCACATTACTTTGAAGATTTCATTTATGTGAACTTTGATAATATCGATGATCTAGGTACACCAGAGTTAGATTGGATTACTCACCCAGATCTCAAAGAGGTATTTAAAAAGTTTGATAGTTTTACTGATGATCAGAGAGAGAGCATAGAAATCAATGTGGTTGATGCTCCTGATTTGGAGTTCGATACTCACACGAAGATTCATTATAAACACAATGAACGCTGGCGTCTTGCAAATACATTAGTCAAACTGTATGGATATGAAAAAGGATATCGGTATCTTCGAATTATTACAGCCAATACAGTCAAAGACAAAGAACTGCAAGCAGACTGTTTTACTGCAGCACGATATAAAAAGCCTGTTGATCCATGGGCGGTAAACAGACTTAATACTGTACATGGGTTTAAGATTAAACTTAATATAGAAGACAAGTCTTTCGATGAAACAGAGATATTCTCTGCTATGGATAAGATTGAGAATCCTGTTCTTATTCATGAAAGCAAATACTATAAAGAGTTTCATATAACCAAAAACCAATATCTTGGTAATATCAGATATGATATATTAAACTCATGTGGGAGATTGACTTTGCTTGAAGCAGGCCCAGGTTTGGGAAAGACTGAAATGGTGAAGATGCTTGCTAGTGAAGGAAAGAAAATTATGATGGTGATGCCATTCACTAGTGTTATTAAGTCTAAAACTGAAGGTGATAAAGATTGGTATTTCAGTTACGGAAACAGAGCTCCGAGATTGGATGTGTCAAGAGGGCTTTCATTGACTATTGATAAGTTTTCCAGATTGAACCTGATGGACATCAAGACAAATGGGTTTAATTATATATTCATTGACGAGAGTCATTTGATGTTTATGTCAGAGTATCGTCCAGTGATGGCAAAGGTTATTGAGATGATTAGGAACTCTGAGATTCCAATTATAATGATGTCTGGTACGCCTAGCGGAGAACTGGTATTCTTCCCCGATGCTGTGCACTTGAAGGTAATAAAGGAAGAAACAAGAAAGAAAATATTTAAAGTAAATCTCGTCGATTCTACAAAACACCTTATGTATCAGATGTGTCGGGATATGGCTAGGGATATTGCAAAAGGAAAACGTGTGCTCTTCCCGACAAATGCTGGGACTCTTTATAGTAAACAGATTGAAGCGGCAGTGACATATTTCCTACAACACGAACACGCCGTTTATGAACCATTGAGATTACAATATTATAAGAAATCCAATGTCGGTGAGGAGTTTATGGATAATGTGAACTTCAAAAAGACTATTAAAGATATTCAAGTGTTGATGTGTAGTACATATCTCTCTGTGGGTAGTGACATTTTAGATTTGTATGAGTTCGAGATTTACTTTGCAGATTTATTTCTACCTCAGGAACTTGACCAGTGGGCATCCCGGTTGCGCAAGGTGGATCTGTATGTTAACTGCTATGTGGCGAAGAACGATGCGGAGGGAAACTCAAGATCATTGCATAAGTTCAAACCATTGGACTTTAAGTTGAATGAAGAAGAGATAAAGAATGTACATTCGATATTAAGAATTTGTAATGAAATGATTGAAAGAAATCCAGTTGAATATCGTTATAATTCTTTAGTATCTTCGATTATACGCGATAATAAGTTCATTGAGTATAATGAAATTGATAATAAATATTACCTCAACGAAATTGCTTATAAAGTGATTTATTTCGAGAGAAAATATAGAGAATATGCACAACAGTTACCTGTGGTGATGAAAGGCATGCAAGCGTATGGATACGAGGTATTAGCCGAAGACTTAAAAGAATTTACAATGAATGGAATTGAAGACTTCGCTGATCTGAAGAACTTGACTAAACTTGCATACGATGAACAGTTAACTCTTAATACAACACATATTGAAGAATTGATGAATATTATCACAGAAGATCGTTTGAATATATATAAAGAAGTATTAAGGGGTAAATATGATATTAAGAAAGGCAATGATTGGAAAGAAGATCTCGGAGCGAATAAAATGACTGTAAAGAACGTTGAGGTGTTTGAGAAGGTTGTTCCGATATTTATATCTCTATCTAAACAATATGAGATGGATAAGATCAGGGAGATATTTGAATATTGTAGAAATAAGAATGGTACATTCAATTTTGCAGCAATAGGACGAATTAGGACATTGGTTAATCTTATATACAATGATAAGAACGAACGATTAGATCTGCCTATTAAAGAGTTTATGATTGATTCTTATAAATTTTCTGATTTGGGTGTAACTACAAAGAACGACTTTAATAATTTTATCAAATCGTTCACCATCAAATATGCGAACCGCGCAAGTACTGATGCTATCAAGATTAATCTCGCAGCAATGACGATGGACGATATGATGGAGAAGTTCGAACAGATATTCAAGTGCTTGGTTAAATGTGGTCGGCCAAATAAACAAGGCAAATTTACAATGGAGCGAATTGAACTCTTATGGCCAGAGAGAACAAGTCTGAATGAATCTATAGAACAAATGATCGATAGTTCATTTATAAATGACTTCTTAAATAATTAAATATTAATTCGTTACAATTGATAAATATTCTTACAAACAGGCAATTGAAACATGGACAGTAAAAGATCCATATAAACGAAAAATAGCTAAGAAAAATCGAATTAAATTAATCGAAGTATTTTCTCCAAATTTAGCTAAGTTAATCAATATAATAAATGATATATAGTATAACACCATACATAATAGACATATGAAATATCACAAAAAGAGAACTTCACTAAGTAAAGATTTAACAAATATTGAATAGTTTTTTATATAAATTGAATATTTATGTTTAAAAATGTTATCATATGAAGAAAAACTTACTAATTTTATAACCAAAAACGAAGACTTGGTAGATCAATATAATAGTCTCGAATGTTGTCCTGTTCCTCTCGAAGAATCAATTGATTCTATAGAAAGCGGCATGACCATTATGCAAAAGGCAAACAAATTCTCAAACTTTGATTCGCTTCTTAAAAGCGCATTACACATTTCTATAAGAAATGATGTGTCTTTAGAAGACGCATTTGATGTTATGAAAGAAGCACCAGGCGAATGGATTCCCGAGAACTCAATACAACAGTACTTTAAAGAAATTAATCACATATATACGAAGAATAATAATGACTTCGATATCGAATACTGTCCTGAGAATCGTGATAAATTATTATCAATGAATCTCAAGACGGTTATTAGTATAGCCAAGGGTTTCCAAGGAATGGGGTTGAGTCTACAAGAACTTATCAGTGCGGGGAACTTGGGTCTGTTATTAGTTGGGATAAGTATAATCCAGCCAAAGCCAAATTACACGACGATATTTACGAAAAGATAGATGAGTTGCCGGATGAGTTCACGTATAAAGAATTAGAATCTGTTGTTAATCAATACTTTACGTATGGAGATGTTAAGAAAAAATTCACAAGTCAATTTTCTAAATCAGACAAATTAAAGAAAGAAGATGTATTAAATTGGGTTGATAAACACATCTCC
>Ga0265298_10006613_pt1 | contig 14273 bp, 19 predicted proteins | sample AusTroGonzalo_MG_3_FD_193486 | JGI IMG/M metagenome (GOLD analysis project Ga0265298, IMG submission 193486) | Bovine rumen microbial communities from tropical cattle in Woodstock, Queensland, Australia - Gonzalo_01 | ecosystem: Host-associated > Mammals > Digestive system > Stomach > Rumen ...
CTTGCCCGAACGCTCCCTTGCGGAGTCGGCTGACGGGCACCCGCCGTCGAACGACCCGATTTCGATTCCGGCCGGGAACACTCCGCCCAGCCCAGACGTGCAGACCTTCGCCCTCGGGGGGATGTCCGCGCCGCCCCGTATGTGATTGACGACAAGGCCGTCGTCAACGCCGCCGGAGAGTATCCCGCGCAGCTTCGTCTCGCCGTGTATCGTGCATGCGACCTTGAGCGACGGATCCGTGGCGAGCAGTATCTCGCAGGTGTGCGGCGTCACGGACACCACCTGCCCGACGAGACCGTCCGGGACCTCGACGACCGCTCCCTCGCGGACCCCGTCGAGCGAGCCCTTGCCGGCCCTCGCGGTCCTTCGCACCGCCGCAGCGCCCCCGCCGGTCGAAAGAACCTCCGCCGCGATCCACTTCCCGGCAGCGCCGCCGCAGAAGCCCAGCTCTCGCCTCAGGCGCTCGTTCTCGCCCATCACGCGCGCGTACTCGGAGCGCTCGAGCGCGAGGGCGGCTGCCTCGCGGCGCAGGCGGACGTTCTCCGCCATCGCGGCGGAGCCGCGCCACAGGCCGACGATCCTCGACAGGACTCTTCTCGAAAACGACGCCTTGGCACGCTCGAACGGATACGCGGCCTCGGGGGCGGCCGACCTGAAAAAGGCGAAGCACAGGAATGCGAGCGCCGCAACGACGGCGACCGCGACAGTTCCTCGTGTCTTTCCCTTTGCCAAGGCGAGCCCCCAGCGGAACCCGCCGCTTCTGCTAGCCCTCGCGCCTGTTCCTCGAGAGGAAATCAAGCTCGTTCATGACGACGCCCGTGCCCTCCGCCACGGCGGAGAGGGGATCGTCCGCGAGCGTGACGGGCAGGCCCGTCTGCTCGGCCAGGAGCTTGTCAAGTCCGCGCAGCTGAGCGCTGCCGCCGGACAGAACGAGACCTCGGTCAACTAGGTCGGCGGCCAGCTCTGGCTCGCACTTGTCGAGCGTGGACCGAACCGCGTCCACTATCTCGGTGACCGGATCCTTCAAAGCGTCTCTTATTTCCCCGGAGGTTATGGTCAAGGTCTTGGGCAGCCCCGCGACGATGTCCCTCCCCTTTATTTCAAGTTGCGTTTCCTCGCCCGTCGGGTACGCGCTGCCGATCTCCATCTTTATCCATTCGGCCATCCGCTCGCCGATGAGGAGATTGTACGCCCTCTGGACGTATTTCATTATGCACTCGTCCATCGCGTCGCCGCCGGCCGAGCGCGCCGAATAGCTGTGGACTATGCCGGCGAGCGAGATGATCGCCACCTCGCACGTGCCGCCGCCGATGTCCACGATCATCGAGCCTGCCGGCTCGGAGACCGGTAGCCCGACGCCGATGGCGGCGGCCATCGGCTCCTCGATCAGGAACACCTTGCCGGCGCCGGCCTGCTGGGCCGCGTCCTCCACCGCGCGCTTCTCCACCTCCGTAATGCCGCTGGGCACGGCGATGACCATGCGCGGACGGGCGCACTTCATGTTGGAGTAGAAGCGCTTCGGGCACACCTTGCGGATGAAATACGAGATCATCGCCTCGGTGATGTCGAAGTCGGCTATGACGCCCGACTTCATCGGACGTATCGCGACAATGTTGCCGGGAGTGCGGCCGAGCATGCGCTTGGCCTCCTCGCCGACGGCCAGCACGCGCTTGGACCCGGCCTGTATGGCGACGACGGAGGGCTCGCGCAGCACGATGCCGCGGTCCTTCACGTACACCAGCGAGTTCGCGGTGCCGAGGTCGATGCCGATGTCTGTCGAGAACAGCGATCTTAATTTGCCGAACATTGCCGTTTTTTCCAGTTCGAGATTTTGTTTACATATTCTAGCGAAAATTCGGGAGAATGTCAATCATTCAAAAGCGGAAATTGAGCATCCACCTCATGTACAGCGCGGGCCTCGACGACTCGTAGTATCCGCCCGGGTTGAACAGCTCGATGCACGCCGCCCCCCATACCTCGCATCTGTCCGCGCCCGACGCCCCCTTGGGCGCGAGCAACAGGGGAAAACGGTAGTTGATCCGCGAGAGGACGCCCTTGAACGACGAGTCGCCGCCGCCGAGTCCGTCCTTCGCCGGCGCGAAGATCGGCCCAGAGTACGCCTCGACGCTGTGGCGCGGGCCGAACTCGACGCCTATGAGCGTCTTCGCCCACATCATGTTGGTCCAGTACCTGAAGCCGGGGTGCGCACCGTTCGAGAATATCTCGCTTGGCGGGGAGATTCGCCGCCACATGGGATCCCACGCCGTGTCGGAGTCGTCCGGGCCGAGGCGGTGCTTGTCCCCGCTCAAGTACAAGACGCCAGCAGTCCCGTACGGGCGCATGAACCCGAACGCCGTGTCGCTGCGCCTGTACGCGACGCCCGCGTACGCCATCTCGCCGCCGGCGACGCGCCCGTTCGTCCGCCTGCCCGCCTGTTTCGCGAAATCGAGGTCGAGGGAGAAGTCGTCCGAGAGCCGCGGAAGCGCGTTGACGCCGAGCGTTGCGATGCGCTTTCCCGGCTGGCGCTCGCCGCGGCGCGAATATTCGAGGTCCTCCTTGTAGATCGCGTACAGCTTGTACGGGAGCCCGTTGATTGCGTCGTCGCCCCATATCGCGCCAGCGCCCCACTGGTCCATGTCGCGAGAGTCCGAGGCGGTAAGGCGGTTCAATCCGCGTCGCCTGGCCTGCCTGAGCCCCATGCTCAGTTCGTTGCGGTCGTCGCAGTGGAGGGCGAAGAGGTCGAGGCGGCGCTTCTCCGCAGTGTGGAACGTGAAGCGGGCCATGTCCGTGAAAACCGATATGGAACTGTCGCCTGGCGTTCCGTCGAAGAGGATCCTGTCGAGGCCGAACACGGAATGCCCGTTCTTCGAGAGGTCCTGGCGTCCGACCGTGAAGTCCACAAGCCCGTCGAACGCGCCCGTGCCCGCGACGTAGAGGTTGTTCACGAAAAGGACGTCGGGGAACCTGTAGGCGCGGCTGTGGTGCGGGAGGACCGATCCCTTCATGCTCTCGGAGAACGCATGCCCGAGCCCGAACACGGCGGAATATCCGCGCCAGAAGGCGCCTGCCCACGGATACGAGTCGAAGCGGAAGCCCTGCGAGTTGACCTTCCTGACGGAGCTGTTCTGGACGGCGGAGCCGCCGCCGGGCAGCCCAGGCGCGTTGCGCACGCACGTCTCGCGCACCCTCAGGTGCACGCCGGCGTCGAAGGTGAGGGCGTCGGTCTCATCGACTACAGCAGGCGCGGCGGCCGCGCGGAACGCGACGACGGCGGCAAGCATGCACAGGGCGCAGCCGCCGCGCTGACGCGCGGACAGCGAAAGGGCGCCGGGCACTGAAGCCCGGCGCCCTTCTTCGCCGCCCGGGGACGGCATGGTCAGTTCAGCTCCATGCGTCCGCGGCGCGAACGGTTGCGTATGCGCGCGCGCTGCGACTTCTTGCGGGCCTTGACGCACGGCTTCTCGAAGTAGCGCTGGTCGCGGATCGTCTTGAGAAGGCCCTCCTTGTCGAGGATCTTCTTCATGCGCTTGAGGCCGCGTTCCACGGACTCGCCCTTCTTGAGCTTGAGCACGATTGCCATTATTTCACCTCCTTCGCCTGCTCTTCGGCCGGGGCGGCCTCTGGGGCGGCGCCGGCGGTGACCCACTGCAGGACGCACATCTCGGCTCCGTCGCCCTTCCGGGTCCCGAGCTTCACGATGCGCGTGTATCCGCCCTTGCGATCCTTCATCGCAGGGGCGACTTCGGCGAACAGCTTCGCCACGGCCTTCGGCTGGGCGAGGCGCGACGCCGCGAGGCGGCGGGCGGCGAGGTCGCCCCTCTTCGCGAGGGTGACGGCCTTCTCGGCGTCCCTGCGGGCCTGCTTGGCCTTCGGAAGAGTCGTCCTTATCGAGCCGGCTATTATGAGGTTGGCGACAAGGCTCTTCATGAGCATCGCACGATGCTCCGTGGAGCGCCCGAACTTCTTCATCAGTCTTTGGTGACGCATTGCTTATCTCCGGTCTTACTTCTTCGCTTCGAGCAGGTCGCTGTCGAACTTGTATCCAAGCGACAGCCCCAGCTGCACCAGTTTGGCCTTGATCTCGGTAAGGGACTTCTTGCCGAAATTGCGGTACTTGAGCATGTCCGCCTCTGTCTTGGACGCAAGCTCGCCGACGGTCGAGATGTTGGCGTTGTTGAGGCAGTTGGCCGCCCTGACGCTCAGCTCAATCTCGTTGACGGACATGTTGAGGAGCTTCCTCAGGCGCTCGCGCTCGTCGGCGTCCTTGCTGCCGTTGTCCTCGAACTCGAGGGTCTCGACGCCGTCGTAGTCGACGAACACGTCAAGATGGCGGCGCAGAACCGCACCGGCGGTCTTGAGGGCGGTCTCGGGGTCGATGCGCCCGTCCGTCCACACGTCGAGGACGAGCTTCTCGTAGTCCGTGCGCTGGCCGACGCGGGTGTTCTCCACGAGGAAGTTCACGCGCGTCACCGGCGAGAAGATCGAGTCGATCGCGATCCTGCCGATCTCCTGGTCGGGCTTCTTGTTCCCGTCCGCCAGGCAGAAGCCGCGGCCCGTGCGGACCTCGCACTCCATCTCGATGCTGCCGCCCTCGTCGAGGGTGCATATCTCCTGGCGCGGGTTGAGGACCTGGACGTTGTTCTCGGCCGCGAAGTCGCCGGCAGTGACCACGCACGGGCCGGTCGCCTTCAGCGAAATCGTCAGAGGATCGCGCGTGTACGTCTTCAGCAGCACCCTCTTGAGGTTGAGGATGATGTCGGTGACGTCCTCCGCGCAGCCAGGGATCGTCGAGAACTCGTGGCTCACGTCCTTTATCCTCACGGACGAGATCGCGGCCCCCTCTATCGAGGAGAGGAGGACGCGGCGCAGAGAGTTGCCGATCGTCCGGGCATAGCCGATCTCGAAAGGCTCCGCCGTGAAGCGCGTGTACGTCGCGCTCGCGGTGGACTCGTCCTTCTGGACGCCTCCGGGCATTTCGATGCGGCTCAAACGGATAGGCATTTCTTACCTCCCTATTGAAAGTTGATGGACTGTGTCGTGGAACTCAGCGGGAATAGAGTTCGACGATCGCCTGCTCGTTGATGTTCTCGGGTATCTCCGCGCGCTCGGGCGCCTGGGAGAACACCCCGGTCATCGTAGCCGCGTCCCACGTGAGCCACGAACCCGTCGCGGGACGGTGCTCCAGGGAGCTGACGACCGCGATCATCTGGCGGTCCTTCTCGCGCACGCCGACGGACTGGCCGGGCTTCACGATGTAGGACGGTATGTTGAGGACCTTGCCGTCCACCACGATGTGGCGGTGGCTGACGAGCTGGCGCGCGGCCGCGCGCGTCGGCGCGATGCCGAGGCGGTACACCACGTTGTCGAGGCGCGATTCGCACATCTGGAGCAGTATGTCGCCAGTCTTGCCCTTCTTCGCCTTGGCGCGCTCGAAGAAGATGCGGAACTGCTTCTCGCGCATCCCGTAGATGTACTTCGCCTTCTGCTTCTCGAGGAGCTGCTGGCCGTACTCGGATACCTTGCGCTTCCTCTTCGCCCCGTGCATTCCCGGGGGGTTCGGACGCTTCGTCTCCTTCTGGCGGCCGAAGATCGGCTCGCCGAAGCGGCGTGAGACCTTGGACTTGGAACCTGTAAAGCGTGACATGATCAGACCCTCCTGCGCTTGCGGGGACGGCAGCCGTTGTGCGGAACCGGCGTGCAGTCCGTTATCATGGTGACGCGGATGCCCGCCGCCTGGATCGCGCGGACCGCGCTCTCGCGGCCGGCGCCGGCGCCCTGCATCCTCACCTCGCACTCGTGCATGCCCTTCGCGACCGCAGTGCGGGCCGCGTCCTGCGCGACCATCGTCGCCGCGAACGCGGTGGACTTGCGCGAGCCCTTGAAGCCGGCCTTGCCGGCGGAGCTCCAGGAGATCACCCCGCCGCGCGCGTCGGCGATGGAGACCTGCGTGTTGTTGAAAGTGCTGCGTATGAACGCGATGCCGGCCGGTATGGACTTGCCGGGGCGCTTCTTCGCGGCCGCTTCGCCCTCCGCCGCCGGAGCCGCCGCCTCGGGGGCGGGGGCCGCCGCGGGAGCGGCTTCCTTCTTCGCTTCTTCTGACATCTCTTAAGTCCCCTCCTTAGCGGGTGGCCTTCTTCGGCAGCGCGATCGACACGCGCTTGCCGCCCTTGCGGGTGCGGGCGTTGGTCTTGGTGCGCTGCCCGCGCACGGGCAGACCCTTCTTGTGGCGCAGACCCCGGTACGACCCGATCTGGATCAGGCGGCGGATGTTCTGCGAGACCTCGCGGCGAAGGTCGCCCTCGACGCGATAGTGCTCCTGGATGTACGTTGTGATCGCGTGGATCTCGTCCTGCGTCACGTCGTCCGCCTTCTTGGCGGGGTCAACCTTGCACGCCGCGAGAACGTCGTCGGCGCGCTTCGGCCCGATACCGTGGATGTACCTCAGGGCGAAGCGGATGTGCTTCTTCCCGGGGATGTCCACACCCATCATTCTAGGCATAGTATGGCTTTCCTCGTTTCTTTGCTTGTTTCAGCCCTGCCTCTGCTTGTGGCGGGGGTTCGTGCAGATCACGCGCACCACGCCTTTGCGGCGGATGATGCGGCAGTTCTCGCATATGCGGCGAACGGAACTACGTACTTTCATGTTTTTTACTCTTTTGAGTGGTCGAATGAGGGAATATTATACCATAATGCCAACAACTGCGCAAGGGGGTAATTTCTGCTTGAATATTTCCCGCACTCCTTGATTTTGGGATTGGGTGCTGAGAAATGGGAAAAGGCGGGAGGAATGCGGGATAGGTGGGATTAGACGGCGTGTTTCAGCGGGTTTTGCGGAGATTAAACCTGGCGGAGCGCGGCGAGAACGGAGAGTGGAACTTTGAGAATCAACGCCGCCGTGAGGGGCTTGGAAGGCTGAAACAATCAAGATTTGAGAATATCAAGACGGGCAGCGGACGCGGTTCGCAAGGTGTGTGCGATGGCAAAACAAAGCTCCTTGCAAGGCCATTGCAAGGAGCTTGAATCGGGATGAAAGGCCGCGTCAAAAGACCGACAGAAACGGGTAGGACACGCGGCGCTTCATTTCGAGACTGACCTTTCGGCCGACCAGGCGCCGGACTCGTCGAGCCTGGCGGCGGCCCAGTCGGCTGTGTGCGTGGCGATTATTTGCGCCGGATAGCGGTCTAGGGCGGAGTCGAACTCGTCCATCTCGCGCCCCTGGAGTCCAAACGCCCCCATGTGCCAGGTTATGGCAGCGGCCTCGTCCGGGTTGAGCTGGATGCCGAGGTCGACGGTCGCGATCATAACGCTCGCGACGCCGTGGCCGGGATAGGCCGGCTGGACGTACTCGTAGCCCTTGGCGTCGTCGCGGAGCCTGTAGCACTTGCACTTCACAAGGTCGTGCAGCATGCCGACGAGGTAGGGCGACTCGTTCCGCGTCCAGGCTACCCCCATGACGTCGGACAGCTCGACAAGGCGGCGCGTGACGTTGAGCGAATGCCAGACGAGCCCTCCCCTGACAGCGAGGTGGTGGCCTTTGGAGGCGGGCGCATCGAAATAGCCAAGCGACTTGAGCCCGACTATCGTACCTTCCGGCAACCCGGCGAAGCCGGAAAGAATCTCGATCGGCTTTTCGAAGATCATGTCTGCGCCTCGCTTCCCTGCACACCGCCTTCCGTTTGAGCAGTTTGCTTTGGAACGGTCCTGTAGGCGTAACGGCCCCAGTTCTGAGGCGGCTTTGCGTCGAACGGTATGGGCTTGTCGAAACGCTCGGCCTTGTAGATGCGCAAGGCCGTGACGAGCCTCTCGCCAGCATACTCCTTAAGATCGGAGAGGGATATCCCGGCGAGGTTCTTCGTGTAGCACTTGTTGGTCTTTACAATGTCCATAACGGCCAGCGGGATTCCCGTGACGGACTCAGAGAAAATGACCCTGCCGGTCACAGCCGAAATGGGCGCGCTCTCATAGACGTACAGCCACCTGAAAAGCGGCGGCGGTGCCTTGCGGAATTCCCAGTTCTTCCGGCCTTCGTAGATTGCCTTCGCGTACTTCGGCTTGAGCGCCACGACGATGACTTTCGGCTGACGGAGCCTGCGCGCGATCGACCGCGCGATCTCGGGATGGCTCGCGAGAAAGACTTTGTTGAATTCGTTCATCGTGCGACCTCCCGCTGCGGCTTGACGACATTGACGCGGATGGAGTCGGAGAGGTCGTCGTAGCAATGAGGCCCGTAGGCCAGCCGGACGCCGCCTGCGGGCAGGCGCTCGTAGCGGACGGACGGGTCGAACCGCAGAAACGAGCGCGCCGTCCGGCTGTCGAGGAGTCCCCGGAGCAGCCGTCGCCGATAGGTGTCGAGGATTTGGAAAAGCAGAAGCAGGCTGTCCGGCGAGACGTCGAGCCAGAACGAAGAGTCCAGGCAGTCGCGCCCGCACGGCACACGGGCCTGTTCGACGATGCCGGCGAGGTAGTCTATGCATTCGTCCGACCCGGCCCGGCAGCCCTTGAGCTGCATGATCTGGGCTAAGCAGATGCGGATCAGCGCGGCCTTGCGCGCCTCGTTGCCGACGGCGAAGCGGCACGCCGTCTCGTAGTCGCCAGCGTCGGCCGCGAAGCGCTTCATCACCTTGTCGAAGTCGCCGGTCCGCCCGAGCTGGGCGAGGTGTTCCGCGCCGGCTTCCTCGCGCATGACGCGCTTGCGGTACTCCTCGCGCTCGTCGGCGGTCGCCAGTTCCAGGTTGACGCACGCGGCGTGGTGCGCCCTGAAGAACGCCATGCGCTGGCGCTGAGTTATCTTTGGTTGTCTGCTCATGGTCCCTCCTTGGTTGGATTATGCCATCTCGTCCGTCTTGGGGTCGATGGCGAATGTCTCGCTCTGCGTGATGCGGAGCTTGAAGCCGGCGAGCCATTCGGCCGGCTTCTTCAGCAGCCCGCGCTTGTCGATGTCTGTCTTTACCTTGACATACTCCTTGCCCTCATTGCTCGCCTCCAGCGCGGCGGCGACGTCGTCCCAGGAATCCTTGGACGAGAGCGGCTTCAGCGTCGGGTTGCCATACCGGAACGACATCACCGCGAGCGGCGTGTCGCAGCTTTTCTTGTCGGCGAAGTACTCGGCGCGGTGCGTCTTCGCGAACATCGCGACGAGCGCTATCTTCGCGTCGATGGTCTTGTCGTTAGCCTCGACGAGCGGGTTGTACTTGTCCTGGATGTCCTGGATGTGCTGGTCGCGCTCGGCGACGAGCGCACGGTTGGCGACGATGTCGCGCGCCACCTCGTCGGCGAGCGCGAACGCCTCCTCCTTCGATATTTCCCTGACTGTCTTTCTTGCCATTGTCTTCTCTCCTTTTTCAGTACTGCTCCGACTTCATGTTCGCGAGTGCGAGGTAGCCGTTCATCACCTTTCCGAACGCCTCCCAGTTCATTGGCTGCTTGGCCTTCTTGGTGATTGCGTACGTCTTCTGCAGGTAGGCGAAGAGCCTGTCGAGCCCGTACGCGCTGACAAGCGACTTCACGCGCCTCAGGTCGTCGCCCTGGGGCGCTGGCAGGTCGAAGCTCCGCGCGATGAGGTTGAGGTCCCGCACCGGCGGCCTGTCGGGCAGCACGGCCTTGATGATGCTGCGCCCGATCAGCTGCTCGAACGTCTGCCTGTTCGCGCCCGTCTCGAAGCGCTCCATGCCGACCTTCGTCGCGCACAGCACAAGCCCGCAGCGCGTCTTGTCGCGGATGTCGCGGATGAACTCCAGCACCGTCGCCGACTGCTTCTCGCCGGTCGTGGTGAGCGCCTTGTGGAACTCGTCGACGATGAGCAGGTTCGACCTCCTGAGCGTGTCGAAGATCGCGTCCTCCAGCGCCCACGCCTTCGTCGCCTTGACGCCGTTGCCGAACTTCCGCGCCAGCTCCCGGACGAAGCGCGTCCGCGTCCAGCCGCTGCCCATCTCGATGTAGATTGTCTGGCCGTGGTTGTGCTCCCTCTGGTAGGCCTTGAGGGATTCGCTCTTGCCAATCCTCGTCTTGCCGTATATGAAGCTGACCATGCCGTCGTTCAGCGCCGCGTCGCAGCACCGCCACACGGTTTCGAACACCTCCGTCCTGATGACCCCGATGTTCTTCTTCTTCGCCTCCTCGAGCTCGATCTTCTTGAACTCGCGGATCGTCTTGACGATGTTCTCCCACGACGAGCAGCGGCCGTCCTTGTAGACGCCGTAGCTTCCACGGAAGACCTGGTACAAGGTGTTCTTGTCGTACGCCTTCATCTTGGCGGCGAGGTCGGCTTCCTTCAGGTGGTGCTCCTGCGCGTAGTTGTAGAGCCACCACACCTCTTCGCCGTCCTCCTCGGACAGCTGGCCGCGCGCGACGGCCTGGTCGACCGCGACGCGCACCTGGTGCGCCGGCATGGATATCCCCCGCGCTATCACGGCGGAGTGCTTCTCGCCCGGCGCGGCCTCCACGGCCGGCAGCTCGGGCTGGGTTGTCTTCGTTTCGTTCATGGTCCCTCCTTGGGTTGTGTGTTTTTGGAATGCCGCTCAAACGGCGTTCAACTGGTCAAGAAACGCGATCGATTCGGCGTTTGAAGATTCTTCGGCGGCCGCCGGGCGGCCGTCGCCGCCAGGCGCCCCGTTCAGCTCGTCGAGGCTGTAGCCCTCGCCGGTCGGCTGCGGCCCGCGCGCCGCGTCCGCGAGGACCGCGATGTTGTGGCGACGGTCGCGCAGTCGCTCGCGCTGGCGAGCCGCCGCGATCGGCGCGAGCCGCCGCCTGAGGTCGGACTCGGCCATCCTGACGACGTGCATCTGCTCCTGAAGCCCCGCCATGTCGCCGCGCCTCACGGGCACGATGACCTTGGCCGTGCCGAGGTAGTGCGTCTCGAGGTCGCAGACATAGGCGACGCCGGGGTTGAGCGGATTGACCCATACGAGGTACTCCTGGCCCCGCTCGAGGAAGCTGCCGTCGTCGAGCATCCCGTAGATCGACACCGACGCCCGCGTCAGGTCGTCCTTGTACGAAAGCTCCAGCCTGTCCGAGCAGACCGACCGGCACGCAAGCTTCATGCCGAGGATCTTCGGCGCGGCCCAGTCGCCGATCTTGACGCGCTCCTTCGCCCGCGCGTCCCACGCCTCCTGCGGACTCATCCGGCGGCGCTTCGTGAGCGCCGGGTCGCCCTCGATCCTGTCGAGCAGCTTCCGCGCCGACTCGCCGTCCAGCAGCTGCATGGTCTTGGCGAGCTCCGACATCGGCTGCCACAAGTCCCGCTCGCTGCGCCTCCACATCGGGACGGTGAAGCCGCTTTCCTCCCACCCTTCGAGGTGGTGGTTGCGCCGCCTGTTGACCTCCCGGTATATCCGGTACACGATTTCGGAATACTCGGACCAGTCGAGGTAGGGCGACCTCAGCTGCGCCATGAGCCCCGCCTCCTGCTCCTGCGGCACGAGCGCCCGGACGCACCTCTTCAGCGCCTCGTCCTCCGCGTCCATGCCCTCCGCCCACTCAGGCTGCGCGCCGCGCCCGCCGCCGACCGAGCCGGACACGAACGCGAGCATGTTCTTCGCGATCACGTGGCTGCCCTCGACGTGCGGCTTCCCGCGCGGGTTTCCCTTCGCCGTCCCGCCCCAGTCGCCCTCGGAGAGCGGCTTCGAGTGCCGCCCGCCGCAGAGGACCGTCAGCTCGACGCTGTCCCCCAGCACGTCCCTGACGTCGTCCTCCAGGTCCTTCGGGACCGCCGCCGTGCCCCGCTCGCAGTCGATGACCAGCCGCCGCTTCGATATGCCGACGTCGCACAGCAGGTGCGCAAGCTCCCATCGCATGTACGTCTGGCTTATCGTCTGCCGCGTGCCGTCGTCGTTCTCCGTCCTCGGGCGGAAGAGCACGCCTAGGAGATAGCCCGTCGCGACGTCAATCCCCACGATGCCGACGACGCGCTGCGCCTTGCTGTTCCCGCCGTAGTTGACCTTCTGCTCCATCCACACGTCGTCGAACTCCACGTACTCGCAGCTCTCGAGCCCGACGCGCGTCTGGTGCGTGAGCGGCATGTATTTCATGTACGCCGAGCCCGTGCCCTTGCGCACGGCGTCCATGACCTCCGGCGGCGGGTTCAGGTTCTGGATGTTCCGCCAGCTCCATCCCTGCGGAGCTCCGGAAAGCGGCCCCCACGGGCACGTCATCCACGGCTCCGGGCGGACGCCGCCGTTCTCCTTCGCCCACACGTCGCGCCACGTGCCTATGCCGGGTATCGGATGCGTCTCGTCGGCGAGCTCAGCGAGGAGCGCGTTGTAGGCCGGCGCGCTCTTGCGGTTGTACTTCGTGACGAGATTCCACCAGTGCTCCACGAACTCGCGGTTCGCGGCGAGCCCCCGCGCGGACGCCTTGTTGTCGAGCCTCTTGCCGAGTATCGCCCGCGCCCTCGCGACGCCTACGTCGCGCCCGTCGGCGCGCGCCGCCGCCTCGGCGATCCGCGCCGCGCGCGACTTCCGGAACAGGCTCTTGACGTCGAGCCCCCGCGGAATGAGCGCGCCGAACCGTGCCTTGAAGCTCTCCGCGACGGCGGGCCGGTCTGACGGCCTCGCCGCGTCGAACGCATCGACGGCGTCCAGCATGATCCGCGCTAGCCGCGCCTGCTCGTGCCCCAGGCGGACGTTGATGAGCCTGGCCGCTCCCGTCCCCGCAAGCTGCCCGGTCATCTGCCGGCCCTCCTCGACGCCTGTATCTCATTCGCCCTTGCAAGCACCTGTTTGAGGACCTTCACGGCCTTTTCAAGCTCCGCGTCGCCAAGCGAGCCGAGCCCGTCTTCATCGCCGAGCGCCCACGCGGCAAGGCTCTCGACGAGGCCGCGCCCCTCCTCGTTGACAAGCTCCGCGCGGACCGCCGCCTTTTGCGCCGCTTCCTCGGCGGTCACGCTCGCCGCCTCCCCCTTCGCCTTCCGGCCCTGGCCGCGACCGGCGCCGCCCCAAGGCTTGTCGGGGTCGCGATTCTGCGCCATGATGCGCGTTGACTTGTAGAGCGCAGAGAGCGCGGAGCCGTCAACGTCGTGCGCCGCCGCCTCCAGCTCCTCGACCGTCGGCTCGACCGTCAGCGCGATCGGCCGCCGCGCCTCCGCCCGCGCCTTGCCCAACGTCTGCGCGTAGAGGTTCATGTAGTTTCTCGCGGTCTGCTCTGTGAAGTTGACATTCTGAGCCAGCCAGGCTATCCACTGGCCGTGGGCGCAAGTCGATCGCGCGACCGAAAGAACCCAGCCCGCGAGAATCGCCGCGCCGTTTGAGCGCTTTGCCGCCTCGACTGAGTAGGCGTGGAGGAAGTTCGCTTTCTCGCCTAAAGTCTCGACGCCCGCCGGGAAGGCGATCTCGCCGAGGCGCACGGTGAGCGCGGTCGGCGCGGCGTGTTCGACGACTGCGACATTGTGTTTTCTTTTCGATTTCATTAGATCGTTCCTTCGTCCGGTTTGTACTCGTTCGCGGCGATGTACTCTTCCGCCGCCTTGCGTGAAATGATGTATCGTCCGTTGATGGAGTTCGCGGCAAGTCGGCCGACCTTGATGTCCGCAAGAATCGCGGTCGTGCCAGCCAGCCCGTAGGCGGCGGCGATGTCTGCCGGGGTCAAGATGGGCTTTTTCGGCAGCGCGGCGATTATGGCTTGTGTTGTTGTGTTCATATGAGGTTGAAAGGTTGAAAAGTTGAAAGGTTGAAAAGTTGGCGCCGTCAGTGCATCAGGCCCCAGAGATGCCGATCGACTTTCAGGTGCGGGAGCATCGACCTGTTCACGCCGAGGCACATCCCGCCGCCGACGGTTCCGCGAGTCTCGACGCGGACGCCGTTGCGCAGCTCGACGGTCACGCGGCACTTCGGAGCGACCGCGTCGCGCGCACGCAGCCAGGCGTGCATGGCGCGGCGGCGCGCGTCCGCCTCCGATCGGAGCGATGCCGTCTGCTGGCCGAGGAGTCGCACGACGTTGCCGGACTTGTCCAGCGCTTTCTGCATCGCCTTGCGGCAGGCGTGGCAGTACTTCGCGTGGTGCGCATGGGGGCCGACCGAGAAGGTCGCCCCGCAGCGCTCGCACGTTTTCACTATTTCGCTCATCGTGAACTCCTCTCGTCGAACCAGACGCATATGCAGACCCCGGTGAGGAATCCGATCAGCGGCAGCATGATGAGGCAGAACACGACGGTTGATGTAGGTATTTCGATCATGGTAGGTTAGGGGTTTGAGAGGTTTGAGAGGTTTGAGGGGTTTGAGGGGTTTTCCTCCGCAGCTCTCCGGGCGGCGCGGCGGGCGGTCTGTTTGCGATGCTTCATG
>Ga0265298_10006614_pt1 | contig 14271 bp, 26 predicted proteins | sample AusTroGonzalo_MG_3_FD_193486 | JGI IMG/M metagenome (GOLD analysis project Ga0265298, IMG submission 193486) | Bovine rumen microbial communities from tropical cattle in Woodstock, Queensland, Australia - Gonzalo_01 | ecosystem: Host-associated > Mammals > Digestive system > Stomach > Rumen ...
ATTACTGTAAACGATACAAGGGTTTATATTGTCAACGCGAAGACTCCGCAAGATTTGATAAATGGCAATTATGAATCATGGGGGGCTCAGTGATGAACACATACGCTGCACATGACAAGATATACACAAAGGACAAGTTGATTGCTGCACAACAACAGCTTAAATCAATGATCATGAACATTGTTTCTGCGGCGAAAGCTACAAACAAAACAACAGTGTACTTAATCACAGGTGGTAACGGTGATCCAGTTAATGGGTCATTCATGCATTTGTTTGATAAGAACACATGTGATGGTGTAAAGTTTGTTGTTGCTCATGTAGAAAACGTACGTGATAACGGCGTACCAGATGATGCATATACAGTTGTTTGTGTAGATAGTTGGGGATTAGATGACACGTTGGCTGTGGAGTTGTCGTTTGATGCCGTTGACGGTTTTGATGCAGCTTTGGTGTTGCGTTCCAGTGGTGTATGGGGTATGTACTCTGTGCTTGTGTTTGATCTTGTTGCGAACGTTGTTGATGAATTATGTGGATGATAAACATAAAAAGAAAAGTACGCCAATTGTTAATTGGCGTACTTTTTTATTATCGTTGGCATTTACCGCACGACCTTGTGTTTCCGCGTCGCAGGTTGGCTGTGAGCACATCCACTTCGCGCCCACAAGTACGCAGACAATGCATGGTTTGCCTGTACGTATTTAGTCAGTGTTGGTGGTGGAGCCGTACATGATCGTGAACATCTAAGTGCAGCATGACGCAGCAGTGTATCTGCCAGCACATTTACCGTGTTACCGCATGTGCATTGGCATTGCCAACGATGATTGCCAATGTACTTCAACACTGTGAGGTTGCCGTGTTTTTGTCCAGTCAGGTCAATCATGTTCGTCGTCTCCTCGGTGTCAACATTTTTTGTTTGATTGTTTATTCTTCTGAAGGTGCGGAACGACCTGTTTACGCATTATACTTTTTGAATAAACAAAACGTTAAATAGTATATGGAGGTGACAATGATGCCCTACAACAATGCTATCCACTTTAACAATTTTGGGCAGAATACGTCGACTAACACGCATAGAGCTGTACGAAACGACATCAGAACAGCAAATAACACCATGCGGGCCGAGAACCCGTTCGACAACGCGATGGCCGTCACCACGACCAACGTGTTCGTGTACTCCAACGGGTGCATCGTCGGCATGATCCAGTCGTTCCAGGTGAACGAGCAGCGGACGATCAACAAGCTGCAGTCCATCGGCTGGGAAGGCGTGGTGCAGGCCGTGCCGAGCAACACCAACGGTGGTACGCTGACGGTGTCGCGCATTGCGCTCTACGAGTCGCAGCTGTGGAACGCCCTTGGCTTGACCACGACCGGTGTGCCGTTCAACGAGGTCGGTCACAAGAACTACCCGAGTAAGGACCCGTACGATGCGGCAAGCTGGGACACGCCGAACCACGCGTTCGAGAACGATGGGTCGAAAACGAAGACGCGGTTGATCTTCAAGACGCTCAAGGACCAGAAGGTGCCGCTGGAGATTCAGTCCAAGATTCGGCGCGAGGGTTCTGAGGACCTGTTCTACATCGAGACGTACATCGACTGCTGGATTCAGAACTACAGTAAGTCGTACACCACGAACCAGATCACGGTGGCCGAGAACGCGACGATCTCGTACGCTGACGTGTATTAAAAACAAAATGGGCTCATTGAGCCCATTTTTTATGTGTATTTATATACATCTGCGTATAATATGCAAAAAATGAAATGAGATGATTGTGATGAGCAAAGTCATTGACGAGACAGGCAATGTTTACGGACGATTAACTGTCATCAACGCCAAACGTGATGAAAATGGTCAACTACGCTGGCTTTGTAAATGTACATGTGGTCGTGACGTACTTGTGCGTGGTAACAGTTTACGAACAGGTAACACTAAGTCGTGTGGCGTTTGCACGCGAAGAGAATCTGCCGCTGCTCGCCGTGAACATGCTGTTGGTGAGGAGTACGAGTACGCTGCCTGGCGGCGTATGCTCTTTCGCTGCAGTGCTGCGCATGAGCACGCGGATAGGTACACAGACAGAGGCATCAAGGTATGTGACGCTTGGCGTGGACACGGTGGTTTTCATCGATTTCTCGCTGACGTTGGGCCAGCGCCAGGCAAGGGGTATGAACTGGACCGCGTTGACAACAACGGCAACTACGAACCAGGCAACGTGCGCTGGGCGACAAGACAGCAGCAAATGCGCAACACGTCGGCCAACGTAAAAATTACCGCATTTAACGAGACACACACGGTGGCTGAATGGAGTGAGCTGCTGCAGTTGAACCCAAGCACGGTTTACTCACGCGTTGCTCGTGGTGAACAAGGTGAGCTGGCGTTGCGTCAGGTTGGTGATCACCGTGAGTAGATTCATTGACGAGACAGGCAATGTTTATGGACAGTTGACTGTGCTCAAACGGGCAAAAAACGTGAACGGTCGCACAAGGTGGCTGTGTAGGTGCACATGTGGCGCTGAGTTGACAGTAAGCGGTCAAGCGTTACGTGATGGCGCTGCAACACGTTGCCGGACATGCGCCAACATAGCAATTCATGACGCACAGGTTACTGATGTTGGTTTGCACCCGGCTGAACATGCTGCGTGGCGCAACATGATCGCACGGTGCGCCGGTAATCGCGAGGAGTACGGCGGCCGAGGTATCAGTGTTTGCGAACGCTGGCTTGGTGACGATGGGTTTGCACATTTTCTTGCTGATCTTGGGCCAAGGCCTGTGGGACGATATTCGTTGGACCGCATTGACGTGAACGGTGACTACTGCCCAGCAAACTGCAGGTGGGCAAACGACCACACGCAGGCTGTGAACCGACGCAGTACGGTGTTTCTTGAGGTGAACGGCAAGTGCATGTCGTTGACAGACTGGGAGCGGACAATTGGCGTAGGCAGAGGCGTTGTTGGTGACCGGTTAAAGTGCGGGTGGGCACCAAAGCTTGCTGTCGTTGCCGACGCTGTGCGTGTAAGCATACCAGCAGGTGGACAGGTCGACGACTTTGCCGTGACTGACGCTGCGCCGGCGACCGTCAAGCTTGGGCAAAAGTTTGGTGACCTCGAGGTGATCGCCGCGCTGGCGCCGATCGCGTGTGGTCATCCACGTGTACTGTGTCGGTGTACGTTGTGTGGTGGGTTACTCGCCGTGCACGAGCGGACGTTGACGGCTGGGTATATGACCAGCTGTGGGTGTTCACCTGTCACGAATGGCGAGATGCGCCGGCGACGTGGCGGCAAAGTCAATGTGGATGACCAGCGTACAAGGCGAGCGCGCACCGCGTGGAGTAACTTGAGGCAAATGTGTGTTAATAGAAGAAACCCACGGTTTAACGGCGCGCGCTCGTTGACATTGACGTCGTTTGCCGCCTTCTTGAAAACCGTTGGCTTACCGCCAAGCAGTTCCAGTAGACTTGTTTGTCCGGAGCGTGGGGTGTGCGACGCTGACACGGTGCACTGGTCTGACGGCGTTGGTGATGCCGTCGTTCAGCAGCAGCATGCGTGGAACTTTATTGACCTGACCGGTAAACAATTTGGAAGGTTGACGGTAATTGGGCAGAATGGAAAACGGCATGGGCATATCATGTGGCAGTGTCGCTGCACTTGTGGTAAGGAAGTTGAGGTTAATGGCCAGGACTTACGCAAGGGGTTGGTGAAATCATGTGGATGCTTGCGGGCAGAGGTTACGCGTAAGCGTAGCCTTAAGCATGGTATTAGTCGTCGTTGGCAGCAGTTGTACGCGAACATGCACAGACGGTGTGAAGATCCACGGAACAAACGTTACTCCAGGTATGGTGCGCGTGGTGTTTATGTATGTGAACGGTGGTCCGGTAAAGATGGTTTGATAAACTTTGTTGAGGATGTCGCTACAACGTGGCCTGGTCCTGGGTGGACGCTTGATCGAATTGACAACGATGGACCTTACTCGCCTGAAAACACAAGGTGGGCAACACCAAATGAACAGGCAAACAACACATCACGTACACGGTGGTTGACGACGTCAACTGGCGAGTCGCATCCTGTGCGTGAGTGGGAGCGTATTAAAGGGTTAAAACGTGGTACAATTGTTTACAGACTTGATGTGTGTGGGTACACGCCTGATGAGGCTGTGAAACCAGTGGATTATCGAAGAAAAGAGGACTGAACGTGAACATGAAGACGGTGCTGGCGAGCGATGACGCTGCCCCAACGCGGGTTGACTTTGGGCGGCACTGGCTCGTGGCGGCGAACGACGGCAGCCGGTGGGTGATTGCCCTCACGCACGCCGACAACGACTTCGTTGATGTCTTCCACTCGATCTTCAACAGACACGTGGCGCTGGACGAGTTCGACGGGTTCACAAAAACCCGGCCGACGCTGCTTGCTCGTAAGGTAGCGCTTGTTGGCCCATGAGTATTCTACATGCAGACTTGACAAGGGGTGATGACCATGAGCACTGAGCAAATGCGTGAGGCGGTTGAACTTGCCGTCGACGGGCTTGTTGGTGGGCAGTTGATGGACTTGGCGCGCGCGGTGAACGACCACACCAACGGCTCGTATGAAGAGCTGCTGTACTACCCTATGGAGGACCTTGACATTATGGTCAAGCAGTCATCAAGCGTGTACGACCTGCTTTACGAGGTTAAGCGAGAGTGGCAGGATGCCGATGGCGGGCCGTTCGACATTGAGCGCGATTATTTCCGTTTCCCTTACCCGGGCGACGACAACGTTGAGTCGGCTGACATCCAGCACGTGGAGGCGGAGATCGCCGGGTACCTTGACGAGCTGATCGACAACATCGTTGACCTCGCTGACGGCAAGTCGTTCCGTGACAGCCTGCCGGACGCCGTGAAGAACGCGCTGCTCGAGAACATGGAATGAGAATCAGCGTGGTGCTTGGTCACGTGAAGCAAACCATGCGCCATGGCGTGTACCACGACGTGCTGCCGAGCGGCACGCACGTGCTGGTGGATGCCGAGAACATGCTGATGACCACGGTGGCGTGCACCAACGTCTCGCGCAGCTGGTTGACGTACTTCGGTGACGACCGTGACCAACCAGGTGTGGTGATCCTCCCTGACGACGGGTACGGGCACCGCGTGCTGCCTGACTTTACTGAGCTTCCGGACGACGTGAACGGTGATCACCTGCACTTCGCCGTTACCACGTTGCTTGGCCCCTGAGCATGCTCAGGGGCTTTTTCATCTGTAAATGTTTGGTATAATAACCACGAGGTGAGTGGATTGAACTACAGCAGTGTGTTTGGCGGTAAGTGGACTGACGATAAATCCGTGCGGATGGTGCGCCGCAACGGGTACGTCGTCTTCGCCACCGACGACGCTGAGGTTGCTGAGGTCAAAGCGTACGTGGATGAAAGTGGCTGGGCGGTGGCGTACGGTGGGTTCGCCGGTAACGCCGTCGGTGTGGTGGCGAAGAGCGCTGCGACACTGTCGTGTGCCGTGCCGGATGGGTATAAACCACTGGTACAGCAGTTGACGCGCACCGTGGTCAACACACTCGCCAAGTTGCACGGGTGGTGACCATGGCGAAGCTTTACCACGTACTGCCGGTGGACTCATGCATGGCGATGTCGAGCACGTTGAGCGGTGGAGTGCGTGACCTGTTTGGTGAGTTGTGGGGCACGGTCAGCAACGCCGTACTGCAGGTGCGGTTGTCGAGATGTCTCAAGGCACAGATGACGGCAGTCGCATGGGACGATCGCGAGGCTGTTCAGATGTACGGCGGCGGCGTTGACGAGCTGGTTGACCGGTGCGAGGAGATCTGGCTGCACAAGCACGTACGGCGTATGTGGCCGGCGCTGGACAAGCTGATGGTGGAGGCGATTGGGCCGTGAGGCTGGACTTGGAGGGGACGATTCAGCGACTGTATGCGAATGCTCAGTGGTGGCCGAGCTGCGGCATGGTGGAGTACACGCCACCGCGCACAAGGAGCATCGGGACGGCGAAGCTTGGGTACGCGCCTGGGCTGCTGCGGGTGCATTTCATGCACCCGTACACGGCGCTTGAGGTTGAGCTTGGCATCTGCTCAAGTGCGATGATGTTGATCGTCACCATGGACGAGCACTTCACGGTCAAGATCACCGCCAACAGCCACCCCGAGCTGTTTGCTGAGGCTGCGCATAGATGCCCATGGGCGATGGACGTGGTGACCGAGACGATTGATGACCTGACGCGGTTCATGCACACGGTCTGCGGGCCGTGAGGAGGTAGACATGGTTGATTGTTACGAACGACGATTTCGCGTGGCGCGCAAGGTGCATCACTGCGAGTTCTGCAACGGCGAGGTGCAGCCTGGTGAGCTGCACCAGGTGGAGACGGGGCTCTACGACCACGAGTGGTTTCGGCGACGACTGCACATGCACTGCGCGGCCGCGCTTGACGAGATGCTCAGCTCGACCCACGATGATGAGTTCACGTGGACCGGGCTGCACGACTGGCTTGTTGACAACGTTTGCTTTGATTGCAGACGACGCGGCGTATGCAGGGGTATACTGCCAAACTGCCTGCCGTGCGTCATCAGGTTCAGTCAACGTGCAAGCAGACCAGAGCCAACGTGGGTGGGACCATGAAGATGTGTTTAGTGTTTCCAAGGACGTTCCCGCTGTACACCAAGGGCAATGTGCACACGCTTGGCGTCGTGTACATCACGTACACCAACTCAGGACCTGCGTTGGAGGTGGCGGTGGGTGAGCGGTACAGGCGGTTGACCGCGACGCTGTACGTTGGCGTCAACGACCACCGCACGGCGATGCTCATGCACTGTGCGAAGCTGCGGGTGCATTGCTTTGCATACACGTTCTTCGAGACCAAGCGCCGTCGTGACAACGTGTCCGGCGAGCAGGCAGCGCGGCGACTTGGGCGTGAGTGGCAATGCGCTGATTTGGTGGAAGTGGGTGTTCGCGTGCTGGATGACGCCATGACGTCTGTTACAGGGCCGTAGTACGTTTATTTGCTCTTTGTAAACAACCGAAGGGGTGATGAACGTGACTAAAGAGGTGCTTGAGAAGATTGTGGACGACCTGATTGCCAAGGGTCGCGTGCCGAGTGACATCGTCAACGACTATTACGATGAGTTCGTGGATATGGACGAGTTCAGCGACACGGTTGAGTACTACGTGGACGGCGAGGGTTTCCATGAGTGGCTGACGACATTTGACGACGACGCGGCGATTTGGCTGCTTGATGTGGACGAGGTGGCGCGACGCGCGGCCATGGACGGCGAACTCGATGACCTGCCGGAGATCGCAAGCACGGAGAAAAAGAAGGACGCCAGGTACGGTGTGTTCCTTGAGTTGAAGGATTACATGGAGAAAAATTGGCAGGCAATTGCCACGAAGATGTTTTACCTTGACGATCGGGATGCGCGCGCTGATTACGTGTCGCAGATTCTTGGCGTGGCGTAACAACTGAACAAAAAAGGCGCAGTAGTCAATCGGCTGCTGCGCTCTTTTTGTTTACGTTACGGTGAGTTTTCGTACTCCTTGTTAATTGGCTTCTGTCGAACAATACGTGTACAATCAACCATCGGGAGGTGCGCGACGTGAGGATCAACGACATGTGCACGCTGTGTCAGTTCGTTCCCGAGGAGCTTGCCGACGTGATCAAGGAGGACGGCGCACTCTACCTCAAGGCTGAGACGGCTTGGAACCAATACGTTAGGGCACTGGTCTTGGCTAGGTGGGGCTGCGTGCCAACAAAGCCGTGGCGGTTGTGCAGTCCTGGATTACGCCACGTGGACGAGCACGGTCACGAGACGCTGTGCATTAACTGCACATCGCCAGACGTGTCTACTGCGGCTAAGTGCGGGTTGACCATGCATATACACAGGGTGTTACGAGCGTTGACATTAGTGCACGGGCCTTGAGGTGACAACATGATGACACGCATGGTTGTGTCATAGGGGGATAACAATGAGGTACATCAAAGCAAAGAGTCAATTAACACGCGGCGTGACGCTGCACAGCGGCCACGTTGCAATGGAGTACATGGCGACGAGCAACGACACCACGGTTTACTCCATGTGTGCTCACAAATACTGGTGCATGACTGTACACGGTCGCGGTGTATGCGCGTCCGCATCATCCGCCAGTGCACTGTTACGTAACACGCCTTCACTTAGTCTACCGGCCTGCGCGGCGCTGACCAAGCGTATTTCAACAGCAGCGTTGCAGTTTGTTGGCCCGTAGGGAGGTGGCCATGTGCGGTTAACCATGGCGTTGAACCAGTTGAGGCAGATCGTGGTGCGGGCGGCGTGGATGAGCAGGGTTGACTACAGACACGATGACCCGGAACCATCGCTTGAGATGGAGGGCACTGTGAGCGTGAATGGTGACACGTGCACGGTGATGGTTTACAACGGTTTTCCACTGCAGGGCGTCACCGTACGCGTCAAGCGCGGTGAGGTCGATGTGCACGCCGGGGGATTGACCGTCGAGGAGGCGTTTGTCGACGCGCAGCAAAAGACATCGTCGCCGGCGTTGACCGCTGCGTTGTCAAAGTGGACGTCATGTGCAGTGGCGTGGGTTGGCCCGTGAATGGGGGCTTTCCTTTTGCTTATGTTGTGATAGAATGCACAAATGCCAATTATCTGTATTCACAAACCGTGGAGGGAGTGATTTACGTGCGTGATGATATTGAAAAAGTCATTAGGGCGCTTGATGCCGATGACCTGATTGACCTTGTGCGAATGCTGAACGGGTACACAAACGGAGTGTTTGACGAGTGTGTTGTCTACGACATGAACGACATTGATTACATTATCCAGGACCGCCATGCGTCGGAAGTGCTTGAGCGTGTGCGTGGACAGATGTTTGACATTAGGGACCCGTACTTCAGGTTTGTCAACAACGATGGACAGATCGAGTCGATGGACGAGCCGAGTACAGTGTCGATTACTTACGAGTACATGGATGAGATCGTGGACAACATCATCGATCAGGCCGTTGGTAAGGATTTTCGTAATGACCTGCCGCCGGCGCTGCACGACGTGGTGATGGCGTACATGAACGAGGACGAGTGAAGCGAGGTGTGCCACTTGAGGAGATTGGCAAAGACAATCAACGGTGACCAAGCAAACGAAATGTATGAGCGTTTGTATCCGCTTACCGAGGACGTTCATGAGCAGATTGACACGCTGAACGACTGCGTTGAGGCGATCAGCTGGATGCTTGAGGGTGTTGGCGACGGTCCAGTGGAGTTGACCAGAACTGTGGCGCTGCGTGATTGGTCAGCCGACGACGACAGGACGTTGGTTAAGATGGCCAGCGTTGCGCGTTCGCTTGCAGCGGCTGCTGACAAACTGCGTTCGGCGATTGCCGATGAGCTGAAATGAACGCATTGTGCCAGTTCACTAATGTTCTCTACCATGGCAAGCGGTATGTTCTGTTTAACCCGGCTTGACAGGGGTGGTTCACTTGGGCTTGAAGAAAAGTCACAGCGTGGACACAAACCTGAACAGCGCCGACAACAAGGAACTCACGGAGATTATGATCGTGCTTTTCGTGACTGACGTTGTGTTAAGCGTGCTGCTGCTCACTGTGGTGGTGTTCATGTGGTTGTAAAAAGACGCTCTAAAAGGCGTCTTTTTGCTGTTTGTTTTTAGATAAACATGTGGTATAATTTGAAACCAAGGAGGTGCACAAATGTACGACGATGAAGAGAAGGTAAAGGTGAACATGGTGAGGTTGTTCGGTGTGGTGAGCGCAGGTGTTTGCGCGGTGTTGTTTCTGGTGGCGCTGGTGATGTTCGGCTGGCCGACCTACAGGGTTTGGCAGCAGAACAAGGAGGGTGAAGCTGAGTTGGCTCGTGCTGAGCAAAACCGGCAAATCGCCATCCAGGAGGCCAGGGCGAAGCGTGAGTCGGCCAAGGAGTTGGCTGAGGCTGAGGTTATCCGGGCGGAGGGCATTGCCAAGGCCAACGAGATCATTGGCAACTCGTTGACCAACAACGAGGCGTACATCCACTACTTGTGGATTGAGGCGCTTCGTGAGTCCAAGTCTGACGTAATTTACATCCCCACCGAAGCGGGTATACCAATCACCGAATCGCAACGGTTTCATCAGATTCAGCAACGTAAGCAGTGAGTAAACGAGGTGCAACGTGTTTAGAACAGTGCAAGTGCATGGGACCATGCCGGTGGACGTGAACGTCGACCCCCGCGACATGGTCCGTGCGATGATCGCCAAGCTCACGAACAACCGACCGTCGCACGAGGTGCTCGTGAAGGACGGTAAGCTGTACAGTGTGGTGGACGTCAGTTACCACGGGTCGCCAATGTACGAGTACACGAAGATTGGCAGCTCCGTTGATGCCCGTATGTACGAGCTGCTCATTGAGCTGCAGGAGTTGCTTGACGTCGAGCAGAAGACGGTGGACATGCTTTGCGATGTTTGACATGAAAACGGCCGCTTACGCGGCCGTTTTTTGTCATTGAGTTTTCTTGACAATGATGGCGATTTTGTGTCTAATTAAGTTCAAATTGTAGTACTGTTGGTTGGTGGTTTCCATGAAGTCAACAGGGAAACAGCAGTTTGCGGCGAACGGGTTGCTTAAACGCTCAACGCCTGGCACGTCATAATCAATGCTCCAGTAGTACGGGTCAAATGCGTACACCTTGTCATCGTCAGCATCAAGCAGTGTGATGTAGTGCTCCACATCAAGCATGCAGCGAATTACCACGGCGGTGTTTTTGGCACGAAGAGCTTGAAGCAAGTTTGAGTTGTTCAGCAACGTCACGTCATCGTTTTCAATGCATGTGCACTCAAGCGGAAAACTTGTTTTTTCATGGTAATCGTTGACCCATGTAGCAACAAATCGCATAGCGTCATGTGACGTGCCGTTACCTCCAATGACGCCGTTGACGTTCAGCCCGTCAAGACAAGTACCGTAAATCATCTTGAGCAACGACGGTGAAAACTTATCAACGTTCAGCACGTGGTTGAGCGCGTTGATAATTGCTGTTGGTCCACAGTCAAACAATGTTACCTGATAAATCATTGGTGCTTTGTTTGTAAGTGTGTTTGTTGTTCTTGCCAACCTGTTCATGTTGTTCAATCCCACTTAATTGCATCAACGGCATCAATCGTCTCGCAGGCGTTGACCTTCACCTTGAGCTCGTTGTACTTCACGTGCAGCATGTTCGAACGTTTGGCCAGGTTTGTGATGATCTTGTCAAAGTCGGTCACCGTGAGGTCCACGCGACCGTTTACAGCTGTCGTCCACGTAATGCTTTCCATGCCGGTGAACACCAACGCCTGCCGCGCGGCGGTCATGCGCATGAGGCTCTTCTCGTCCACGTCGTACAGTCTGTCGTCGTTCAGCAGAGGCTTAAGCTCAAGCACGTCGCGCATGTGCTTGAACTTATTGATCTTCGCTTCCTTCACTTCGTTGAGACTAACTGGCGGTGCGTCAACCGGGCGTCCCTTGTCGTCGCGGCGGTGACCAGTGCCGTGTGAGCCTTCGCCGGCGTTGCCCATGTACACGTTCCAATCCTCGCGGTCAACCTCAACGTAACCCTCGTTGACCATGCGCTCGACTTCCTCGTCGGTGATTGTAACGTCCATTGGGACGGACGCGATCGGCTGTCCCTTTTCATCAAACCTCATCAGGTACTTCACATTAATCACTCCTTACACACCAATGGCCAACCAGTATGCGCTGCGTGTGTTCAGCGAGTTGGGACGCAGCTCCGGGTTGTCCACCAGGGTAAACCTGTCGTTGTTCGAGTTGGCGATCATGTATGCATAGGCGCCGTCGTAAGCCATGTTGTTAAGCAGCTGAATGTTCAAGCACTCCTCGGCGAACGCGCACGGAAACACCACGGTAACCGATGCACCAACGCGGGTAATCTTACCCCACTGAATGATCAACCCGTTGATGAACTTAATGTAGCCGTTGACCGTCAACGACGCTGATGCGATGCCGCCGCCGTGGGCGTTGATCAACGCGCGCACGAACGCAGTTGTGGCAATTTGGTTTGAATCGCTAGTATCCAGTGGTGTGGGTGCCAACGGCGTGCCGGTAAGCTCCGGTGAGTGCAGCGGTGCGTACTCAGTGAGCACGCTGCGAGTGTATGCCGTGGTGGCGATGCGGTTGCTCACGTCGTTGGTCGGTGGCGTGGTCGCCGTCGGTGTGCCGGTCATGGTTGCCGACGACTTCGTGGCGTAGCCGTTCAGCAGACCGCGTACGTATTCGGTGGTGGCCACGCGCGTGGAGTTGTCCACGGACGACGGCGTTGGCACGGTCGGTGTGCCGGTGAACGTCGGTGAATCAAGCAGTGCGTAGTCGTTGATGTTGAGGTCGTTGATCGCCCTGTGCACGAACTCGGTCGTGGCGATGTTGGTGGAGTCGTCGGCCGCCACGGGCGTGGGTGCCTTCGGCGTGCCAGCAAAGATCGGCGAGTACAGCGGTGCGTAGTTGCCGAGCCCAAGCAGGTCAATCGTACGCTGCACGTACTCAGTCGTGGCGAGCTTGGATGACCTGTCGTCGTCCGCAGGCGTGGGCGCTGTTGGCGTGCCGGTGAACGCCGGCGAGTCCGTCGACGCCGCGGTTGCCTCGGCGGAGGTGATGTACTTGGCCACCTTCCACTGAGCTGTGCCGTCGATGATGATGTCGTCGACCACGAGTGCACTGCTCAAACTCATTGGCAGGGTAACGTCGGTTGTGCCTTCCTGGATGCACACCAGGTGCAGACCTGGCTGCAGCTTGGCGCTGTATGCGATGTCGCCCACCTTCACGTTCTTGTTTCTTGTCAATCTTGGCATATCGTCATCGTTGGCGAACACCCCCTGTGCCAACTCGTTCAAACCGGTTGGCGTCAAGTCGACGCGCTGGGTGTACACTGCACTCCAGCGTTGGTCGGGTGTTCCCAGTGTACCGTTGTCGTCAACTGGGGTGACGCTGTACTTTTCGGCCATGTTGACCCACCTCCTGTTCACTTCACTAAAGACAAATACTGACTTTTTGAGAGGAGTGTCCGTGCATGCAGTTCCCGTCCACCAAAATTGAGTTGTCGCCAATCACCGTGCAGGGCGAGGTGACCGTCGACGTTGGTATGTGCGTGCATCTGCTTATCTTTGGCGGTGACCTTGGCGACATCGGCCTAGCGTGCATGACCGTCGACATGGACGTGTACGACGAGGGCGATGACAGGGGCGTTGTTGCCTCAATTCGCGTAGCGGTTGACAACGGTGACGGGGAGCATACAAATGTGGTTTATCGTGAGGCTAACGTGGACCTTGACGATGACCCACCGACGCCTGTGCAGATTTTGAAAAAGACGAATCTCTCGCTGAACTCCGTGCGTGCGTATGCAGTCATGTACGCCATGGCGGCGTTCAATACCATGCGTCAACCTATTGCTGAGGCGTGGCGACAGTACAGAACTACGGTAATGTTGATGAAGGAGTAAGATAAACCGTATTCAATAAAATGGACGACAACGCCCGCTCATGGGCTTAAGGAGGACGAGAATATGCAGTTTAGCGAAACTTTCAAACGCCCGTCGGGCTTCATTACAATGATTGAGCACCGCGGTGGTCATGTGGTCAACGACCAGCTCGTTGACGGCGAGCTTGTCGCGCGGCGTGACTTCCACAACCTCATCGTCGACAGTGCGTCGCGGTTGATGGCCGGCCGCATGGCGCCGGGGTCGATCACAGGTGGTTCTGAGCAGTCACGTATCGGCAGCTTCCTGGACCATGGTATTCAGTACCTTGCCGTTGGCTTTGGCCGACTCGTTGACCCCACGCAGCCGTACGACGCGGTGACGAACCCGGTTGACCCGAGTTACGACCTGCAGAACCCGCCCGTGGAGACGCTTGCTGACGTCACGCTGCTTGGTGAGGCGTACCGCGTGCCGCCGTCGACCTGGTGTTTTCTGGACGGCGCCGGTGAGGAGACGTCGCAGAACACCAACGTGCTGAAGATTTCCTTCACGTTGATGGAGAACGAGGCGGTCGGCCCGATCACTGAACTCGGCCTGTACGGCGGTGACGCGCAGCCGTGGAACGCCGGTCAGGGCAAAAACACAGGGCTGCTGTTCAATAGAAAAGTTTTTGCAGTCTGGAATAAGTCAGTAGACACTCGTCTTACTGTCTCGTGGAAGTTAACATTCTAAAACAAAAAGCCGCGTTTCGCGGCTTTTTTCAGTAATACTGGGTATGTAATTTATAAGGAGTGTATTGCATGTACGACGAAAACGCCATGGTTGTTATGCGGTGGAATGCTGCAAACAAAAA
>Ga0265298_10006615_pt1 | contig 14269 bp, 9 predicted proteins | sample AusTroGonzalo_MG_3_FD_193486 | JGI IMG/M metagenome (GOLD analysis project Ga0265298, IMG submission 193486) | Bovine rumen microbial communities from tropical cattle in Woodstock, Queensland, Australia - Gonzalo_01 | ecosystem: Host-associated > Mammals > Digestive system > Stomach > Rumen ...
AGAAGCGCAAGACCACCAAAGACAAGTATAAGAAGAGCAAGCGATACATCTCTGAAGATGAGAAAGAGATGAAGACAGAGCTCGACGACTTCCTGCCAGACTCACTGGACCTCTACGACCGCATGGTCATTAAGAACTACTTGCGTGACAAAGAGTTAGAAGAGGGAAAGAGTGGCAAGAAGGTCTTTGGTCGCGACATCTTCAATAATGAAGAACTGACATTCGAGCCCAACATGAATATTGCCACTCCCAACAACTACATCTTGGGAGCTGGCGACGCTGTGCTCATCGACATCTATGGAGCTTCACAGAAAACAGTCGAGGCCACAGTGTCACCCGATGGTTTTGTCGTGGTCGAAGGCTACGGCCCCATTCAGGTGGCTGGCCTTACCGTCGCTCAGGCCAACAGCCGCATACGTTCTCAGTTGGGAGCCCGTTACAGTAGTAGTAAGATACGTCTTTCAGTAGGTCAGACACGTACCATCACCGTCAACGTGATGGGTGAGGTCAAGACACCGGGAACCTATACACTGGCAGCTTTTGCCTCTGTGTTCCATGCCCTGTATATGGCTGGCGGTCCTAACGACATCGGTACACTCCGTAACATCAAGGTATATCGCAACAACCGTCTGGTCAGCACCGTCGACGTCTATGACTACATCCTCAACGGTAAGCTTAGCGGTAATGTCCGTCTGGGCGACAACGATGTCATCGTGGTGGGTGCCTACGACTGTCTGGTCAACATCACAGGTAAGGTAAAGCGTCCCATGTACTACGAGATGAAGTCGACAGAGAGTGTCGGTTCACTGATCAACTATGCTGGCGGCTTCACAGGTGACGCCTACCGCAAGTCGGTACGCATCGTCCGCAAGTCGGGAAGCCAGTACTCCGTACACAATGTCAACGAGTTCGATATGGCCTCGTTCCGCATGGCTGACAACGACTCTGTCAGTGTAGACTCTATCATCCCCCGCTACTCGAACATGGTAGAAATCAAGGGTGCCGTATTCCGTCCAGGCATGTACCAGATTGGTGACGACATCTATAGCGTCAAGAGCTTGTTGGAACACGCTGAGGGTGTTACTGAAGAGGCATTTACCGCCCATGCCGTCATGCACCGTATGAAGCCCGACCGCACGTTGGAGGCATTGTCTGTCGACATACAAGGCATCATGGATGGCACCGTTGCTGACATACCCTTGAGAAATGAAGACGTACTCTTCATCCCCACTCGTATTGAGTCGCAGGTAGAGCAAACCATCACCATACATGGTGAGGTACAGTATCCTGGTACCTATAAGTATGCCGAGAACGAAACCTTGGAAGACTTCGTACTACAGGCTGGCGGTCTGAAAGAGACAGCATCCATGCACAACGTACTCATCTCGCGTCGTGTCTCTAATCCTAATGCGCTGACTACCGACTCCGTACTCGCCCAGACCTTTAAGTTCTCGCTGAAGGACGGCTTTGTCATCGATGGCCAACAGTCGTTCCACCTCATGCCTTTCGACGAGGTATATGTCCGCAAGAGCCCTGGCTACTACAAGCAGCAAAATGTCACCATCGAGGGTGAGGTGATGTTTGCTGGCAACTACACGCTCACCAAGAAGAACGAGCGTCTGAGCGATGTCTTCCGTCGTGCCGGTGGCGGTACCGACCTCGCCTACATCGAGGGTGCCCGTCTGGAGCGTAAGGTCAACGAAGCAGAGCGCATCCGTTTGGAAGAAATCTACCGCATGCGCAAAGAAGAGAAGGAGCGCATCATGCAGGAGACTGCTATCAACAACAACCGTTCTATTGCAGAGCTCAACATGAATGCAAAAGCAGCCAAAGAGGAAGACGATGAAGATGACTTCATCGAGATTCCTGAGACCTATCCCGTAGGTATCGAGCTCGACAAGGCTATCGCCAAGCCTGGCTGCGACGAGGATATCGTGCTGCGTGAAGGCGACCGCATCTTCATTCCCACCTATAATGGTACGGTAAAAATCAATGGTGAGGTCATGTACCCCAACTCTGTAGCCTACCACGACGGAAAGAGTGCCAAATACTACATCAAGCAGGCTGGTGGCTACAACCGTTATGCCAAGAAGAACATGGCCTATGTCATCTACATGAACGGAACTGTTGCCAAGGTCAACGATGGTGCCAAGATACGCCCAGGCTGTGAAATCGTAGTACCACAGAAGGCTATGAACCGCAAGATGACGACTACGGAGCTGCTGACCATCGGTACCTCTGCCGCTTCTGTCGCTACCATGATTGCTACCCTGTCTAACATTCTGAAGTAATAATGCCGTATGGAAGATAACAAGCAAGCGCCCATTAATATAACAGAGATTGCCCAAAAGCTGTGGAAGAACAGAAAGCTGTATTTCAAAGTGCTGCCAGCAGCCTTGGTCCTCACCTATCTGTTCATGCTCTTTTTCCCCCGCTACTACAAATGTACGGTAAGCTTAGCGCCAGAGCCTACAGGTGCTGCCGCCATGTCTGGCTCACTGAGTTCGCTGGCCTCCTCGTTTGGTCTTGGCTCACTCGCCAAGATGGGAGGAGGAGCCGATGCCCTTATCTCCGATATTTATCCAGACATCATTAACTCCAACGACTTCATTGCAGAGCTGATGACCGTTCATGTCAAAAGCAAGAAGGGTGACATCGACACCAACTATTACACCTATCTGCGTGACATGCTGGACGATACTTGGTGGAACAAGCTTATCGGTTCCACTATTGAGTTCTTTGACCCAACGCCCAAAGACAGCTACAACGGAGAAGGGACCATCTCTGTATTCAACCTCACCAAGCTGCAAAGTGATCTCTTCAAGAGGGTAAAAGGCAACATCAAGTGTACTATTGACAAGAAGACTGGTGTTGTATCCATCGACGTAAAAGACCAAGACCCACTGATTGCAGCGACAATGGCACAAGTTACCTGTAAGAAGCTACAGGAGTTTATCGTCAAATACCGCACCAACAAGGCAAAGATTGACTATGAGCACTACAAGAAGCTGACAGCAGATGCCAAGGCCGACTACGAGAAGATACGCCGCAAATATGGTGCTACTTCTGACTCCAATATGGATGTCACCATGAAGAGCATGGAACTGGTACTCGACGACATGGAGAACGAGATGCAGCTGAGATATAATATCTATACTGCCATGAATACGCAGATGCAAGCTGCTGCTTCCAAACTGCAGGAAGCCACTCCTGCCTTTACGGTTATCCAGAGTGCAACCATACCTACGAAGCCTGCAGGTCCGAAACGTTTGATCATCTCCATTGTTATGATGTTTGTGGCATTCTTTGTTCTGTCTGGTAGGATATTGCTGAAGGAGAAATCATAACTGTATTCTATACGGGGTTATGCAGATGCATCTAATCATATCGGTATTGTTTATTATTACCGTTTTCTTTGCATTCTTGGAGGACCGCCTGAAAGACATCCACAAGATAAGCATATTAGTTGCATATGCCATTATCATGGTTCTCATTGCTACCACCAAGAGCATCGACGAGAATGCAGATGGAGCCACCTACGAGAGGCTGTTCTACAACAACTCCAACACCCTTGTGGAATTAGCGACAGAGCCGACCTATATTTATTTGAGCCGCATCGTGCTTGCCTGCGGAGGAACCATTGTCGCCATGTTCTTTATCTATGCCATGATTTCCATCCCGGCAAAGTTACGAGTGCTATATGCCATGACACCCTATATCTTCACGGCATTGGTCATCTATATCCCTGTATATTATGAACTTCACGACCTCGTACAGATAAGAGCAGCAGCAGCGTCCACCTTCCTATTGTCAGCCGTCTACTTCCTTTCCCACCAACGGGTAAAGATAGCAGCAGCATTCATAGTTATTGCTACGCTATTCCACTATTCTTCCCTTGTCTTCCTTCCTTTCCTGTTTATCAGGAACAGGAGGCTTGGCCAGATAGGAAGAATCATATTGGGGTGTAGTATTCTGGCATTTTTCGGATTATACTTAGCAGGCAAAGACCTTTTCCAACTGATTCCCGCAGGTTCCATCTCGGGTAAAGTGACAGAGTATCAAAAGACGTCAGAGAAAGGTATGTGGGATATGGCATTGTTATACAAGAATGCCTATTACATGGTCAAGTTCATCTTATTCTTCGTTTGCCTCTATTATTACGACTATCTCGTGGAGAAAACCAAGACGGCTCCCATCTTCATCAATTTATTGGCAGCCAGTCTGCTGGCTCCCATGCTGTTCTCCTCTATCCCTGTTATCGCCTCCCGCCTTGGTGACCTCTTCGGCATTATTGATGGCGTAGTATTCACCTATGTCTTATATCTTGTCAGCCCCAGATATTTAGCAAGAGCCTGCATCACGATTGTCGGCCTCTATATGTTAATCTATAATATGATTGTCTCAGAGTATTTCGTATAGTAAATCATCATGGCTAACGACAAAACCATCAGCAACCACCGTTCTTCCCTGCTACAGAAGAACATCCTCGCCTCCTTCCTGATTAAAGGATGGTCGGCAGTCATCGTGTTGCTTCTGGTTCCTGTCACCTTACATTGCCTGGGAGACTATAAGAACGGCATCTGGCTGACCATCAGCAGCATACTCCTGTGGATAGACAACATGGATATTGGCTTAGGCAATGGTTTGAGGAACAAGATTGCCGAATACATGGCTCATAATGAGGTGCATCGTGCCAGACAGCTGGTTTCGTCTACCTTTGCCCTCCTGTCATGTATCATTATCCCCGTCATATTGGTGTTGGCAGTGCTTATCCTGACGTGTGACACCTATCAGGTCTTCAACGCATCGCCGTCCATTGTCAACGACCTTGACATGGTACTCATCGTCACCGTCATGCTGGTATGTACCACATTTGTCTTCAAGCTGATTGGTAACTTCTATATGGGCATGCAGCTGCCTGCCGTCAGCAACCTGTTAATAGCCATAGGACAAACACTGGCACTGATAGGAACATACATCGTCTATTGGTCAGGAAGTCACTCGCTGATGCACATCGCCATCGTCAACACGGCAGCGCCCCTCGTGGTCTACCTGATAGCCTTCCCCTATACCTTCTTTTACAAATATCCCCAGCTGCGTCCCTCATTCCAGCTCATCGACTTCAAAGAGGCCAAGGCAGTGGTCAACACAGGCATCCAGTTCTTTATCATGCAGATATCGAGCGTCATACTGTTTATGACGTCCAACATACTAATCTCCAATCTGTTCACGCCCTCCATGGTCACGCCCTACCAGATTACCTACCGCTATTTCAGCATACTGCTGGTAGCATTCACCGTTATCTGCATGCCTTTCTGGAATGCCACAACAGATGCCTACGAACGAGGCGACATAGAATGGATTCGTAACGCTACCCGCAAACTGCGACTGATGATTATCGGCATCATCGCATGCATGACGCTGATGGTGGTTCTTTCGCCCTGGGTCTATTCCATCTGGATTGGAGACAGCATTACCATAGACATCCGTATGAGCATTGTGATGGCAACATATATCTTCATACTGATATACAGCATGCGTTACAGCTATTTCATCAACGGCATCGGAAAGCTGCGCCTGCAACTCATCTTCACCACAGCTGCCGCTATCTTGTATATTCCGCTGGCATACCTGACGACCCAATACACACACAATATCATCTGGTTCATGATGGTCATGTGTCTCATCAACATCCCAGGACTCATCGTCAACCGTATACAGTTCTACAAGCTCATTAACGGCACCGCTAAAGGTATCTGGATGAAATAAATTTCCTGAGCTTTTCGGTAGCAACTGTTCCCAGCACAGGAACAGCAACACCTACGATAAAATAGCAGAGCCACCAACCTTGAACATGATAAGGCCGCATGATGGGGAATTCTGCAAGATGTTCAATGGGAAGACCATCATAGGCAATAATCATCAGACTGACGATTTTAAAACACAGGAAATGCCACGTCAGGATTTCTATTGTCTTGTTTCCGATAAATGATATGCAGTTAGCCAAACGGTGTGTCTTATCCACTGAGCATTTGGAGACCTTCATCACGAGGATGGAGCCTGCTATCGCTGATATAAAATACGGAATGGTATGGCTCCATGGCATATCCAGCATCTCACCACGCCAGTACAGACTTCCCAATACCAGCAATATGACACAAAACAACAGGACGTACACGCTATACTTGTCCACGAGTTTATCTATCGAATGGGACTTATAGAGATAGCCCGCCATCATACAGGCTACTGCCAGGAATTCCTTTGCGCCACAGTAGATATTGACAACGGGAATGCCCTTGAAATACAGCAACATGCCTAACCCCAAGGCGATGAGTCCTCCAGCAATGGGTATCTTCAACTTCAATAGTCCATAGAAGATGAAAGAGGCAAAAAACATTGTATGCAGGAACCAGTAGCCCCCTAACAACTGCTCGTTACCACTCAGACAGAAGAAGATGAGAAAAGTCTTTTTCGCATAATCAGCCACACCATACAACTGAGAGACCTCTCCCTCAAATCCAAAAGTGCCATTATAGATATTCAAATAATAGAACACATTATGCAACAAGAGGAAGATGAGGGCATATTTCACAAAGGGAACATATATCCTACTGATGCGCTTCTTGGCAAAATTCCTGAAGTCCCCTAAATGGCTTTCCCTGAAGCAATAGCCAGAGAGAAAGAAGAACAGCGGCATGTGGAACATATATATCACTGCATAGCCATAAGCAGAAAAGAAGGTATGGCCCAGAACCATCAACATAATGCCAATGCCTTTGGCGAAAGACACAGAATTGTCAAATTGTATTGGATTATTCATTGTATTTTCATTGTCATGCAAAGATACGAAGTATTTCCGAAAGAAAAGAAACTACCATTGTCAAGCTTACGTTAATTATAGTTAAACACTTATCCGTAGAAATCATTTCTTTTGCTCTATCAAATAGAATTGCTTACTTTTGCAAAAGTATGGACGTATCTATCATTATTGTCAACTACAATACGCTGCATGTTCTGAGACCGTGCCTTGACAGCATCATAGAACAGACAACAGGACTTGATTACGAAATCATTGTCGTTGACAACGGTTCAACCGATGGCTCCATAGAAACGCTGGCTGACGACAAACGCGTGCTATTCATCCCTGCTGGAGAGAATCTGGGGTTTGGCAAGGCCAACAACAAAGGACTGGAGCAGGCGAAGGGGAAATATATCTTCTTCCTCAATTCGGACACACTCCTGAAAAACAATGCCGTGAAGATGTTCTACGACTTTGCAGAGCATTACGAGGGCCCATTGGGAGCTGTGGGATGCGTCTTAGAAGACAGACAAGGCAACAGGATTCATTCCTACGGACAGTTTCCCAAGATGGGTGCCGACTTCCATAAATTCCTCTGGACACCTATTCTCAAAGGATTACATCTGTACCGCCAGCCAGCCATCGAATATCCTGAGCAGTGGATGACGGTAGACTACGTCACTGGTGCCGACCTCTTCGTCAGCCGCCAGGTTCTCAACGAGTGTGGCGCCTTCCATCCAGCCTTCTTCATGTATTACGAAGAGTCGGAGATGGAGCATCGCTTCCACAGGAGCGGCTACGCCAACATCCTCTTGAATGGTCCTCAGATTATTCACCTTGAAGGAGAAGGTGGCAAAGACGGGAAGAGCAGCAAGTTCCTCCGCGACACCTATCGCCAGGAGCGCAGCCTTTTCATCTATTTCAAGCTGACAGAGCCCCGCTGGAAATACTATCTCTATCGTATCGTCCACCCCGTATTGAGGCAGACCGTCTGGCTGAATCCCAACGTGTCACTTGCTGACAAATGGACGTTCGTCAAGCAACTTTTCGTTTCTATCAAACTCTGACAACATGAACATACTCGTCGATGGTCGCATATGGTCGCTCTACTCTGCTGGCGTTGGTACCTTCTTTACCAGTGCCATCCTGGAGTGGGCGCAGCAATGTGACAAAGACACCTTTTATATCCTGCTCCCCAAGGGTCTCGACGCCAGATACGAGTTGCCGTCGCTACCCAGCAATATCCAGCTGCTCGACTACTCCAAGCGCTTTCCCCAACGACTGCCCAACATCATCATCCTACAGTTGCTGGTACCCTCACTGTGTCGTAAGCTGGCTATCGACCTCTACTACTCACCAGTGCCTCACCTGCCCTACTTCATTCCGTCAAGGGTGAAGACGATGGTTACTGTCCATGATGTCGTCAATATCGAGATGGCCCATACCATGTCGTGGACCAATCGTATGGCCACCAGCATATTCTTCGGACAAGCTATCAAGAAGGCTGACTACCTGTGGACCAATTCACATTATACCAAGTCGAAGGTAGAGGAATATTTCCCCCAGCGCCATGCGCAAGACATCTTTGTGGGTGGAGCCGTCGACAGGCATGTATTCTATCCCAGGGTGCTGACAGACAGCGATCGTCAGCATATCAAACAGCGATATGACATCAACGACAAGTTCATCCTTTTTGTAGGCTCTCTGGAGCCACGAAAGAATATCAAGTTCCTGCTGAGCATCATCCCTGACCTCTACCGGCAACAGGGCATCCAGCTCGTGGTGGTGGGTGGCAAGAGTTGGAAGAGTACCGATATCAGGGACATCATCGAAGCAGCGACATTCCCCAAAGAGTCGACCATCTTTTGCGGCTATGTCACTAACGAGGAACTGGCCACGCTCTACAGTTGTGCCGACGGCTTTGTCTCTGCAGCACTCATGGAGGGTCTTGGCATGCCCCAGATAGAAGCACTGCTATGTGGTTGTCCCGTCGTCACCGCTCATAACACCGCAATGATTGAGGTCGCCAACGGCAAGGATGGTGCAACGACTGTTGAAGGATACCAACCGCACGACTGGCAGCAAGCCATCATAAGGATGGTAAAAGAAGCCCCCAAAGTCAACCCACAGCAGTTGGCAGAATATGACTGGAAGACCATCATCCGCAGGCTACAAAAGACGCTTTGCACCCTCGCCCTGCTATTGCTGACCACGCTGCAGATACACGCTGAGATACCCATCGTCGCCTACTACGGCATGCCCTTGGAATACTCGAACGTCAGTCGTTTCAAGGAATTCAAGGAGGCAGGCTTCGACGTCTCTATCTGCTTCTACGATGACACGCCTGTTGACACGCTTCTCCGAATACTCGACGATGCGCTGAAGAGCAACATACGCCTTTTGATTAGCAGCGGATGGGTCTCCGTACAGCCGAATGTCGGCATTCCACGTCTGAAGACACACCCAGCTCTCTATGGCTACTTCCTGAAAGACGAGCCATGGCCCAAAGACATCCAGGACACCAAGCAACGCTATCAGGCGATGGCCAGATATGACACCAGGAAGCCCACATACGTCAACCTCTTGCCCGACTATGGCGATGGAACACCCAGGGAGATTGGCATGCCGCCCTACAAGCAATACCTCAAAGAGACATCAACCATCGGACTGCCGTTTATCTCCTTTGACTTCTATCCCATCAGGGAGTACGGCATTCGCGAGACGTGGTATTCTTGTCTGGAGGACATCCGTCAGGAGAGCCTGCGAACAGGGAAGCCCTTCTGGGCCTTCGCCCTTTGCACGCCCCATAGCGTCTATCCGCAACCCACCATCGAAACGCTACGACTGCAGATATATTCTGACCTGGCATACGGAGCCCAGGCTATCGAGTATTTCACCTATTGGACACCTCAGATGACAGACCAATGGGACTTCCACGATGGCCCCATAAGCGCTGACGGACAACGCACCCAGACCTACCCACTCGTCAAGCGCATGAATCAGGAGTTGCGGGGCCTGCTGCCATTGTTCGACGGTGCAGAGGTACAGACTGTCAACCATATGGTAAAAATTCCTGAAGGAACAAAGAAGCTACAACAGATTCCCACCAATATCAAGAGGCTGAAAGTCGTAGGTCGTCAGGGAGCCATCATCTCCACCTTCAAGAAGGACGGACATCTGTATATGGCCGTTGTCAACAAGGATTATCAAAGTGATATGAAGCTCTACATCTCTGCCAGGAGAAATGTCACAATGGTGACCAAGCAGCTGAAAGAGACCACCGTCAAATCTTCTTACAATATTGGTGGTGGCGACATCCTTTTGTTCAAGTTAAAATAGAGAGACATGATAATATATATCAACGGACGATTTCTGACACAGCCCATGACGGGTGTCGAGCGCTATGCCTACAGCATGTGCAAGGCGATGGCCCGCCTCCAGCAGCCATTTACCATCGTCTGTCCCCAAGCACCCATCCACCAGGACTACGATGTCAGCGGACTCACCATTGTTCACTACGGCATCGGCAACTCCCATTTCTGGGAGCAGTGCGTGCTGCCATTCTTCTTCCTCGGCAAGAAGGACTACCTCGTTCTCAGCTTCACGGGACTGGGCTCTGTCTTGATTCGCCACAAGGTGATGACTGTGCACGACCTGTCGTTTCTCTACAACCGTTCCTGGTTCTCCAAGGCCTATTACTGGTGGTATCGTATAATGACACCCTTGGCCATCAAGACCTCCAGGCATCTTATCACGGTCAGCCAGTTCTCCAAGCAGGAAATCATGCGCTTCTACCCCTTCATCCAGGAAGGGCAGATTAGCGTCGCCTATGGTGCCGTTGACAGCACACGATTCCATCGGCTCTCTTCTGTCCCTGCGCCTGAGCATCCTTTTGCATTAGCCGTTTCCTCCATTGACCCACGCAAGAATTTCCCCATGCTTGTCAAGGCATTCAAGGGTATTGAGGGTTGCCAGCTGTACATTGTAGGCAAGCAGAACCACGTCTTCAGCCAGCAAAACGGATTAGACGAAGCCATACCCAACGTCAACTTCTTAGGACGCGTCAGCGACGAGGAGCTGAGACGACTCTACAACCAAGCCGTCTGCTTCATCTTCCCTTCCATCTACGAAGGTTTTGGCTTGCCACTACTGGAAGCGATGACCTGCGGATGTCCTGTCTTGGCGTCCGACATTCCCGTCTTCAGAGAGGTCTGTGGGGATGCTGCCATATACTTCAATCCGTATGACGAGACATCCATCAGAAACGCTATAGCACATTTCTTGAGCCTCAACAAGGAAGAGCAGGAAAAGCTGCAAACGGCTGGCTATGAGCATGCTCAGCGTTACTCCTGGGAGCAATCAGCCAGAGGCATCATTGATTTATCAATGAAAAAATGAACCATCGCACAATTTCATGGCACCTATGACGTTATACTATAAAAACATCATAGCTACGACGTGTTACGCCCATGAAGAATACAATACTTCACGTATCTAAATATTATTATCCCGATTTTGGTGGGATTGAGACACTGGCCAAGTCCATGGCAGAAGGCTTGACAGAATACCATAATGTGGTAGTCTGTTTCGCTACAGACGGCGAGGACAGCACCGACGAGGTCGAAGGCATCACCGTACATCGCGTCAAGGTCAACTTTTCCATGATGAGTCAGGATGTGGCTTTCGGCTACTATCGCACACTGCAACGACTCATGACCATGTATAAGCCGATGTATGTGCATGTACACTGCCCCAACCCATACGTCTACCCCTTGGTACTCAAGGTGATTCACCCTGAGACCAAGCTGGTTCTGCACTGGCACTCAGATATTCTGGCGAAAGGCATCGTCTACAAGCTCATCAAACCCTTTGAGAAGGCCATCCTGAAGCGTGCCGACCTGATTGTCGCCACCAGTCCCAACTATATCCATCCCTCCAGTCCTATCTATCCCTACAAGGAGAAGACTGACGTGGTACAGAACGGCATGATTACGGCAGACTTTGACAAGCGAGAAGGAGATGACGAGAAGATTGCCGCCATCAAAGCAAAATACGGCAACAAGAAGCTGCTGCTGTTCATTGGCCGCCACATCCCCTATAAGGGCATTGACTGGCTGATAGATATTGAGAAGATGGTCAAGAGCGACTGCCATTTCATCATTGCCGGCCAAGGACCCATGACCCAGCGACTGAAAGCGCGAGCCACTTCGCCACGTATCACCTTTACCGGCAGGCTCAGCACTGACGAGTTGCGCTGTTACACCCATGCGGCAGACATTTTCACCTTCACCTCCAACACCAAGGCAGAAGCCTTCGGTATTGCCTTGGCAGAGGCCATGTACTGCCGTTGCGTCCCTGTCGTCTTCCATTTGGAAGGCTCGGGTGTCAACTGGGTATCACAAAAAGGAGTGACGGGTGAAGAGGTGCCCTTAGGCGACCTCCAGGGTTATGCCAACGCCATTGACTCGCTGCTCTCCGATCCTGACAGGATGCAACAATATGCAGAGGCCAGCCATCAACGTGTCGTCGACATGTTCACTGACGAGAAAGCAGTCTGTCAGATGAAGAATATCTACCACCAGCTATAAGCACCATACTTTACATCGCATCAAATTGGCTTTTCAGCCATTCGAAACGTTTGTTGAGCCAAGTCTTCATATATTGTACCTCGTTCAAGTAACTACCCCAAATGTCATAGTTCGGCCAGGTATAGTTATAAAATGTATTCCACTTATTATTGTTTTCAGCAACAGAATACCTAAGGTAGTTGGCATTTTGGTTGATGTCATTGTAAATGTCCGACCGATGGAGGTAGAAGTAGTTGAATCGCTCCTTTATCTTTGCCACAAAAGCAGGATCTTGGAACAAGCGCTTATACCAGAAAGTGTGCATTATCCAAAAGCCTTCCACCTCATAGCAGGTACCATAGTCAATATTTCCAAATGCAAGGTCGAAATCCCATAAGGGACCCATTTTCAATCTGCCGCCTCGTTTTAAATTCATAAAGCAACTTGAATATAATTGTGCATCATGATTCCTAGAAATTTCATTTATCAGATACCAGTCTACGAACGAGTCCATATCCATATATTTCTGCCAACCGTTTTCTGGGTCTCTAAAATTGTTAGAAAAGAGAGCAGCATCAGCGGCCTCTACAAATTCCTTGGCATAATTATAGTCCGCATCATTATACTCAACGTCAGGGTCTTTGATGTTAACTGGGTGTTCCAAATGAGCTACTTGGAAATATCTGGTATCATCCTCACTTGATGCCCTAAAATCTATTTCCATCAAGAAGCCATCATCACCCACGTTAACACGGTCTTTGGAAATCTTCAAATGGTCACCCAATTGATATGTACCATTATAACGGCCATTCAGCATTACATCTACAAAATGGAAACGGGGAGTATATTCCAAATTACTGATACTTCCCATATACATTGCTGTGGCATTTCGTATGGAAGTTTTGTCCGCATAATTGGCTAACAAAACCCACGATTTGTCTTTTGCCTCACCCAAAAATGACACCTTGTTGTCAAATTTCAAACGATAAGGTTTCTTTGCCATTAACCACGTTGAATTGCCTCTTCCTCGGATATAACCGTTATATTCTGTAACATCTCCTGATGCCCTTCTGCCGGAAGCACGCGTTACTGCATCTTCAACCAATCGGAAATGGGCATCAAGATACTCATCCTTCGAGACGATATCAGCCCTACCCTGTGTCTCTATCCATAAAACGGGAATTCCTGTAAAAGCATGAACATATACTTTATAGTCTTTGGTTTGATCATTAGCTTTGACTTGTAGGGTCACAGGTTTCTTGAAATCATAGGAAGATACGTCACTGACAACCTTTTCACCTTCAATGGTCGCCACATCACCGTCAATCTGGAATCGGGGGACCAACATCTTACTTTCCATCACGTTTTGTACCCAACAATCTACTACACTGTCACCAATAATAGTGCACGTAGCATCTTGTATCAAAACATCAGGATTCGCCGAAGCCAACAATTCGAAAGACAACAACTTCGGGGAGATACTCTCAAAGTTCGCCTTGTCAAATTGTTCTGTATCACTATCACTACTAGAACATCCAATAAGGAGAACTGTACAAAAAAGCAACTGTAACCAACGTATTGCAATTTCGGATTTATACTTAACTTCACTCATCATCTTAACCTTAATTATTGGGAATTACAGATATTTCATCTTTTGAAAATCAGATGCAAAGGTACATATTTTTATGATAATATCAAAATTCACGCATAAAATACTATTCTTCACACACAATATTTATATAACTGGCGAGTTATATAATAAAAGATAAAAGGGTACATGATAACATATATATTTGAGGTATTCGTCATTAGCTTACTATTGGGCGCTGTCTTCACGCCGGCAATATTGGACTTTTGCAAGCGGAAGAAGCTCTACGACATCCCCAATGAGCGAAAAGTACAT
>Ga0265298_10006616_pt1 | contig 14269 bp, 10 predicted proteins | sample AusTroGonzalo_MG_3_FD_193486 | JGI IMG/M metagenome (GOLD analysis project Ga0265298, IMG submission 193486) | Bovine rumen microbial communities from tropical cattle in Woodstock, Queensland, Australia - Gonzalo_01 | ecosystem: Host-associated > Mammals > Digestive system > Stomach > Rumen ...
ATCTCTTCCGCCTTACCCATGTGGGCATGCCGCAGGAATTGGCAGATATCTTTGCTAACCCTTCTATCTGTAAGGTCGGCTTGGCCTTTAAAGATGATATCAATGGTCTTCGCAGACGCCGAAACTTTACTCCTGCTAACTGTATCGATGTCCAATCGATGGTAGCGCAGTATGGCATCCTTGATCTGGGTTTGCAGAAGATCTTTGCCATTTGTTTTGGCCGTAAAATTTCCAAAGCGCAGCAACTTACCAATTGGGAGAATTCCCATCTTACGCCTGAGCAGGCACGTTATGCCGCTACCGATGCCTGGGCCACGCTGCTGATCTACGAGGACCTTTTGGCGCACGAACCTCTTTCGGCCAAAGAAGTAGCCGCCCTTCAACGCGAAGAGAAAGAGCGGATGATTGAGCATCAGCAACAGATCCAGGACCAGCGCTTGCGCGAACAGGGAATCGAACCCCCTCCGCATCTTACGCTCGAGGAACGAGAGGCACATCAGGCGGCCAAACGACGCGAAGCTCGCAAACGCAAACGCCAGCGCCAACAAGCGGCGAAAAAGAAAAGTACGAACATTCAAAAAAATGAATAACGCTTATGAAACGCTATCTGTTAATCTGTTTATGTGCTGTACTTTGTATTCTGTCTTCTCATGCAGAGATCAAGTACGTATTCTATTTCATCGGTGACGGCATGGGTTCCAACCAAGTCCTGGCCTCTGAGATGTATTATTCGGCTATTCAAGGTCAACCGTTAGGCCGCGTGCAGACGCTCATGACCACGTTCCCGTTCTCAGGAAGCGCTTCGTCTTATTCGGCTTCGAACGGCATCACGGATTCCGCAGCAGCGGGAACTTGCCTTGCAACGGGTTCCAAGACTACAAACGGCATGCTGGGTCTTGCGCCTGACAGTTCGCGTCTTACTACGATCGCGGAAGAACTCAAAGCACAAGGGTGGGGTGTCGGCATCATGACCACGGTTGCTATCGATCATGCTACGCCTGCCGCTTTCTATGCGCACGTACCCAAACGAAACATGTATTATAAAATTGGTAAACAACTCTGCTCCTCGAATTTCGATTTCTTCGGTGGTGCAGGTTTTCATCACCCGCAAGGCAAGCATGACGATAAACCCGAAAACCTCTACCGCATGGCCGAGAAAGCAGGCTATACGATCGCGCATGGTTATGACGAAGCCAAATCACAAATAACAAATAACAAATCACAAATTTCCAAGATGATCCTCGTTCAGAAGGACGATGATCAAGGTACCAAGCATGGCTCGAACCTCCCCTATGCCATTGATCGCAAGGAAGGTGATCTGACCCTCGCCCAGATCGTTTCTACTGCTATCCCCTTCCTTGAAGCACGGCATGAGCGGTTCTTTATGATGGTTGAAGGCGGTATGATCGATTATGCCTGTCATAGCGATGATGCCGCTACCGCGATCGGTGAAGTATGGGATATGAATGAAGCGATGAAAGCAGCTTATGCGTTCTATGAGAAACATCCGGAGGAAACCCTTATCCTTGTGACGGCAGATCATGAGACCGGAGGTCTCGCGCTCGGAAATAGCGATTATACGCTGCATCTGGACCTGCTGCAGTATCAGAAATGTTCTGCTTGGTATCTCTCTGATCTCTTTACCCAACTCTTTAAGGACAATAAGCAACCAACCTGGGAACAGGCACAAGCGATCTATCGTGAGCAACTCGGTTTCTGGGATTCCGTCGAGATAACGGAGGAGGAAGAGACGAAACTCAAAGGATACTACCAAGCCGTCATCAATCATCAGGCAAAGGATACGGAGACCATGTATAAGACGATCAATAACATGGCATCTGGCATCTCTCTGCTTAATATGAAAGCACACATCGGTTGGACCACTTATGCGCATTCTGCCCATACCGTACCTATCTTTGCAATCGGACCCGGAGCACAAAACTTCTCCGGATGGCATGATAATACGGAAATAGTGCCTCTCCTTCGCCGTGCAATACAGAATTTGCCTTAAAAATGCAAATTTATTTGCATATATGCAAAATTTTTTGTACCTTTGCAGCCTGAAATAAAAAAACAATTGTTTGCAAACATAAATCATACATCATAATATGAATTCAGCATTAAAGTATCTGGGAGTTGTTCTCCTCTTGTTGGGCGTCCTCTGCCTCGTGATTTATAAATACGCTGCGCCGGAGAACTGGCTGCTTATCAGCGCAATGATCCTCGAGTTAGCGGGTATTTTCGCGTATATCTTTATCAATAAGAAAGGATAACTGAGGCATGGCGGGCCAAGGTTTCAATGATGCGGTGAAGTATCATTTGACGGGCATGTACCAGGATTGGTTCCTGGATTATGCTTCGTATGTGATACTCGAGCGTGCTGTACCGGCTATTGAGGATGGACTCAAGCCGGTACAACGACGTATATTACATGCCATGAAGACGGTCGATGACGGCAAGTATAACAAGGTTGCCAATATCGTCGGCCAGACGATGCAGTATCACCCCCACGGCGATGCTTCTATCGGAGATGCTCTCGTCCAACTTGGCCAAAAAGATCTGCTCATTGATTGCCAGGGTAACTGGGGTAATATCCTTACCGGTGACGGTGCGGCTGCACCCCGTTATATTGAAGCGCGCCTCTCGAAGTTTGCGCTCGAGACGGTCTTTAACCCCAAGACGACCGAGTGGATGAAGTCTTACGACGGACGTAAGAACGAGCCTATTCACCTGCCCGTCAAGTTCCCGCTTTTGCTGGCGCAAGGAGTGGAAGGTATCGCGGTGGGTCTGAACTCGAAGATCCTGCCGCATAACTTCAACGAGCTCTGTGATGCTTCGTTGGCCTACCTGCGTAACGAACCTTTCCAACTCTATCCGGACTTCCCGACGGGCGGTGTCATCGATGTGACCCGTTATAATGACGGTGAACGCGGTGGTTCGGTTAAGATCCGTGCTCGCATCACCAAGGCCGATGATAACAAGACCCTCGTCATTACCGAGATCCCCTTTGGTACGACGACCTCCAAGATCATCGAGACTATCCTCAAGGCGAACCAGAAAGGGAAAATCAAGATTAAGAAGATCGATGACTTTACGGCTGATACGGCCCGTATAGTTGTTCAACTGGCGCCGGGTTCATCGTCCGACAAGGCTATTGATGCCCTCTATGCCTTCACGGATTGCGAGGTCAATATCAGCCCCAATTGTTGCGTAGTAGAGAATAAAAAACCAATCTTCACTTCGGTCAGCAATCTTCTCAAACTCTCGTGCGATAATACCAAAGCGCTGCTCAAATGGGAGCTCGAGATCGAGAAGTCCGAACTGGAAGAGAAATATTTCTATACCTCCCTCGAGAAAATCTTCATTGAGAACCGCATCTATAAGCAGGAGGGATACGAGAACGCGCCGGATAAAGAGAAACTCATCGCGTTTGTCGATGAAGCCCTCACGCCTTTCAAACCGCAACTCATTCGTGAGGTGCGTACTGAAGATATCGAGAAACTCTTCGAGATCCGCATGATCCGCATCACGAAGTTCGACTCCAAGAAAGCAGATGAACTGATGAAGGATCTTGAGAAGAAGATCAAAGCTTGTGTCAAGAACCTCAACCATCTCACCGACTATACGATTGCGTGGTTCGAGATGCTGAAGAAGAAATATGGCGAAGCCTATCCCCGTCGTACCGAGGTGCGCAATTTCGGCGCTATCAATATTCAGGCTGTAGTAGAGAATAACGAGAAACTCTATATCAACCGCAACGAAGGTTTCGTCGGAACGGGTCTCAAGAAAGATGAGTTCCTCTTCAACTGCTCCGACATCGATGATATCATCGTCTTCCATAAGGATGGTAAATACAAAGTGATGCGTGTGGCTGAGAAACTCTTCGTCGGCACGGACATCCTCCATATAGCGGTCTTCCAACGTGGCGACGAACGTACTGTCTATAACGTCGTTTATCGCGACGGCAAGAAGGGTACATATTTCATGAAGCGCTTCAATGTCACCGGTGTGGCCAAAGATAAGGAATATGACCTTACCCAAGGTAAACCCGGTTCGAAGGTCGTCTATTTCACAGCGAACCCCAACGGAGAAGCAGAGGTCATCAAGGTGACGCTCAAACCTCAGTTGCATCTCAAAAAGCTCGAGGTCTGCAAAGACCTCTCCGAACTGGCCGTCAAGTCCCGTACCGCACGCGGTAATGTGCTTACGAAATTCGAAGTCAAGTCCATCACCCTCAAAGCCAAAGGTCATTCCACTCTCGGTGGACGCAAAGTATGGTTCGATTCAGATGTGCTTCGCGTCAACTATGATGAACATGGACTCTATCTTGGTGAGTTCTGGGATGAAGATCGTATTCTCGTTATCAATAATGATGGTACATACTACACCACCTCTTTTGACCTCACTGCCCACTTCGAAGATAATATCCTGCGTATCGAGAAACTCGACCCTGATAAAGTATGGTCGCTCATCCAATGGAACGGAGAACTCAAATATTTCTACGGCAAGCGCTTCAAACTTGATGATGCGAATGCGAAGGTACAATCCATCTTAGGCGAAGACAGCGACTCCCGTATAGCCGTTCTCTCTGATCGTGCAGAGGCTACTTTCCGCATTCTCTTCAAGGATGAGAACCGCGAACCACTGGATATCCTTATGGAGGAATTCATTGATGAGAAATCCGCACGCGCCAAAGGTAAACGCGTTACTACCCTCGACGTCGCTTCTATCGAAGATATAACGCCGGAACCGGTCATCGAAGAACCGGAACTGGAAGAGGGCCTCGAAGAAGATGTTCCGGAGGAATCCGTTGAAGAGCCCGAAAAAATTGAGGTTGAAGGTGTTACTATGACCTTCGAAAAGCCCAAAGATACCCAATTGGATTTATTCTAATGGAAATTATACTCGGTAGTCAAAGTCCCCGTAGACGCGAATTGATGGCAGGTCTCGATGTACCTTTCACTGCCATCACTATTGATGCGGATGAGTCGTATCCAGCGGAACTACAGGCTGGCGATATTCCTTATTATATATCGCGTGCGAAGGCGCGCGCGTATGCGAACCGACTCCTTCCCGATCAACTCCTTATCACGGCTGATACTATCGTTTGGCTGGACGGTCGCATGCTCGGTAAACCCCATGACGAAGCCGAAGCTGTCGCCATGCTCCGCGCCCTCAGCGGTAAAACCCACCAAGTCTATACCGCTGTTACTTTTGCGCAGAAAGGGAAAGACTTAGATACTGTTGTTGATAAAACAGATGTCACTTTCGCGGAACTTAGCGACGAAGAGATCATCTCCTATGTTCGTCACTACCGTCCCCTCGACAAAGCAGGAGCCTACGGTGTACAGGAATGGATAGGGTACGTCGCATGCACCGCCATGAATGGATCGTACTTCAATGTCATGGGCCTACCCGTGCACTTGGTGTACCAAAAACTTAAATCTTTTATATTCCCCTGAGAATACAGATACTGTATAGCATGCCCAGCAACATCGTGAACTTAACGACTTGCTGGCATGTTTTGTAATCGCTCGGTATCTTCGCGTTCCATAGTAATCCAACCACACCCAACAGAGGTGTCACGATACCTAACGCGATATACCTTGTACTCAGACTGCTCCAACTGTGATCGAACGGTAACACATGCCACCATAGATGGCCGATCAGGGCGAGCGTTAGAACGATAAGACCCGTTACGAAAATTTTCGTCCACTTCTCGCCCCATACAACCGGCATCGTATGACATTCCAACTCGCGGTCACCCATCTGGTCCTGCGCATCTTTGATGATCTCCCGAATCCAAGTCAGCAGAAAAGCGAACAGAGCAAAACCACCTAACCACACATATAAATCACGCGTCAGCGTAGTGTAGGGTAAGATGGTCTCGTATCGATGTTGCAGAAGTGCGATATTTGCCATCGCTACCAAGAGCGGCGTCAGGCTGGCTAAAAAAGAGATAATCAGATTGCCGATCATGAAGAGCCTTTTGTAACTGGCTGAATAGAACCATAATAAGCCCGGTACCATCATAAAGACGATACCGACGGAGATACTTCGCAGCGCAATCGCAGCCATGATACCGCATACGAAACCCGCCAAGTTCAAGATCCAACTCAAACGCACGGCGGTCTCTTTACTGATCGTCCGGGTGATGATCACTTCGTCCGGACGGTTGATTCGATCAATCTTGATATCGAAATAATCGTTCTCTACATATCCTCCGGCCGCAATGAGCATCGTACCTGCCATCAGAAGCCAAAGCAAATAACCCGGCATTTGTTCTCCGAACGCAGCGTCCACCAGTATCGGCGTTGCTACCCATTTTTCCATCACCCATACAAGCGCCCCGATGAACAGCACATTGCTCCATCGTATCAACCGTAATATATCTTTGATCCTTTCCAAAATCTAAAATCTAAAATTTAAAATCTTCAATTACTCAAAATCAGCGGATTTTGAGTACTGCTCCTTTCCATGCTTCTAATGAAATCACCGTCTCACCTTCCGGTACAAAATGTACTTGCATCTTATCGCCCGTCAGTAAGTCCGTCGCATTCGCATTCGCTTTTTCTTCCATACCCAGATAAACGAACGCATCATTCGGAATACGCACATGGATCTCTTGGGCACGGTCGTGGAAATTCACCACTACCAGCAGCGTTTCACCTTTTATATGCCTGATAAACGCAAAATGTTGCTGTTTGTCAAAACCCTCACCTTGTGCATAGGTGATATCGTACATCTGGCCTTTTTGGATCGCTTTGTTATCCCGTGCAAGAGTCAACAAACGCTGATAGAAACCGCGTAACTCATGTTGCGCATCGCTCATTTTAGCACCATCAAACTTACCTTTGTTGGCCCAGGCCTGGATACTCTTCACTCCCCAGTAATCGAAGATAGAGGTCCTACCGTCGATGCCTGAGAAGCCTTCCAGGTCCATACCACGTTCACCCAACTCCTGACCCGAATAGATCATGATTGGACACTGGTTCAGTAACGTTGCAACGATCATCGCCGGTTCGGCGCACCGACCGCTTCCGCACCAGAAACCACTCGCTATTCGTTGTTCGTCGTGGTTCTCTAAGAAATACAACATGTGTTTCAAGCGAGCATCGCCGTGCTGCATCCACTGGTTCGTGATACCGGATGCAGCCCATCCCTTACTCGTTACACCGCGTAAGTAATCGTACATGCCTACTTTGTCGTACAAGTAATCAAAACCTGCTGCCAGATAGGCATCGTACTGGTTCGGGTCGTAGCACTCGCCGATAAAAAGGAATTTCTTATGTCTCTTTCTCACCTGCGCGATACCCCAAGCAAAGAACTCTACCGGAACCATCTCGGCCATGTCGACACGGACACCGTCTATCCCCTTGTCAGCCCAGAAAAGCAGGATATCTTTCATCTTCGTCCAGGTACTCGGAATCGGATCAAACTGCTTCTCGCGACCTCCCTGATAGAATACGCCGTAGTTCAGTTTGACCGTCTCGTACCAATCGTTCAGACCCGGATGACTTGTGAAACAATCATTACCAGTCACTTTCGCCGGATACTCTTCATAGCCCTCCAGATCTTTGTCCATCGTGAACTTCTCACCCGGCAAATAATAGAAATTATTCAACGGAGAGAACGCCCAGTTGGAGTTGTCTCCTTCGCCAAGATCCTTCACGCCTTTCGGTTTACATACGCTCTTGTATTCACGCGCTACGTGGTTCGGAACGAAGTCAATAATCACCTCTAACCCCGCTTCATGCGTCCGTTTAACCAACGCCTCAAACTCTTGCATTCGCTTGCTTTCGTTCTTCGCTAAGTCAGGATCGACATCATAGTAATCGGTGATGGCATAAGGCGAACCCGCTTTACCTTTGGTGATGGCAGGGTTGTTGTATTGAGCGGTCGCGTGACGGATTACACCGGTGTACCAAACATGCGTGGCACCCAAGTCTTTAATACCCTGGAGAGCTCGCTCGTTGATATCCGCAAATCGTCCGCAACCGTTCTCTTCTTTACTGCCGTTATATTTCCGCGTCTCGTTGTAGTTCGTAAACCACCGCGGGAACAACTGATAAATAATCGGTTTGTTATTCATTCTTTGTGTGGTGTGTTTTTCTTTGGTAAAATACTAGTTTCCTAGGATCCTAGAACCCTAGGACCCTAGTTAAACAAGTGCTGCTGTATCGGAGGCAATCATGAGTTCTTCGTCCGTCGGAATCAGACATACGGTCACTTTCGAACCCTTCTTGCTGATGATGCGCTCCTCTCCGCGTACTTTGTTGGCCTCTTCGTCCAACTCGATACCGAGGAACGATAAGCCCTTCATGATCTCTGCGCGGATATACGGATCATTCTCTCCGATACCGGCGGTGAAGACGAGGATATCAATACCGTTCATTGCTGCGGCGTACGCACCGATATATTTCTTCACGCGGTAGATGAACATCTTACGCGCCAAGTCTGCACGTTTGTTGCCGGCATTAATCGCTGCCTCGATATCACGGCAGTCACTCGATACACCGCTCACACCGAGCAGACCCGATTTCTTGTTCACCAGGTTATTAAACGCAGAGGTATCCATATGCTCTTTATCCATGATAAAGGTTGCCGCACCCAGGTCCAAGTCACCCGCACGGGTACCCATCACCAGACCCTCAACCGGCGTCAGACCCATACTCGTGTCCACACTCTTGCCGTCCATCACAGCCGTACAACTACCGCCGCCTCCTATATGTGCGGTTACAATCTTCTTGCCTTTCGGGTCTACACCCAAGAACTCGCATACGCGTGCACTGACATAACGGTGACTCGTGCCGTGGAAACCGTAACGACGAATCGCATATTTCTCGTACAATTCATAAGGAAGCGCGTACATATACGCATAGTCCGGCATCGTCTGGTGGAAAGCGGTGTCGAAGACTGCTACTTGCGGTACACCCGGAAGACTCTTCTCGATAGCATCGATACCCTTCAGGTTGGCGGGGTTATGCAGCGGAGCAAGGTCCACGCACTCAATAATCTGCGCCTTCACCTCCGGTGTGATCAGTACCGACTTGTTGAATTTCTCGCCGCCATGCACCACACGATGACCCACCGCGTTGATCTCTTTCAGGTCCTTGATGCAACCAACCTCCGGATCAACCAACTTCTCCAGAATCAACTCGATACCTACAGTATGTTCCGGCATCGATTTCTCAAATTTGACTTTCTCGCCGTTCGGCAGTTTAACCTGAAGGAACGAGTCCGGCAAACCGATCTTCTCGATACCGCCCTGCGCCAAAACCGACTTGCTCTCCATCTCAAAGAGCTTATATTTAATACTGCTACTTCCGCAGTTCAAAACTAAGATTTTCATGATATTATTTGATTGCTTGATTTGCTGTGATTATTACCATCTGAACAATGTCCTGTACTTTGCAACCGCGGCTCAGGTCATTTACCGGAGCAGCGATACCTTGCAGAATCGGACCTACGGCGTCTGCATCCGAGAAGCGCTCTACCAATTTGTATCCGATATTACCTGCTTGCAGATCCGGGAATACGAGCACATTTGCCTTACCGGCTACCGCGCTACCCGGTGCTTTGGTCTTCGCCACACTCTCAACCAATGCGGCATCGGCTTGTAATTCACCGTCCAACTGCAATTCCGGCGCCATCTCTTTGGCCAATTTCGTTGCCTCTTGTACTTTGTCCACTAATTCGTGTTTGGCGCTACCTTTCGTCGAGAAACTCAGCATCGCTACGCGCGGCTCAATACCTGCGATCGCTTTTGCCGTCTCAGCGGTCGAGATAGCGATCTCAGCCAACTGTTTAGCATCCGGGTTCGGATTAACGGCGCAGTCTGCAAACAGAAGAAAACCGTTCTCACCTAACTGCTTAGCCGGCGTGAACATCAGGAAAGCACCGCTCACGATCGAGCAACCCGGTTTGGTCTTCAGAATCTGGAAAGCCGGACGGATTGTATCTGCTGTCGTACCGCGAGCACCGGCCAACTCACCGTCTGCATCGCCCGCCTTGATCATCAAGCAACCCAAGTACAACGGATCCTGCGCTTTCTTCTTCGCCTCTTCCTCCGTCATGCCTTTGGCCTTACGTAATTCGAACAGCAGGTTCGCATATTCCGGCATCTTCGGATCGTTGATCGGATCTACGATCTTCGCCTCTTGGATGTACTCGTAACCCTTCTCAGCGGCCATGCCCTTAATCTTCTCAGGGTCACCAATCAAAATAAGCTGCGCAATCTTGTCTTTCAACAAAATGTTTGCAGCCTCTAACGTACGCGGTTCGTCGCCCTCCGGCAACACGATGCGCTGCGGATTCGCCTTCGCACGCGCAATCATTTGATTTAAAATGTCCATAATATAGTGTGTTTTTGTATTTACCAACCGTTCGTATGCAGCTAAACCCCGTATTTTCCATGGGTCGCATAAGGGGCGTATTGGGTGATTATTGCGTGATTATTGTGTGATTATTGTGTGATTCAATCACCTAACCTATCCCTCATTAATTCGACTGCAAAATTACAAAAAAAATCTCACATATGCAATACTGAATACAAAAAAAAATTTTTTTTCTCATTTTATTTGCATATTCCAAAAAAAAGTAGTAATTTTGCACCCTGAATTGTGAATATTGTAATCAAACATCTCTTTTTAATATGAAAAAAGGATTACTTATAGTATTGTCGATTTGCCTTGCCGGTATGGCGATGGCGCAGGATGTGGAGTCGTCGGCCGTGGCGCAAGAGGCTGACTCTGTTGTTATTAAGGGTGTTCACCCGTATGATATCAAGCAGAATGAGAACGGTATTAAACCCGAAATTGCGCATTGGAGTATCATTCCGCACATTGGATTTAACATCTTCGATGGTGATTTTCCGAATGAGATGAAGCATAACGTGGCGATTCCGTCTGCCGGATTGGCTGTGGAGTATAGTTTTACTCCGGTATGGAATCTTGGCGTGGAATATATGTATAATATGTACACCGTGACGGGTAAGGGCGGAGAAATCAGCGCTGATACGCTTCTTAACGGTCATATGCATAAGGCTGTCGCGTATGTGTCCTTTGATCTGATCAACCTCTTCTTCCCCCGTGCGCATAAGAAGATATTCTCTATCCTTCCGTATTTCGGAGCCGGTGGTGCTTGGTATAAGCGCACCCATTATTACATGGATGATTGGAGTGATATCACAAGAGCGAACGAAACGCACAAACGTGGTGAGACCAATAATTATATCAATGCGCAGGGTGAGCAGGCTGCCGAGCATGATAATTACTATGGTATGGTTGGTATTATTCAGGCCGGTGCGAACTTCGAGTTTAACCTCAATCGTACGCTCGCGTTAGGCCTGCGCGCGAACTATACTTATTTCACGCGTGACTATGTGGACGGTCGTGGTTACCATAAGCATAGTCCTTATACCGCAGCGTCAAAGAATAACGACGGTATCTTTGATATCACGCTCAATATGCGTATCAAGTTGGAGGCTGTCTCCAAGTCGCACCCGCGTAATATGCCGTCGTATGATGAGTTTGATCGTCTGCTTGGCAAGGGTAATCAACCTGTTGCCGCTCCGGTAATCGTTGCTCCGCACGATACGGTCATCATCATTCGTCATGACTCTGTCATCGTTCGTGAGTCGTTCGGTCGCAACAAGCGTAACGCTCGCGTATATAACGTTTACTTCGATAATGACAAGTCCCTCCTCCGCGAGGATGCACTCGCTACTATCTTTGAGGCAAGTCAAGTCATGGAGGAGGATACCACCCTCTACGCTGTGGTCATCGGCTATTGTGACAACACGGCTTCCAAGGCACATAACTACAAACTTGGCGAGGACCGTGCGAAGAACGTAACAGAGGAGTTGCATGAAGAGTACGCTATTCCGATGAGTCATATCCATAATGCCGGTATCGGTAAGATCGCAGCACGTAAGAGTAGCAAGTCCTTCGGTCCGAACCGCCGTGTATCTATCCACCTCGTTGACAAAGAGACCTTCGAACTCATGAAGATCGAGCTCCAAGACAAAGAGGAAACCAAGAATACGGACGAAGATGTTCCTGTTACTATTGAGAACTCCGGCGCCGTACGTATCCCGAGACTGGAGAACAAGGAGGAGGATCGTATGATGGATTCCGTGAAAACCGTTTCCTTGGCCGAGAGCGCTCGTAAGGAGAAGATCAACCAATACGCACAGCGCAAAGGTGAGACGATCGTTATCGAGAAAGGTGTAACGCTCTCCAAACTCGCTCGTCAGTATTACAACAATACGCAATGCTGGGTATATATCTACATCGCCAATAGGGATATCCTCAATAACCCGAGTGATCTCAAAGAGGGCATGGAGATTATGATTCCGGAATTGACGGAAGAGGAGTTGAAGATCGATACCAAAGAGTGTCTGCGCCTCTTCAGCATCGCTGCCCATAACAAGTAATCTTGTTTAGGGGTCCCATAGCTCAGTTGGTTAGTAGCACCTGACTCATAATCAGGGGGTCCTTGGTTCAAGCCCAAGTGGGACCACGACAGGAGGATAGTCCCGCGACTATCCTCCTGTTGATTTTAAAAGCTTAACAATTTAACGATTTAACAGTTTAACGGTTTAACATAGATGCGTTTGTTCCGTCTTATATTGCTGCTTTTCTGCCTCTCCATCCTTGGAGAACCTCTCTATGCGCTTACGCCGCAACAGAAAAGGGAAAGAGCGAAAGAGATGCAACTTCGCAAGCGGGAGGCAGCGAAACGTAAGGCGGAAAAGAAACGTGCAGCTAAAGCCAAGGCAGCAAAGAAAAAACGGATCAAAGAGGGCAAACTCATGCTCTATGTCTATACCTTTGATCTGCGTACCGGTGAACCCCTGCCTTCCACGCATTTGATCGTGCAGGATGTGAACGCTCGTCCGGGCAGAAAACCCAAGATCAACAAACCTACCGACACCAAGCGCTCGCGGGTTAATAAGACCCTGCCTGCCGGGCAGTACTACGCGACGGCCTCCAAAATAGGGTATTTCACTACCGACACCCTTTTCTTTGATCATCGCATGGATGAAGACTCTGTCTTCCTCTCCCTCTATCCCGAGACGCGCATCCTCTTTACCGTCACCGATTCGCTGACGTCCCGACCCGTGGTAGCGAACATCGTGGTGCGCAATCATGCGGGGCAAAAAGTCATGCAAACGACCTCCGATAGTCTCCATGCCCGCATAGCGGCGCTGCTGGACGACCGCATCCCCTTCTATACCATCGATGCTTCGGCGGTGGACTATTTCCCCTTCCATGATACGATCATTCCCGCGCAGGGTTTTGATGGGGTAGTGATGCAACCCAAAGAGATCAAGTCTTTCGTGCTGCATAATATCTATTTTGCTACCGGGAAAACCCGCATCCTCGATTCGTCCGAACCCGCCCTTAATGATCTCTACCGCTTCCTCACCCTGCGGCCTAACCAACGTATCCGTATCGTTGGTCATACGGATGATATCGGTTCCGACCGCTCCAACCAAATCCTCTCCGAAGGACGATGCAAAGAGGTCAAGCAGGAGATGATCCAACGCGGTATTCTTCCTGAACGTATCGAGATCGAAGGACGGGGTGAACGCGACCCTATCTTACCCAATACTTCTGAAGAAAACCGACAGCTCAATCGACGCGTCGAAATTGTGCTTTTGTAAACTATTCTAACGTTTTTCGTAGAAAAACAACCGTAACTGTTTAACAATTTAACGGTTTAACGAAAAAAATCCATTTTTTTCTTGTGCATATGGATTTTTTTTTGTATCTTTGCACGATTTTTTGATTTATTGACGAAAAAAGATGAATATTGTAACAAAAGAGATTGCTCTCCCCGATGGACGAGTAATCAAACTGGAGACAGGCAAGTTGGCTAAACAAGCGGATGGCGCTGTGATGGCTACGCTGGGTAACACGATGATTCTGGCTACTGTCTGCTCCGCCAAAGATGCGGTACCGGGTACGGATTTTATGCCCCTTACCGTAGAGTACAAAGAGAAATTTGCGTCCGCAGGACGTTTCCCGGGTGGTTTCACCCGCCGCGAAGGCAAGGCATCGGACTATGAGATCCTGATTGCACGTCTGATTGACCGCGCCCTTCGTCCTCTCTTCCCTTCTAATTATCATGCTGAGACTTTCGTAAACGTCACCATGTATTCGGCTGACGGTATCGACATGCCGGAGAGCATTGCCGGTCTCGCGGCCGGTGCAGCGCTCGCTTGTTCCGACATCCCCTTCGAGGGTCCGGTCAGCGAAGTGCG
>Ga0265298_10006617_pt1 | contig 14269 bp, 13 predicted proteins | sample AusTroGonzalo_MG_3_FD_193486 | JGI IMG/M metagenome (GOLD analysis project Ga0265298, IMG submission 193486) | Bovine rumen microbial communities from tropical cattle in Woodstock, Queensland, Australia - Gonzalo_01 | ecosystem: Host-associated > Mammals > Digestive system > Stomach > Rumen ...
CTGGTGACGATCAGCATCAGCATACCGGCCGGAAGATACGCGGACAACCATGGAAGGCGGACTATGGCGATAGTGAGCTGCATCGCCCTCATACTGTTCAGCGTGGGATATTGGCTGCTGAGGCCCAACATGGGTTGGATCCCCTTCATCCCCATCGGGATCATGGGGGGTGTGATGTGGGGGCTCTGCGGTGCTTCCGTAGCTAGCCGCATAGTGGACCACGCGAAGGAGGAGGACAAGGGGATGTCGTCCACACTGTCCAACTTCCTGTATTATGCCGGAGGATCCATCGGTTCGGCTCTGTTCGCATCCCTCGCCACAATAGGTTCGGACTCCATAGGCATCCCTCTGGACCTGATACCCGCGGAGGACTTCCTGGACGGGTTCACGTTCTCGATGGTGCCCGCGATTCTGCTAGGGATCGCCACCCTGGTATGCGCCGTGATTGTAAGGGACGACGCGTTCAAGCGTTCTTGAGCTGGGCCTTCTCCATGAATCTGCGGGAATCCACCACGAACCTCTCGTGGGTGCCCGACCCCACATCGCCCTTGGCGTCGTACACACGGACCCTGAAGACCAGCCTCCTCCTGTCGATCTCCACCAGCTCCGTCTCGCATACGACGGTCATGCCGACGGGTGTCGCGGAGGAATGTGCGACATCGAGATGGGTGCCCACCGTGGAGCTTCCCAACTCGAGATAAGGCTGCACGCTCTGGGATGCGGTCCTCTCTATGAGGGCTATCATTGCAGGGGTCGCGAAAACAGGAAGGTCCCCGCTGCCCACCGTGGAGGCGATGTTCTCCTCGGAGACCACTACCGACTGCGCACCCTTGATGCCCGTGTTCAACATAGCTGACAGAACGATGCTTTTACTTATTTAAAGATGGATATGGGAGGTATGGGATTGGAAGAGCAGCTTTACAAGGAACTCTACGACCTGAGGGAACGCCTCAGGGAGGAGAGCAGAAAGTCCACGGGGAGGATCCCCAACATTTGCTCCGACGAGGCGCTAGCCGAGATGGCCCACCGCGTCCCGACGAAGCTCGAGGACTTCATCGCCATCGTAGGCGTGGGACAGAGGTTCATAGAGGTGTACGGCGAGAGCTTCCTCGCTATCACCAAGAGGTACGCCGTCACCGCTGCAAAGGGTTCCAGCATGGAGACCGACACCGCCAAGACGCTGAGGGAGCTCGAGAAGAAGCTCATCAACATAAGCAGGGGGAACCGCCTGCTGTACCAGGGCAGGATATCCATGAAGAACACCTTCGATCTCATGAGGATACCCGACCTGGACGTACTGGGCCTACTGTTCGGCACCAAGAGGGTCCTGAAGCTCTGCGACATCGCGAACAGCAGAGAGGACGAGAAGGTCTACAAACACCTGAACCAGGTCATCCGTGAGGTGAACAGGGAGCTGAGGGACAAGGGACAGTACGACCTGTACGTCGGATACCCCTTCGTCCAGGGTAAGATGCCCAACGACGATTTCGACATCCGCGCACCGCTGGCGCTCTTCCCGGTGACGCTGGAGAAGGATGCGCGCTCTATCACCCTCACATATGACTCGTCGCGCGATGCGATGTACAACAACACGCTCATCCTCGCCTACATAAAGGCCACCGGCCAGAACAAACCGCTCCCCAACAACATCCTGGAGGATTTCAACGGGGAGACGTTCATAGACGATACGATCAACTTCTTCCGCATGAACGGCATCGAGATCAAATGCGAGAACACCGATCCCGCGGAATTCATCGATTACAGGGCAGGGGAGTTCCCTGACTACCTCCCCGGGGACATGGAGCTGGTCCCCAACATCGTGGTGGGCAAGTACCCCACCTACTCGAGCTCCATCCAGAGGGACTTCGATTCCATACTGTCCGGCAAGGAGATCAACGGTATCCTGACGGACCTAGTCGAGAACCTGGACAAGACCGATTTCCTCTCGGACAAGCCGGACCCGCTGTCCTTCGACGACATAAAGGAGAAGGGGATGGAGGCATCCGAGGAGGATCTGTTCTACATCAACTCTCTGAACAGCGCGCAGGAGAACATCCTCACGGCGATAGACAGGGAGGACGAGATTGTCGTCCAGGGGCCTCCGGGAACGGGTAAGTCCCAGGTCATCACGGGACTGATCACATCCGCCGTGATGAAGGGCAAGACCGTCCTGATGGTCTCGGAGAAGAAGACCGCGCTGGATGTAGTCTACTCTCGCCTGGGTACGCTGGCCAAGTACTGCCTGCTCATCGACGACGTGGGGAACAAGGACCTGTTCTACAAGCAGCTGGAGACCATGCTCGCATCGGGGGTCCCAAAGAAGGGTACCGATGTGGAATCCATATCCCAGAGCATCGACAACGATGTGACGATGCTCTCCCATATCGCCGACACCATGTACAGGCCCGGCGAGTTCGGCATAGCCCCCTACAAGCTGTACGGGCTGGAGAAGAGCAACCTCTCGGACGAGCGCCAGTTCAGCGAGTACAGGATACTCAAGGGCCACATCGACCCCCGCCTGCTGGCACTGAAGTATCCGACGGTCACGGAACTCCACAGGATGTACGCCAACGAGAGCCTGATGAGGAACTTCAACGATTACAAGACCCTCGCAGGCGACAACCCCTGGCTGACGCAGATGAAGATGGACCTCTCCGAGTACAACATCGGGGAGATGAAGGCCGACCTGATGGACCTGGAGATGCAGATGAAGGATTACAACTCCAAGGGATTCATGAGCAGGCTGTTCTCCAAGGGAAAGGTCAACAGGGAGACCACGCTGATGGCCTCCAAATACTTCGAGAACTACAACCAGCACACCCTGTCCATGATGATGGACGACCCCAAGAGGATCATCGACGGCCTGGACGACTACGAGAGGTTCGCCTCGCTGTCCACCGTCTACTCCAAGCTTAACAGCGACGAGAAGCTCTACGGCGACGACATCCTGGCAATCTCCGATTCCACGAAGATGAAGTTCGCGGACAGCAACGACAAGATGTACAACTGGCTCCTGAACGAGCACCTGATGAAGTTCGATGCCGAGCACAAGGACATCATGCAGCAGATATGGGACTTCGACAGCATCATCCGCGACATGGACAGGAAGATGGAGCAGAAGCGGATCCTGTGCAAGGACAGGGTCGAGGAGATCCTGCAGGACAACCTAAGGTACATATCGGAGTCCAAAAGGCGCGGAGACATCAACAGGATCATCGAGTCCAAGAGGAAATGGAACCTCAACAAGTTCATCAACCGCTACGGCTACGAGCTGTTCAAAGGGGTCCGCGTATGGCTGCTCACCCCCGAGGTGGTGTCCGAGATACTCCCGCTGGAGATGGGCGTCTTCGACCTGCTGATATTCGACGAGGCGTCGCAGATGTACGTCGAGAAGGGAATACCGTCGATCTACCGCGCCAAGAAGGTTGTGGTCGCAGGGGACCACAAGCAGCTCCGTCCCTCCAGCCTCGGTGTGGGAAGGATCGAATGGGACTCCGACGAGGAGGACCTGGACGACGACGTGTCCGCGGCGCTGGAGGAGGAATCCCTCCTGGACCTGGCAAGGGCCAGGTACGACTCCATCCTGCTGAACTTCCATTACAGGTCCAAGTACGAGGAGCTGATCGCTTTCTCCAACTACGCGTTCTACGGCGGACGCCTGTACGTGTCGCCGAATGTGGTGAAACCGCCGAGGCCCCCCATAGAGACCATAAGGGTCGACGGGCTCTGGGAGAACAAGTCGAACATGGCAGAGGCCAAGCGCGTGGTCGAGATCCTCAGGAGGATATTCTCCGAGAGGAAGAACAACGAGACCATAGGCATCATCACATTCAACGCGTCCCAGAGGGACCTGATCAACGATGTCCTGGATGACGAGTGCACCAGGGACCCCGAGTTCGGCAAGGTCGTGAACAACGAGATGAAGAGGTTCGACAACGGAGAGGACGTGGGACTGTTCATCAAGAACATCGAGAGCGTCCAGGGGGACGAGAGGGATGTCATCGTGTTCTCCATCGGATACGCCAAGAACTCAGATGGCAAGCTCATGCAGAGGTTCGGATGGCTCAACAACCGCGGAGGCGAGAACCGTCTCAACGTCGCGGTGTCCAGGGCCAAGAAGAAGATATTCATCGTCTCGTCCTTCGAGCCCAAGGAGCTCCAGGTCGAGGACAACAAGAACGACGGCCCCCGCATACTGAAGAAGTACCTCCAGTACGCGGACGCCATCAGCAGCGGCAACAGGCAGCTGGCCGACACCATCCTGCATTCGTTCGGGAACGAGCGCTGGGCCAAGACCGAGGAGTACGATTCCGGTCGCGTGGCGGACAAGGTGTACAACGCTCTGCTCAGGAAGGGCTACACCGTGGAGAGGAACGTGGGCATCGGAGGATACCAGATCGATCTGGCCGTGAAGCAGAACGACAGGTACATCCTAGGTATCGAATGCGACAGCCGCCTGTACGAGATGTCGGAATCCACCAGGGAGAGGGACTACCACAGGCAGAAGTACCTGGAGTCCAGGGGATGGAAGATCCACAGGGTGTGGACCCCCGGACTGTGGAAGAACCCCGAGAAGGAAGTGGCCGGGATAATCGACGCCATAGAGCGCGCATAAGCGTTGTTGATTACATACGGAAAAGTCCGCAAAACTATCTATATCGGCGGAGATATCCAATACGGATAGACATGAAGACCACTCTGAAGATAGAAGGAATGATGTGCGAGGGCTGTGTGCAGAAGGTCACCGAGAAGCTTACGGCGCTGGAGAAGGTGTCGAAGGTCGATGTCAACCTCAAGGCCGGCAAGGCCGTCGTGGAGCACGACGGGGCATCCGACGAGGAGCTCATCGGAGCCGTCGTGGACGCGGGATTCAGGGCCTCGGCCAAGCACGGACTATTCTCATGAACACCCGCGTGTTCCGTATCGGCGGCATGACATGTGCCGCCTGTTCCAACAGGATAGAGGGCGCCATAGGCGAGATCGACGGCGTCCAGAGCGTCGTCGCGAACTTCGGCAACAACACCGCCACCGTCACCTACGACGAGTCGAAGGTGACCGAGGACATGATCGCCAAGGCGGTCACAGGCGCCGGTTACCAGATGATCAGCGACGACCGCGAGAAGGCGGAGCAGCAGGAGCTAGAGGCCCTCAGGATCCAGAAGAGGGACCTGATCATCGCCGTCGTCTTCTGCATCCCGCTGAGCATCATAGCGATGGGTCCGATGTTCGGACTCGAGATGCCGTGGGACATGAGGACCGACTACGTCCTCCAATTGCTCCTGTTCCTCCCGATAATGTACTCGGGCAGGAGATTCTACAAGAAGGGCATACCCGCTCTGATGACGAGGAGCCCCACCATGGACTCGCTGGTCGCGATAAGCACCCTGGCCTCCCTTCTCATGGGGCTGTACTACACCGGAGTGGTCCTGTTCACGGACACCCACGTCCACACCATGCTGAGCTTCGACTCGGCGGGTATGATCATCACTCTTGTCAGCGTCGGGAAGTACATGGAGGCCCGCTCCAAGCACAACACCAACGATTCGCTTAGGAAGCTGCTATCCCTTGCGCCCAGCAAGGCCACGATAATCGTCGACGGCAAGGAGTACGAGGTCGACGCCTCCACGCTCATCGAAGGGGATACCGTGCTGGTCCGTCCCGGGGAATCCATCCCGGCGGACGGGACGGTCGTCGAAGGCAACTCGGCCGTCAACGAATCCATGCTGACCGGGGAATCGATACCCGTCTCGAAAGGTCCGGGTTCGACCGTCTACGGTGCGACCGTCAACGGCAACGGCAGCATGAAGGTCAGGATAGAGAAGACCGGCGAGGAGACCGTGCTATACCAGATCGCCAGGATGATAGAGATGGCGCAGGGTACGAAGGCGCCCGTGGCCCATCTGGCGGACAGGGTGTCGGCGGTCTTCGTCCCGGCGGTCATAATCATCGCGGTACTGTCGTTCTTCGCATGGTTCATCGCCGGAGTGGTCACAGGCGATGAGATGTTCGATTTCGAGTTCTGCATGACCATAGCGATCTCGGTCCTCGTGATATCGTGCCCCTGCGCTTTGGGACTCGCCACCCCTTTGGCGATAGTGATCGGTACCGGCAACGGTTCCAGACACGGAATCCTGTTCAAGACCGCCTCCTCCATCGAGGCCGCGGCCCATGTGGACACCGTCGTGCTGGACAAGACAGGTACGATAACCAAGGGCCATCCCACGATAACGCAGATAATCACGGACATGGACGAGGATAGATTCATCTCGACCGTGGCCGCGGCGGAATCGGATTCCGAGCACCCCCTCGCGGAGGCGGTGGTCAACTACGCCAAGGACAAGGGGCTGGAGCTTCCGCCCCATTCGGAGTTCGAGGCGTTCACAGGGCGCGGAATCCGCTGCAAGGTGGATGGGAAGACCGTGCTCGTGGGCAACGATGCCCTGATGGCGGAGAACGGCATCGGATTCGAGGAATCGCCCGGCATCATGGTCGCCATCGACGGCGTGATAGCAGGGTCGCTGGTGGTAGCGGACCCCATCAGGGACGAGAGCCCCGGGGCCATAGATTCTCTCAAGAAGATGGGCATCGACGTCATGATGGTCACCGGCGACCGCAGGGAGACCGCGGAAGCGATCGCATCCCAGGCTGGAATCTCCGAGATCGTGGCCGAGACCAAGCCCCAGGACAAGCTGGATATCGTGAAGAAGCTGCAGGTGCGGCAGAAGCATGTCGCTATGACCGGTGACGGCATCAACGACGCCCCTGCGCTCACACAGTCAGACGTCGGACTGGCCGTGGGCTCCGGAACGGACATCGCTATGGAATCCGCGGATATTGTCCTGATGAACGACGACCTCAGGACCGTGCCTGCGGCGATGGAGATCGGAAGGGCCACCCTGAAGAACATCAAGCAGAACCTCGTCTTCGCACTGGGATACAACACCGTCTGCATCCCCGTGGCCGCAGGGCTTCCGGTGCTGTTCGGTTACACGGACCTGGTCATGATAATGCCGATCCTGGCGGCAGCGGCAATGTCGCTCTCATCCATATCGGTGGTTTCCAACGCACTGAGGATGAGGGGATTCAGACCTAGGTCGCTGACCGAGTCTGGCTGATGTCACGTTCAGGGTGCCGTTGTCCTTCTTCCAGGACACCTCGGAGGAGACTATCTCAACAGGATGGGAGTGCAGAGGGGAATCGAGGGTCATCGATTCGTATTCCCCTCCCTCCCCCATTATGCTTATACCGTACTTCTCGCGGAGCTTCTTGAGGTCCCTGACGGCATCCTCGTCGATGACACGGCCCAGCCATTCCCTGCCGAGGCCCTCGGCGTAGCATCCGACTATGATCGATCTGATGCCCGATTGCAGGAACGCATCCATCAGCAGGTCCTGATCCTTCCTCCACAGGGGCGAGAACACCTTGAGGCCCAGATCGTTGCAGACCAGGTTCATCCTGTCCCACTGGTAGTCCGACCAGACGGCCCCTGTTATGACACCATCCACATCGAGACCCTCCAACGCCTTCCTGAGACCCTCCATGTCCCCCTCCTCGGTGCCGGTGCTGGGGGCCGTGACGAGCTCCTTGCCCATGGCCTCCGCCATTATCGGCACTACCGATAGGTTCGGGGTGTGGAAGATCCATGACGCCTTGTCCTCCGGCATGATGTTGACCAGATAGGGCACATCATGACCCATCTGCTCCATGATGTACAGTGAGAATGTGGAATCCTTTCCCCCGGAATAGAGCGAAGCTAGCCTCATGATGAACCATGCACATCATCGCGATAAAAGAAGATTTTTCTATTAGGCTAACCTGGGGAATATTGAGGTACGCATATGGCTCTAGATGCGAACGCGATGAAGAAGCTGGTGGCCGAAGAGGCTGTGAACAGATACGTCAAGGACGGGATGTCAGTCGGATTGGGTACCGGTTCCACCGCGAAGTTCATGATCGAGAGGATCGGAGAGCTGGTCGCAGAGGGATACGACCTCCTATGCACCGCTACATCGGTCCAGAGCGAGGAGCTGGCCAAGAGCCTGGGTATCAAAGTGGTAGACCTGGACGAGATCGGGATGCTGGATGTCACCATCGACGGAGCCGACGAGGTGGATCCCGGCATGCAGCTGATAAAGGGACTCGGAGGAGCCCTGCTCAGGGAGAAGATCGTCGCCGCGGCAACGCAGAAGGAGATCATAGTGGCTGACGAGTCCAAACTCGTCGAGAAGCTCGGAATGAAGACTCCTCTGCCCGTGGAGGTTCTGAGGTTCGGCCACAAGCACACCAAGTTCGCATTGGAACAGCAGGGATGCAAGGCGGAGCTCAGGATGAAGAACGGGGAACCGCTCGTCACAGACGGCGGCAACTACATCTACGACTGCAAGTTCGAGGCCATCGAGAAGCCGTTCTTCCTCGAATCCAGGCTCGACGTTATCCCCGGGGTCGTGGAGAACGGACTTTTCCTCAACACAGCGTACGACGTCCTCGTCTCCAAGAGCGACGGGACCATCGAGAGCATGTCGGACGAGATGATCAGGAAGAGATCCTCCGAGATCAATCTCATCAACAACTGAGGTTCCGACCCTTATGAGGGACCCTCTTCTCAGCAGAGACTTCATACTCTGTACGTTCATCACATTCGCCTACACGGTCATGTTCTTCATGACCTATACGGGGATGACGGCGTTCGTCATCTCCGAATTCGATACGGACAGCGCCATGGCCGCCGTAGCGGTCAGCATATTCGTTGTCGGGGACCTCATAGCGAGACTGCTGTCCGGCAGGATCATCGACAGGTTCGGGATGAGGAACTCTGCCGTACTGGCACTTATCCTGAGCACCGGACTTTCGCTCCTCTATTTCGTGGTCGGGGATGTTGCATCCCTGTTCGTCCTCAGGCTCGTCCACGGTATGTCCTACGGGCTCATGGGAACCGCGATCAGCACCAAGGTCGCCAAATCCGTACCATCCGAGAGGATGGGAGAGGGGATGGGCTACTACATGCTGAGCGTCAGCATAGGGTCCGCCCTGGGCCCGATGGTATCGATGATGCTGGACGACGACGGCTCCTTCACGGACATATTCGCGATCGGTTTCGCCATGAGCCTGATGGCGCTGGTACTGTCGCTGATGCTGTCCAGGGATACCGCCGCAAGGACGGGGTCGACGGACGGACCGAAAGGGCTGGTGGAGCGCAGCTCGCTGCCGATCTCCCTGGTGGTCCTTGTGTTCTTCTTCTCCTATGCCGGTGTCCTGTCCTTCATGTCCCCCTACGGTGACGAGATAGGCCTCGGCCAGTATGCGACGTACTTCTTCCTGGTACTTTCCATCAGCACCCTGCTGTCCAGGGCCTTCCTTGGCAAGCTCTACGACGTGCGCGGGGAGAACGTTCTGATGATCCCCTCGTTCCTGCTGTTCATTGCGGGCATGGTGCTGCTCTCGACCACCGAAAACGGATGGCTGCTGCTCCTGTCCGGGGGCATGATGGGTGTGAACGTGGCCCTGATGACATCCGTCGGAAGCGCCATAGCCATCAAACTCGCGGATCCCGACAGGACCGCTGTGGCGATATCCACCTTCAACATCTTCGTGGACCTGGCCTATGTGCTGGGTCCCCTGATGCACGGGGCCCTCGTCGACAGCATAGGGTACAGGGACAGCTACATGATGATGGCCGGTATGGCCGCGGTGGCCCTCGTGATGTACTACCTGCTCCACGGAAGGCTCGTGACCAGCGGGAGGATACAGAAAGGCTCGATCAGAAGGACAGATGACGGGTGAGAGGCGGTCCCCTTATATCTGGGATGCATATACGCCTCTGTCTCCTTTATTATAAACCAAAAATAAACAATGGGGAGGGGTTCATCTTTTTATATAACCTCGATATTAGCACGTCCTGTTTCAATTCAAGGTGAATACCATGAAGATGCCCAGAACAATCAAGAGATACTGCCCTACCTGCAAGGCCCACACCGAGCAAGAGGTGGAGAGGGTCAAGAAGAAGAAGGCAAGTGAACTCAAGTGGGGTCAGAGGAGATTCAGAAAAGTGACCGCTGGTTACGGAGGATTCCCCAGGCCCAAGCCCGAAGGAAGAGAGAAGCCCACCAAGAGGATCAACCTCAGGTACAGATGCACCCAGTGCAAGAAGGCCAACATCTCCCCCTGCATCCGCGCCAAGAAATTCGAGCTCGTGGAGTGATTATCATGACCGGAGATTTCATCAAGATCAAATGCCCCGACTGCGAGAACGAGCAGATCGCTTTCAAGAAGGCAGCGACCAAGGTCACCTGCCACGTCTGCGGTGCCACACTCATCGTCCCCAAGGGCGGTGTCGGAGACATCAAGGGCGAGATCGTCGAGGTCGTCAACTGATGTCAAGGGTCAGGGGCCTCCCCGAGAACGGTGAGCTCGTAGTCTGCACCGTTAAGAGCGTGAAGAACTTCGGAGCGTTCGTTACTCTCGACGAGTACGATGACAAGGAAGGATTTATTCACGTCAGGGATGTCGCCACTGGCTGGGTAAAGTACATCAGAGACTTCGTCAGAGAAGGCCAGAAAATAGTCTGCAAAGTTCTGGGCGTAGATTCAACCAAAGGTCACATCGACCTTTCCTTAAAATCCGTCAACGAACACCAGAAGCGCGAGAAGATCCAGCAATGGAAGAACGAGAAGAAGGCAGAGAAGCTTCTCGAGATCGTCGCGGAAAGGATGGGCATTGACATCAACAAGGCGTACAAGCAGTTCGGAGACGAACTCTTGGACGCCTATGAGACATTATACAGCGCGTTCGAATCCGCGGTCGCGTACCCCGATGATTTCCTCTCGGAGTTCAGCGGCGAGTGGGTCGACACTTTTATGGAAGTCGCCAAGGAGAACGTCGCGGCACCCATGGTGCAGATCGACGGCATCCTGGAGATGAGCTCCTCGGCACCCAACGGAATGGACCTGGTCAAGACCGCGCTCCTTGCGGGACTTGCATCGGCTGACGGTTCCAACGTCGAGATCACCTGCGTGGGATGCCCCAGGTACAGGGTGGTCGTAACAGCGGCCGACTACAAGGAGGCCGAGGACGTCATGAAGACCGTCAGCGCGGCGGCCATCGAGTCCCTCACATCGAACAACGGCTCCGCTGTTCTCAAGCGCGAGAGCAAGTGAGATGAAGAGCGAAATCCGCAGATGCGGTTCCTGTGGCAGGTATACGCTGTCGCAGACATGCCCGAAGTGCGGTTCCGATACCGTCAACCCCATACCTCCGAGATACTCCCCCGACGACCGCATGGGCGAGTACCGCCGGATATCCATATTGCAGGAGTACGGAGAGAATGGAAAGCATCGTGACGTTTGAGTGCAGACCCGAATTCAACGACCTGATCTTCATCGAGGGGCTGCCCGGGGTGGGCAACGTCGGAAAGATCGCGGCCGATTTCATAAGCTACAAGCTGGACGCTAAGAGGCTGGCGACCATCGTATGCAGCGAGCTGCCTCCGCAGGTTTTCATAGACTCGGAGAGCTACTTCTACTCCGCATGCAACGAACTTTGGTACGTCAAGGATGTGAACGGCCACGACGTCATCTTCCTGCAGGGCGATTACCAGCCGTCGACCCCCCAGGGACAGTTCGAGCTGTACAAATTGATCTTCGAGAAGATCCTCCCCTTCGACCCCAAACTCATCATTACGCTGGGCGGGTACGGATTGGGGGAGGTCGTCAAGGACCCCAGGGTGCTGGCCGTATGCAACGATTCCAAGCTCAAGTCCAAGCTGGAGAAGAAGGGAGCGACGTTCCTGCCCAACGAGCCCCAGGGAGGTATCATAGGTGCGGCGGCCATGTTCCTGATAATGGCCAACGAATACGACATCGATGCCGCGTGCCTCATGGGGGAGACCTCCGGATTCCTACTGGACCACAAGAGCGCCAAGTGCGTGGTGGACGTACTCTGCAAGGTATTGGGTATCAAGATGGACACCTCCGAGATGCAGAAGGACATCCAGCAGGTGGAACAGATCAACGAGGAGGTCCAGGCCATGGCCGAGACCAACCCCGAGGACCTGTCGTACTTCCGCTGAACACCAATATCATTTTATAATGAGTCGGCATCCCCAAATCTAAGTCCCCACTTAGCTCAGACTGGCTAGAGCGGCTGACTGTAGAGTGTTTTCGGTAAAACCGATACAGCCGCTGAAATCAGCAGGCCCCCTGTTCAAATCAGGGAGTGGGGACCATCCTTATCCAGCATCTCTGGCGGATTCCAAAATAACAAAATTAGGGAAAGGCCGATTTTTGGGAATTTTATTCCGATAGGAATAACCCTCTCTGGGAGGCCCTGACGTGTCCGTTTTCGACACGATGGAGCGTTCCAAGCTCCAGGAGAAGGTCCTCTCAGGGGAGATCGATTCAGACTACTTGCTGAAGGATCTGGTCCAGTGGGTGACCCTCGTCTACTACAACCTATTCGCCAATCTCGATACGGGGGAGCATCGTGCCTGTCCCGTATCGAGGAAAGGCAACGCCGCATACGCTTTACGTCAGTCTTTCAAGAAATCGATGTTAGCGAAGCTGATCAAGAAATCCACCATCTCCAAAGAAACCCCTTCCGGACTCTTCTCACACCTCTTCTTCATGACCCTAACGATAGATCATAATGCCATGTCCCGCGACGAGGCCAACAGGTTCATCACTACCAAGGGTAAAGGCATCAGCAGATTCTTCGCACGTCTGGAGAAGGTACTTGACGGCGGATACTCAAAAGTGATTGTGAAAGAGTCCACCACTTCCGGCTATCCAGCGGTGCATATCATCCTTCATCTGGAGAGGCCTCTGAAGATCAAGTGGCATAGGAAAAGCCATTCCTACCGCCCGGATCCTTCGGACCCCTATACTCGTTCTGTTCTTTCCAAACTCAAGAATCTGGAGGATTGGAACTCCAAGAGTCCCATTTGGGGACAGGGATTCATCGACATCTACGGGTTCACGGACGACCATCTGCAGATGAAAGGCTACTCCAACCCGATCAACTACATCGCCAAGTACATTGCAAAATCCCTCGATCTGCAGGACATACCCGATCTGGAGAAGTACGAGAGGGTGTCGGATCTGCCGGAGAAGTACCGTACGAAGATCTGGACCGTTCTCAACAACCTCATTTGGAACTCCCAGACATGGGTCATCTCCAAGTCGTTCAGGGAGGACCTGAAGAAGATCAAGGAGGAGGTCGAGAAGCTGAAATCCCGTTGGTTCTACGTCGATACGGTCTCGGTGGACAATCCTAGGCTCTATACGTGGATGGATTGGGATATCGACAGCCTACCGCCTGACATCAAATTGGCCCTCAAGGTCAATCCTAACATAACTCCGCCCAAGAAGCTCGCGATAATGTGATTCCCTTACGTTACAAAATCCGGTTGCAGACGATGATTTCCAACTTTCTTAGCTACATCTATCAGCTGTGCGGCTACATCTCGTTCAGGATCATCAGCGGCGTACTCTATCTGTTCCTGATCGTCTCTGAAAAATTCTATTCGTGGTGCTACAGCCATTATAACGCTTACAGGAACACGGCCGATTTCTGCAGGTCCAATACCTATTACCTCAGGGACGGTTACGGCAGGAGAGTCAAGATATACAGAAGACCAGAATTCTTCGATCCAAAATGTCATCGTCCGCCTCTGCCGCCTCGCCGTCAGAACTGATTTTTGTCATCCAGACATACCACGATTCTATCCCAATAAACAGGGCCAGACCATGCGGCGGCATTGCCCCCGACGGGCCGCCAGGCCAGGGGGCGCCGACGCGTGGACGGCCCGTATGTCGGCGGTCGCACGCGCCAGCGTGGCCGCAGGCCGACCGCCGAGTATGAGCCCCGGCCCCGGAGCTCCGCCGGAGGGGACGCGGGCGAATACCGCGAACATCCGCGTTGCCGAGTGCAGCGAGGCAACGGGGATGGAGAGCATACGACCCGAGCGAGCGCAGCGAGCGAAGGGGAGGATGCATAGACTTGATGAAGATAACCAAAGTTGAAACTGTTAAAAATCATAATTTTTGTTTCTTCCAGTTATCATGAGCAATTTATATAATATCGGCAAGGCAAAAATACTGAACAACCCCACTACAATTAGAGTACTCGGTTCATGAACAAAAATAAGTCCGATGATACCCCATAATATCAGGATCATAACATAGATGCCTGAAAGCACATATGTCCTTGTTCTATGACAATGTACTACTGCATCATTGCTTATCAAAACAAACAGAATGACCCCGAATACAATACA
>Ga0265298_10006618_pt1 | contig 14268 bp, 11 predicted proteins | sample AusTroGonzalo_MG_3_FD_193486 | JGI IMG/M metagenome (GOLD analysis project Ga0265298, IMG submission 193486) | Bovine rumen microbial communities from tropical cattle in Woodstock, Queensland, Australia - Gonzalo_01 | ecosystem: Host-associated > Mammals > Digestive system > Stomach > Rumen ...
GGCGTCGGTGCTTGGCATTCTTGGCCTCGCTAGCTACATCATGATGATTGTACTTGTGCTCGTGATTTCGAGCCGTGTGACGCGACCGCTCAAGGCGCTTGCTGGTGTCGCGAAGCGTTTGGGCCAGGGCGACTTTGACGTGGAGATTCCGCCGGTCGATGGCAAGGACGAAATTGCGGAATTTGCAGATGCGTTTGGTCGCATGCGTGATTCGCTCAAGGAAAATATCGAAAAGCAGAAGGGCGCCGAACGTGTGGCGAGTGAACTGGAGATGGCCCGCAAGATCCAGCTCGGGTTGCTTGCGCGTAGCGATGATGACGAGGGCGTAAAGGATGCCCGCCATTTGCTTTCTCCGTTTATTTTACCTGCAAAGGCGGTGGGTGGTGACTTCTATGATTTCTGCAAGGTGGATAATGACAGGCTTGCCTTCTTGATTGCGGATGTGTCGGGCAAGGGTGTCCCGGCGGCGCTCCTCATGATGTCGGCGCGCTCGATGCTCAAGAGCGTCTTGCTCGCAGGTACTTCGGTTGTAGACACGTTCAACGTCGTGAATGACCGCCTGGCGTTCCGCAACTACCTCAATATGTTCGTCACGGTCTGGATGGGCGTTCTCGACTTGCGGACGGGCGAAGTGGAATTTGCATGCGCGGGGCATAACCCGCCGGCAATCCGCCGTGCGGATGGTACGGTCGAGTTTGCAAAGAGCAAGCCCGGTCTTGTGATTGCGGCGATGGAAGGGACCCGTTACAAGCGCCAGACGCTTAAGCTGAATCCGGGCGATACAATCTTCTTGTACACGGATGGCGTGACCGAGGCGACGGATGCGAACGAGAATCTGTTTGGTGACGAAAGGCTCTTGCAGACGCTCCGCGATGCGGGCAACCGCGAACCTGCCGAAATTTGCCCGTTCGTGAAATCCAAGATTGATGAATTTGTGGGCGACGCCCCGCAGTTCGACGACATTACCATGCTCGCGCTCAAGTTCGTGGGCGGTTGACGCTGCTGCGGGTGCGGGATGCCCGAAAGCTCGCGAAATATGCGCGTGAAATGAAAAAAGACCTTGCTTTCGCAAGGTCTTTTTCGGGTGGATGACCGGACTCGAACCGGCAACATCCAGAATCACAATCTGGGACTCTAACCAATTGAGCTACATCCACCATGTAGCGAGACCAAATATAAAAAAGCCATCCCAAATTTCAAGGGATGGCAAACACTTTTTTCTAAAAAATTTGTTTTTAGCGCGTGACGACTACTTTTTCTGCATGATTCGGAGGAAATTTGCACGCTTGAAGTCGTTTCTGTGTTCCATGCAGAAGCGCGGGTACACGTACTGCTTCGGGAACATGCGGATCGTGAACGTGTTGTTGCAGCCTTCGAGGCAGCACTTGAATTCCAAGTCCATGGCTTCCGTGTAGTTGTGGCGGAAAATGATGTTCTTGGACTCGATGTTCTCGATATCCTTCTTTTGCTTTTGGCGCTGCTTGATGTCGCGGTGCAGTTCGCAGTACTTCGCGATCGGGTGACCCCAGAATTCACGGCCGCAGCCGGGTTCCTGGCAGACTTTGAGCTTGATGCGTTTCTTCTTTTTGTACTTAGGTAATTGCATAGAGACCTCAATTAGTAGTAAAGATAATAAAAATCGCCGTTTTTGTAAAAATTTTGGATTTTGTGGGGCTCGAAATGGGCCAAATTCGCGAAAAAAGCGTGTTATATAAGTAGGAACATTTAAAAAAGGATGCTTATGAGGCTTTTTTGGATTTTGGTTGTCGCGGCGGTGATTAACGGCTGCATGTACGTGAGCGGGTCGGCGGAGGGCGAAACTCCGGTACACGTTACGGCGATTGACGTGGGGCAGGGGCTTGCGGTTCTCCTCGAATATGGCGGCCGCTATGCGATGTACGATTTTGGGCCCGATTCGGTCGGCGTAGTGGATTCGCTTTTGGCGCGCGGAGTCGATACGCTTGAGTGGGTGGTGCTAAGCCATAACCATCGGGACCATATTGGCGGGTTTATGGAACTTGCGGGGCGGGGCGTTTTTGTGCGGCGATTGTACGTGGGGCCGGATACGGCAGGCGACTTTTATCGCGATAGCGTGTTGCGGGTGGCGAGAGCGCTTGGAACGCCGGTGGATACGCTATTGCGAGGCGAGAACGTAAGTTTTGGGGGTGGGGCTAATGGCTTTGAAGTGCTGTGGCCGGCGAGCTATTGGCGTGTGGGCGAGAATCGTGCGAGTCTGGTGCTGCTCGGGAAGTTTGGCGCCAGCAAAATGCTTTTGACGGGAGACCTGGATTCGGTGGGCGAACGCCATTTGCTTGAGATGAATCCGACACTTTCGGCGGAGCTTTTGCAGGTGGCGCATCACGGTTCGGCCGGGAGCAATACGCTAAGTTTCTTGTCGCAGGTCTCGCCGAAGTATGCTTTTGTGAGCGTCGGTGCGGAGAACCGCTATGGGCATCCCGCGCCATCTGTTGTCCGTAAACTGAATTTGGTGCTTGGGGATTCTACGAGACTTTACCGTACTGATTTGCAAGGCTCCATCCGCTTTGAACTCTCGCCTAGCATGGGCGTACTTGTACCGTAGGGGGATGTGTCATTCCCGCAGAGCGCTGTCATTCCGCACACCGATACGGGATCGCCATCTCGTCATCCTGAATGAGCATGTCATTCCGCATTCGTCATCCTGAAGGAACGAAGTGACTGAAGGATCCAGTTATTTTTTATATTGTTTTTATCGCATTTTGGGTATTCGCGAGGTTTTCGAGGGTTATGGTTCACAAAATTCACATTCCGGTGATGGGCATTTGCTATACGGCGGATACGCCGATTCGTGTAGCGCATTTGGGAATCACGTCGGTGATTTCACTTGTGGATGATGGCCTCCTTGAAGAATACCGCATGGCTTATGCAGAACGCTTGGGCCTTGATTTGGGCTCTCCGCAGACAACCCGCATTGGGCGCATCCGTTCGTATTTGGACTTTATTGCAGACGAAGTAGAGCGCAAGTTTACACGTCTTTGTGCGTGCCGCTTTGATGGCGGTAGCGACAAGGATCTTTATTTTCTGATGCTCCCGCTGGATTCCAGGCTCCGCGTGGAATACGATGGCATTTTTGCAAAGACGGGGCTTGCCCGTATTGCAGCCGAGGCGGCCCTCACCGAGAAAATGGAACCGGGCGAAATCCAGGCAAACATCATGGTTGGCCTCAATCACGAAGAGGCGGCATTCGATGCCGTTCGCGGCTTTGCCGCTTCGAAGGTGGCGGGGGCGCTTGTGCTCAGCGCAGGCGTGAACTTGTCCGTTTTCGAAGAAATTGCAAAGTGCAAGGATTTTTACAGGACGGGTACAAGACCTCCGAAAAAGAAAATTATCCTGAAAGTTTCGGATTATCGCTCGGCGCTTGTGCAGGGCCGCTATTTGGCAAAGAAGGGCTTGGAAGTTTACGAATACCGCATTGAATCTGGTGTGAACTGCGGCGGTCATGCGTTTTTTGAATCCAAGAAGTTATTGCTCGATGTGGTCCGGGAATTTGTCGAAAAGCGCAAAGAACTTTTTGAAACTACGTGCTCGATGATTGCGAAGTTCGCTGATTCTTGTGATGCGGGGGACAATGATGCAACCGTTCTAGTGCAAGGAATTCTCCCGCCGCCGTCGCCTGCGCGGATTACCGCGCAGGGTGGGCTTTGCGCTCCCGAAGACATTGCTCAAGTCTTGTCGCTCGGGATTGATGGCGTGGGTGTCGGGACTCCGTTCTTGCTTGTACCGCAGGCGACTAGCGTCGATAAGGAAACACGAAGATTGCTTGCGAGCGCAAAGCCCGAAGATGTTTGCATCAGTCATGCATCGCCTCTCGGCATCCCGTTCGTGAATCTGCAAACATCGACGGCGGCAAGAATTTGTGAGCAGAAAATTCAGGAATACTTTGCTCCAGAATCAGAAAAATCTGGAAGTCCAGAATTGAAACCCGGATTCCCGTGCCGTCAGCATTACCTTTGCCAAAATATCCCCGGCTTTGACCATCCTGTTTGCATGGCGTCTCGCGAGTACGTGATGCACCGCCTGGCGGAAATTGATGCTTTGGAAAAAGAGGACCTTGAGGCTTGTAAAATGCATCCGTATAACGCGGATGTTGAACAGCCGCAACCGGTTGTGCACGAAAAAATCTCGCAGGAATTCGACTCGCTTGAATCTTCCATCCGTCGAAAGTACGACAAGCTTCGTCGCGTCACGCTTTCGCGTGAATGCATCTGCCGATTTCTCGGGAATGCTGGTCGCGAAGAAATCCGCGAGAAGAGCCCATCGCTCCATTACCAGCCGGAATGTGTCGCCGTCGCTCGTGGCTCGCAGCCCGCTCGCACTCGCGAACCGGTTACCATTTGCCCGAACCCGGACATCGGCTATTTCGACCGCGAATACACGCTTCTAGAAATGATGCAGCACCTTTACGGCACAGGCAAGCGCCTTACGCCCAAAGACAAACCAAGCGCTTTTGAAGTAGAAGAAAAAATTTTGCAGAATATGACCGAATAATAGAAATTTTTATTATTTTGTATAAAAACATCCTTTTCCGGCATGCAAGAAAGGAGAATGATAATGAACCGTTTTTATAGCATTTTATTTATAGTGATTGGATTTATAACAGGTTGTGTTTTTGCGTTTGAAGGCGCTTCTGTTGATGGAAAAATATTGGAACATGGGTATTATGATGTTGCAAAAGTTGACAAAAGTGGTAAATTTTCGATATCAAGTTGGGATTCCGTTAGTGGTGTGTATTTGTTTATAGAAAGCGGTTGGGATGGCCCTTGTTGCGTATCTCCGTATTATACAAGGTTTTCTATTGGAAGAAATCTGAATAGTAAAACCAATGACAGCATATGGGTCTTAACGGATTTTTCGGGTATTGATTCGTTGAATGAGGAATTAAAAAAAGGAAAATCGCTATCACTAGGAAAGTTCACAAAATTAGAATTCGATTCAACTCATGTTCAATATTTGGTACATGGAACTAATCGACCAGTGGATGTAAAGAAAAAGAGAGATTATCTTGATTCGCTGAAACTTTATGATACGGATAGCCTTGAAAATTTAGGTAATCAGGAATATTTAGATTATCTTAATTTGTTGCCTGAAATATATTTTGCTGATTATTTTCTTTATCGGAGTGGGAATGCTGTAACTGCACTTTGCGGAGTGATACATTCGGTTTGTTATTATAAGATTGGATGCTTTTATCAAAATGATGGTTCTTTTGTTTTTGATTCACTGCCTGAACCAAGTAAAATGTCGCGTACAATGGGCTGCCTAGATGGTATCGGTTCTTTTATACGGCCTAAAATTCGCAATCCCAAAAAGGAGAAACGTTTAAATAATTTGTATAAGATAAATGGCTCGTCATCCTTTAAAGGATCTTCGAACATTGTTATTCAAAATAAACAACCGATGTTCCAACTGAAAGGGAATTGACGTCCATAAGCGGGAAACGCTTTGGATCCTTCGACTTCGTGCTTTGCGGCATTCCGCTCAGGATGACACGGGGCGTTTCTTAATTCCGATGGGGCTTAATCCGCAAATCCGATTCTCGCCTGGAAATGGCATTGCGTCATGTCGTCGGCGCTCGTGGCTCGCAGCCTGCTCGCACTCGTGAACCGGTCACCATTTGCCCGAATCCAGACATTGGCTACTTTGACCGCGAATACACGCTATTCGAAATGATGCGCCACCTATATGGCACAGGCCCTTGCCTTACGCCCAAAGACAAACCAAGTGCTTTTGATGTTGAAAAATTGATTCTAAAAAAGTTAAGTAATGTTTTAATAAATAAAATAAATCTTTGTATTATTGTTTGTAAAATAAATATTACAAATTTTGTTTTTATTGACAACGTAAAGTTTATTGTCTAAAATTCAAACTTTGAATAAAGGTTGTTTGAATGAAATTGTACCGAATTGTATTTCTTTTACTAGTTTTTTTTTGCTGATTCTATTGGTGCCTCGACGTTGTCGGTGCGGCTTTTGAGTGAGCGTCATCGGACCGAATGGAATTGGACGGAATATCGTTTGTTGTTGACAAACCTTTCTGATGTACCTCTTTTAAATCCTACAATTCGATATTTTGCGGAAAATCCTAGAATACAATATTGCAGGATGAATCCAAACAATTCTGCATGTAAAAAAATGCAATTTGATGATTTTGATGTGGATTCTACGCTCAAGGCTGTTATAGATTATCATAGCTTAGTTCATTCCGTAGATACGGTGTTTCATTATGGTTCTGAATTCACTGTGATATCTCTAAAGTTTAATGGGCGTATTCCTGCTCAAGCATCGGCTGTTGTCCATTTTCGAGTTATGAAAAAGGATTATTCTGCTTGGGAGAGCTTGCATGATTATTCTTATCAATCGAATGCGAATACCCAGGAAAATTACAAGATGGCCGTTTATGATGGTGATGGTAATATTTTGTGGGGAAATGATCCTGTTTCTCTTAAGCATGACTCTACGAATGTCTATTGGCATGATCGTACTGGTGTGACTGTTATTTCACGATATGATGGATCTGATTCTGAAAAAATTTTCAGAGGTCGCTTTTGGTTGCTTAAGGAAAGCCCGTTTACTTTTAGAGAAAAGAATGTGCTGGATAGCTTGGGTATAACGCTTCTAGAAACGACTCGATATCAAGATAAAGGGCTGCATTTGCTGAAAACTCAAGTACCGGTTCGTAAGAAATTTTTGAATAAAATTTTTTTGAATTTTTACAATGCGTTTGTTGTAGATGATTCTACTCACCTTTCGTTAAATCTTTCCTCTAACGATATCTATGAAGAAGCATATTCTTGTGATGTAAATAATTCGTGCTCGTCAATTGCAAGAGAGAGGGCTACAATTGATTTGGTTGTTGAATGTTGGTCTGATTTGACGATGGGGTCTTGTAAAAATATTGTGTTAGATTGTGGTGCTGAAAACGCTTATGTGGACCGTGGGGTTATCTTAGCTAGAGTCCGTAGGGATTCCATACAGTGCTTGGAAAAACATAGGGACGTGAGGTATGTGTATATTCAACGAGAAGGTGAATTGTCGAATTATGCAGGTCGTAAAGCTGTAAATTTAATGGAATTACAGAATGATGACAATTGGCGAGATGCTATGAATGCAACACAGGTTACAACTGAATGGTTAAAAGATGTTGATCTCACGGGAGATGGGGTTACTGTAGGTGTATATGATAGTGGCATAGATTTTGGACATCCCGATTTCAATGAGATTGATGATATGGGTAAAGAAATCCCAAGAAAGGCTGAAGGGTATGATGATAGGAGAACTGTTGCTAATGGTGGAATACACATGAAAATTATAGATCCGTTGCATCCCGGGTATCATGGGACGCATGTTGCAGGAATTATCGGTGGTAATGGGAGAATGTCTGAATCTATAGAAAATGCAACTTCATTCCAGTTTAGAGGCGTTGCTCCAAAAGTTTTATTTCATTCTGGCGGAGGTTTTGTTTATAATGAAAGAGGTAATATAGTGAACCATTCGCATGAATTGACTGAATCGGAAAAATTTTATGATAAGTTTGAAAGTTCCTATTATGGGGTACGAAATTCTGAGTTAGACAGAAATATTTTTCATGATTGGAAACTCCCTTCCGAGCGGGGAGATAATTTAACTAAGGCTGTTGTTTTTAGTGCTGGCAATAAAGCAAATACGCTTGGTCCGGAAGGACATGGTTATCATTCTATGCGCAATCATTCTAAAAATGCTATTGTTGTGGGTGCTTTTAACTATTCAAAAAATAATTCACGAGCAGAATTTTCAAGTGTCGGTCCTACATGGGATGGTCGAATAAAGCCTGATGTTATGGCTCCTGGACATGGTATTCCGAATCCCTTGAAAGAGCGAGAACAAGGGATAACATCTTGTATGCCGTATGGATGGAATGGAATTAATCAGTATTATCGTACACAAACAGGAACATCGATGGCTGCACCGTTTGTATCAGGAATCGCGGCTTTAATGTATCAAAAATTCCAAAAACAGACGGGATTCTCGTTAGAGGATCGTTCTATGCGTAATTCTACAACGAAAGCTTTGTTAATTCATTCTGCTGTAGATATGAAGGATGGGGCTGTTGGACCGAATATAGAAATAGCTTTAACTGAAGATATGATTATTGGTCTTACAGAAATTCCTTATACTGCGGGTCCAGATTATTCTACTGGTTGGGGACGTGTAGATGCTAAAGGAGCCTTGGATTTGATGGATGGTTATGATGTAAATTCGAAATTTTTTGACAAGTTTAGAGAGTTTGATATGTATGGTGGAGTTCAAAAACGTTGGACGATAAATGTAGATGAGCCTAGAAAACGATTGAGGGTGACTCTTGTTTGGGATGATGCTCCAGGAGACCCGGATATCAACAGTTATATGGAATCAAAACTTGTGAACGATTTGGATTTATATCTTATTTCTCCATCGGGCAAAATTTATTACCCATGGTTGCTTAATGTTATGCCAACAAAGAATATGGATGACAAAGGAAAAGATGTTGGTGATGAACGTGTGATGGCAAGAGAGTGGGGGTATGAAAGAATATCAAAAGCGGATGCTCGTAATGCTGCATATACCTGTAGTTCTGACAAAGAATCAATTAATGTATCGGAATCGTGTTTTGATAGACGGAATAATGTGGAAGTTGTGGATGTTGATGAGAATAATATGGAAATGGGTGTATGGCAAGTTGTTGTAAAAGGTTATCGGGTTGAAGTGGGAAATAATTCTGATGGAATGGCGCAAATTGCTTCTGTTGTGAGCGATTTAAAATTAAATGAACCTACGAATAATGGAGTGCATCCATATTTACCGAATGTGCAGACTTCTGAAATTGTATCTTTGGGTGATTATTTGGAGCATTATGTCACATTCGGACCTGAAACATCTCTTGGAGCTGGTGATCATATTTATCTTTACGATGGATGGGATCATTTGATAGGTGATTTTGTGGAAAATGAATTGGCAGGGAAAAAAATTCTTGTTAAGACGAAACTTTTAAAAATTATATTAGATAGTGACAATGACCAAAGTCAAGGTTATGGTTACTCTATAAGTAAAATTGAACATGTCCCGTATGGGGTACTGCAAGTGTTGTTTCCTCCATACAAAAAGAAAGGAGATTGAAAATGAAAAATATAGCCTTATTGCTTTTATGCCTTTCTGCAGTCCTTTGGGGCAAAACATGGGAGGCGAATTTACGGAGTTGTGATGGATATGGTGGTTTTTGGTTCCCGAATCATGATTGGACAGATAAAGGTGAACCTTGGATTAAACCGTTCGTGGAATCGAAACATCTAGAAGATTATGGTGAAATGGGAATATCGTTTGATTTTTTTAAACAATCGTATTTAACGGCTTATAATCCGTTTGAAATGTGGTGGACGCCAAATCAATCAAAAAAAGTAAATAATCCCATAGATTCCGTTTATTTTTTCGTGACGAATTGTGGAGTGGATTCTACACAGTCGTATGTTTGTGATAAATATTTGTCGCTGGAAAATTTGTCAATGGATGATTTTGATTTAATAATATCAAAATCATATGAACAAGAGTTAGATTCTCCGCATGAGTTTTCGTTAGATGATTTTTATAATTACGAAACAGGAATGTATCTTGTATATAAAAAATATAGCGATAAATTTGAATACAGTGCTTTGTGTAATATGACAAGGTATGAGAAGGGAGACGGCTATTCTTATGAAATACAATGCGAGTTTCAAGATGATGGTTCGTTGAATTTTAAAAAGATTCCAGATGCAAAAACGGTTCCCGAAGACTTTTGTTCAACGCAATCTATTTCAATAAAACGTTCGATTTCTGATAAGCGAAGGAACAGTGTTGCAAATCATGTGTTTTACAGAATCAATGGAACTCCTGCGTTAAAAGGTTCTTCAAATATCATTCTTCAAAATGAAAAAACTATGCTTCAATTAAAAGGAAATTAAAAATGAAAAAAATCTTGTTTGTTATTTTTGCTGTTTCTGCAATTTGTTTTGCAGCTTCTACAGAAAAATGTAATCCCGGCACTTCGTTAGACAATACGGATATAAATCTACCTATAGGATGGTGCCGTGCAGAAGGATTTGTGTGTGGTGTGACTACTGAATCTTCAGGCGGAGTACGTTTTTCGTTAGGTAAAAATTCAAAATGTAAGAAAACTGAAATGGAAACGACAATGTTTAATTGGCATCCCATAGATAGTAATGGTGATTTAAATACAAGTATATCTTCAAGTACACTTGCTCTATATTTAGAAGAAGGTCCGATAGATAATGTAAGTGCTGTCACCCTTGCCGTGAATACTGCGTTCATTATTAATGCATCGAATGAAAAATTTAGGGTAAGTATTACTTATCATCGATATGGAGCTAGAAATGATCAAAATAGCATTCGTCTGTTGGGAATTGGTCGGACTTTGGATTAGCACTTAATCCGCAAATCCGATTCTTGCCTGGAAGTGGCATTGCGTCATGTCGTCAGCGTTCATCCCGAAAAAGTAGGCGTGATGGTTCGTATTCTTGAACCTCACGATATTTACTTTTCCACCGAGCGGAATTTGTGTAATGTAATTTATTTGTATCGAACGGATCCTTCTTGTTCTGAGTTCATTCGGATCGAGTGAGTCCATCACCCATTCTACATAGCGGCAGTGGTTCACATGCTTGTTCATGTCCAGGTCGCTGTATTTTGCCGTTTCCTGGGCGATAACCTTTGGCTCCACTTGCGGATCAAGAATGTCCATCATTTCGGGGAGTGCGTTCTTGCCCTGAATGAGCGGAATCGGGTACGGTGCGTTGGCCGGGTTTTCGGCTTTGCCGGTCTTCATGTTCACCAAGAGCCACGAAGAAGTCGCCTGCGCGATGGAATGCCCCTGCGCATCGAGGATGGAATAATCCTTAAGACAAACTTTGTCCTTGATGATGTCCTTTGCCCACGTCGAGATGGAAAGCTTTTCGCCCCAGACTGGGTGGTGCAACAGGCGAATCTTCAGTCGCGTGATGACCGTGGTGTAGCCTGCCTTCATCATCTTCCATATCCCAAAGCCGTTCTGTTCGGCATCGGCGATGGCGGTTTCTTCCATGAACAAGAAGAGATTTGAAAGTTTGAGTCGGCTGTGGTGGTCGCAGTCCGAGAAACGTACTTCAAAATTTTTGGTGGTGACTTCTGGTTCCATGATATTCCTCACGTGGTTGTGTGATTTTCGACTCGCTTTGGACGCCTGCGAAAAAACACGGTATGATAATAATGTATAATTTTTCTTGTATGAACGACTCTCAATTTCGCCCTAGTTTTAAACAGCTTGACGCTTATCATTCTTTTAATGGATCTATCCGTGTTCCGGGGTCCAAAAGCATTACTAATCGAGTGCTTTTGATCTCGGCCATTGCTAACGGGACAACTCGCTTGCACAACCTGTTGCGTAGCGACGATACCCGCTATATGGGCGAGGCTTTAAAACGTCTTGGCGTGAAGGTCGATTTTTCGGACGATTTTACGGACGCCGTTATTGAAGGCCATGGTAAACCGTTTGATGCTGGCAATTTCCCGGTGGAGCTTTATCTCGGGAACGCCGGTACGGCGATGCGTTCCTTGACGGCCGCTCTTTCGCTTGGCTGGGGCAAGTTCATTTTGCGCGGTGAAGAACGCATGGGCGAACGCCCGATTCGCGACTTGGTCGATGCGCTCAGTACGCTTGGTGCCGATATCAAGTATCTGGAATCCGAAGGCTACCCGCCGGTCCGCATCAAGGCCGATGGTCTCAAGGGCGGCGCTGTGAGCGTTCGCGGTAACATTTCGAGCCAGTACCTCACGGCCCTTTTGATTTGCGCTCCGTACTGCAAGACTCCGCTCCACATCCACGTGGAAGGCGAGCTTATTTCTGCACCGTACATCGAACTCACGCTCGATGTGATGAAGTGCTTTGGCGTGAACGTGCGCCACAACGACCTGACGGACTTCTACGTGCCGCAGGGCGTGTACCAGAGCCCCGGTGACTATTATGTCGAGGGCGATGCAAGCTCTGCCACTTACCCCCTTGCCGCTGCCGCTATTTCTGGCGGTGAAGTGAAGGTCCTTGGAATTTGTGAAGACAGTATCCAGGGCGATATCGCCTTTATTGATGTCCTGAAGCGTATGGGTGCAGAAGTTACCCCGAGTGTAGAACCCAGTGGCGAAAAGTGCATTATCTGCAAGGGACCTAAAGACCGCCGTTTGCGCAGCCTTGGCGATTTTAGTGCTGTCGAAATTCCTGATGCCGCCATGACGCTTGCCGTGCTTGCTCTGTTTGCAGATGCTCCGACGACGATTCGCGGCATTGGCAGCTGGCGCGTGAAAGAGACCGACCGCATTGCGGCCATGGTGGCAGAACTCCGCAAAGTGGGTGCGACCGTCTCCTCTGACATGGATTCGATTACGATTGAACCGCCGAAGGAATTGCAACCGGCAACAATTGAAACTTACAATGACCACCGCATGGCAATGTGCTTTAGCCTTGTCTCGCTCGGTGGCGTACCCATCAAGATTCTCGACCCTTCGTGTGTGAACAAGACTTATCCCCATTTCTTTGAAGACTTCGGAAGACTCGCTCAATGAAAAGCCTCGCCTCGAAGATAGTTGCCACAAGTTTTGCTCGGCTCGCGCTTTGCGCCTGCCTCGTGTTTGGCGCTCTTGCAGTCCCCGCTTCGGCGGCGGATACGCTCTCGATTTGGGTCATGGACAATGGCCTTGGTTCGAAAAACGCCATGCACCGGCTTGTGAAAAAATTCTATCGCGAAACGGGAATCCCGGTGAAGCTTACATCGCTTAGCTGGGGCGAAGCATTCAGAAAAATCACTTTCGCATTTGCCGATTCAAATGATGTCGCTCCTGACGTAATCCAGCTTGGTTCGACGTGGGTCCCGCACTTTGCGGCGACTGGAGCCATCCGTCCTATTGACGACTTGATTTCGAAAATCGATACGGCTCGATTCTTAGGCGAGGGCCTTCGCAGTACGCATATTTCTGGAAAGCCCGAAACGTATGCGGCGCCTTGGTTTATTGACGTTCGTGGCTTTTTTGTGAACGAAAGGATTTGGAGCGAACTCGGTTTTGAAGATTCCGATATTGATTCGTACCCGCAGTTCCTTGGCGTGCTGAAGACGATTGCTAAATCGGACATGAAGACGGAAAGTGGAGTCAAGGTGACTCCGATTGCACTCCCTGGTAAAGACGACTGGGCTGGTCAACAGTGCATGGCGCCGTTTGTCTGGAGCCATGGTGGTGATTTCGTGGTGCCATCAGGCAAGGGTTACCGCAGTGCGCTTTTGGATTCAAACACGCTTGTCGGGCTTGCTCTTTATGCAAAGATTATGGGCGATGCGCAGATGGCGCCTCATAGCTTGTACGAAAACTCCTCGGACAATGCCGAAGGCTTTGTGCGTTCGGAGCGCGTGTTCCATTACGGTACATCCGAATTGATTAAGCAACTGGAATTCCCGGAACAGGCGGGCGGCCTTGCAAATTCCTCGATTGCAAAAGATGGAATCAAGGTGATGGTTTTACCTACCGGGCCTTTCGGAAGGTTCTCTTTCATGGGCGGAAGTCACTTGGCTCTTGGCAACAAGAAGGATACGTCCAAGTATGCTCTTGCCGAACAGCTGCTTGCCTACATGCTCCGTGCCGACAATATCGATGCTTTCTCGCGCCAGGTCGGGTTCTTGCCTGCAGACCGCAGCATTCTCCACATCTGGAACCGCGACTCGCGCTATTCCAAGATTGTTGCAGAACTCGAGCATAGCCGTAGCTTCCCGAATATCCCGGAATGGGGCGAGGTCGAAAAAGTCCTGATTGACCTTTCGAACAGCATGGGGGCGTTGTTTGTGAATACGAAACACAAGAAACAACGAAGCGCCTCCCTTGCAAAACTGGTTTATGACGCCAACGCCAAGATCAATGCGTTGCTCAGCTATCCCGATACTTTAGAGGGCTCGGAGCGTATGCATTGGGCCCAGCAGTTCTTCCTTTATGAACACAAGGAAATTTATCCGAAAAATGTAGCGAATATCATTGGCCGTAACGAGCTCCCTTCGGCAGATGAATTCAAGGATTGGCTTGATACATCTAAGTATTTGCTCATTTCGGTTGGCGCAGGAATTTTGGTGATTTGCGTTCTCGTCACTTGCTTTAGAAGAAGAAAAAAGTAGATCTCGTTCATGAATAAGTTGTTTAAAGTCGCCTCATTGTT
>Ga0265298_10006619_pt1 | contig 14266 bp, 11 predicted proteins | sample AusTroGonzalo_MG_3_FD_193486 | JGI IMG/M metagenome (GOLD analysis project Ga0265298, IMG submission 193486) | Bovine rumen microbial communities from tropical cattle in Woodstock, Queensland, Australia - Gonzalo_01 | ecosystem: Host-associated > Mammals > Digestive system > Stomach > Rumen ...
GCGTTGGAAAGTCTGACAAAAGTCAACAAAGCAGCTATTGCCCTGCTGATGTGTGTAGGCTGTTGGACATTATTGATGGTTGACCCCTATAGTTACTACCCCATGATAGAAGGTGGTGGTGTGATAAGCCACATTGCCGAAGTCATAGAGCACCACTTGGGCGATGCCGGTGGTACACTGTTTTTCCTGATGGGCGCCATGACCATTGTAGAAATCGTAGACACCAATGGCGGTTTCAACTTTGTGCGCGACACCCTGAAGACACGCTCTAAGCGCAAACTGCTGTGGCGGGTAGCCTTTATGACCTTCTTCCTGTCAGCCATTCTCGACAATCTGACCACCTCTATCGTTATGATTATGGTATTGCGCAAGCTGGTACAGGAGCGTGAGGACCGTCTAATCTATGCAGCACTGGTTATCATCGCTGCCAACAGCGGTGGTGCCTTCTCACCTATCGGCGACGTAACCACCATCATGCTATGGATTAAGGGCGTCATCACCACACAGGGTGTGCTGAGCGAGATATTCATCCCATCACTCATCTCAATGGTGATTCCTGCCTTCATTCTCAGCATGCAGCTGGAAGGCAAGTTTGACAAGGCGCAGAACCTGCCAACAGCACAGGTTACGCAGTTTACCAAGACTCAGCGCGACATCATCTTCTGGCTGGGCGTTGGCGGACTCATCTTCGTACCTATCTTTAAGACTATCACCCACCTGCCACCGTTTATGGGCATTCTGCTGGTACTCGGCGTGCTGTGGACAACAACAGAGATATTCCACTATAATACCTCAGAAGACGATACGATGGCTAAGCGCGTCAGCGATATCCTCTCGCGCATCGACCTGTCGACCATTATGTTCTTTCTGGGCATCCTGATGGCAGTGGCTGTACTGCAGGAAATCGGTGTACTGACACTGCTGGGCGAGAGTCTCAACGAGACCTTTGCCGGCAACTACTACGTCATCAACGGTATCATCGGCGTGCTGTCGTCTATCGTAGACAATGTACCTTTGGTAGCTGGCTGTATGGGTATGTATCCCGTTGCTGCCGATGGTGCAATGGCTGTTGACGGTATCTTCTGGCAACTGCTGGCTTACTGTGCCGGTGTAGGCGGTTCGATGCTGATTATCGGCTCTGCCGCTGGTGTTGTGGTAATGGGCTTGGAGAAGATTACCTTTGGCTGGTACATGAAGAAGATTACATGGATTGTCTTCGTGGGCTATATGGCCGGTATCCTTACCTACTGGGTAGAAAAGGTACTCTTCTTCTAAACAACATAAAACAAAAGTACCATGTTACAAATCCGCTGCAAGAACAACAACGTCACCAAGAGTTTCCCTGAAGGAACCTCTCTGCTGGACATCTATCAGGAGTTTGCCGACGAAATCAAGCTCCCCTACCCTGTGGTCTCGGCCAAAGTTAACAACGCCTCACAAGGTCTGAAGTTCAGAGTCTTCCAGAACCGTGACGTAGAATTCATGGATGCCCGACAAGGCAGTGGACATCGTGTCTATGTGCGCTCACTGTGCTTCCTGCTCTACAAGGCCACACAAGACATTTTCCCTGGCTCAAAGCTGTTCATTGAGCACACCATCTCACGCGGATACTATTGTAACTTCAAGAAAAAGAACAACGAGGCGCTGGCTGACAATGACGTAACGCTCATCAGAGACCGTATGCAGGAGATTGTCAATATGGACATGCCCTTCCGTCGCACTGAAGCCACCAACGAAGAGGCCATCCGCGTCTTTGCTGAGCGTGGATTTGCTGACAAGGTGAAACTGTTGGAGACCAGCGGACAGATTTATAGCGACTACTATACGTTGGGCGATACTGCCGACTACTACTATGGACCGTTGGTTCCCAGTGCTGGCTACCTGAAGATATTTGGTTTGGAGCCCTACCACGATGGTATGCTGCTTCGTGTACCCGACTGGAACGACCCCACACATCTGGCCGAGAAGGTTGACATGCCAAAGACCTATGAGATGTTTGCCGAGAAGACGCGCTGGGATATTATCATGCGCCTGTCGAATGCCGGTGACGTAAACAAAGCCATTCTTAAAGGTCATGCCTCTGAACTGATTCAGGTGAGTGAGGCCCTGCAGGAGAAGAAGATTGTGCAGATTGCTGAGGATATTGAGCGCCGTTTCCATGCAGAGGAGAATCCTGTACGCCTGGTACTCATCACCGGACCGTCATCATCTGGTAAGACCACCTTCTGTAAGCGACTCAGCATCCAACTGCTGGCCTGCGGACTGCGCCCACTGTCGTTCTCTACTGATGACTACTTCGTAAATCGTGTAGATACGCCCAAGTTGCCCAATGGTGACTATGACTTTGACAACATTGAGGCTGTGGACTACCACCTGCTGGAAGACCACCTGACTCGCCTGATGAAGGGCGAGAAAGTAGAGGTTCCTGAATACAACTTCGCTACAGGTAAGCGTGAGTGGAACGGCAAGAAGCTGAAGCTGGCTGGCGACACAGTACTCATCATTGAGGGTATTCATGCGCTGAACCCCTTGCTGACACAACAGATTGAGAACTCGCTGAAATACAAAATCTATATTTCTGCACTGACCAGCATCTCACTGGACGACCACAACTGGATTCCCGTGCACGACAACCGCTTGCTTCGTCGCATTATCCGCGACTACAACAAGGGAGCATTTACTGCTCAGGAGACCATTGCTCAGTGGAAGAATGTATGTGAGGCAGAAGACAAATGGATATTCCCCTATCAGGAAACTGCCGACGTTATGTTCAACTCAGCCCTGAACATCGAGTTTGCCGTACTGCGCACCCATGCAGAAATCATCCTCTCCAGCGTGCCTAAGAACTGTCCTGAATACAGCGAAGCGCACCGACTGCTGAAGTTCATCCACTACTTCCTGCCAGTCAGCGACAAGGAGATACCACCCACCAGCATTATGCGTGAGTTCTTGGGTGGCTCAAGCTTCAAATACTAATAATAAAATAAGGTATGACGCTCGTCATACCTTATTTATTATATTATATACGTTCAACAGAGTCTATTTGAATAGCGAGTATTCCTTGACTTTCCATGCCAAAGCACTGGCACCAAGCACGTTGCGCTCGTGATTATCAATGGTAGAGATAACTATTCTCACCTTATCGCGGATATTACCAAAGACATTCTGCTGGAAGGCCTCTTCCATTGCAGCCCACAACTTATCAGCATATTCCACCAGCTCGCCCGTCAGTACGATAGCTTCAGGGTTAATAACGCTGGCATAGTTAGACAAGGCTCTGCCCAATATCTCGCCAGTATGGCTCCATACCTTTTTAGCCAAATCATCGCCTTGGTCGGCACAAGAAGCAATATTCTCAACAGTGAGGTCTGTCAGTTGGCGCAACGCACTGGGTGCATCACTGCCCTCCAGCATCTCGCGAGCAGTCTGTATAATACCGCGTGTGGAGACATATTCTTCCAAACAGCCTCTGCGACCACATGTGCACTGGCGACCACCGTCTTCTACACAAGTATGTCCGAACTCACCAGCAAAACCGTCGTAGCCAAGATGAGCCACACCGTTACTGAAGAAACAGCTGCCCAGTCCGCTACCTGTCATGGTGACAACGATAAAGTTCTCCATACCGTGAGCCACACCATAGGCAGACTCGCCCAATGCCGTCACATGAGCATCATTGCCCAATGCCACAGCAAGGCCGATGCTGTCGCGAAGCATGGCAGCAAGAGGAACGATGCCTTTCCATGGCATATTGGCAGCATTCTCAATGCATCCTGTCAGATAGTTAGCGCTGGGAGCGCACATACCTACAGAACGGATATTCTCGTAGCCACCATTATTCTCAGCCAGCGTAATGACACGCTCTGAAAGCACCTCAATGAAGTTGTTTACATTAGGATAATCCTTGGTGGCAATAATATCTTGAGCCAAGATGTTACCACGCAAATCCACAACAGCAATGGTCGTTGAGGCGACATCAATATTGACGCCTATCACCTTGGATTTAACCTTATCATTTATCATACCAACCTCCTTCTACTTAAACAACGAATACTCTTTGACGCCCCACGCCAGTACACTGGCACCCAGCATGTTGCGTGTGCGGTTCTCCAAATTGGAGAGCATAAACTTCACCTTACCTTTAATATTATGGAAGACGTGCTCTTCAAAACTCTCATTGGCTGGTTCAAGGAGCCACTTGCCTGCCAGCGAGATGCCTCCTGTGAATACAAATGCCTCTGGATTCATGATGGAAGCATAGTTGGCAAGACCAATTCCAAGGTAGTAGCCCGTACGACGATAAGTCTCAATGGCTAACTCATCGCCCTGCTCACAGAAGTCCTGGATAACGCGCGGTGAGAGCGTCTCTGCCTCACGCATCAGTGATGGCTTGTCACTTTCTTCCAGAACCTCTTTGGCATTCATAACGATACCATTAGCAGCAACATAGGCTTCCAGACAGCCTTTCTTGCCACAGCCACACAGTCGACCATTAGGAACAAAACAGGTATGACCAAACTCTCCAGCAAAACCATCGTTACCCAGATGCACTACTCCATTACTATAGAAGCAACTGCCCAAGCCATGACCGATAGAAACCACAGCAAAGTCGCGCATACCGTGAGCAGCACCAAATGTCTGCTCGCCAAGAGCCATCGCATGAGCATTATTTGCCAGTGCCACAGCCATTCCCAATCGATCGCGCAACATAGCAGCCAAAGGAACGACACCCTTCCAAGGCATATTAGGAGCATTCTCGATACTACTCGTACGGTAATTACCACTGGGCGAACAGATACCTACTGAGCGGATGCTCTCGTAGCCACCATTAGCTTCAACCAGATTAAGGATGTGCTGACAGAGCACAGACAAATAGTCACCGATGTAGGGATGTTCAGATGTGACGAAATAGTCTGTTGCAATAATCTCTCCGCGAATATCGACAATACCTATCGATGTTCGTTCCAGACTGATGTCTACTCCGACGACACGTGTCTTAATAGCATTCTGAATCATACCTAATGTGTTTTATGCTAGTATTACGCGACAAAAATAGTAAATAATTTTTTATCTACAAAAACTTTATCAACTTTTTTATCAACTTTTTAAAGATTTCTTTGTACCTTTCTCACTTGGAGAACGTACTTTCATTCGAAAAAGCAAAGAAAAACCTATTTTTCCTTTGCTTTTTGCTCACTTATTCGTACCTTTGAGACTTCGTCTCGAAAGTACTCACGCTCGAAAGAACAAAATATCTTCGATTTTATTTTGTTCTTTGCTCGCTTATTCGTACCTTTGCAACGTAATACGACATTTTTGATAGATATGAACGTTTTAGAACTCAGTGAACAAGAGATTGGCAGACGCGAAAGTCTGCAACAACTGCGCGAGATGGGTATCAATCCATATCCCGCTGCAGAATATCCTACCAACGCATTCTCAACAGAGATTATAGATAGTTTTCAGGACGACGCAGCCCCCCGTGAGGTAAGCATCGCCGGCCGTATGATGAGCCGTCGTGTCATGGGTAAGGCGTCATTTGTAGAATTACAAGACTCTAAAGGTCGCATTCAGGTTTATATCACTCGCGACGACCTCTGCCCAGGCGAGGATAAGGAGTTATACAATACTGTATTTAAGAAGTTGCTCGACATTGGTGACTTCATCGGCATCAAAGGTTTTGTATTCCGCACACAGACTGGCGAAATCAGCGTACACTGCAAGGAGCTGACGCTGTTGTCAAAGGCTTTGAAGCCACTGCCTATCGTAAAATATAAGGATGGTGTTGCCTACGATAAGTTCGACGATCCTGAGCTGCGTTATCGCCAGCGCTATGTTGACCTCGTGGTTAACGAGGGCGTAAAGGACACCTTCCTGAAGCGTGCCACCATTATCCGCACCCTGCGCAGCATTCTCGATAATGCCGGCTATACCGAGGTTGACACTCCTATCCTGCAGAATATTGCTGGTGGTGCCTCAGCACGCCCATTCATTACCCACTTCAATGCGCTGAATCAGGATATGTATATGCGTATTGCTACCGAGCTCTATCTGAAGCGCCTCATCGTAGGTGGTTTCGAGGGTGTTTACGAGATGGGTAAGAACTTCCGTAACGAGGGTATGGACAAGACCCACAACCCTGAGTTCACCTGCATGGAGCTGTATGTCAGCTACAAAGACCTGCTGTGGGGTATGACCTTCACAGAGAATATGCTGGAGCAGATTTGTACTGCTGTCAACGGCAAGCCTGAGGTTGAGATTGATGGTAACATCATCTCGTTCAAGGCACCATTCCGTCGTCTGCCTATCCTCGATGCTATCAAGGAGAAGACCGGTTTCGACTGTGATGGCAAGACTGAGGAGGAGATTCGCGCATTCTGCCTCTCAAAGGGTATGGATGTTGACGAGACCATGGGTAAGGGCAAGCTGATTGACGAGTTGTTTGGTGAGTTCTGCGAGGGCTCATTCATCCAGCCCACCTTCATTACCGACTATCCCGTTGAGATGTCACCTCTTACTAAGATGCATCGCTCTAAGCCTGGCCTCACCGAGCGTTTCGAGCTGATGGTAAATGGTAAGGAGTTGGCTAATGCTTATTCTGAGCTGAACGATCCTATCGACCAGGAGGAGCGCTTCATCGAACAGATGCGTCTTGCTGACAAGGGTGATGACGAGGCTATGATCATCGATCAGGACTTCCTGCGTGCTCTGCAGTACGGTATGCCTCCAACGTTTGGTATCGGTATCGGTATCGACCGTCTGGTAATGTTGCTGACTGGTAAGTTCACCATTGGTGAGGTCATGCTGTTCCCACAGATGAAGCCCGAGAAGAAGATTCCTCAGAGCACACCAGCCGAATGGGCTGAGATTGGTGTTGCAGAAGAATGGGTACCCGTACTGCGCAAGGCAGGCTTCAACCTCATTCAGAACATCGCAACAGAGAAGGCTCAGGGATTGCAGCAGAAGATTGGCGATATCGTCAAGAAATATAAATTAGAAATGACTAAGCCATCAGTCGACGAGGTCGCTGCATGGATTGAGAAGGCAAATGTATGATTGTGGACGCATAGCCATCATTGGTGGAGGTTCGTGGGCTACGGCCATTGCCAAGATTGTAGTGAGTCACACTCACCACATTGGTTGGTATATGCGCCGTGACGACCGTATTGAAGATTTCCAACGATTAGGACACAACCCTGCTTATCTTACCAGTGTCCGCTTTGACATCGACGAAATCTTCTTCTCCAGTGATCTCAACAAGATTGTTGAGAAGTACGACACATTGGTATTCGTCACGCCGTCGCCCTACCTCAAGAGTCATCTCAAGAAGCTTAAGACGCGCATTCGCGACAAATATATCATCACCGCCATCAAGGGTATCGTACCTGATGAGAACCTCGTTTGTTCGGAGTATTTTCATCAGGTTTACGACGTTCCTTATGAGAATCTCGCATGTATTGGTGGACCGTCACATGCAGAGGAGGTGGCACTGGAGCGTCTGTCCTACCTTACTGTAGGATGCGCTGATATTGAGAAGGCCCAGTCGTTTGCAGATATTCTTACCAGCGACTATATCAAGACCAAGACATCTACGGATGTGGTTGGTATTGAGTACTCTTCGGTACTGAAGAATGTATATGCCATTGCCGCTGGTATCTGCAATGGTCTGAAGTTTGGCGATAACTTCCAGGCAGTCCTCATGGCTAATGCCGTACAGGAGATGTCACGCTTCCTCAAAGTGGTACATCCCATTGACCGTAGCATTGTTGACAGCTGCTATCTCGGCGACCTGCTCGTAACGGGCTATTCCAACTTCTCGCGCAACCGCACCTTTGGTACCATGATTGGCAAGGGCTATAGCGTCAAGTCTGCCCAGATAGAGATGGAGATGATTGCTGAGGGTTACTTCGGCACTAAGTGTATGAAGGAGATTAACCGCCACTGCCACGTCAACATGCCTATTCTCGATGCCGTATATAATATATTGTACGAGCGCATTAGTCCGCAGATTGAAATCAAACTGCTTACCGACAGTTTCCGGTAAACAAAACCAAATAATACATTTATCAAACAAACTAAATGAAAATATGAACAACATCAAACTTGACATCACAAAGGCTGCTTGCTTCCTGGAGGCAGGCGCAGTAAAGGCTTTTGAACCAAAGGTAAAGGCTGCACAAGAGGCATTAGAGAAAGGTACCTGCCCTGGTAACGACTTCCTGGGATGGCTGCATCTGCCCACAGAGATTACTCCTGCCTTCATCGCAGAGATTGAGGCTTGCGCCAAGGTGCTTCGCGACAACTGTGAGGCCATCGTTGTAGCTGGTATCGGTGGCTCTTATCTGGGTGCCCGTGCCGTTATCGAGGCTCTGAGCAACTCATTTGGCTGGCTCATCAAGGACCAGAAGAATCCTACCATTCTTTTTGCTGGTAACAACATCGGTGAGGACTATCTGTTTGAGCTGACTGAATATCTGAAGGACAAGAAGTTTGGTGTTATCAATATCTCTAAGTCAGGTACTACCACTGAAACTGCTCTGACTTTCCGTCTGCTGAAGAAGCAGTGCGAGGCTCAGCGTGGTAAGGAAGAGGCAAAGAAGGTCATCGTTGCTGTTACCGATGCCAAGCGTGGTGCTGCCCGCACCTGTGCTGACAAGGAGGGTTACAAGAGCTTCATCATCCCCGACAACGTAGGTGGTCGTTTCTCTGTACTCACTCCTGTAGGTCTGCTGCCTATCGCTTGTGCTGGTTTCGACATCAAGCAGTTGGTAGCTGGTGCTCAGGATATGGAGAAGGCTTGCGCTCCAAGCGTTCCTTTCGAGGAGAACCCCGCTGCCCAGTATGCTGCTGTTCGTAACGGTCTGTACCAGGCTGGCAAGAAGATTGAGATTATGGTCAACTACCAGCCTAAGCTGCATTTTGTCAGCGAGTGGTGGAAGCAGTTGTACGGAGAGTCTGAGGGTAAGGACAAGAAGGGTATCTTCCCTGCCAGCGTAGACTTCACTACCGACCTGCACTCTATGGGTCAGTGGATTCAGGACGGTGAGCGTACCATCTTCGAGACTGTTATCAGCATCGAGGAGCCTGAGAAGAAGCTGCTGTTCCCTGAGGACGAGGAGAACCTTGATGGTCTGAACTTCCTGGCTGGCAAGCGCGTTGACGAGGTCAACAAGATGGCTGAGCTGGGTACCCGTCTGGCTCACGTTGACGGTGGTGTACCTAACATTCGCATCAGCGTTCCCAAACTGAACGAATACTACATTGGACAACTTATCTACTTCTTCGAGATTGGCTGTGGCATCAGCGGTAACGTACTGGGTGTTAACCCATTCAACCAGCCTGGTGTAGAGGCCTACAAGAAGAACATGTTTGCCCTGCTGGCTAAGCCTGGTTACGAGGAAGAGACGAAGGCCATCAAGGCTCGCTTGGCCAATGAATAAAGCAATAGAACAATACTTAGAAAGTCACGGCTTTGGGCAGTTCTGCCCGAAAGCCGTGCTTTTCGATATGGACGGTGTCATCTACGACTCCATGCCTAACCATGCCATTAGCTGGCATGAGGCTATGGAGAGCTACGGACTGGATATGCCGCATAGCAAAGCCTACGAATACGAAGGTATGCGTGGAGTGGAAACTATTAAGTCGCTTACGCAACAGCAATGGGGAAAGGCTGTCAGTGACGAAGAAGCTATGAAGATGTACCAACATAAGTCGCGCCTCTTTGCTGAGCACTGCCAAGAGACTCCTGCCACCATCATGCCAGGCATCAAGACGCTCATGGAGCAAATCAAAGCCTGTGGTATGAAGATTTGTGTGGTAACAGGTAGCGGTCAGCGCACACTATTAGGCAAACTATTGGGCGACTTCCCTGGTCTGCTAAGCGAGGAGCTGATGGTTACAGCCTTCGATGTTACGCATGGAAAGCCCGACCCAGAGCCATATATAATAGGTACGCGTAAATGTGGGGTAAATCCTTGGGAGGCTATCGTCGTAGAGAATGCGCCCTTAGGTGTACGAGCAGCCCATGCTGCCCACTGTTTCACCATTGCGGTCAATAGCGGTCCGTTGGCTGATGAGCTACTCCTGCAAGAAGGAGCAGACCTCATCTATCCTAAGATGACAATGCTTAGTGAAGATTTTCCTCGTCTTCGTCAGCTGGCGGAGTGTCCATCTGAGTGTCACGTTTGATAACCAGTTCACCCATACGCGACAGCCTAAATACCAGCGGGATATATTCATCACTCTGCGGATGGCCCACGCTACCACCAAATAGCAAGTAGTCGCCCTCAGCTTTGTCGAATACCAGGCCTTCGAAGACACCAGTCTTATTGAATTCATCATCCAGATACGGTGTCAGCGATTTCTTGGTAAATGTACGGCTAAAGAATACAGAGCCATCTTGACGCGATACGGTCAGACGAAACACATTATCAATATACTTCTGTCCGTTCTCATCCTTCACCATAGGCAGTGAATCGCTTGGCTGACGACTCACTGAAACCTTATATTTCTTACCAATCCATGCCACCTCTTTCTCATCGGAATAAGGCTGCATACGGATAGGCTCTTTAGGCTGCACCTTGACAATACGAGGTGCAATGATATCGTCGCTCTTCTTCTTTCCACCGCAAGCTGCCAGCACAACAACCATACCGGCCAACAAGACTACTGATAGTAACTGTTTCATGATGAATATTTATAAGATCTGATGCAAAAGTAATAAAAAACATTGAGATACACAAGGAATTCACCTAAAAATAGACGCTCCGCCAAGTTTGCGGAGCATCCATTTGTATTCCTGAGTTCTTCTTACCTTGACTCATACACCAAATAGAGATAAAGGCACGCTTGCCATAAAACACTATGTTAACCTAAATCACTATGATGTTTTTACTATTATGTTGAAGTTTTTGTGTGGTTACATCGTTTTGACGCAACCATACTCAAAAGGTTTAATTAATTCGTATTATTTAACACTTTATCCATTCGTCGACTTCTAACGTGTTGTTAATGACGTGGAAACGAATGTCATACCCCATAAAAGGCATACCATACTGGCGAGTAGCATCCGACTGATAATGAGGACGTGGATCAAGTGCCAGCGTCTGTCGCAACACCTCAATATCAGCAGCCGGAAGCAGCTGACACAGTGCCTCGGGCAACACCACTTCCAGGCGCTTCCATTCGTGGTTATCGGTAAATCCGCCACGCGCCTCGGGATGACTATCGACATAAGCAAGATAAGGTTTAATATCATAGATCGGTGTGCCATCCATCAGGTCAGCCCCCATCACCTCTATCGTCAGTTTGTCCATATCGATACTACCGATACGCACAGAGGAGAGGCCCAGATTGTTAGGACGGAATGGCGAGCGCGACGCCCACACCCCTACCCGCTCGTTACCACCTAATAAGGGTGGACGAACAGTAGGATGCTTCTGAGCATCCACATTCTCTGAGAAGCCCCATATAAGCCAGAGGTAGTCGTAATCCTCCAGTCCACGCAGTGCCTCGGCATTTTTATAACGAGGTACAAATTCTATACGACCACGCAACTCACTGACGATGCCACTCTGGCGTGGCAAACCGAACTTACTGGTCAGTGGAGAGCGGAAAAAAGCGATTGGTTCGATATTCATAGTGCAAAAATAGCAAATAATTATGAATTATGAATTGCCGAAGACCAAATATTTATGCATGATACGTGATGAATTATGAATTATTTATTATCTTTGCACCATGGAACAGAAAAAAATAACCTTCGACAGCTTTATTCGCAACATCATGTGGGTAGTGGTGGCAGCCGGTATCATCATGCTACTCAACTATCTCAGCAGTGTGTTGCTGCCATTCTTCTTGGCATGGCTCATCTCCTACCTGCTATTCCCGCTGGTCAAGTTCTTCCAATATCGCTGTCACCTGAAATTCCGTATTCTCGGAATCTTTGCAACGTTTTTAGTCGTTGCCCTCGTACTGACGGGCCTGTTCCTGCTGATGATACCGCCAATGGTTGAGGAAGGCACTCGGGTGAAAGACCTGCTCATTGCCTACGTCTCTCACGATGCGCTGATGAGTAACATCCCCAATATGATTGAGGACTTCATTCACCAGCATATCACCACAGAAGACATCAAGGCCTTCATCACCCAAGAAGGATTTATCGACACCGTCAAGCAGACCATTCCCAAGATTTGGGGCGTCATATCCCACTCAGTAAACATCCTGTCGAGCGTCTTCACGCTCACCATGGTACTGCTCTACACCTTATTTATATTATTAGACTACGAGCAGTTCTCCAATGGATGGATACTGATGTTCCCCAAGCGTTATCGTCCCATCGCCACACAGATTGTCAGCGATATCGAGCAAGGTATGAACAAGTACTTCCGCGGACAAGGCATCGTAGCCTTCTGCGTAGGCGTACTGTTCAGCATAGGCTTCCTCATCATCGATTTCCCCATGGCTATTGGTCTGGGAATGTTCATTGGCCTGCTGAATATGGTGCCCTACCTGCAGTTGCTGGGCTTCATACCCACTATCATTTTGGCTATTGTCAAAGCAGCCGATACCGGACAGCATTTCTGGATTATCCTGCTGTCGGCACTCATCGTCTTTGCAGTAGTACAAGCCATCCAAGACACAATTCTTACACCTAAGATAATGGGTAAGGTAATGGGCCTCAACTCAGCCATCATCCTGCTGTCGCTATCCGTTTGGGGTGCACTGCTGGGCATACTGGGCATGATTATCGCCCTGCCAATGACCACGTTGCTTATCACCTATTATCAGAAATACATTGTCAACAAAGAAAAACTGATTAACAACACATAATAAGTAATAATGACATTCAACTGTATTAGAAAGTACCTAATGACAGCCGCTCTCACTGCAGCATGCAGCACGGCAGCATTAGGCCAAGACAAGTCGGCTGGCGACATCGACTGGCTGCAAGAGTTAAAGAGTCGCATCACTATCAATGGTTACATGCAAGGTGGCTACGAGTACAACGACAAAGGCGGAAAGACCACCAGTGAATTTAACTTCAAGCGCGCCATCTTCTGGGGCAGAGCGAGAATCACCGACCGCTGGTCGTTCATGTTCATGAACAACTTCGCCCTGCCAAAAGGCGTCCTGGAGTTTTGGACCGACTATCGCATTACTAACAACAAGGCGCTGTCCGTTCGTGTCGGACAGTTCCAGCACCCATTCTCTATGGAGAGTCCGCTCACGCCCGTCATGCTTGAGCTCATCGACATCACCTCACAGTCTGTTACCAATCTGGCCAACGGCTATGAGCCACTGCTCGGTCCTAACTACGGACGCGATCAGGGTATCATGTTCTTGGGCGACCTCTTCAACGACCACTTCCACTATGAATTGGCTGTAATGAATGGTCAGGGCATCAACACTTCTGACGGCAACAGCGACAAAGACGTCATCCTGAAGTTAGAGTATCGTCCCAGCAAGCAGTTCCGCCTCGTGGCTTCTGGTCAGAAAGGTCGCGGACACGCAGTAAGCACTGTTGCCTGGAATGATATTGCCGTTGGCGACGACTATCGCCGCGACCGTGTCAGCTTCGGTGGCGAGTTGAAAGTGCCCACACTGCTGGGTCGCAAGTCAAGCAGTGGTGGCATCAATCTGCGCAGTGAGTTCCTGGCTGGTAAGGATGGCGAGGTTGGCAGTCGCGGTGCCTATCTAACAGGCTCTGTAGCACTGGGCAAGGGCATCGATGTGATTGCATCAGCCGACTACTACGACCGCAACACCTCTACCAGCGGATGGCAGCAGACCAACCTCACTGGTGGTGTGCAGTACTGGTTCTACCCCAAGTGCCGTCTGCAGTTGCAATATACCCATAGTTTCTGCGGTCATCTGATGAGCCAGCAGACTGGTGGCGACTACAACCGCATCCAGGCGCAGATGCAGGTAGCATTCTAATTGAGAATTGAAAATTGAGACAATATGTTTATCAAGGTATTATTAACCATCATCTTCCTGGCCGTCATGATTGGTGTGGGTCTCTACACCCGCAAGCAGGCCAGCAGTGTTGACGGCTTCGTCCTCGGTGGACGAGCCGTAGGTCCGTGGCTCACCGCCTTTGCCTTTGGCACCTCTTATTTCTCGGCAGTAGTCTTTGTAGGCTATGCCGGACAGTTCGGTTGGAAATATGGTCTCTCCAGCGCCTGGATTGGTATTGGCAATGCCATTATCGGCTCCCTGTTGGCTTGGATCATCCTTGGTAAACGTACAAAGCTGATGACTCAGC
>Ga0265298_10006623_pt1 | contig 14256 bp, 4 predicted proteins | sample AusTroGonzalo_MG_3_FD_193486 | JGI IMG/M metagenome (GOLD analysis project Ga0265298, IMG submission 193486) | Bovine rumen microbial communities from tropical cattle in Woodstock, Queensland, Australia - Gonzalo_01 | ecosystem: Host-associated > Mammals > Digestive system > Stomach > Rumen ...
GAGCGTCTGCGCCAGCAGTTCCGTGGTCAAGGAGTTTAGGCGGCGCTCTTCCGGGCAGGGGAGTTCTGGCTCGGCGAAGGCGAAGTCAAAGGCGTTTCTGGTGACTTCCTTTCCCTCCTCGTAGACGATGATGGCGAGGCAATGCCTGCCGGTCTGGATTTGGCTGACGTCAATCAGGAAGAAGCCTTTCTCGTATTTCGGGGCTGGAACTGGCTGGCCGTCGATGGCGACCTCTGCGGTTGGCTGGCGGGAGGAAGGCCAACTGACGGGGAGCGTGGACATTCCAGCGGGCAGCGCGTTGAGCCTCGGGACGGCGGGGACGGCTTGGGGCTGGTTCCACAGTTGGAGATTTCCGTTTCTGGAACCCTTCTGTCCCTTTTCCGTCAATGCTTCCAGCGACATCTGGGCGAAGGAGATTTCCCCTGCGTACTGGTTCAGATGGACCACGGCGGCAAACGGCGGCTTGAATTTGTCCACGGATTGGCTGCTCTCCTGGGATTCTTCGACTGCCAGGGTGAACTCCGCCGAAAACCGCGTCCAGTCGCAGTTCTCGGGAAAGCCGTGGATGCCGAAGGCGTGGAACCCGTCTTTGTCGATGATAAGGAAATCGGCCCGCTTCGCTTGGAAACTCTTGGTGCGGACATAGCACGACAGGCGGTATTTTTCGCCAGGGGCGAGATTGAGTTTCTGCTGGCGAAAACTGCCGAACTCCACGGGTGCGTCGGCGGGAGCCGTGAACATGACAAAGGGCGCATTGTCGGGACCTCCCTTGGGGTAGCCCGTGCCGGGTATGGAATTGTCGAAAAACCAGCCGCTGGGAGTAGATGTCGCGCCACAGTAGAGTTTGCCGTTGAACAGGATATTCGCGGCTTGCACGGAGGCGAGGGCGCAAAGGGACAGTAAGAGGAACATGAGTTTCTTCATCTTTTTCTCCTTGCAAATCACCAATAAGTTTTTCGTGTTTAATTTAATCCGCTGTTCCGAAGAAATCAATTCCATTGACGGCTTTACCTTTTGCGCTGTATTCCCCTGGACGCAATGGTACGCGTTCCCACGGGCGACGACGGCGCGCACGTCCGTCGTCGCTTCGCTACGCCGTGACAAGGAGGCGCGCCCTCCCACGGCATTGGCACATGTTCCCACGGGCATCTTGGCCGAGCAGACGCTCGGCCCTCCCTCGGCCCTCCCTAAAACTGATTCATTTTGCCAATGTTTTTGAGTGAAACTGATTTTTTAGTGCTATTTTCCGAAAAAATATGATTTTTTATTTGCAAATTGCCAAAACAAGTATATATTTACAAGGATTGATTTTTACAAACCTCAAAATCAAAAGGGAAATTGATATGGCGACCTACACCACTCATCAGGACATTTCTACTGCTGTCACCTTCACTGACACCGACCTGTTTACAGGCATTCAGACCACAGGCGACGGTGCCGCGCTGCTGATCACATCGGCCGCCGGCAACGTGACTGTCACTGGCTCGACCTTCTCGTCAAACACCGCAGGCGCTGGCAAGTTCGGCGGTGCCATCAGAAATTATGCGGTGCTCACCATAAATTCGTCATCCGTCAAGCCACTATTCACGGGCAACACTGCTGAGACTGGCGGCGCGATTTTCAACGACAACGGCTGCAGCCTGAGCGTGACCGATGCCGTATTCCACGGCAATATCGCCAACAACAATTCCGCTGGCTGGGGCGGCGGCGCTATCTACAGCGACATCAAGGGCAGCAACCCTGCCGCCTTCAACGTCTATGGTTCGACTTTCTCCGCCAATTCGGCGGCCAATGCCAACGGACGCGGCGGCGCCATCGATGCCTGGGGCATCAACAACTTCTCCACCAACAGCCTCTTCACTGGCAACTACGCTGGAGAGTGGGGCGGTGCCGTTGACTACTACGAAAGATATATTGACGACGGCTCAACCTTCAGCAACAACGTCGCCAACAAAGGCGGCGCCGTCGCCAACAATTCCAGTTACGCTTCAGGCGGAGCCTCTGGCACTTTCTCCAAATCCCAGTTCAACGCCAACACCGCCACCCTCGGCGGTGCCGCCAGTTTCGACAAGGGCACTTTCCTCTTCAGTTCCGCCAGTTTCGCCAGCAACATCGCCACCACTGGCGGCGCCATTGCGAACAACGGCGCAATCGGAACGGTTTCCAACTCCAATTTTGCGAACAACTCCGCAGGCATGGGTGGTGCCATCTTCAACGCCAACACCATCACCGTCTCCGACTCGACGTTCACTGCCAATGTCGCCACTGGCGACACTGCCGGAGCCATTTATAACGCCGATAATGCGTTGGCCACTATCCAGAATTCTGTCTTTGATGCCAACAGTTCCTCCCGGTACGGTGGCTCCATTGTCAACAGCGGTTCGCTGACGGTGAGCAACTCGAACTTCACCGGCAGTTTTGTTGCGGGCTCGGCTGGTGCCCTTTGGAACGTGGGCGGAACTGCCGTCATCACCGACACGAATTTCACTGGCAGCAGTGCCACTGTCTACGGCGGTGCCATTGGCAACCGCGCCAGTCTCACCTTGACTGGCGCGACCTTCACCGGAAATGCGGCGAGTTACACAGGCGGAGCCATCATGAACGAAAACAACGGCTCTACCATTGTCATCAATAACTCACTCTTCCAGAACAACGTCGCTGGTGACCACTACGGCGGCGGCGCTATCTACAGTGACAGCCGCGTCGACAACGGTCTGAACATCAGCGGCTCTACCTTCACCGCCAATAGCGCGACTCATTCCAGCGGACGCGGCGGCGCTCTCGACGTCTGGGGCGGCAACTACTCCACCAACAGCCTCTTCGAGCGGAACCAGGCCTATTCCGGCGGTGCCGTGTCTGTCTACGGAACGTATGCTGACAACGGCTCTACCTTCACCAACAATCTCGCCACCAATGGCGGCGCCATCGGCTACTTCTCCAATGCTCCCGTCACGACCGTCACCCGCTCGCTTCTCCAGGCCAACACCGCCTCCACCGACGGTGGTGCCATCTGGACTAACGGCAACGGTGTTCTGACTGTTGACGGCGCCACCTTCACTGCCAACAAGGCAGGAGACCGCGGTGGTGCCCTCTATGTCTACGGCCTTGTCGGAGCCACTGTCACCAATGCCACTGTCGTCAACAATGTGGCCACGAATGGCGGTGCCATCTACAGCGGCGGCGGCATCTATATCACTGGTGGCATATACGACGGAAACTCCGCAAAGAGGGGCGGTGCCCTCTACACTACTGGCGTAGGCTCCATCCAGGGGGCAACGTTCTCGCACAACTCCATCGCGGCTGGCGGCAGTTATGGCGGTGCCATCTATGCCCAGGGTAGCCTGAGCATCAGCAACACACTGTTCGACGCCAACTCCGCCTCTGCGGGCGACAGAAACGGTTCCCTCTTCGGCGGCGGCCTCTTCATCGACTCCACGAATGTCACCGTCACTGGCTCAACCTTCGCCAAAAACTATTCCGACAACTTCTACGGCGGCGCCGGTATTTTCGCCAATGTCGCCTGCACCGTCAGCAACAACCTGTTCCAGGAGAACACTGGCGTGGCCGGCGCGGGCTTTGCCTGCATTTGGGTAGGCCCGACAGTCACAGGTTCGACCTTCACCGCCAACTCCGTGAGCGAGTACGGCGGCGGCTATATGAAATTTGCCTCCTCCAACACTGCCACAATCGCCTCGGTTCTTGCCTCCACCTTCACGGGCAATACCGCCGGCATTGGCGGCGGTGCCCTCGCCGGCAAGAACATGCTCATCGACGGTTCCGTCTTCGACCGGAACATCGCGGCCAACGGCGGCGCCTACTACATGTTCCCGCATGAAGGTTGGGCCATCGGTACCGTCTCAAGTTCTCTCTTCACCGCCAATACGGCCTCCAGCAATGGCGGTGCCGTCTATTTGGCGAGTTCCTCCAGCACTGATACTTTGACCGTCAGCGGATCCACCTTCACCGACAATGTCGCCGGAAATTATGGCGGTGCCATCTGCCTCGCCTCCGGCAGTCCCCATACCCTTACTGTCACTGGCTCAACCTTCTCCCGCAACATCGCCGTCAACGGCGGTGCCATCATGGCCGACGGCTGGAGTGCCTTCCGCGTTAACATCCAGAATGCCAGGTTTGACGCCAATACCGCTACGGACGCCAGCTGGGGTGGCGGCGCCTTCTATCAGTACAGCAACACTTCCCAGTACGACATCAGCGGCTCGACCTTCACTAATAACATGGCTTCCTATGGCGGTGCACTCGCCTCCATCCGCGGCGTCTTCAACATCTCCAACTCGCTGTTTGAGGGCAACACTGCCTCCACCCTGGGCGGCGCCCTCACCGCCCACGGCGAAAGCACCAATCTGAGCATCAGCGGCTCGACCTTCACCAACAACTATTCTGCTGGCAACGGCGGCGCCGTCGCTGGCTACAGCGTCAATGGCTACACCTCCATAATCTCCCTTGACAATGTCACCTTCACTGGCAACACCGCCGCCTCCCAGGGTGGTGCTCTCTACGCCGTCGGTGGCTCCACTGTGACCATCAAGGACACCACCTTCGCGACCGAAAGCGATACGGTGGTCATCGGTGCCGGTTCCGACACGACATTGAAGGGAAGCATCGTTCTCAATGCCAGCATCACCGTCGACACCGTCCAGGCCGATGACCTCTCCCTGACCTTCGGCACCTCTGCTGACATTGGCTTCGGTGCCATCACGGTGGCGAGCGGCGCCACCACTGGCCTTTCCGCCGTCAACTTCGGCGGTACTGGCAAGGTCACTTTCACCACGCAGGATCTCTCCGCCGTCGCCATCACCGTCACCCGCGCCACCGCCGGGGAATATGTCATCTCCGACGGCATCAGCGCCCTCAACACGACCGTGACCGTCAACGGCACGGCAACCGCCCTGACGAGCGGCACTGGTACCTCCGCCTCCTCCGACGGACTGCTGGCGCAGGTTGTCAGTTTCGCCGACAGCGCGCTGAACCTCAGCATCTACGACACGCTGTACGTCGGCTTCGGCATTCAGGACGCCACCCACTTCGACACCACCGCCGACCTGCAGGCCACCTACGCGGGTTACAGCGGCACCATCATCGACGCCTCCACCGTCACCAAGCTCGGCGAGGTCTTCTACAATGACGCCTGGACCAGCGCGAACCTGCCCGCCAGCACGACTTTGGCCGACGGCTCGACCGTTGCCCTGGCCTGGGGAAGCAACGCCTTCAACAACGTCGCCATGGCGAAAGGCTACCTGGCTTCCGACGGCATCCTGACCTTCGAGGACGTCGTTCCCACGCTGGCCCAGACCTCTGGCGTCGCCACTGTCCGCGTCCACAACGCCGCGCTCACCAGCGCCACTAACAACGCCGACAGTGACAAACTTATCCTCGACGGCGTGACCTTCACCGCCGACAGGAATCAGTACTCCAACAACACCGACCTGGAACTGGCAAACATCAATGCCCCGGCCAAATATATCTACACCTGCAACAGCAGAATCGCTGGCGATTTCAACTTTGCGGTCCGCAACTCCAACATCTCCCGCTTCTACCTGTCCAACGGCACGAACAGCGGAGTCGGCGGCACCGTCAACTTCACCATCAGCGACTCGGTGACGAACCGCATAAGCCTCTCTGCTTCCAGCGACTCCGGAACCTCCTTCAACAACATCAACATCGTGGTGAACAACACCCTGGTGCACAACAACGAAAACGGCACGGTCAATCCAGAACTCGGCGACATCCGGGCCTCCGGCAGCAGCGAGAACGTCCACGTCAACGGCAATGCCAGCGTGACGATGAACAACTCCACCGCCGGCTTCCTCTATGGCTCCAAAGGCAACAAGATGCACGGCGACATCTACCTGGCGATGAACGCCTCCACCGTCGCCAACGTCATCGGCAAGAACGCCCGCGACGGCGTCGATGGAAGTTCCTACCTGACCATCAGCGGCACCACTGCCAGCGTCATAAGCGAATCCATCCTCAATGTCGACACCATCGCTATCGCCGATTCCGCCACCTTGAATCTCGGCAGCGTCACCATCACCGATAGCAACTTCACCGTCACCACCGCCCACAACGGAGCCATTGCCGTCCTGGCCGATGCCATCGTGACGCTCGCCGGCTCCGTGACCATCGCCAAGGACTTCACACTCGCCTCGAACGCGGCCGTCGCCGCCGCCGACAATGCGGCTGTCACCTTGACCGCCACTGGTACCTTCTCCACGAACATCGCCACTGGCACGGGCAATACCCTGATCATCGACAACTATGCCGCCCTCAGTCTCACCGCCGACGTCTCCGGTTTCGCCACCGTGACCTTCGCGGGCGACGCGGCCGTCGACATGAACTCCAGTGCCCTGGAGAATATGGCCATCACTGTTGACACGAACAACGTCTGGACCAACGGCGTGACAACCATCGCCACGGGCATCAGCAGCCTGACGGGCTCCACCTTCACCGTCAACGGCCTCAGCGCCACGCTCGGCACGGCCATGACCAACGGCGCCGTCCTCGACTTCGCCAGCGGCGAACTGACGCTGACCGTCACCTCCGTCGAAGTCGGCACGGGAACCTCCCTCGACGACGCCCTGGCCGCCACTGCCGTGACTTCCGGCGTCATAACCTTCTCCTCCGCGACCGACGGCACGACCTGCACCTTCAGCGGCAACACCATCGGCCACGACCAGGTGTTCCAGGGCAACGGCGCGACCAACACCGCCATCCAGGCCGCCTCCGCCAGCATGGTCTTCGCCAACGGCAATGCCGTCGCCATGACCGACCTCGCCTGGAGCGGAATCATCTACGGCGGCAAGCTGGGCAGCGGTTCCTCCGCCACCAGCCTCGCCTTCCAGGACGCCGCGATCGGCGGCAACGTCTTCGGCGGCGGACGCGCCAACACCGGCAGCACCATCGCCGATGGCGACGTCAGCCTGGCCATTGCCGGTAGCACCCAGGCCGCCGGCAAGGCCGTCTACGGCGGCGCCTACGCCAACGGCGGCACCGCCACGGCCGAAAGCGTCAGCCTCACTCTGACCGACGTGAATGCCGGCACCAACTCCGTGTACGGCGGCGGCGCGGTCAACAATGGCGGCAAGTTGACCGTCGGTCCCGTCTCCACCAAGATAGAAGGCGGCGTCTACGGCGCGGTCTACAACGGCGCGAACATCTACACCGCCGGCACGGGAAGCGCCTTCGGGGCCGGCGCGATGAGCCTGGAAATCAACGGCGGAACCTTCTCCGGCGCGGTCGGCAACGGCTCGACGCCGCGTGCCGGCGCCTCCTCAACTCAGGGCGCGTCTACGCTGGCCATCACGGACGGCCTGTTCTCCGGCCCCGTCTACGGTGGCGCGGCCTCCTTCGGCGGCGACGCGACCGTCGCCTCCACGACCGTCACCATCAGCGGCGGCACCTTCAACGGCAAGGTCTTCGGCGGCAACGTCGGCCAGACCGGAGCCAAGGCCGCTGACACCAGCCTGACCGGCAACGCGAACCTGACCATCGACAGCACCGACGCCAATATCTACTTCAACGGCAGCGTCTACGGCGGCAGCATGGGCACTGGCAATGTCGGCGGCGACGTCACCGTGACCTTCAAGGGCGACGGCGACAAGCTGCACTTCGCCTCCGGCAGCTTCGTCTCCGGGGCCAGCGAGTATGCCTACGGCACAGTCGCCGACTACGTGGAAGGCACCAAGACGCTCGTCTTCGACGGCTTCGTCCGGTCCTTCTCCGGCAATGTCCAGGGCCCCGCGTTCGACACCGTGACCATCAAGAACGGCTCCAATGTCAGATGCCTCGGCGCCGGCCAGAACCAGGACTTCAGCTTTGCCTCTACCTGGAACTTCGAACTCTCCAATGCTAGTGCCGTGATGACGACTGATGAGAACGACGGCAACCACGCCAAGAACAACTTCTGGGGCGACACCATCAACGTCACCTTCGCCGACGGCGCTGCCTCTGTCGTGGCCGGCACCGACTGGACCGTCTACACCGGACGCGCCGACACCACCGCCGAATGGAACAACCTGAAGGCCGTCACCATCGACGGCGTGGCCGCCACCGGCGCGATGGACGGTGCCTACATGGCCTGGACCACCGACGACTACAAGGTCTATCTGGACGGCAACTACGACATCCGCCTGGCCAAACTGGCATGATGGCTTACTGAGTTGAACCCAGAAAACTAGAGACCACCATAATCACCAAAGGCAACAACAATGAGACATCAGTTTACTGAACATTGCTCTAGGGGGCACTTCACTTTGATTGAATTGCTCGTAGTCATTGCCATCATCGCTATCCTGGCTTCAATGCTGCTGCCTGCGTTGGGCAAGGCTCGCGAAAAGGCGCGGAGCACCTCCTGCCTCAACAACATCAAGACTCTGGCGACCATGCATCAGTTGTACTCCAACGACAACGATGACTTCCTGATGCCATTGCACAGAAGGGATGCCTCGAACGGCGTCTGGCCCGACTGGGATGAAATCTGGGGCTCCATGACCTACACGCTGATGACTGGCAAGAAACCTGTTTACCAGCAGATGGTCTGGTCCTGCTTCGTGGACTACGGCGAATGCAAACCGATGGTATGCCCATCCGAAGACGTCAAGGTCGGCAACTGGCGCGATGACAAATTCGGCAACGGGCACTACGCCGTCAATGGTCTGCTTGTCGGCTCGCCGGCCTTTTCCACTACCCAAACGCGCCGCCTTTCCAGTCTGACCTCGGCCTCCCAGGCCCTCCACATCGCCGACAACGGCATGATTGTCGACGTCGGCTTCGACATTCCTTTCCAGATGGCACCGCGACACGGAACCCCAGGCAAGACAGGTGGACTCAAAACCAGGACTGGCAAACTGCCCGCGTCCAACGGCAGCCAAACCTACCAGTACAACCCCGCCGGCTACATGAACGTCTCCTACGCCGATGGGCATGCCACTGGCCTCAAACTCAGCGAGTTCAAGTCGGGCGGTGCCTACACCAACGACCTCATGAAGAAAGGCTACAACTACGAAAGCAATTCCACCTACGGAGCCTGGTCTGCCTCCAGTTACTACTAATCCGCCAAAACACGGCAAGCGCAGAATCCACCTTGCGCTTGCCGTGCAGTAGCCAGGTCTCCAGCCTGGGTGCGCTTTTTGGGGTAGCCATTCTGATTTGAGTTTTTTGTCTAAATATAGGTTTTTCTGACAAATTCAATCAAAAACAGCAGAAATCATTTGCTTTTTGGTTCAGATTTCGTTATAATTTATTTGTGAACGCAAGATTTGTCTTGATAACCAATCCAACCTCCAGAGGAAAATAACGGATGAAAGACTTTTTCTACCCCCGTCCAAGCCGCCCATTTACGCTAATTGAACTGCTGGTGGTCATCGCCATCATCGCCATCCTGGCCTCGATGTTGCTGCCAGCGCTGGGCAAGGCCAAAGACAAGGCCAAGACCATCACCTGCCTCAACAACATCAAGACCCTGGCGCTGGAGCACCAGATGTACACCAACGACAACGATGACTACCTGATGCCAGTGCACGCCTTCCCCTGGTCCAACTGGGATGACATCTGGGGTTCCAATACCTACGAATACATGACAGGCTACAAGGCTGCCCTCGGCGAGATGGTCTATCACTGCTTTAACAGTCATGGCGTGTTGAAGAGCATGGTCTGCCCCAGCGAGGACGTCAGTGTCGGCGACTGGCATGACAACAAATTCGGCAATGCGCATTACGCGGTCAATGTTTTCTTGGTTGGCTCGCCCTCCTGGGAACTCATGCCTTCCCGCCGCCTGTCCAGCGTGACGTCAGCCGCCACCGCCCTGCACATTTCCGACAATGCAATGCCCATCGATGTTTGCTTCGAGACTCCGTTCCACATCGCGCCCCGCCACAACGGCGGCTTCAAGATTGGCGGTGTGGTCACTCGCTCTGGCAACCGCGTGAGCAGCGGAGCCTACAAGTACAGCCCTGGCGGCAGCGTGAACGCCTCCTACGCCGACGGTCATGCCATCACCCTCAAGTTCGACGAGTTCAAGTCCAACGGCTCCTACACGACCTCCCTCATGAAGAAGGGCTTCACCAATCTGGACAATGTTCTCTGGAACGACTGGAGCGGCGGCCTGTAAGCGAAATTTCGATTTGCAATCTTGACGAAACCAAAACGCGGGGCATTTGTCCCGCGTTTTCTGTACCATGGCGGGACATGGGACGCGGGACGCGCGCTTGAGTGAGACGCTGGACGCAGGACGAGGGACGTGGGATGCGCGCTTGAATGAGACGTGGGACGCGGGACATGGGACGTGTGATGCGCGCTTGAGTGGGACGTGGGTAGTAATATTAAAGCCACAACTTTTTCCAAACCGATTCTGGCCATGCATAAAATTACAGTCATTGCTTTTGGCATACTGCTTGGCCTGGCTGTTGCCATAATTCCCCAGAACCTGTCTGCCACCGAGGTCTGTCTGGTCAAGGATGGCGTGGCCAAGGTCGAAATCGTTCTACCGTCTGACGCCAATTCCGTCGAGACTTTCGCGGCACAGGAACTACAGGAACACCTGCGCCTGGTGTCTGGCGCGGACTGCGCGATAACTACGCAGACGTCGGGCACAAAACTGCCCGTGCGACTGGGGCGGGTGGCAAACGTGGACTTGGCTGGCCTGAAGAAGAACAGCGCGAAAATCCGCATCTCCACAGACGGAATTGATGTCGCTGGCATTGACGACCAAGGCGACGCTTTGGACTTTTTCTGCGCGGCGGGAACGCTGTTCGGCATCTATGACCTTCTGGAAAACGAATTGGGCGTGCGTTGGCTGTGGCAGGGCGACCTGGGAACGACATACCCAGAACGCCGTAGCATTGACATTCCCTGTAGTGAGCGGGAGATTCATCCTCTGGTGTTTTCCTGCTGGCGGGTTTCCACGGCGGGCAAGGACAGTTGGCACAATCCAGCCAACTATACACGCTTCCAGCAGGAACAGCGCCTGTGGCTGCGCCGCCATCGCTTCGCCCTGGCGGATACCCTGAACCGTGGGCACGCCTTCATCGACTGGTATGACCGCTATTTTCAGGCGCATCCCGAATGGTTCAACCTATTGCCCGACGGCAAGCGCGAGGCGGACCCGTACTATGGCAACGGGCACAAGAGTCTGGTCTCCATGTGTGTTACCAATCCCGCCTTCCGTCGGCAAATCCTCGCGGACTGGCAACAGCGCGGTGCCAAGGACATCATCAACGCCAACGAAAACGACACCGCTGGCAAATGCACCTGCCCCGACTGCCTCGTCGCCGACGGCACTGGACACGACGCGGAGCGACTCGCCTCTGCCAAAGAGCGCTTCGAGGCCAATGATCCGCTGTGGTACAAGCCTCTAGGCTCGGTATCTGACCGCTATGCGCAATTCTTCCTGGCGCTGTTGCAGGAAGGGAGGAAAATCAAGCCAGACTGTCGCGTCATCGGCGGAGCCTACGCCAACTACAGCGACCCGCCGAAACACACGAAAATGGACAAGGACATTGTCCTGCGCATGACTGCGCCCATCATGTATCCCTGGACGCCCCAGAAGGTCCAGGATTTCATCGACAACTGGCGTGGCTGGGCCGCGACAGGCGCCAGCCTCATGTTCCGTCCGAATTTCACGCTTGACGGGCACAACTTCCCTTTGATGTACTACAAGTCCTTTGCGGCGGTCTACGATTACGCCGTCAAGAACAACCTCGTCGCCGTCGATATGGACTCGTACATGGGCATGGTCGCGGCCAATGGCATCACGAACTATGTCATCGCCATGAAGATCAACGAGCCTGAGCGCACTGTCGCGGAACTGGAAGACGACTACTGCGCGGCCTTCGGCCAGGCCAAGGACATCATGCGCGAATATCTCGCCATTTTCGAGCAGGCGACGGCCAAGGGCTATCCAGAACAGGACACGGGACGCATCGAAGGCGGCAACTACGTCGGCTTCATCTTTGACGCACCGCGCGTCTTCACGCCGGAAGTCATGCAACGTGGCTTTGCGTTGCTGGAGCAAGCACGAGAGGCCGAGTCCTCCCCGCGCGTCCAAAGACGCGTCGAGTTTCTGAAAACAGGACTGACGGACTGCCAGTATGTCCTGGACACCCAGCGTGGCTTTGAGGAATACAAGGCCAGCGGCAATCCCCGCCCCTTCGCCCAAGCTTACAGGAAACTGCTTGACTTTCGCGAGCAGCACGAGGCTTGGCTCTACCAGAACCGCGCCTATGCGGATGGATTCGAGACGCGTTTGTGGCCGCGTCAGTTGCTCACCACAGCCGAAGGCAAGTGAGGCGCACAATTTTGCGCGTTCCTCCCATCCATCGGCGTTGCCCAACCATCACACAACCAAGGTTTTGCCGCCGACGCTCCGCGTCGGCAAACGGTGCGGACGTCCGCCTTAGCTAACGCTACGGCGTGACAAGGAGGCGCGCCCTCCCGCAACCTTTTTCCACGGGTACATTGGCCGAGCAGACGCTCGGCCCTCCCTTGGCCGTTTCCACGGGGTCATTGGCCGAGCAGACGCTCGGCCCTCCCGCAACCGTTTCTACGGGTACATTGGCCGAGCAGACGCTCGGCCCTCCCTTGGCCCTCCCACACCTTGAACATTTACACACCATGCAAAAATTAAACCTCAAGCATTTCCGCTCCCCTCGTGCCGTCTGCACACCTGGCTATTTTTGGATTATGAACGCTCCGATGGAGCAGGAAGTCCTGTTCTCACAACTGGATGATTTCCGGGCGCACGGGGCGCGCAGCGTCTGCCTCCATCCCAGTCCGCAGAACTGGGCCAAATACACGACGATGTCGCCAGACTATCTGACAGACGAGTACATGGACATCATCGGCAAGATTGTCAAGGAGTGCGCCCGACGGGATATGTGCTTCTACTTGTATGATGAGGGCGGGTATCCCTCGGGCAGCGCGGCGGGACAGGTCTTCCTGAGCGATCCGCACCGTTTCGCTCTCCAGTACTGGACACTGTCGAGGAACGGCAAGAAAGTCGTGTTCCATCGTGAGGAAACTCCCAAGCCCTGCGGCTTCCCCAACCTCCTGACGCCTGGCGCCACGGAGAAATTCCTCGAACTCACTCATGAGAAATTTCGGAAAACCGTCGGCCAGTTTTTCCACGAGAACATCTTCTATACCTTCACCGACGAACCGACCATCCCGCGCTTCCTGCTCACAAAAGGCCTCAGTTGGTGCGATGACTTCTCTGATGTCTTCAAACGCCGCAAAGGCTACCGCATCGAACCGTTCCTCGCCGACATCCTCCAGGACAAAAACACGCAGGATAAAAAACGCCTCCAGCATCGCATCGACTATTTTGACGTCTTGTCGCAACTCTTTGTGGAACGCTTCTTCGTCCCCATCCGCAACTGGGCACGGAAGAACCGTCTGCTCTCCGGCGGACACCTGTCCGGCGAGAACAGCACCGAAGGCAACCACTACTTCAGTTTCGGCCATATTCTCCGCACCCTGCGCGCCATGGATTTCCCTGGCGTGGATGTCATCTGGCGGCAGATCTATCCCAAGACAAAGCCACTGACGCCTGACCACAAGGCCGTCCCCCGCAAATTTGACCCCATCCGCACGGGAGCCAAAAGCCACCCATTCACCAAATACGCCAGCTCCGTGGCCCATCAGGCAGGCAAGACCGCAGTCCTCTCCGAGACCTTCGCCGTCTACGGCTTCGGCTTGAAACCGGATATCATGCGCTTCCTGACCGATTACCAGTTGCTTCGCGGAGCCACCAGATTCGTCATCAGCAATGTCCCCTTGGAGATCAAGGGCGCCAACATGATCGGTTGCCACCCGTATTTCGGCCCCGCAAACCCCCTGTGGGACTACTTCGACCTCTACCACGCCTACACGGCACGCCTCTGCGAGGTCATGTCCGCAGGCGCGCCTGACATCCATGTCGCCTTCTATCACGACATCCGCGCCATCTGGTGTGGCGGAGACGTCATGCAGGAGGCCATCCGCCAGCACGAATGGACCGCCGAGGAGCTCCTGCGCCGCCAATGCGATTTCGATTTCATCGACGATGATGTTCTGCGTCGCGCCCGCCTGGCCGACGGCAAACTGCACATCGGCAAGATGGCCTACGATACCGTCGTCATTCCCCACACCGACTGGATGACGCCCCAGGCCCAAAAGCGGCTGGACGATTTCCGCGCCGTCGGTGGCAAGGTTATCTTCCCGGAAGACATCGGGCAAGTCGAACCTGTCGTGAAAATTAGCCCT
>Ga0265298_10006624_pt1 | contig 14253 bp, 17 predicted proteins | sample AusTroGonzalo_MG_3_FD_193486 | JGI IMG/M metagenome (GOLD analysis project Ga0265298, IMG submission 193486) | Bovine rumen microbial communities from tropical cattle in Woodstock, Queensland, Australia - Gonzalo_01 | ecosystem: Host-associated > Mammals > Digestive system > Stomach > Rumen ...
CACATCCAAATATGTCACGCTGATTGTTCCGGCGTTGATTTGATTGGCATTGATGCTCTGAGCGCTCAGATTCTGCGTTGTGATCGCAATGGCCGTCAGATTGTCAATCTTGCCATCCACAACATTCAATGATTGAATCGTGGCATAATCTGCGGCAATTTCCTCCGCATCGAGATAATTCGTCTCAATGTAATCAATGACGGCTTCTTTTGCGATGATCACATCAGCCTCAACCTTATTTATTTTTCCATCCGTCTGCGTGAGCCTGCTTTGCACGGAATTGAGGTTTTTCTTTGTGTCCTTGGCACCTTTGCTCGCGTAAGTGTCAACAAGTGACTGTATCCCGTTTAGTTTTCTTTGAAGGATGACTGTTTCGATTGTCTGGAATCTCGTGTGCAGGACGATTGGATCTCCAAGCTCAAGGCAAGGATTTCCTCGCGCCTGGATCTCCGCCGGTCGATAGTAAACGCCGCCTATTTTTTCGAGAATGTTGTTTGCCATCGCCGTAAGCGTCAGCGCCGTTTGGCCAAACATCAGGAAATTCCCCTCGATGATGTAAACGAGACCAGTGCCAACCGTCACGCCGACGTCGTTCTTGTCATTTCTGATTTGTACTGCGTGTATTTCAGTAATAAAATAATCTTCATATTTTGCGGAAATATAGGTACCGCTTTCTCCTACTTCCGCAGGAGATCCGTCATATTTAGGGAACAGATTCAGCGAAGGGAACAAACTCAGCGAAGGATAAAACGGTTCTGACGGGCTGTTTATGAACTGATAAACGAAATTCCCGTCCCTGTCGATTCTGCCGCAACATCCGTTTGCTTCGCATATTGCATTGAGCACGACCTTTCCGGAGAGCTGCGTGAAGTCTGCTGCCCTCGTGACCGTCACGGAATCGTTTGGCAGCGTTACGGTCTCCTGGGTGATGCCCACTTCCGTGAAAAAGCTGTCCCGAAGGTCCTTAATCGTGACGCTCGTTTCACTGTCCGGCAGGATCGTGTCATACCATTCCGTAACATCCTTGTTAATCACTTCATATAAAGCATCGTATGCCGTGATCTTTCTCCAGCGGCGGTCCGCCGTTGGCTTGTCGCTTACCACGATGTATTCGCCAATTTTGAACTCTTCGCCGTCCATCGGCGTAGTCGTCACGGTCAGCTTTTTGCCTTCCAGAGGTTCCACGCCATATCCAACACTAAACTCGATATATGATGCGTTGCACTCTCCGAATGACAGTGTTCCGTTTGCCGTGAGCTTTTCCGTCAAGGTGAAATCCTCGCTCGCGAGTTCTGAGTTCGTGATTTCTCCGCCGTCATATGTTATTTTTAGCTGTTTTTCAACATTGTCCTGCAAAAACAATGTTTCATCCGCATATGGAATCATAGGAGTGACCTCCTTTTTAATACTCTGTTAAAACAATTTGCGTGGGCTCGTAAAGCAGGGAAGCTCCGTGCCTCTTGCTCTGGATCGTCGGTGGCTCCATAAAAAATGATCCCGTCTTGTAGGTCGCCGTCATGTCGTCGAACCACTCGACCTCCAGTCCTTCCGTCGTCTCAAACACCGGTGCGATCGTGGCCTGATCTTCTGCCGATCTTGCCCTAATGGAGAAGGAAATCTCCGTCTTGCCCGCGCTCATGACGTCGTGGTGCTCCACCTGGTTTGCGTCTTTCCAGGTGGCGACCACTCTTTTTGCTTTTCTTATCTGGAATGTGTCCGGCGCGATCATCGTGTTTTTAATGATCGTATCGCCGATCTTCACTCTGTAACCTAAATAGCTCATGCAAACAACGCCCTCCCCGTGCTGTTTATGGATTTGTTGTTTTCTTCAATCATGATGTCAACAAGTGCGTCCCTGTTGCCCTCAATTCTGACGTTCGTGGCCAGCTCAGGAGCGACCATGCGGAGCGCCTGAACAAAAGCCTCGGTCAGTTTGTTGTAATCAATGCCTGCCGAAAGAGGCGAAACGGTCGCGCCCTGTGGCAAGCTCAAAAGCTCAGGACCGCGCTCGCCGACGATCGCCAATCCGCTTTCGTCGATCACGCCGCCCTTTGCCAGCAGAGGGATTTTAGGAATGTTGAGGCCCTTGCCGCCAATGCCTGGCACCCAGTCGGGGATCTGTAATCCGTTGATGCCGTCGATTGCAGCGTTGAGCATTTTGATGATGGCGTTGATTGGCACCTTTGCAACGTTAACGATGCCCTCGAAGATGTTCCCGAAGGTGTCAACTACTGCCTGCCAAGCTCCTTCCCAATTCCCTTGGAAAATGTTGCTGATGAAATCAAGCAATCCCGAGAAAATGGAGACAACAAGATCAACCTTGGCCATAATAAATTCAAATGCCGTGCCGAGAACTCCGCTGAGTATTTTTGCCAATCCCTCAAGCACGGGAGTGAGCTTTGACAGCGGGCCTTTGACAAGACCATCAATCAGCCCCGTGATCGGCGTTAAAATGTTCGTGATGATGTCCATGAGCGGAGAAATCAAGCTCACAACCAAATCAAGTATTGGCTTTAGAATTGACATCGCCAGCTCCAGGATCGGCATAAGAGCTTGCAAAAGCTCAACCACAACAGGCAACAATGGCCCGATGATGTCCATGAGCATAGGCAAGAGCGTCTGAATAAGCTCCACGATGATCGGCATCACAGCGCTGATGAGCTCCGATAAAAATGGCATGATCTGCGTGATTAAATCCAGCACGACCGGGAGAATCTGCTCAATCAGATCCATCAGCGGAGGGAGCACCGCATCCGCCAGCGCAATAATGACCGGGATGAGCTGATCCACCATGCCTTGAATCTTAGGCAAGAATTGCAAAATCATGTCCGCGAATTTCTGCACGATTGGCATGATTGCGGATCCAACTTGTGTCCCAAGTGCTTTGAGGCTCTTTGTGATGTCCGCCATCGTGTCTCCGAACTTAACGCCAGCTTTGACATCATCGCCGCTCATGACAAGCCCGAGATCGTTGGCTCTCTGCTTCATTGCGTCCATTTCTTCGCCGCTCATTTCGAGCATCGGAGCCATGTTATATGCTATGCTATCCCCGAAGAGCTCCGCAGCTTTTGCGGCTCGTTCCTCTTCAGTTCCCAAAGCCATAATTTGTGCCATGGCCTCGTCCATGTTGAGATCCGTGCCTTCAAGCTTCTTCGCAGCCTTTTCCAATGTGCTCACTTCCACGCCGCTCTGCTCTGCCGCATATCGCAGTTCCTGGAATGATTCCGCGCTGATTCCCATGCGAATGGATGCCTTGTCAATCTCGTCCGCCGTCTTCGCCGTGTCATTGGCAACCGCAAGCATGGCTGATCCAGCTGCAACCGCTCCTCCGGCAACGGCCAGGCCAAACTTTCCCGCAGCTTCTGCCCCTTTTCCGAGCGTCTTGCCAAGATCAAGAGCTTTTTTATCCGTTTTGCTTATGCTTTCTTCCGCTTTGTCAGTATCCACAAGGATTGAACCGAATAATTTGAATATTTCCATGTTATAAGCTCTCCATGCCGTGCAACTTCAAGATTTCGTCAATGATTTCTTCTTTAGGTCTCGTGTCTATGTTTCTGCCCGTGCATCCGTCAACATATTCTTCAAAAGGCATCCATTTTAGCCATTTAATGGCCATAAACGGCAAGAGCGCCGTCCATTGTGCCCTTAATCTCTCTTCTTCCATGTTCTTGGATGCAACTACGGCTAATTCACAAAACTCACTAAACGGAAGGCTCAACAAATATTCCATGTTGTGATACCTCCGCAAAAGGAGATCCATCAATCCTACTTGATCAAATCCCCCAATGACTTGAAAAAACTCGCCCATCCCTCCTGGCTTTCAAGCTTTCCAAGCTCCTTTATCTTTTCGATCAGCTCCGTAATGGTCAGCTCGCCAATTTCAGCCGCATCCATTTCCAAAGGCCCAGCAAGGAACTCATACATCAGATTTTCCGCTTTTTTCTCTGACAGGCCTTCAATGATCGAAAGAATCAGCTCCGCGCCAACTTCGCGCTGATTTACTTCCTTTTTGTCGTTGATCTCGAGCGCAATGCGCTTGATTTCGTCCTTTACGCCAGCGGCTTTAATAACTCGCATGGCTCCAAATAAATCACTTGTTTTTAACTCTCTCATTTTCGGCTCCTTTCAAAAAAACGGCCCGGATGCCGAAACACCCGAGCCAAAATGTGTAATTATGATACAACAGTAAATCCAGGCCACATATCCGCCATCTTGGTCAGCCAAGTTAAAGCGTTGATAGTGAGCTTTGCGCGGGAGGATTCCATAACAACTCTGTCCTTTACCGCGCCGCGGTCTCCGTCCGCATTGATTTCGCGATATTCTCTTTCAACGGTGAAGGTTCCGCCACCTCTGGTCAATGCAACGGCAGTGCCGCCAATGTAAAACAGGCCAGCGCCAAGAAGGATCTCAGCAGCGCCAGCAGTAGGAGACTGTTCAACCGTAACCGTCCAAGGCTCCGTGGTGGTGCTTGCGGCTGCGTCCGTGTTGGAGTAACAAGCCTCAAAAGTCAGCGTATTGATCGTGTCATCCTTCTCAGCAAATGCAAGATTGATGTTTTCACGGTTAATAGCATTGGCAAGGCTAATCTCAACAGATTTTCCGCCCTTGGTTTTGCCAACCCATTTCACAGCCTTGTAATCGGTGGACAATACAGTTCCAGTTCCGCCGTAAGTAGTGTACGTAGGCATCTTTTCTAGCTCCTTTCATAATTTTGTACTGTAACTTCAACAGACTTGTGACGAATGTCCTTGTCTGCATCCACAACATTGGTGATGCGCTCCACGAAAAACGTGGGCAACAGTTTGCTCTGCGGATCATTCAAATTATTGAACATTGTTTCAACCGCATCGGCTAAGTCTTGCGCATCCGCTTCGCTCTTCGCAAAAATGTCCACGTCAAGAGTCACGTCATCCCTCGCGAAGTCATATTTCGTGCTTCTTGAAAGATTGAACACGATATGCGGGTACATTCTGCGCTCGTCCGCCAGGAAATAATAGACGTTATCACAAAGCGTTAAAAGTTTGCCCTGAATGAGCTCCCTTAGATCATTCCCCGTCATAATTCGCCGCTCCCTTCGTAATCATCTTCACTTGCCTGTGCTTCTGCCAAGGCCCTCGCCTCGTCTTCAAGCCCGGATAGATATTTTGATTCAATCTCGACAATCTTTGGAATGTTGTTGTAAACCGTGTTTCTGATCATCGCCTTTTTAGGCATCCCGTCAGCTCCCAGTTCCTGATCAACGCCATACCACGAATCATGCGTTACGCCAACTTGCAGATCGCATTCCCTTTTTCGCGCCCAATACTGGAAGGCAAGTCTCTTTTTGTCTGAACCCTTATGTGGAATGATTCTGTTTGTCTTTGCAAGGCCGCCACCATATAGCTTCAATGCTTCAGCGTTAACCAAGCGCGTAACAAACTTTCCAACGTCACGCATTGCAGCACGAGTCAGCTCCCGGATGGTATAATTGCAAGCATCCACGTTCGAGACGTATTCAACATTGCCTTTCTTAAATCTGATAACGCTTTTCGGAAGGCTCATCTCTTGTCAACTCCTCTGACGCATACAATTTCAAGTGCGTTGCCCGTGCGATATGTCCTTAATATCTCATAGATGTCCGTTGTCGTATTGGACGGATTGACATCCTCGCCCGGTGCCAAGTTTTCGGCTGGATTGACCTCGGGAGGATATGGCGTGTATCTGAGCTTCTTTTCCTCGTCATAATCAAGATAATCAGCGATCACGAACTTTATTTCGGGCTTGAGCCCTACGGCCGCCGCTTGATAAAATTCGCTCTGCCCAATGCTCTTGACCTGTGCAAAGACAGCACGCTCCGATTCCGTGACAACCATGTCCCCGTACTCGTTCACCGTCCGTGTCTCCTTAATCAGATAAATGACATCGTTATACATCGTCATCGGACGGCACCTCCAAAGTGGATTTCCTTATGTTGTCGAGCTGATACTTGAAAGATTCCGTGTATTTTTCAGCCGTGGTCGGCTCGGAGTAATAGGCAAGAGCATAAGTTTTCAGCGCCGTCTCCACGATTTCAAGCGAGCTGTTGGCGATCTCCGCCGATACTCCAGCACGCTCCATCTCCTGTCTCCCGGACGCGATCACATCGGTGATTTCAGCATCAAGCAAATTGTGAGATATTCTCAGAGCCAGCTTTACCTTGTCATTGATCGTTGTTGCCATTGTTTTCCTTGCCTCTCTTGTACTGTAAATACGTTTCTTCGGTGACAACCGTTTGCGATATGTGACCAACCTTGATGCTTGAATCACAATAAATCTTGAAACCGCTCCTCTTGGCCCTCAGACAAAACGAGATGTCCTCTCCGAACTGCGGGAGCGGGCTGAAAAGTGCCTTTTGCTCATCCAGCACCTTTTTAAGAACTGACACCCTCATCATCACGCAACCAAAGCCACAGGCATCAACCTCGAAAAAAGAATCCCTCGGATAATCTGAATATCCGTTGATGATGTTCTCCTCGGGAGTGAGCCCAAGTCTGATGGTCTTGTAAAGCACGGGAGAAAACGGTGCCTTTCGTCTAAAGCAGATCGGCGCTACGATGTCGAACCCCTCGTCCATCCTCTTCATCAGCCTTTGCATCAGATCGGGCTCGAACACCATGTCAGAATCAATCCAAAGCACATAGTCAAGCCCTTCCTGTATTGCAACCTCTGAAAGTGAATTGCGGCTGATATATACAAGTGAACCGGGATTTCTCGTTTTGCTGATCTCCCCAACGGGGATCAAATTGTCAAGACATTGATCAAAAAGCGTGCAAGTCTGATCCATGCACGGAATTGCCACCATAGTTTTCATTTTTTCGGCTCCTTTCAATTTCGGCTCTGTTATTTATGGCGGAGGGAGGAGCCGAACTCCCCCCACCAAAGGAACGCCCGGAGGCGAAAACCTCAATTAAGCGTTGCTAAGTCCCATCTTTACAATGGCATCGGTCTTTGCAAGCACGGAATCGAATGCCGCGAAACCACGATAAACGATGGTGCCGTTGTTGAAGCCAGCCGCCTCGGAAGATTCAACGTTCACAGGGATGGACAGATTGCCAACGATGTCGGTGTACTTGCCAAGATATACGGGAGCCTTTGCGCTCGTGATGTAATCATCAAGCACGACATCATAACCCATGATCTTGCCAACGCCCGTTGCGGGATCGGTGACAAAGATGGGCCTCTTGTTGCCATCAAGAACGCCAGCAACTTGAGTGTACAGAGTGCGCTTATTCATGAGGAACTTTGCCTCTGCGTCATAAGCGGCCGGAAGAGCGGCGATCAGATTGGTGAAATCGCTGTACTTGTACATGGTGCTGTTGATCATGGTAGCTTCAACATAAGTGTTTGCCGTGAGGCCGTTGGTTCCATCGTTCAGAATGTAATCATCGATTGCACGAGCGATGTCTCCAGCCAGCATATCGCTGATCCATGCGATGAACGCATCCGTTGCCATGTTCTGTGCGCTCTTGGAGATCTCGATGATCTTCGCGAACTCATAAGCGCCGAGCGTCACGGTAACATAAGTGTTAGCCGCCGCGCTGATGGCCTGACCTTCGGTGTGCTTAGCCGCCGCGGGACGATCTCCCTCCGCAACGAACTTCAGATTTCCGGCAACCTTAAACAGCGTGATCTCGCTGAGCATGGGAGCCAGCTTCTTCATCTTCTCAAAAAATACGTTGGTAACTTCATCGGGGATCGCTCCCTGGATTCCAGCCTGTGCGATGGCTCTCTCTTCGATCTCGCTAAGCTGTACGCGCTGGAGCTTGTGCACCCATGCGTCTCTAAATTCCTTGCTTGCCGTGGTAAAAGTGTTTTCCATTGTTTTATGTCCTCCTCTTTCGATAATTTCGGATGGCTGTGCCTGTCCGTTTTCAAGATCCTTTGCGGCTTGAGCTCTCTTCTCTGCATCTTCAAGCTCTGCCTTGCGTGTCTGAAGCTGTGCCATCTCCTCTGCCCGCTTTTCTGCTTCTTCGGCATCGGTGAGGCCACGAACTTCCTCCTCAAGCTCGGCCATTCTTGCAATGACCTCCGCAAGATTCATTTCCTCAACTTTCATTTTTCTTTCCTCCCGCTAATGCGTAGTAGTAATAGAATTTTGCCTTGGCCGCGTCCAGCCGTCTTTGCTCCTCAGCCTTTTTCTGCTCCGCAAGTCTCTCCGCCTGCTCCATGTCAATCACTCCGTTGACATAGTTTCGAGCCGATATTGCTGATATATCCGTCCCCGGATTTGCGGGGAATGATACCGCTGATACATCGAAAACCTTTCCGATTCTCTTGATTGTTCTTGTGTGCGTGTTCATGTCGTATTCTTCATCTTCGACAATAAACGCAAAGCTCATCTGATCATACATACCCGCCTTGATTTCCTCATACATCTCACGAGCGGATGCCGTCTTGGAAAGATTCGTGCGTGTATACAATCCTTTTTCGTCCGCCATCACAGAGAGCGTGTTGTTTCTCGTCCTTGCGAACACGGTGCCTTGATGATCCTTGCAGAAAATGACATCACTCATGTCTGCCTCATCAAATGCCTTGGGATCAATCTGCTCCTTGTAATCAATGCCGTCATAGCTCAAAAGCACATATGGCTCAAAAGTGGACGCATATCCCTCCACCATGAAGCTCTCCTCGTCTCCCTCGCTCCTCTGCTCCGTTGCAAAGAACGCCATCGGCACGCTTCTGTATTCGCGATCTTCTTTAATTGCCATTGTTTTCTCCTTTCCGCGCAAGCTCCGATATTGATCCGGGCCGCAAGTAGTTATAATAATAAAGAGGCATATCCCAAACGGCCATCCTTGGATTCTTGATCATCATTTCCGTGTGGAAATACGCATCCGAGATGGAATAAACATTCGGGAACCTCGTTTTACCTATGAAATCACGCCGCCAGCACTTATTCCAAACCGCTGGCCAAGGAAAGCCACGATTTCCGAGCGGCGTTGCATATCCTCTGTGTTGCCATATGAACGCAAACAAAAGAACGTCACAATCAACTTGCTCCAGCTTTTCGGCGATCTGCTCAAGCACAAACTCATGGAGCCACCAATCATCATCGTCCAGGAACAACACCCATTCGCCGCGTGCCATGTCAAGGCCCTTGCTCCGCGCAAGCCCGTCATTCCCAAACTCAACGCTCACGGCATTGAATCCAAACGCCCTCGCGACATCCGCCGTCATGTCCGTGCAAGCATCACAAACAACAATGCACTCATAATCTTTGTATCGCTGGCGCTTGATGGAATCGAATGCCCGGAGCCCGTGCTCTTCTGCATTGTGAGCTGGAATAATGATGCTGAACCTCGGCGTTTTTAGCCTCATTGCGAGACTTTCAACGCCTTGCCTAAACATCTCTCGCTCCGCTCTGATCTGCTCTCTGTATTGCTCGAAATACGCATTGTGGAAATCATAATTGTCAAGCACATCCATTATCATGCACTTGCATCTTTCCACGGCATCAGCCGCATCGATGTCGATCTTGTAACAATCGTTTATCGGGACATCCTCAAAGAATCTTGCGCTCCCTTTCGTGCTCGTAATCACGGCACATCCACAGATGCAAGCCTCCCTCGGGATCCTGTCCTTGCCCGGATGATTCCCGAAGTCAACATACAAGGCACTCTCGCAAAGCAAATCCCTTACTTGCTCCTTGCTCATGTCCTTTATCGGGACAAACCGAACGCCCGGCATTGCCTCAATGACCTTTTGCGTAAACTCAAAGCCCTTGGCTGGATTGTATGCGACCTGTCTCGCACGCTCCGCTTTAGGCTCTGCTTGCAAATAACTCTCGTTCAAAAAGTCTGACACAAAAATGATCTGATCATCCGCCGCCTTGACAAACTCGCGGAGGAAATCCATCGCGTAATAGGATTGTGCAAGATGCAAGATTCCATTCGGAAATTGGAGCGCCTGTTCTGCTGGAGTGTGCTTTAAGTAATTGTCAACGCTCTCCCAATAGATCACTTTTCGGAAACCCGCATAATTCGGATGATTGGCAAGCGCCGCATACACTTCGGGAAAAATCAGCGTGCTCCCTTTTTCGGGATCCATCGTCACAACATACTCGTTGCCATATTCATCATATTCCCGAGGCTGTGGCTCCTGGATCTTGTCTCCGACATACCAAATCTTTGCGTCAATCCATTCGTATCTGTTCAGCTCCTTGCAAATCTGATGTAGCAATTCGACCCCGCCCGTCACATGATTGCTCGGGCACGCTACATATATTCTCATTCGCTTTCCTCTTCTTCCTCGGGCTGATTGTCAACGGGAGCGGCATCAAGTCTCATGATCATTTTGTCACCGCCCTCAACGGGAGACATATTGCACGCCTCACGCCACTCGTTCACCGTCATGCCGCCATAAAGCACCACCGTCTGATACATCTGTATCTTTTTCGCAAGTGACGCAAATTGGAGCTTGTTTGCCTCAAATACAACCCAATTATTCTCGTTTTTAGGCCATAATTTTGTAGTGAGCTCCGTGGACAGCGCATTCAAGAATGGCTCAATCCGCATCTCGTAAAACACTTCAATCTCATCCGGCGTCATGTTGCTTGTCACGATCTTCTCGTTTACGCCATAATATCTGTATACATTTTCACGATACTCGGCCATTTGGCTCGCGTCAGCCGTGACGGGCTCCATCTTGATCGGCGTGAACTCCTGTGTTGCATCCAGCGCCGCGATGCCTCCAGCATTCTCCAAAGAAAGATAATCATTGACGAACGCATCCTTTTGCCGCTTGATGTCATCGGGATTCAGCATTCCTTTTGTGTTCTTCAAGATGCCTCGGAGATTTGCCGTTGCCTTGATCGCATTGGAATTGCCTTGCTCCGCCGTGTTCAGAAGCTCAATGGCTTGCAGAATTGCGTTGTTATCATCCCCGGCGATGTCAGATGAATTGTAATCCTTGCGCATCACGGCCAAATCAGACCACGGCACAACGAGATTTCTGCCCTCAGTAAACGAAAAGCGGATGTAAATCTCATCATCATACAGCAGAGCCTCAAAGGTTTGATAAGGCACGGGATAGAAGCCAATGGGATTCAAGCGCTCATCCTTGGTGATCAGAATGAAACAATTATTAAACAGCTCATATCTCGTGCGCACCTTTTGCAGAAAATCCGCCTGTGACATATAAATGTTTGGCCGTCTCATGATGCGCTCAATCGCGGCCTTGTTGGAGCGGCAACTTGCTTTGCTCGTAAATGATGCCAGCGGCCTAATGCTCTCACGAACAACATCAGATTTCCATTGATCCGCTCCGATATTGCTGAATCGGGCTTGATATGATCCGAGCTCGTGCAATACTGTCGCATTCTTTGCATCCGTTTTTCCTTTTTTCTTGAAGATGTCTAACAGATTCATTTTCTCACCTCACATAAGGCATATACTCGTCATAGTGCTTGACATATCCAACCCATGCATTTAGGAGCGACACCATTCCGTCAATGCGTCTGTTTTGTTGTATTTTTACGGGCTGGATTGTCTCGATTCCGTCCTTATTTGTTGATTTATAGGCCGTATTCGCCAAACACCATCTCAAAATTGGATTGTTTTGGTAAATAACTTTGTGATCCGAAAAAGCGGCTCCCATCTCTTTCATGGGATATGAAAAAGTAAATGGCCCTTGTGCCGTTGGGATCATGTCAAAACCATATGAAATCATCTCCGCCGCAAAATAATTTGCAAGCGCACGGTCATAATGCACCCAAAGCGGCCGAATGTCGTGTTTTTCAACCATCTCGACAAACCATTGCGTCACTCTCGAATAATCGACCTGTGCTCCCTCATTTATCTCAAGCCATCCCTGTTCTTGCCACAATTTATATGGAGCCTCTTTCTTTTGCTCGTTTGCCAAATCATCGAGCTTTGCCTGTGGAATAAAATACTTTTGCAAAACATAGATTTTTTCATCATTCGGCTTTCTGATAAGCAATGTTGCACAAGTTAAGTCTCGCACGGAGCTCAAGTCCACGCCGCCGATCGCGTAGGAATGTTCGAGATTTTCCATCGGAGCGACTTCCTCGTTGACAACGGCCTCGAATGGCAACCACGCCGTTGATCCGCTCTGAGGCAAATTGAAATCCTTGCAAAGAACCGTTGCTTTGAAACTCAAATCGTCCTTGGCTTTTTGAACCATCTCGTTCAGATAGTCAACAGATTTAATCGTTCCAAGTCCAGGATTTGCTTTGATGTAGCAATCGGGATTTTCCCATTCGCTTGGATGGTCTAACTCATATATAAAGGGCAAAAACTTTTCGTTTTGAATCGTGCCGTTGAGTATGTTCGCGGCATAAGCATATTGTGCATCGAAAATTGATTCCCGGACATAACCATTTGTTGATATGGTAAACAATAAAGGCTGTAATCTCGCGCCCATTGCTTGCTTTAACAAGTCATATGTGTCACGGTTTTTGATGGCTGACAGCTCGTCAATGACGGCACAATGCAAATCGAGGCCGTCCAAGCTGTTCGTATTGTTCGCCAAGGCTCTGATTGTTCCCATGTTGTTGGGATAATACAAATCGCTCACCCTTTTTCGGATGTGGCGGCTCAGCTCGGGAGACTGTCGAACCATTTTCAGAGCGGCGTTGAATGTGAGCTTTGCCTGATCCAGCATCGTTGCCGCCGTGACGCATTGTGGCGATCCTTCGTGATCATTGCATAACATATCAATCAGAATTGCCGCTAAAAGGGAGCTCTTTCCGTTTTTTCGTCCTTCAATGATAAGCACCTCATTATATTTTCTGATGCCGTTGTCATCAACAAAGCCAAATGTCGCTTGCAACTGTGCTTTTTGAAATTCCTCCAAAACGAAAGGAGCCCCGATTTTACCACTAGGGATCTTGCAAAACCGCTCAATGAAATTGATGTGCTTGTTTGCAATCTTTTCATCAAAATGGTACTTCCCCGGATTTTGCAAATCACTTATAAGGCGATCACATTCGACTTTTAGCTTTTCGCAAGCATTGATTTCGCCGTTGAGGATTTTGGAGCAATATGATTCGAGTGTTGTCATGTCAGCACCTCCTTGTATCTCCAAAAATATCCTCCCGCCTTTTTCCTTGATTTGTCTCCCCTACAAACCTTGATGATGTTTGTGTTTGGAATACCCGTTTGTCTCTCAGCTTCTCCGCAACTCGGAAAAGTGGCAACAACCGCGCCATTTGCGTCCAGCATCTCAACGGGCCTCGGATCATTTGAAACACGAGCAACAGGGTATTTGTCAAACGGATCTCCTGGCCATCTGAACACATAGGAGAATATACATCTCACTTTTCCGTTGCAACAGGAAGATATTTGACTACTTCCCTTTGCTCCAACACTCTCGGCCGCCTCCGTGAGCGTCCTGTATCTTCCGAGATATTTTCCGTCAAAGCTGTACTTGTCAACAGACTTCCCGTGGAGCTCAAAGAAAGAATCCGGCATCTTCCACGCCGAATTGACAACGCCGCCCGTTGCGTGATTATATCCGTGCTCTCGATCCGTGGTCTGATAAATCTCGATATAGTATCGCTCGTACCACTCGGCATCTTGCTTTGTCAGACCGTCCATGACTATCTCATGTTTGATCTTGTCCCATCCATACTTTTGGATTGCCGAATAAAAATGAGCGTTGTGTTCCCGATAGCATCTGCCGTCAGATCCCCACCTTCTGCGAGGAGAGCGGCGAGTGATTCCAACATACTTCTTGCCGTTCGGACAAGTATGAATATACACGCTATAATTTTCCATGATTACCGCCTTTCGTAATCGCCTTGAAATAAAAGGCTTGGAACAGACAAGGCTATCTGTGTTCGGGAGCTACCCTATCCAAGCCAATTATCAACTTAATTGTTGCAAAACTCGACAAACGGATCCGATATTTTCGGAGTGCCGAGCTTTTCGATTATGTCAAGCATCTTGTCGAGCGTCTTGTTTGATGCATCGATCTGCTTCGGCAATTCCTTGATTGCTGGATGCAAATATAAATTCTCTCGGCCCTTGACATATTCTTTTGAAATCGTTAAATCATCGTTTTGGCTGACAATCTGATCGATTCCCTCAATGCTTCGCTGGATTGTTTCATAATTTTTGAGCGTTTGCAAAAAAAGAGCGTTATCAGAAACACCGTATTGCTCCGCCATCTCCAATATCGCCTCTTTATCGAAGTATTTTTCTTTAATTTTTGCCATATTCAGAAAACTCCACGAATCCAAAAAAAATTTGCGCTATATACTGACAATTTTCAGCC
>Ga0265298_10006625_pt1 | contig 14249 bp, 8 predicted proteins | sample AusTroGonzalo_MG_3_FD_193486 | JGI IMG/M metagenome (GOLD analysis project Ga0265298, IMG submission 193486) | Bovine rumen microbial communities from tropical cattle in Woodstock, Queensland, Australia - Gonzalo_01 | ecosystem: Host-associated > Mammals > Digestive system > Stomach > Rumen ...
GGATGTAGATGCAGTCATGGTACATCGCGCCCGTGCCGGGCTCGCCGACGTACATGCCGGGGCGCAACCGTATGTGCGTCACCGGATCGAGAGTCTTTATGCTTTTATCACCGTAGTCTGTAGCCATTAACTGAATATTATACCATACTGCGGGTGATGCTGTTGTTCGATTTTGCTGGCAGTGCTTCGCGTTGGATGCTGGTGTGCTATTGCTTGCTTGTGTTGGTTTGCCTTCCAGTGTGCGGCTTTGTTTCGGGCAACCGTGCTCGCCCACGAGAAATGGCCGATTCGCGCGTCCTTGCGACCGCTCGACATATACATATATGTCTTCGGGTCGCAGTCCTGCGCGACTCGTCTCATTTTCGCGGGTTCCGCCCGGCTGTCGGCCCAAAACAAAGCCGCGCGTGGCACCTCTGGTCGAGTTCGTCGCGAAGCGTCGAACCTCGGCCTCGCTCCCGCTCCCCGCGCCGTCTCTCCCGGCGTCTTCACGGCGTTACGCGCCGCAATGCTTCGTCGTCGGAATACCGCCTTCTCGCCTTGCGACGTGTACCACCGCGCATCCGCCGAACCGAGTCGTCGCGTGTCGCTCAGCTCGCCACTCGGCACGCCGCTCCGCTTCCTCATTACATGTTAAACCCCTTCAAGCAAACCCAACAGATACTAACTGACATATTGGTAAAGCGCACAAAATTACCGCGGACAAGATTAAGCGAGCCGACGGGAAGTCGGCGAGCGCAGATGCTACGAAGAAAAACGCGCCGCAGCGGAAAGTCGGGTCAAGGCGACGTATGAGAGGAGCGAGCGCAGGGGAACGGCGAGACTCCGGTTCGCGCGATGCGACACCAGGCGCGAACGAGGCAAGGAGGCGGTATCCCGCCGACGAAGCATTGTGACGCGAATGGTGGATGCAGCGCGCGGGAGGAGTCGAGCTTTTCCCCGTAGCGAGAGACGAGCATGCGTCGCCTTGGCCCAGCACCCGAGGGTGCCACGCGCGGTCACGGTCGGGGCCTTGCCGAGCGGACCGAAGCAGGGGGTGGCGAGTTGTGCAGGACTCGCCCCCGAAGCCGTATATGTATACGGCGAGCGGGGCGAAGGACGCACAAATCGACCGCCCTGCACAGGGAGCACGGTTGCCCCGACCGTGACCGCATGTTGGAAGGCAAACCACCACAGGGCGGCAATGAATCAGCTAACTATAGCGCGAAGCAAATCTCAACGGGCAGCAAGATCGAACCCAACACAACTCACAAACTGCAAGTACTCAGCAAATCCAATGGAAGTTTGCGCTTGGCGCCGGGAAGGTCGGCGACGAAGCGCGGGAGCGCCAGGCCACCGATGCGCTCGGCACAGTAGGCCTCGATCTTTTTCGCACGGGCAAGCGGAACGCCAAAGCGCTCCTGAAGCCCCTCGACGGGATCGCACTGGAAGACGTAGTAGGGCCGAATCCTCGCGGCGGAAAGTGCGCGTAGAAGCGCAAGCATCTTGCGCGGCGTGTCGTTGAGCCCGCGAAGAAGCACCGTCTGCGACGAAACGGGAATGCCGCAGTCGACGAGCCGCGCCGCCGCCTCGCGCGCAAGCCGCGCTTCATCTGCCGTGTTGACGTGGACATTCGCCCAGACCTTGCCGCGCCCGACGCGGCGCAAAAGCCGCGCGAGACGAGCAGTGACCCTCGCAGGGCTGACGACTGGCGCGCGCGTGCAGATGCGAACGACTTCTATCTGGTCAAGCTTTGCAAAGGGCTCGACGAACTTCGCGACTTTCGCGTCGGAAAGCGTAAGGACGTCGCCACCGGAAAGGAGCACGTCGCGCACTTTCGGATGACGCTTCACGTAGTCGACGCAGGCGGCGAGCCGTTCGGGCGAGTCGACGACAGGCGACTTCCCGAGAATGAACTTGCGAGTGCAGTGCGGGCACGCGCAGAAACAGCGGTCCGTCGTCATGACGAGCACACGGTCGGGAAACCTCTGCTTCAGACCCGGCGGCAGCGAACGGCGCGGCGCCAATTCTCCAAACGGATCCTTGCTACTCATCGAACAGCGTCATTGGAATGAAACAGAAGGCGAGCGCATGGTCGCGCATCACGCGCGACACGACGTCGATGTCGCGGCCACGGAATTTCTTGAAGGCGTCGAGCCACGCGCCCTCGAGCCGGACGATGAGCTTCCCGGTGTCCGGCTGGTATTCGGTGACGTGCATCTCGCGGGGGCTGTAGCGAATGCCGGTGCCGAGCGCCTTGGAGACGGCTTCCTTCGCGCACCAGAAGCGGATTATCGCCTGCGACGCATTCGCCGCGTTAGCCGCAAGCTCGAGTTCCTCGGGAATGAACACGCCCGCCGTGAACTCCTCGGAAAGGTCGCGTGCTACGGACTCGACGTCCACGCCGACGCGCGCGTTCGCCGCCGCGAGCGCAATGATGAACTGCGCCGTGTGCGCGATCGCGATGTCGATCTTCGTCGAGAGATAGTCGCCCCACGCCCCAAGCGCATGGGGCTTCCCCGAGTCGTCGCGCCAGATCTGTATGTCGGCGTCGCTCCATCTCGCCTGGTGGAAGTCCTTGAGGTAGCGCCTGACGGCCTCCTTTGCGGCGACGCGCCCGAACAGCCATTCGGTGCGGCGCGAAGTGGAGCCCGGCATGCTGCGGAACTCGTCGCGCTCCTGCGCCCCGAGGACGACGTGGGAGAGCGTCTTCAGCCAAATCTCCTCGTTCCGCTCGAAAATCTGATACGGCACGTCGGTGATGAACGCGCTCGCGACGTCCGTCGCGGGACCTCCGAGCATGTCGGTCGAGACGCGCCGCGTGAGAAACGCGTTGGCCGGCTGGAGGACAAGCTCGCGGTATTCGGCGGGAACGCGCTCGGTGAGTTCCTCCCAGCCGGAGATGGACATTATGGCGACGCCGTTTCCGTCCGTGGCCGTGATGTCGCAGACATGCGATTTAGGCGTAACGCCCGTGAGCCGCAGGTAGCACTTGAGCCGAGATCCCTCGTGCGGCTGCGAGCCGAAGAATTCAAGCTTCCTCAGCCGGAACGGGAACGAGAACGCGCCGGTGAACCGCTCGTGGCTGCGCCAGAGCGCGAAGCCGCTCGTGATGGCGCCGAGGAGCAGCGGGTTTACAAGCCACAGCGGGAAACGCGTGAAGACGACGGCGTCGGAAAGCGACGGAACCTCGACTTCGTAATCAAGCCCGGACTCGCTCCACGACTCGACGAAGCGGATGTCCCTCAGCCGCCGTCCGTAGCAGAGCCGAGAGGGATATATGTCGCGGTCCGACCAGTGGACCGTACGGGGCTTGAACATCGGAGGCGTGGAGACAGGCACCATGGGGGCATGCTGGTCGGCCATGACAAACACGCCGTCCATGACGGGCCACGTATAGGCGGAGTTCGGGGAGTCGTCCCGTATCTGAACGTTGACGGCCGCAAGCTTCGCGTCTCCCGAAGCGACGCGCTCGGCCTTTATGAAAAGCTTCAGCTCGCCGCCAGTGAACGAGACCATGCGCCTGCAGCCCAGGTTCTCGATTGAAACGAGCGTCCTGTTCGGAACGAGCATCCGCGCGACCTCTGCCATCATCTCGGCGGCGACGGGAATCGACAGCACGACGAGACCCTTGAGGTTCGGGTCGGAATAGGAAAGCTGGCTCGCACCAAGCGCGAAGTCCGCGAGGAACGGCGCGTCGGAAGTGCGGAAGGTCTTCGATATCTCGATCGAGACACCAGGGCTCTGCGCGAGGATGTCCGCGTCCGAGACGAGCGGATTCGCGGCACCGAAGTCGAACTGGCGCTGGCGGCGGGCCTTTGCCGCGACCGCCGCCGCTCTCTGCGCCGCCTTTGCGCCGCGGCCCGTCGGCTCGGTGAGGAAGTTAGCGCCCTGCAGGAAGGACTCGTCGCCGAGCAGAGTGAGCCGCGGGAACGCGCTCGACAGACGCATCTCCGCGTCACGACGCACTTCAAGGGAAAGCGCGGAGTCGAAGTCGAGCTTTCTCGGACGACGGCGCTCGAACGACTTCGAGAAGTCGAATTTCACGCCGTACGCGGCAAGCTGCCCAAGCGCGTGGCACGCCTGCAGGACTCCGCGGCGGTGTATCGAGTTGAGCGCAATCGCCGCGAAGTCGGAGCCCTTCAGCGTCTCGGAGACCGCCGTCGTCATCAGCCCGCGCGGACCGACCTCGAGGAATACGCGGTAGCCGTCGGCATGCATCTTGAGAATCGTCTCGCGGAATCTCACCGGCTGCGCCCAGCGCTCGGCGGTGTCGTTGCGCGCGGGACGCGCCTTCCTCGGTAGCTTCTCGGCCTGGGCGCACGAATAGACGTCGCACACCGACTCGTGCTTCATCCAGTCGCCAGCGAACTTCTTGACGCCAGCGACTATCGGCTTGCACTTCGATGTGTTGAAGGGGCGTTCGAGCGCAAGCTTCATCGTGCGGATGCCCGCGTCGGCAAACGCCTTTAGCGCCGTCTCCTCGTAATCTGACGCGACGGCGTAAGTGCGCTGACGCGGCGAAAAGTCGAGCGCAAGCACAACCTTGTCCGTAGGGAAGCCCTTCACAACCTCGTCCGCCTCGCCTTCGTGCTTGAGAAGAACTGAGATCATGGCAGTCTTTGGAAGCCCCGAATGATCCACCGCCTTGTCGACGATCTTGTAGATGTCACGGATGGCGCGCACCCTGACCGGCCGGGGGTTGTCAATGCCAGCGGCGCCGGAGCGCATAACCGCGGCAAGATCGCCGCCCACGCAGCCGACAACGCCGTCGGGGACGACGCCGAGTCGATCGAGAAGCCGAGACAGGGCAACGCACCCGGAGAACGACGCGACAAACGCCTGCGCATACGCGCCGGAGCTAAAGATGTCTGCGTCGTGGCGGTAGTAGGGAGCCGGCGGGAAGATGAAGCTCGACGGCGTGAAGTCCGGGTCGTCGGAAAGCGCCTCCTCGAGCTCGTCGAACGCCGCGCGGCACTCCGGATGGCGTATCGCGATGTCGCGGAGCATGTCGGGGTAGTAGCTCATCACGCCGGGATAGACGAACGCGAGCTTCCCAGTCCCTTCGCCGACGAGATGTTCGCGGAAGTAGTAAGTGCCGCTCTTGTCTCGTATCCGCGCCGCTCCCGACATGATGCGCGAACGCGCGGAGAGAAGTCGCACCCTCAGTTCGCTGACACTCGAGACTACGAGCGCGAGAACGGCGTCGCCTCGCGTAAGGGAACACGTGTAGGCAACGTCGGCGAGAGGCGCGTCGGGAATGCGGTCGAGAAATGCCGCAAGGCGGGAGATTTCGGCGACGAGCGCTTCGTCGTCCGCCGCCGAGACGAGGACGAGTTCGGTTCTCCCCACAGCTCCGAATTCCGCCGTCACAGCCGGTCCTCCGGTTCCTCTTCAAGCACTATCGCGGCGGCACGACCGCCCTTCGAGGTGGTCCCCACCGGATCGATGGCGTCGAAGTTTGCGCCAAGCACGACGGCGCGGCGCGGACTCGAGCTGTCGCCCGTTATCCACGGACGCGCCTCGTCGAGAAGATACGCGCTCGACGCAAGGTTTGCAAGCGATTCATGCGGCCGCTCTGGCGATATCTGCGGCGGCAGGACACGGCGGGAAAGCGCGAGCGCGGCTTTCGCGACGCCAGCGGCCATCGCCGCGCGGAGCGTGTGGCCTATGTTGCCCTTCACGGAACCCATCGCGACAAGCGGTCCGCCAGGGCGGTGCTCGCCCCAGAGCCGGTGGACGGCGTCGATCTCGCGCTGCTCGGCAACGGCAATCCCCGAGCCGTCCGCCTCTATGAGCCCGACAGTCTTGACGGGAATGCCGCTCCCCTCGGTCGCCTGCGCAAAAATGGCAGACGGATCGTCCTCTGGGTTGTGGCCTATAGCGATGGAGCGGACGAGAGCGTAGATCTTGTCATGGTTGCGCAACGCATCGACGCGACGCTTCAAGACGAAGAACGCGCCGCCTTCGCCGGGAATCGTGCCGTCCTGTTCCTGGGCAAAGGGGTAGAGCTCCGTGCGCGTCGAAAACGGCACCTCGCCCGAGAGCCCCTCGAGGTAGGCGCGCGGAATCGGCGGCGTGAGCGCGCCGGCAAGGGCGACGTCCGCCTGACCGGAAACGAGGTCGGCCATCGCATCCTGCAAAGTCGCGGCGCCGGTGAGAAGTCCCGCGTCCATCGTCGTCGCAACGCCCGCAAAGGAACACTCGCGCGCGATCCACGACGCAAAGCGGTAGCCGGTGCCGAGCAGGAAGGAAGACGCATTCGGCGCGGGCAGCGATTCGACAAGCTTCTCCTTCACGACGCCGAGCGACTCCTCTGGCGCATGCGGCAAGAAGCGGCGAATGATGTCCATCGTCTGGTCGAGAAACGCCGTATGCTGGAGCCAGTTCACCGTCGAGGCGTTGAACGGCGGCGCGTAGCCGACGCGCACACTGCCCTTTACGGGAGTCGGCGAATGCGGGCGGAACCCCGCGTCGGCAAGGGCGTCGAACGCGAGCTGCGTCGCGAAGTAGAGGTCCTGGTTCTCGCCGGCGTTCACCTGGCGCGGAAAGTTCTGCATCGAGGGAACACACGCGAAAAGCGGCCCGAGCTGTCCCATCCTCACGGGATAGGGCCGCGCGAAGACATTGCGCTGGCCGAGCGGCAGCTCTGCGTCGGGGCCAAGCGGCGTCAGGCAGCAGCGGCGCGCCATCACGGCGCCCCAAAAGGCCGACGGCGTCGGGCACCCTGCAAACCGGCACGACATGCCGACTATGGCGATGGGAGATTCCACTGTTCCGTATTATATCAAAAAACGGAGGGGAAAATGGCGGAGAGAGAGGGATTCGAACCCTCGGTACGGAAATTAACCCGTACGACGATTTAGCAAACCGTTGCCTTCAGCCACTCGGCCATCTCTCCAAATCGTTCGGCGCGTATTGTATCAAATGCGCTGTTCGCCGTCAATGAAGACGGCAGACGGCTTCCAGCTGCGCGGGTTGATCACGACGAGGTCGGCGATGTATCCCTTCTCGACCTTGCCGAGGGTCTTGCCCCAGCCGAGCTCAATGGCCTGGTTCCACGAGGTCGTGCGGACGAGATCCTTGAGCGGGATGCCGGTGACGTCGTGGACGTTCTTGAGTCCCATGCCCATCCAGAGCGTCGAGCCCGCGAGGTTGCCGCCCTTGACAAGACGCGCCTCGCCGTTCTCGAGCTTGACCTCGAGGCCGCCCATCGTGAACGCGTAGCCGTCCTTGCAGTGCGAGCAACGGAGCGAGTCGGTGATCATCTGGACGTGCGCGAGACTGCGGCGCGTGAAGATGAGGTTCAGCATGTCGGGGCAGAGGTGAATCTTGTCGCAGATGACCTCGGTGTTGAGGTCCTCGACGAGAAAGCCCGCGCCGACCATGCCGATCTCGCGGTGGTGGAGCGGGGTCATCTGGTTGCAGAAGTGCGTCATGTGGCGGAGACCGTTCTTGTACGCCTTCTTGAGGTCGGCGAACTTCGCGCCCGTGTGGCCGCAGCTCGGAACAACGCCGGCCTTAAAGCATTCCTTCGCGAACTTGTCGCCGCCCTCGGTCTCGACGGCGTAGGAGATGAGCTTCACAGGATAGACCTTCGCGATCTCCTTCACTTCCTTGATGTCGGGCTTGCGGACGAACTTCGGGTTCTGCGCACCGCAGCACTTCACGTTGATGAACGGTCCTTCGAGGTGGATGCCGGGGACCTTCGCATAGGGCATGCCGGCGTCGGCGTAGGCCTTGGCGTTCTTCGCCGCTGCCTTAAGCTCGCCGTTGGAGACAGTGAGAGTCGTCGGAAGGACGGTCGTCACGCCCTCCTGGAGCTTGGCCTTTGCGAACTCGAAGATCGCCTTGGGGTCGGCGTCGCAGAAGTCGTAGCCAAGCGCACCGTGGGTATGGACATCGATGAAGCCAGGCATCACGTACTGCCCGCGCACGTCGACGACAGTCGTGTTCGCGTCGGCCTTGACGGACTTGGAGCCCTTGATGACCTTCTTTATCTTCTTGCCCTCGACAACTATCGTGGCTTTCTCGATGTCGACGCCGGGGGAAACGACGTGTGCGTTTACGATTACGGTCTTCTTCATTTTCTGTCTCCTTTTTTAGAGTTCCTGTCAAAGTGGCGGAGAGTGAGGGATTCGAACCCCCGGAGGACTTGCATCCTCAACGGTTTTCAAGACCGCCGCGTTCAACCACTCCGCCAACTCTCCTTTTTTTCTTAGTTGAGGCTCGTCCCTTTGTTCGTTCCGCTTCGCTCACTCGCTCCGGGACTCGCAAAATTTATTTTTTCTTAGCCAACGCCGGGTTGACCGGCGTGGACTTCACGAGCCCGACGATCTTCGCCGTCACGTCGGGGTTCGCCTTCAAGTACTCTATCGTCGCAAGCGCGCCCTGCGCAAGCTGCTCGTCGCCGAAGGAAAGCCAGCTGCCGCGCTTCTCGACTACGCCGCGCGCAAGCGCCGCGTCGAGGACCGAGCCCTCGTACGAAATGCCGCACGTGTAGAGAATGTCGAACTCGGCCTCGGTGAAAGGCGGCGCGACCTTGTTCTTCACGACCTTGACGCGCGTCCTGTTGCCGACGACCTGGCCGGAAGGATTCTTGATAGCGCCGATGCGCTGCACCTGGAGACGGCAGCTCGCATAGAACTTGAGCGCCTTGCCGCCGGGCGTCGTCTCGGGATTGCCGAACATCACGCCGATCTTCTCGCGCACCTGGTTCGTGAAGATGATGAGCGTCTTCGTCTGCGCGACGACGGCCGTGAGCTTTCTCATCGCCTGCGACATGAGACGTGCCTGAAGCCCCATGTGGCTGTCGCCCATGTTGCCGTCAATCTCTGCCTGCGGCACAAGCGCCGCGACCGAGTCGACCACAATCACGTCAAGCGCGCCCGACTTCGCGAGCTGCTCGCAGATCGTAAGCGCCTCTTCACCGCTGTTCGGCTGGGAGACAATCAAGTTGTCGAGATCGACGCCGATCTTCTTCGCATAGCCCGGGTCGAGAGCGTGTTCCGCATCGATGAACGCCGCGACGCCACCCGCCTTCTGGGCGTTAGCGACGACATGCAGGGCGAGCGTCGTCTTGCCCGACGACTCCTGGCCGTAGCATTCGACGATGCGTCCGCGCGGAAGCCCGCCGACGCCAAGCGCCATGTCCAAGGAAAGCGCGCCGGTGGAGATCACGGGGACTTCCTTCACCTCCTGGTCTCCGAGACGCATTATCGCCATCTCTCCGAATTCCTTGCGGATCTGGCTCATCACCGCATCGAGCGCGGTATTGCCGGACTTCTTCACTGTTTCTTTCGTTGCCATTGTTTGAAATGTCTTAACGCAGAGGCGCAGAGCCGCAGAGTGTGGATGCTTCGGTCTGGCTTGCAGATTTTCTCATGATTGGTTTCGGTTGAATGTCACTGCCGATATTATATCAAAAAGGGCGGCTTACAAAAAGCGCCCAGTGATGGAAGATTTGCATGCCTTAATGGCCGAAATGGGCCCCTCGCAGACAAGCTCGCCGCCTGCGTCGCCGCCGCCAGGACCGAGATCGACAATCCAGTCGGCACAGCGCATCACGTCGACGTTGTGCTCAATGACGATCACCGTGTTCCCCTGGTCGCGAAGCCGCAGGAGAAGCTTCATCAGCTTCGCCACGTCGTCGAAGTGAAGCCCCGTCGTCGGCTCGTCGAGGAGATAGAGCGTGCGGCCCGTCGAGCGGCGGGAAAGTTCAGTCGCGAGCTTGATGCGCTGGGCCTCGCCACCCGAAAGCGTCGTCGCAGACTGCCCGAGCGCGACATAGCCGAGCCCGACGTCGACGAGCGTCTGGAGCTTGCGGGCGAGAGACGGTACCTTCGCGAAGAACTCGCATCCCTCGGCGACCGTCATCTCGAGAACGTCCGCAATGTTCTTGCCGCCGTAGGTGACTTCAAGAGTCTCGGCGTTGAACCGCTTGCCGCCGCACTGGTCGCACGTGACGTAGACGTCGGGAAGGAAGCTCATCTCGAGCTTCTGCAGCCCGTCGCCGCCGCACGTCTCGCAGCGACCGCCCTTCACGTTGAAGGAAAAGCGTCCCGCCGTGTAGCCGCGCGCGCGCGCAGATTCCGTCTTCGCGAAAAGCTCGCGTATCTCGGAGAAGAAGCCGACGTAGGTCGCTGGGTTCGAACGCGGCGTGCGGCCAATAGGCGACTGGTCGATCTCCACGACCTTGTCGAAGTTCTCCCAGCCCGCGAGCTTCTTGAACTTGCCTGGGACGTCCTTCGCGTGGTAGAACTTTTGGAGAAGCGCCCGCTTAAGCGTCTCGTCGACGAGCGTCGACTTGCCAGAGCCAGAGACGCCGGTCACGACCGTGAACGCGCCGACGGGGAAACGTGCGGTGATGTTCTTGAGGTTGTGCTCGGTACAACCGGAGATAGTTAAGTAGTTAGGTGGTTGGGTAGTGTGGTTATTTTTAACGCAGAGGCGCAAAGACGCAGAGTGGCAGAGGGTGTTGAAGCTGGGGCGATGCCCCAGACCCCGCGCTTGCGCGCCCCCAAACAACTCTGCATCTCTGCTACTCTGCTTCTCTGCGTTAAAACAAATCTTCCTCTTTCCTGTAAGGTAATCTGCCGTCAGCGACTTCGACTTGAGGAGTCCCTTGAAGTTGCCCTGGTACATTACTTGTCCGCCCTCGCGCCCTGCGCCGGGACCAAGGTCGACGATGTAGTCGGCGTTCCTCATCATCTCTTCGTCATGCTCGACGACGACTACGGTATTGCCGCGGTCGCGGAGCCCCTTGAGGGTCGAGATAAGCCGCTCGTTGTCGCGCGGGTGAAGCCCTATCGTCGGCTCGTCGAGGACATAGAGAACTCCGGTGAGCCCCGAGCCGATCTGCGTTGCAAGGCGGATGCGCTGCATCTCACCGCCGGAGAGAGTTGATGCCGCGCGGTCGAGCGTCAGGTAGTCAAGACCTACGTCGAGAAGGAACTGGAGCCGCCGCACAATCTCGGCTATGATGTCCTTGAGACCGGCAAGCTTGGCGGATGGTGCGGCGGTAGAGGCAAACTCCTTGAAGAACTTCAGCGACTCGGTGACGGGCATCGCCATTATCTCTACTATCGATTTCCCGGCGACAGTCGACGCGCGTGACTCGGGCCTAAGCCGCGAGCCGCCGCAGTCGGGGCAGGTGCGGAAGCTCTGGTACGCCTCAAACTTCGCGCGCATCTCGTCGTCCTCCGCCTCGTCTAAGCGCCGCTGAAGCGACGCGAGGACTCCTTCAAACGGCCGGTCGACGCGCCGCCACGGGAGAACGAGATCGTCCTTGAAGCCGTGCATAAGCCCGTGTCGAAACTTTGCCGGCAGTTTCTCGTAGGGAGTCGAGAGCTTCACCTTGTTCTGCTTTGCGATATGCGAAAGAAGCTCCTTGTGATAGAGGATGTTCATCTGCCCCATGCGCCGCCATGGGTGTATCGCCTCCTCGAGTGGAAGCGACTTGTCGGGCACGACGAGGTCTTCGTCGAAGTAGTAGAGCTGCCCGAGCCCCGCGCAAGTCGGGCATGCGCCAAAAGGCGAGTTGAACGAAAACGACCGCGCCTTCAACTCGTCAAACGAAATGCCGCAATCGGGACAAGCGTTAAGTTCAGAGTATATATCCAGTTCCCCATTACCCGTTCCCCGTTCCCCGTTACCCAATCTCTCCACCTCCATTATTCCCTTGCCGGTCTTTAGGGCAAGTTCGACGGAATCGGTGAGACGCGTCTTGAACGCGGCATCGGGCGCCGCTGGAATCACGAGGCGATCGACAACGACATCAATGGTGTGCGCCTTTTTCTTATCGAGCGCTGGAAGCTCGTCGACGGGATAGATCGTGCCGTCGATTTTGACGCGCGCAAAACCATTGCGCTTCACGGCCGCAAGCGGCTCCTCATGCCGCCCCTTCTTGCCCTTCACAAGCGGCGCGTAGATTATAATCTTCCTTCCAGCGTTGGCGTCTGGTAGGGACGCGTCTCCGACGCGTCCGCGGGCGTCTCGGAGAGTCGCCCCTACCAATGATGACCGGGTCGCCCCTGCCTCATGTCCCCTAATAATCGCCTCCACAATCTGCTCGGCCGACTGCTTCACGACTGGCTTGCCGCAATGCGGACAGTGCGCGACCGCAATTGAACCGTAGAGGATTCTTAAGTAGTCGTGTATCTCGGTGACGGTCGCGACGATCGAGCGCGGGTTGCCGCTCGTCGTGCGCTGCTCGATGGAAATCGCAGGCGAAAGCCCTTCTATCTTCTCGACATCCGGCTTCTGCATCCTGTCGAGGAACTGCCGCGCATACGCGGAAAGCGACTCGACGTAGCGGCGCTGGCCTTCCGCGTAGAGCGTGTCGAACGCGAGCGACGACTTGCCCGAACCCGAAAGTCCCGTCACGACTGTGAGAGAGTCGCGGGGAATCGTGACGTCGACTCCCTTGAGGTTGTGAACCTTCGCGTTATGTATTATGATGTCCACTTCAACAAGGGTCTGACCCTTCTCACCGCAGTAGCTGACGCTGCTTTAGCTGTGTCAGCTACTGTGTCAGAGGGGTCTGACCCTTTATTATAAATTCTTCAGATCAAGCGCAAGCAGGAACTCGGGGTTGGACTGCGTCTTCTTCAGCGAGTTTAGAACCGACTTCATGGCACTCTCGGGGCCCGCGTCGGAAAGGATGCGGCGCATGCCCCACGTCTTCTCGAGTTCGACCGGGTCAAGCAAGAGGTCTTCCTTGCGCGTCCCAGACTTGTCGATGTCGATCGCCGGATAGATGCGCTTGTCTGCAAGCCCGCGGTCAAGGACGATTTCCATGTTGCCGGTGCCCTTGAACTCCTCGAAGATGACCTCGTCCATCCTGGAACCCGTGTCGACGAGACCTGTCGCGATGATGGTGAGCGAGCCGCCGCCCTCGATGTTGCGAGCCGCGCCGAAAAACCTCTTGGGCCTGTGCATCGCAAGCGCGTCAACACCGCCTGTAAGGATCTTGCCGGAGTGCGGCTGCACTGTGTTGTAGGCGCGCGCCATTCTTGTGAGCGAGTCCATGAGAATAATCACGTCGCGCCCGTTCTCGACCTGGCGCTTCGACATCTCAAGGACCATCTCGGTGACGCTCACGTGATGCTGGGGTTCTTCGTCAAATGTCGACGAAAGCACCATCGCCTTCGTGTTGCGCTGCATGTCGGTGACTTCCTCGGGGCGCTCGTCGATGAGAAGGATGATGAGCATCGCCTCGGGATAGTTCTTGGAAATCGCGTTCGCCATCTTCTGAAGGAGAACCGTCTTGCCGACGCGCGGCGGCGCGATGATGAGACCGCGCTGGCCAAAGCCGATCGGCGTGAAGAGGTCGACGACGCGCGTCGAGAACTCCTTGGGGTCGGTCTCGAGGATGATGCGCCGCGTCGGGAACGTGGCGGTCAAGTTCTCGAAGTGGATGACGCGAGCGGCGACAGACGGCTCCTTGCCGTTGACAGTCGCGACGTTGCCAAGGCAGAAGAAACGGTCGCGGTCGCGCGGGTCGCGAATCGGGCCCTCAACGATGTCGCCTGTCCTGAGCGCATGGCGGCGAATCTGCTGCTGCGTGACAAAGACGTCCTCTGGATACGCGAGGAAGTTGTTCTTCGCGGAGCGTAGGAAGCCGTGCCCTTCGCGGACGATCTCAAGGCAGCCGGAGGCGAGCACCGCGCCGCCATTCGCAAGATACCTTCGTATCGCGGCGAAGATGAGCTCGTGCTTGCGGTAGGTGCCGAGCTCCTCTGGATCGGCGCCCGGCATCATGCGCTCGACAATCTCCGGCGCAGTCCAGGTCTGGATGTCGGCGAGGCGATATTCAGGAAGATCGGGATTGCGGTTGGGGTTCGCAGGCGCGTCGGGTTCGAACGTGCGCTGTTCCGTCGGAAGCGGGGCGTTGAGGAGCGGATTTACGCTCTCCTCGCCGTTCGCGCCGCGAATCGGGGAGTTGTTCGGCTTGCCAGGGCCACGGCTGAAGTTCTTGCCGCCGCGGTTGTGGAACCGCTTTTTCTGGCCATTGTTGCCGCCTCCCCCCTGCTGCTGCGGCTGGGGTTGCTGGGGCTTCGGCGCGGCGCTCTTGGTAACAGCGCTCGCAAACACATCGAGTTCTTCTGACATAATCTTATCTATCTTTTTTAGCCGTGTAGAACGTGTAGAGCGTGTAGAATTTCAAGTTGGGGAATTGATTTTTAACGCAGAGACGCAGAGACGCAGAGGATGTTGATGCTGGGGTTGCACCCCAGACCCCGCGCTTGCGCGGCCCAAAACAACTCTGCTAC
>Ga0265298_10006626_pt1 | contig 14246 bp, 11 predicted proteins | sample AusTroGonzalo_MG_3_FD_193486 | JGI IMG/M metagenome (GOLD analysis project Ga0265298, IMG submission 193486) | Bovine rumen microbial communities from tropical cattle in Woodstock, Queensland, Australia - Gonzalo_01 | ecosystem: Host-associated > Mammals > Digestive system > Stomach > Rumen ...
TGGTTGTGGTCGGTGATGGTGACATAGGATTCGCCAAGCCAGCGCTCGTCGCCCGTAATACCCACCTTCAGCAGTTGGCGTAGCGTATCCTTTGTGGCATCGGTCATGAGCTCAAGTGGATTGCTATCCATGATTTTGCGATAGACCTGCCACGTCTGACGGCTCATCTCACTGGCATTGATGCTGTTGGTAATGAGACAGTTGCGAATAATCACCGTGCGCTTGTTCCAACCCAGTTTTTGGAGGCATTCTTCCTCCATCTTGCCTTGTACGATGACCGCATAGGCTTGCTTGATCAGACTATGCTGGAAGAGCAGTCGCTTGGGGAGTTTCTCCTTCCAATAGCGTTGTTTCAAAATCCACGGTTCCAACTGTCCGTGGGGTGTTACTACCAGGCGAACTCCTAATCGTTGAGCCTGACGGGCTACACGATAGGCACCATACTGCCAACAACCATGTATGTGTAACAGGTCGTAATGCCTGTCACGCATCATTTGGAGTGCCTCTTGAACCACCGTAGATGATTCATTCTCGGCATCTTGTCCCATCTGTTCACATAATATCTTTACATATTCTGTGACAACCTCAGGGGCATTGCTGGCATAGTAGTGTAGTATTCTCATGAAAACATATTTTTGAGGAATACACTCATTCCTAATCTCATTTTTCTACCCATGCTTATGCGCTGGTCGAAAAGTTTGATGGCTTCAACCACCTGCTCCTTGTTGACGGCAATGGCATCGTACATACCTCGTCGCATCCGGAACCAGCGTCCTCGATGGCCGCCACCGCCACGACGCTCAGCCTTAAGTATGAAGTTGGCGGCCTCGTCCATGTCGTCAAACAACTGATGACTTACCTGTGGCGTTCCATGTTTCAGACGGCAATACACAGCGGTAACCGCTCCGTCGCTAAGTCCTGAAAGCCATTCGGTAACAAGGGGTGGGCGAGTGATGTCGGCAAAGACGAGACGGTTTGATAATGCTGCCTTTACTCCGATATTCAGCGCCAGTTGCAAACGACTTTTGTTGGGCACGCTCTTGGGAAGGAAGGTCGTGTATAGATGAGCATGGCTCTCTTTGAGTTGTTTCAGTACATCAGGAGTATCGTCAGTCGACGAGTCATCCACAACGATGACTTCACCCTGCGATGCACTTGCCACAGTCAGAAACTGTGGCAAGTTACGCTCTAAGGCATCGGCTTGATCATGCACAACGATGATCACCGATATGTTGTAGTTTCCTGTTCTTCCCACTTATTTCTTAGCGTCAACTGCTGTCTGCTCAATGGGTAGACAGTTCTTATAGTTCTCGATATATTTCTCGAAACCTGCAACGTCCTCGGCAGTAGGTGCAATAGACACACCGGTATTGCCAGCGAAGACTACATCCTCAAGATAGTCTGCCAGATTCTTACCATTCTTATTAATAAGGTAACCTGCCAACAGGGCAATACCCCAGGCGCCACCTTCGCCGGCAGTCTCCATCACGCTGATAGGACTATTCAGAGCGGCAGCGAGCATGCGCTGACCAACACCGGCAGTCTTGAAGTAACCACCGTGACCAGTGATGCGGTCCACCTTAATCTTCTCTTCCTTCAGCAGGATGTCGTTACCAATCTTCAGCACGCCGATAGCACCATACAGGTGGGCGCGCATGAAGTTAGCCAAGTTAAACTTGTCGTTGGCTGAGCGAACGAAGAGGGGACGACCATCAGCAAGACCGGTAACAGGCTCGCCTGATACATAGTTGTAGGCCATGAGACCACCGCAGTCAGTGTCGCCTTCAAGAGCCTTATTGAACAGCTTGCCGTAGAGCTCGTTCATATCTAGGGGAACACCCAGCAGCTGCTGATATTCCTTGAACAGGCCAACCCATGCATTGATATCTGAGGTACAGTTGTTGCAGTGTACCATTGCTACGAGGCTACCGTCAGGAGTGGTCACCATGTCAATCATCTCGTAGGGCTTGCTCAGCGGCTTCTCCAGTACAATCATTGAGAATGAAGAGGTGCCAGCCGATACATTACCTGTACGCTGCTTGACAGCATTGGTGGCTACCATACCTGTACCTGCGTCGCCCTCAGGAGGACAAACGGGTACGCCAGCCTTCAGATGACCAGAAACATCCAACTTCTTGGCGCCCTCGGCAGTCAGCACACCAGCGGCTTCGCCAGCATTCAGCGACTTGGGAAGGATGTCGAGCAGTCTAAAGGGCAAGCCTTTAGAGGCGAGAATCTTATCGAACTTCTCTACCATGGTGGCGTCGTAGGTCTTTGTGGCGGGGTCTACTGGAATCATACCAGAGGCATCGCCTACACCCAAGACGAACTCGCCCGTTACCTGCCAGTGAACATAGCCTGCCAGCGTGGTCAGGAACTTGATTCTTGATACATGCTCGTCACCATTCAGGATGCACTGATACAGGTGAGAGATGCTCCAACGCAAGGGGATGTTATAGTTGAACAGCTCAGACAGTTCTGCGGCAGCCTTGCCGGTATTGGTGTTACGCCATGTGCGGAAAGGCACCAGAATCTGCTGCTTTTCGTCGAAGGCCATATAACCATGCATCATAGCTGAGAAACCAATGGCGGCAAGCTCTTCTATCTCGCAGTCATACTGCTTCTTTACATCTTGACGCAGGTCGCTATAGCAGTCCTGCAAACCCTTCCAGATAATATCGGTACTATAGGTCCACAGTCCGTCAACGAGTTGGTTCTCCCACTCGAAAGAGCCTTGTGCTATGGGTTTGTTGTCCTGGTCGATGAGTACGGCCTTGATACGGGTGGAACCAAATTCGATTCCCAGAATGGCTTTACCAGCCTCAATGGTTTGCTTTGCGGTCATAATACTTTTTGTTTAGTGTTATTTAATTGAATGCAAAAGTACCCATTTTTTCGCAAATAGCCAAACAAATCCCTATATTTGTTATAGGTCAACGCCTCACTCAATACATTTCATCAGGAAGTCCACTGCACCATTTACTCCAAACTTACGAACATCCAGCGAGATGTCGTAATTTGTAGCGTCTTTCCATTCTCGTCCCGTAAACTTTTTTGTGTACAACTCGCGACTGTAGTCATTGTCAACAATCATGGCTGCTGCATCGTGTTCGCTGATGTCATACTTCTCTGCAATGCGACGCTTACGACAGTCTAAACTGGAGTGGATGAAAATCTTCAACGCATTGGGATGATTAGCGAAGATGTGGAAACCACAACGGCCTACAATGACACACGACTCTTCACTGGCTATCTTGCGAATGGCTTCAGCTTGTGCATTGAATAGCGTATGACTGGTTTCACCCTGCTCCTGGCCATTGTATTCATTATTGGCCATATAGTTCCGATAGAAATTGGTGAAATCGTCGCGCCACAGTGGATTGCGTGATTCAATCTTCTCTACGGCATCCTCTACGGTATTCATCCGCGAGGCTACCTCATTCAGTATCTGCTTATCCAGCAGCTTCACTCCGAGCCGGCGTGCCAGCTCTGCTCCAATCTCATGTCCGCCTGTTCCAAACTGGCGACTGATTGTAATGATAAATTTTTCCTCCTTGTTCATAGTACTTTGTTTTAGGTTTTACATGCCACAAAGATACATATTATTTTCGAAACAACGAATTTTTATCTATGTTTTTTTGTGTTTGCTGAATAAAAAAAAGGAGCACCGCGAGGATGCTCCTAATCATAAATATCTGTCGAAGACTATTTCAGTGCCTTGTTCAGCATATAGTACATCTCGTTGTTCTGCAACTGCTGCTTGAACTCGTAGGTCTTCGTATCCTTATTGATCTTGACATATTCAATGCCCAGCATCTCGGCGAAGTCTTCCCAGTACTCCTCAGTGATGTCGTAAGAGAATGCACTGTGGTGAGTACCGCCAGCAAGAATCCATGCTCCAGCACCAATCTCGAACGTGGGCTGGGGCACCCAGAGCGCTGATGCAACAGGCAGATGAGGCATGGGCTTGGGCTCGATGCACTCAACCTCCTGAGAGATGAGACGGAAACGGTTGCCAAGGTCAACAACAGTAGCCTTGATGCCACGACCGGTCTTAGAGGTGAATACCAGACGAGCGGTCTGCTGCTTGCGGATGCCGATGCCGAGGAAGTGAACCTCGAGCTTGGGCTTGTCAGAAGCAATGAGCGGACAAATCTCGAGCATGTGGCTCTGCAGACATGATGACTGGCTGCCAGCGAAGTTCAGTGTATAGTCCTCAAGGAATGAGCAACCGGTAGGCATACCCTGCTGGATAACCCATAGGGTGCGATAGAGGCAAGCGGTCTTCCAGTCGCCCTCAGCACCAAAGCCATAACCTTCTTCCATCAGGCGCTGTGAGGCAAGACCAGGAATCTGGTCGAAGCCACAGAAGTCAGGTGCGTCGATATCAGCATCACCAAGGTCGTCGAAGTTGGTCGTAAAGGCTGTTGCACCCTCGTCTTTCAGCACGCGGCGCAGAGCAATCTCGGCCTTAGCAGCATTCTTTACTTTCTCCCAATAAACGGCTTCGCCGCTTTCGTCTATCTTGATGGTATAGAGCTTCTTATAATCCTCAACGAGAGCATCAGCTTCAGCATCTGTCACCTTCTTGAAATACTCCATTAAAGAAGAGACAGGGTAGTAGTCAACATGGTAGCCCAGACGCTGCTCGAACTCTACACGGTCGCCATCGGTAACGGCTACGTTGTTCATGTTCATACCGAACATCAGACAGCGTACATTCTTAGCGTCAGCAACACCAGCTGCTACGCGAGCCCATACGGCAATCTTCTTCTGAGCCTCCTGATCCTTCCAATAGCCGCAAACTACCTTGCGAGCGATGCGCATACGAGTGCAGATATGTCCGAACTCAATGTCGCCATGGGCGCTCTGGTTCAGATTCATGAAGTCCATGTCGATGGTGTCCCAGGGAATCTCAGCGTTGTACTGGGTGTGGAAGTGGAGGAGAGGCTTCTGCAGCTTCTGCAGGCCCTTAATCCACATCTTAGCGGGTGAGAAGGTGTGCATCCAAGTAATGATACCTACACACTTCTCCTCGTTGTTGGCAGCGAGCATTACCAGCTCTACTTCCTTTGAACTATTTGCTGTACCCTTATATACAATCTTTACGGGGATATTGCCAGAGGCATTCAAGCCTTCTACCATCTCCTTTGAGTGACTATCTACGGCTACGACAGCATCTCCTCCATAGAGGAGCTGTGCACCAGTCACCCACCAAATCTCTAAATTATCAAATGCTTTCATTTTCGTTGGATTATTAATGTTTCTGACCTTTCTGACCATAGTAGGCATTAGGACCATGTTTGCGCATATAGTGCTTCTCGATGAGCAGCGGATTCATGGTCAGAGCGGGATTCACGCTGAATGCCACGAAAGCCATCTTGGCACACTGCTCCATAACCTTGGCATTGTAAACGGCGTTGTCGGGAGATGTTCCCCAAGAGAACGGACCGTGGTTCTTTACCAATACGGCAGGTGTGTGGTCAGGATTAATCTTACGGATATTCAGAATCTCGTCTACGATAACGTTACCGGTCTCCAACTCGTACTGTCCCTTTACCTCTGCTTCAGTCATGTCGCGTGTGCAAGGGATATCCTTGTAGAAGTAGTCGGCATGGGTGGTGCCGATGTTGGGAATATCCTTACCAGCCTGAGCAAATGCCGTAGCATAGGTAGAGTGGGTGTGTACTACGCCCTGAATGTTAGGAAATGCCTTATATAATACAAGGTGTGTAGGTGTGTCGCTAGAGGGATTCAGTTCGCCCTCAACTACTTTACCACTTTCCAAATCAACTACTACCATGTCCTCGGCTTTCATCTCGTCGTAGCTAACGCCGCTGGGCTTGATCACAACGAGACCTTTCTCGCGGTCAATACCTGAAACGTTACCCCAGGTAAAGATGACCAGTCCTTGTTTTACCAAGTCGAGGTTGGCTTTGAAAACCTTCTGTTTTAGTTCTTCTAACATATTATTTCTTTAAAGTTTGAAATTTGAATCTTCGTTGTAAGCGTTCTTGTTGAAGCGATAGAGATAGGCACCACGCTTGGAGCCTGTCTTGTCTATCAAATCAGTCTTTTCTATGAAGTCCATCTCTTTGATGCGCTTGCGGAAGTTGCGCTTGTCAACTTCTTCACCGTTTACAGCCTCGTAGAGACGCTGCAATTGGGTGAGTGTGAAGAGACCAGGCAACAACTGGAAGCTGATGGGCTCAGTACGAATCTTCTGCTGCATCAGCTTACGCGCTTTCTTAATCATCTGTTTGTGGTCGGAGAACATCTCGGGCAGTTCCTCAATGTTAACCCATTCCACATCATGCTCCGTCAACATCTTCTGATCGTAATCCTTCACATTGATGAGTGCATAGTATGCTACGCTAACTACGCGAGCTCCTGGATCACGGTCGACACTACCAAAGGCACCAACTTGACGCATATAGACGTTGCGCAATCCCGTCAGCTCATAGAGCGTGCGATCTGCTGCTTCGTCAACACTTTCCTCATTGCGTACGAAACCTCCATAGAGGCTCCATGCGCCTTTCCCTGGATCTATAGGGCGGCGGCCCAGCAACACCTTCAGCTTGTTATGTTCAAAGCCGAAGATGATGCAGTCCACCGAAATAAGGATCTTTTGATGTTCAATATAATACTGGGTCATGATTTTTCTTGACTGGTATTACCACAAAGCAATATACAGGATGGTCAGGATAGCGATAACACCGAAGGCACCAATATTAAATGTCTTGTCAGTCTTAAAGATGTTCAAGTCGATAGCAACCAACTTGGGATCCTGTACCTTATCCAGTGCGTTAGAACGCAGGTAGATACCGATAGTAGCCGTGATAGCTGCGAAGAAGATCATTGCACCCTCGAAGCCATGAACGTGCATGGTCTCGTTGAAGAAACCACCAATGAACAGTACAAATGAAACGGCTGCAGTAATGAACATGATGGTGCTCCAGCGCAGCTGCTTCTTAATGGTTACCTCGTCAAGCTCGTCGGCAGGAACAGCCTTCTTGCTCTTCAGTGAAATCCAAACGAACAGGATGATCAGCGTGATGAATACTACGCCAGAACGTACCAGGAATGGCATTTCGGGGAAGGCGAACTTATAGATGATAGAGAAGGCGAAGGTACCGATGGCGCAAACAACAGCAGCAGTACCGCTAGCACGCTTCCACAGCAGACCTAGACCGAAGATAACAACTACACCGGGATATACGAAGGCTGAATACTCCTGAATGAACTGGAAGGCCTGGTCGATACCACCCATCAATGGGTAGACAGCAAGCAGGGCAATAATCAGTGCACAAACAGAAGTCAGACGACCCACATTAACCAGACGCTTCTCAGAGGCGTTCTTGTTGATGAACTGCTTGTAGATATCCATGGTGAAGAGGGTAGAGGTAGAGTTGAACATAGATGCCAGTGAAGAAATTACAGCGGCAGCCAGTGCAGCAAAGCTCAGACCCTTAACAACGGTAGGAGTGAAGTTACGAATCAGGAAAGGATATGCATCGTCTGAACGAGTGATAGAACCTGCCAACTGCATACGGAGATCGTCGCACTCAGGAGCGTTCATAATGTAGAATGCACATACGCCAGGGATACAAACAATGAAAGGAATCAGAATCTTCAGGAAGGCAGCGAATACCATACCCTTCTTAGCCTCTGCCAAAGACTTAGCAGCCAGACCCTTCTGGATGATATACTGGTTGAAGCCCCAGTAACCGAGGTTGGTCAGCCACAGCGCACCGAAAATCAGTACGATACCAGGATTGGTGAAGAATGGGTCTTCCTTCTGTACGATGTTACCAGCAGCGTCAGTAACACCGTTGATAACAGGATAGAGCTCTTCGTTACGGGTAACGACGAGGTTGAAGTGCTTGTCACCGTCAATAGATGCCAGATAGTCCTTGATATGAGCCAGTGCATCCCAAGCACCACCTAAGCCCATCTCGCTACCGATAACAGAGAGCGCAGCATAAGCGGTAATCAGACCACCACCAACGAGGAAGGTTACCTGCATTACGTCGGTCCAAGCGACAGAAGCCAGACCACCATAGATAGAGTAGATACCGGCAATGAGGAACAAAGCCAGAATGATGCACATACGAACCTGGTCAATCTCCATGCCGCCAACGTTGATAATCATGTCGGTTGGCAAGCCCAGAATCTGCTGGATAGCCAGCGCACCGAGCCATGCTACAGAGGTCAGGTTAACGAAGACATAGAGGAACAGCCACAGCAGTGAGAAGGCAAAACCTACACCCCAGTTGTAACGCTCGCGCAGGAACTGTGGAATAGTAAAGATTTTCTTCTCAATCATCAGTGGCAGCAGGAACTTACCTACAACGAGCAGTGTGGCAGCAGCCATCAGCTCGTAAGCTGCCTGTGCGATACCAGATGCGAATGCTGAACCTGACATACCGATAAACTGCTCGGCAGAAATGTTGGCAGCGATGAGTGATGCACCCACAGCCCACCATGTCAGGGTGTTACCAGCCAGGAAGTAGTCGGTTGATGATTTCTCTTCTCCTTTCTTGCTGCGAGACAGAAACAGTCCCATGCCAACAAGAATAATAATGTAAATGATAAATACCAGATAGTCGGCAGTAGCAAATCCGTTGTTGCTCAGTGCCTCAATAATTTTGTTCATAAATTAATTATAGTTGTGTTAGTTTTCTTTACTTGACAGAGAACTTGTAAGCAGCGTGGCTGAAATACTTCTCGCCTGGCTTCAGTACGGGACTTGCCCACTCAGGATGATTGGGGCTGTCGGGATACTTCTGGCTCTCCAGACATACGCTTACATGTTTTGGATACTTCAGACCGTGTTTGCGGATGATGTCGGCATCCTTGCCTACACCCTGGAAGTTTCCGCTATATACCTGTACACCTGGCTCGTTGGTAAACATCTCCATGAAGATACCTGTCTTTGGAGAGTACAGCGATGCACAAACCTGCGTGTCGTCGCCAGCGGTGTTCAGACAGTAGTTGTGGTCGTAACCGGTAGCGTTCTGAACCTGGTCGTACTGGCTATTGATAGAGTCGCCAATAGCGTGAGGAGTACGGAAATCCATAGCGGTTCCCTCTACGTCGCGAATCTCGCCAGTAGGAATGTACAACTTGTCAGAAGCAGTGAACTTGTCGGCATTGACATACAGCACCTGGTCGTAGGCAGCCTTTGTGAAGTCACCACTCAAGTTGTAATAGTTGTGGTTGGTCTGGTTGATGATGGTCTCCTTGTCAGTAGTAGCCTCCCAAGTCATGTCGAGCACGTTGTCGGCAGTAACCTTGTAGGTAGTAACTGCTGTTACCTTACCGGGGAATCCATTCTCACCATCTTCAGCGACGATAGTCAGCTTCAGGATAGAGTCGCCAATCTGCTCAGCGTCATAGACCTGGTTCATCCAGCCGGTCGTGCCACCACCGTGGAGGCAGTTGGGACCGTCGTTCTGCTTCAGCTGATACTCAGCGTCGCCCAGTTTGAACTGACCGTTCTTGATACGGTTGGCATAGCGGCCTACGCTAGAACCATAATCGCTGGGAGAGTTCAGGGTGTCAGCATACTGTGCGATGTTGTCGAAACCCAGTACCACGTCGGTGGGCTTGCCATCTTTGTCGGGCACTACCAGCGACACGATGCGACCACCATAGTTAGTGATGCACACCTCCATGCCATTCTGGTTTTTCAACGTGTAAAGCTTTACGGGCTTCTCGTTGATGAGGGTGTCGAACTTAGCAGGATCTAATCCTGAAACTGTAAGATTCTGCTCAGGGGCAGAACTACAAGCAGTGAGCATTGCTGCTGCAACGCCCACGAGACAAAATGTTGCTTTTAAGCCTTTCATTTCTTTTGTGTTTTAAGTTGGATAGTCAAATTTGGGTGTAAAATTACAATTTATATTTGACATAGCAAAATAAAACACAAAAAAAATGTCGGAATTAATAATTATTATTAATCTTCTTTCGGTTCTTCTGCCGACTGGTGGTTGTCTGGCAGTGATTGACTGTTGGCATTCGATTCAGAAGGACGGCTAACAACATTACCATTCTCGTCTACCATTTCAATCGTTTGGTCACCATCCAGCGCCAAGCTGTCAACGGCCAGCGAGTCAGAGTCTGAAGGAGCCTTGAAGTAGCCACCACAGCCATAGTCGTTGGGCGACAGACCTTCGTACTTGTCGAACTTAGCATGGTACTTCTGGAAGTTCTTGTCAGACAATACGCTCTGTAGGAAGTAGCCACAGATGGGCAGTGCCGTGCGGTTACCCTGTCCCAGTTCGCCTGTGCGGAAGTGGATGCAGCGATATTCGCCACCTACCCATGCACCAACGACGAGTTTTGGTGTAGTACCGATAAACCAAGCATCAGAGTGGTTGTTGGATGTACCCGTCTTTCCACCGAAGTCAGTATCTGTGTCGTAGCCCACAAAGCCACGCAGACGCGATGAAGTACCACTCATACCACCCATCAGCAACTGCTGAACCATAAAGGCCGACTTGCGAGAGATAACCTGCTCATCGTCTGCTGGCTCGGTATATATCTCGTTGCCGTCGCGGTCGAGGATTCGTGTTACGAGTACCGGTTCACGGTGAATACCATTGTTACAAGGTGTACAATAAGCATTGACAAGTTCCTCCAGTGTCACGTCACTAGAACCCAGCGCCAATGCTGGAGTGGGGTCGAGGTGACTGTTGATACCCATATCGTGAGCTGTCTTTGCAATACGTTCGATGCCACACTCCTGTCCCAAACGGACGGCCACCGAATTGATACTCATGGCGAAAGCTTGCTTCAGCGTAATATTTGCACCCGAGAAGCGACCATCGGCATTGGTAGGAGCCCAAGTTACTTCTTTCTTCTGCTTGGCATCATAGACCTGCATGGAGAAGTATTCGTCTTTACGGGTGTCGCAAGGCGTAATACCCTGATTCATAGCCTCGGTATATACAAAGAGTTTGAAGGTAGAGCCAGGCTGGCGCATAGCCGTTACCTTGTCGTATTTCCATGTCTTGAAATCGATGTCGCCCACCCAGGCCTTCACATGACCAGTCTGTGGCTCCATAGCGATGAAACCGCAATGCATGAAATGTTCCATGTAGCGAATAGAGTCCATCGTTGATATCTCTTTCTCAATGGTGCCCTGCTCGTAGTCGAAGAGCTTCACCTTGTGTGGCAGGTTCAGGTAGTAGTCGATGCTATCCTGATTGTTGTCGTACTTCTGTGCCAGCATCTTGTAGTAAGGCGTCTTCTTGGCCAAATCCTCAATGAAGTGGGGGATTTCTACGTGGCGCTCATCCTGCCAGGGATTGGTAGAACCCCAGTGAGCGTTGAACGTTCTCTGCACCTGCTTCATCTGCTTGATGGCAGCTTCCTCAGCATACTTCTGCATGCGAGTGTCGATGGTAGTATAAATCTTCAGACCGTCTTTGTAGAGGTCGTAGCCATTCTCTGAACACCACTTCTGCAGATGGTTCTTCACAGCCTCGCGGAAGTAGAGCGCCTGACCGTCGTAGTTGTTCTCTACACTGAAATCCAGCTTTACCGACTTTACCTTCAACGTGTCGTAAGCCTCCTGTGTCAGGTGGTTGTGCTTCATCATGTTGTTGAGCACCACGTTGCGGCGGTTCATTGAGTTCTTCGGATTGATACGAGGGTTGTAGTAGGTCGTGGCTTTCAGCAGTCCCACGAGCACAGCAGCCTGGTCGGCCGTCAGCTTCTTGGGCGTTGTGCCAAAGTAGGTCTTGGCGGCTGTCTTGATGCCAAAGGCGTTAGAGCCAAAGTCAACGGTGTTGGCATACATAGTGAGGATTTCGTTCTTGTTGAAGAAGAGCTCAATCTTCACAGCTGTAATCCACTCCTTGCTCTTCATAATGAGCATCTTAACACCAGGAATATTGCCCAACAAACCTGTAGAATACTCCGTACGAACACGAAACATGTTCTTAACCAGCTGTTGGGTAATGGTCGATGCGCCTCGTGCGTCGTGGTGAACTACATAGTCTTTGAAAGCAGCGAAGACACCTTGGAAGTCGATTCCGAAATGGTGGAAGAAGCGCTCGTCCTCAGTATCTATCAGTGCCTGCCAGAATACTGGGTTAATGTCTTCATATTCTACTGGAGTACGGTTCTCGCTGAAGTACTTGCCAATGAGTACGCCGTCGGCACTATACAGTTCTGAGGCCTCTACTGTCTTGGGGTGCATGATAGAACTCAAACCCGGTGAGCGTCCGAAAAGCCAAAGGAAGTTGATATCTACCATAAAAAGGTAGAGGATAAAGGCTACGATGAATGAGGCGAAACCGATACCCGTCTTGGTGTACCATTTACGACCTGTATAGAGTCCTTTATACCATGTCCATGATTTATTCCAACCATTACGGATGGCGTTCCAGCATATGTCAATGTACTTTTTCATATTGCAAAAGATAGTTCAGTATTTCTTCTATATTATCTGGGTGAAACCACTGCATGTCTGCATCGCGCTTGTACCAAGTGAGTTGTTTGCGGGCATAGCGACGGGTATTTCCTTTGATTCGTTCTACTGCTTCGTCGAGCGACCAGCGTCCGTCAAGATAGTCGAACAGTTCTTTATATCCTACTGTGTTTAAAGCATTTGTATGTCTTTTACTAATGAGACTCTTTACTTCGTCTAACAATCCGTCTTCCATCATCTGGTCCACGCGTTGGTTGATGCGATTGTAGAGCTCCTCACGATCCCGATTCAGTCCAATCTTAACGATGTGGAACGGACGTTTCTTCTTCTGCTGTGTACGGAAAGAGGTGTAGGTGCGGCCCGTCTGATAGCAAATCTCCAAGGCATGAATCACGCGACGGTGGTTCTGGCGGTCTACGATGGCATAGTGTTCTGGATCCAGTCGGCGCAGGTCTTCACAGAGTGCTTCCAACCCCTCTTCGGCATAGCGTCGCTTCATCTCCTCACGGATGTCGTCGCGCACAGTAGGTATGTCGTCAATGCCGTTGCATACTGCGTCAACATACATCATAGAGCCACCACTTAAAACATGGAAAGTTGAACGCTCAGCGTCCAACAGTTCCAGTACCTCTTGTTCATACATGGAGGCGTTATAGTAGTCGTCGATGCTCTTCGTGCCTACAAAATAGTGCTTTACCAGCTGTTGCTGTTCGGCTGTAGGTGCCGCTGTACCAATTTTCAGTTCGCGGTATATTTGTCGCGAGTCGGCATTGATGATAGGTACGCCGTAGTGTTGTGCCAACTGCATTGTCAGCGCCGTCTTTCCTACCGCCGTAGGACCTGTAACCACAACGAGCGTATCCAATTAATTCTCAATTATCAATTATCAATTCTCAATTAACGGATTACTCCGCGCTTTGAGTTCTCAATGAATGAGCAGATGTATTCCACCTCCTTAGAGTCGGGATACTTGGCGCGAGCTTCAGCCACACCGTCCTTCATGATGCCCTTAGAATAGATGATGCGGTAAGCATCGTGGATGGCGTCGATGGTCTCGTTAGAGAATCCTCTGCGGCGAAGACCAATCAGGTTTACACCAGCATAGCGGATGGGCTCTTTACCTGCAATAACGTAGGGAGGAATATCCTGTGAGGTGCGGCTACCACCCTGGAACATGATGTATCCACCTACATGTAGGAACTGGTGGAACAGACAGCATGCAGAGATAATAGCATTATCATCTACCTCCACCTCGCCGGCAAACTTCGTAGAGTTGCCAATGATGCAGCCGTTACCAATCACGCAGTCGTGACCGATGTGCATGTTCTCCATCAGCAGGTTGCCATTGCCTACTACGGTTTTTCCTCTTGATGCAGTACCACGGCTGATGGTGACATTCTCGCGGATAGAATTGTTGTCGCCAATCTCGCAGGTGGTATCCTCGCCCTGAAACTTCAGGTCCTGAGGCTTGGTAGAGATGCTTGCACCAGGGAAGAACTCGTTGTTGTTGCCAATACGAGCACCATAATGCAGTGTTACATTATTTATAAGTTTGTTGTTGTCGCCGATAACGACATTCTTGTCAATCACGCAGAAGGGACCGATTACGTTGTTGTCGCCAAGCTTGGCCTCTGGGTCAACTACTGCCAATGGATGTATTTGATTCATAGTATTATAATTATTCCTTGTTCTTAACAATCTGTGCGGTAAAGGTAGCCTCTGCTACTACATGGTCGCCAACGAAGATGTAGCCCTTCATGGAAGAGATACCGTGGCGTACAGGAGCCAGCAGGTCAACCTTGAAAAT
>Ga0265298_10006627_pt1 | contig 14245 bp, 11 predicted proteins | sample AusTroGonzalo_MG_3_FD_193486 | JGI IMG/M metagenome (GOLD analysis project Ga0265298, IMG submission 193486) | Bovine rumen microbial communities from tropical cattle in Woodstock, Queensland, Australia - Gonzalo_01 | ecosystem: Host-associated > Mammals > Digestive system > Stomach > Rumen ...
CCGCCGCGGCCTGAAAGACCAGCGACGCGAAACAAACTAGAACTGCAAGAAGTTTACTCACAACGCTTCACACTCTACCCCATGACCGTGCACCAAGTCAAGCGCATTCAAATCGCTTCCGGCTTGATTTTTAACCCGTTCCGCGTAGAATCGAAAGGCAGTTCGGTGATGAAATACTCCTGGATAACCGCGTGGGCACTGCCCTTGATCTTCGCTCTGGCACTGGATCTGTCTCAGAGCGGATGCGGCTCTGTCCCCAAAGATCCTCTACCTTCTCCGATCAAGACCGCTCAGGCCCCGGCCGAAACCGATGAATCCGGCAGCGAAGAAGCCATCCCTCTCCCGGACAACACTCAAACCTCTGAACCGCTTATTATTTGGGGTGATGACGGTGTTCCCATTCTGAATGAAAACGCCTTGGCTGAGAACACCGCTCAAAAAGAAAAAAAACAGGAAGAAGAACCTCAGGCTGACCGCAAAAAGCAGAAACGCAAAAAAAAGACGGATGAACCCGAAAAAATATCGGATCTGACCGGCACATCCGATAAAAACATCTCCTTTGTCGTCCGCACAAATCTGCCTATCGCCGAAGCCTCTACCAAAACACGGCTGCAGGAGCTCTATGAATTCACCTCACGGGTGAACAAAAAGCACAACCTGCCCGCCATTCCCGACATGGCCGTCACTAATACCCAAGAGAACCTCCCCCTGTTCAGCGAAGAGGAACTGACCGCCATCAACGACCTGAACGGCTCCGTGCGCCTGATGACCTCCTTTGAAACCAAGATCCAACTGGTCAATGACAACCTGCGGTTCATCGTTCTGGATTATTCTTACGAACCGATGCCGCCGCTGGAGACCCGTCTGACCGTCTATCGCGACGGGGAGCGCATCGGCATGGTCAAAGTCACCGGCCCCGTCATGAACGGCTCCACCATTGCCATCATTGTCGAAGGTGAACCGCAAGTGGGAGATACCGTCCTGAGAGAGACTTGGTAGTCACACGGTAAAGCTCAAAAATTGTTTTTTTCCTCATTTTCAAACAGTTACATTTTCAAAAATTTTTTGTAGTTTTTTATAACATATTGATTTTCAAAATGTTAAATTTTTAAAAAAAATCTTGCATTCTTTTCGACGTGTACTAAAATAAAGGCGCTATTTAGCGGAGCTGGTAGCGCGTTGTAAAAAACACCTGCCCAGCTCAACTTTATAAAACTTAACTATTAAATGTTTGTTATGAATAAATGGACATTGGCCCTGGCAGTTGCCGGGATCGTTAGTATGGCTGCTGTCGCGACAGCAGAAGAAGCCGAAAATCAAGCTCTCACAGCTGTTTCCGGCACAACTATCAGCGGTTATGTTGATACTTCCATGAACTGGCAGTTCGGTGATAAGAAAACCAGCGCTGGCCGTTCCTGGAACAGTGACAGTGCCACTCAAAACGGTTTCAATCTGAACGCCGTTAAGATTGGTGTTGGTAAAGCATTAGAGGAGGATGCTTCTGTTTGGGCCGCCGGTTATCAGGCGGACGTTGTTTTTGGTGACATCGCTGGTCTCTACTATGCCGCTAACGCTAGTGGTAATGTAGCTCTCCAGAATGCTTATGTGGATCTGCGCGCTCCGATCGGCAACGGTCTTGATTTCCGTTTCGGTCTGTTCCAGACCATCGTGGGTTATGAAAGCGACGATGCTTACCTGAATCCAAACTTCAGCCATTCTTATGGTTATGCCATCGAACCGATGCAGCATGTGGGTGGTCTGCTCAGCTATCACTTCGATCTGAATGATTGGATCCTGGGTGCTTGTGCCGGTATCGCTAATACTTATGATGCCAATTTCACCAACGAGCGTGCTTCTGATTCCTCTCGTCTGACCTATATGGGTGCCTTGAACCTGGTCTTCCCTGAATCCACCGGATTCCTGGAAGGAACAGAGATCTACGGCGGTGTCATCAGCGGTGTGGATACCTTCGCTCGCGGCAATGACTCTCCCAACAGAGTCAACTACTACGCGGGCATCACTCTGCCTCTGCCTGTTACCGGTCTGCGTCTCGGATTTGCCTATGACTATCGTCATGATGGATCCGACAATACCTGGAATGGCAGCTGGGCGGATGCCTATGCGGCTTATCTGGCCTTTGACGTGACCGAGAAACTGACTCTCGCCAACCGTATTGAATACGCTAACGGCAAAGCTGGTACCTGGACAATTGCCGCCAACGATTGGGGCAAGGAAGATGAATTCCTTTCTGATACCTTCACCGTCAGCTACAAGCTGTGGGAAAACGTCATCACCCGTGCTGAATTCCGCTGGGATCATGACTGCTCCGGTGACCATCGCATGGTGGACGACGCCAGCCGTGCCAATGCCTTCGGCATCACAGGAAACATTTGCTATGTTTTCTAATCTGACACAGGTTTGTTAGATTGATTTGTTAAATAAATAAAAACACTAAAAGCCCCTTCCCTGAGCGGAAGGGGTTTTTATTTATTATCATCCCGCGTACCTTTTTGTGGGATTTACCAGCTTCCGTTTCTACTCGAAAAAAGTTCAAAAATGAAAAGTTTTTCGAATAGAAAAAATTAATGTCCTCTCAATAAAATATATAATTAATTGATTTTCAATAAATAATATCTTGTTTTTAAACCAATGAAATCTACTCGAAAAAAGTTTGAAAATGAAAAGTTTTTCGACTAGACTCTTTGGTGTGAGGTGAAATCATGATCGCCAGACCCGTCTATCTTGAAAAATTGATCCGCTATAAGGACAAAGATCTCATCAAAGTGATCACCGGCATCCGCCGCTGCGGAAAGTCAGTCCTGCTGTTCGACATCTACGCGCGCTATTTGCTGGATCTCGGTATCTCGGAAGATCACATCCTCAAGATCAATCTGGAAGATAAAGAGAATTCCTCCCTGAGAAACGCGGATGCGCTTTACCAATTTATTCTCAACAGGATATCCGGCAGCGGCAAGTATTATGTGATGATAGACGAGATTCAATATGTAACTGGTTTTGAGGATCTTGTCAACAGTCTGAAGAATAAGGGCTGTGATGTTTATATCACCGGCTCCAACTCCAGGCTCCTGTCGGGCGATATCAGCACGGCTTTGCGCGGCCGCAGCATTGAAATCAAAGTCTATACTCTCTCCTTTGCGGAATATGCCTCGGCCTCAGCCGATGACCACAGAAAAGCTTTCAACGACTATCTGCTGTACGGCGGTTTCCCCTATGCGGCCACGGAACCTGATACCCGGAGCAAGATCGATTATCTGAAGATGCTGGAGTCCACCGTCGCTACCAGGGATATCATAGACCGGTACCGTGTCCGAAACGCGAATCTTTTCTACGCGGTTTATGATTTCCTCTGCTCTAACATCGGTTCCACGGTCAGCGCCAAAAAGATCACAGACACTTTGAGATCCAATGGCTACTCCTCCCTTTCTCCTGATACGGTGGACAGCTATTTGCGGTATCTTTGCGAAGCCTTCCTGTTCTACAAGATGTACCGGTACGACATCCGGGGCCGGGAATACCTCAAAACACAAAACAAATACTACATTTCCGACCTGGGCCTGAGGAATGTCCGTCTGAACTACCGGCAGCTGGAGATCACCCACTCCCTGGAAAACATCATCTACCTGGAATTGATCCGCCGCGGCTACAGGGTGGATATAGGGAAAAATAAAGAAAAGGAAATCGACTTCATCGCCTCCAGCAGCAGGGACTCCTACTACATCCAGACGGCTTATACCCTGGCCGGTGAAGATAAAAAGAAACAGGAGCTGGACTCATTCAGAAACATTGCCGATGGATACAAAAAAATAGTGATCACCATGGACGAGGATCCCTTCATTATTCTGGAAAACGGCTTCAAAAAAATAAACGTCATTGACTTCCTGTTGAACGCGGACAGTCTGGAAACAGTCTAATTTATAACAAATTGATCCACTATCATCCCATAACTAAAAGCATATTTTTAAAACGCATGAAGAAAATGACGAATTGGATGCTCGCCGCCATCCTGACAATCTGCGGCGCAAATGTGTTTACAGCGTGTTCAAATGTGGATAATGCCACTCAGAAGGGGCAGCTGCTCAAAGTGTATGATGTGCAAGGCAGTACGGCTAAGGCCCGTCTGACTGTTGACGGCAAGGTGCTGTTCGTCACCGACGTATGGATTGGCAAGAATGGCATTGGCAAAAAGGGTGAGGGCGATGGCAAAACTCCAACAGGCACACTCCGTCCACTGAGTGCCTTTGGCATCAAGCCCAACCCCGGCACCACGATGCCCTATATCAACGTGACGCCCACCACATACGCATGTGACGAAGACTGCGAGTACTACAACAAGATTATCGATACCGCTGCTGTAGGCCATGAGTGTAAAGGTGAGGAGATGTACGCCTATCAGCCACAGTATAACTACGGCATTGCCACCGACTTCAACAAGGAATGCATCTATCCCGAGGGGAGTAACATCTTCATCCATGTGAAGGGTACAAAGGGCTACACGGGTGGATGCATCGCCTTCGACGAGGACCGCATGGTCGAGATTCTCAAGAACTGTGACATGTCGCTGGTCATTACCGTCAAGGAATAACTTGTTTTTGAATGGGTTCTAAAAAAAATCCCCGGCGGGGTAAAAACCGTCGGGGATCTTTGTTTTCAGCTCAAAAAGCCTCTATTTCACCGGAATCAGCGACACACGGAAACCGCTATCGCCGTAGAAGTGGTTGGGATAGCCGTAGTTCCGGAACGCTGAACGGCAGTTGTTCGCGTAGTAGTACCAGCTGCCGCCGCGCATCACGCGCTTCTCACCCGTAACCGGTCCCGTGGGATCGGTCACCGCTGAAGTCGGGTAATTTCCATACCAGTCCAAACACCATTCACCCACATTCCCGTGCATGTCATACAATCCCCAGGCGTTCGGCAACTTCTGCCCCACGGAGTAGGTCTTACCTTCACCCGTAGAATTTCCATTACTATCGTATTGTCCACTATTGAAGCCATAGCAACCCACTTCATCCATGTTGGAACATTTGTACATATTTGACAAATTCTTTCCGCTGTTCAGAGCTGTAGTCGTCCCAGCACGACAAGCGTATTCCCATTGCGCTTCTGTAGGCAAGGTATATTCATAGCCTTCCGGCAGTCTGCCCGCCGCTCTCTCAATCTCTGTCAGCTTGGCACAGAAATTGGTCGCGTTATGCCATGTTACCTGTTCCACTGGCAGAGCAACACCTTTGAAATAGGAGGGATTTGTTTCCATCACGGCTTCATACTGTGCCTGAGTCACCGCGTATTTACCCAGCCAGTAGCCCTGGGTCAGGGTCACTTCATGCTGAGTTTCATCATCCCATCTGCCCAGTTCATCTTCGGGGCTGCCCATGATGAATGTGCCCGGCTCGATCCAGATCATGTCCAGACTGACACCGCCCGGCAGTGAAGGTGAGAAATTCTCCCCCGGTACGACGGGTTGAACTTCCCCGCCATCCTGAGAACAGAAAAACAGTTTCTTGTCACTGATCTTGACTTTATACGGACTGGAAGCAGACGCGACTTCTGTCCAACTGATCGTGTCCGTGCTTTGGAGGAGCGTCCCGGTATAAGTAATTATCAGGTTTGTTCCATCTGTTTCACAAGAAATAGACGGTTCGGCTGCCTGTACCGTTATCCCGGCCAACGCCAGAACGGATAAAATACTAAGAATTCTTTTGGGATCCATTGATTTTTAACAAATTTTCGTTTCTCCGATACCGCATCGAAGAAATCCACACGGAGTAATTTAGCATATATCCTGTATAACAGCAAAAGATTTCATAACTTATTGATTATCCCTAAATCGCCATTAGAGATAGAAATTTTCAGTGATGATCAAAAACGAAGTATTTTACAAAACAGTGGACACAAATTCACACAGATTTTTTAGATACTGTCTACACGAGTTAAGCTAAAACTTTAGCCCAAAGGAAAATGCAGCAACAGTGAACAGCTGCAAGGAAGGAAGCAGTGTTCTTACAGTATCTTGTGGTTATACCTCTCCATCTCTTTAAGTGGAGGAATGTGTTTTCTACTAAATGCCTCATCTTGTAAAGATACCTATCATAAGAACGTTGTTCATTTCGATTCTTTTTAGAAGGAATGACTACATTCATCTTATGTGCTATCGCATAGTTAATTATCTCATTGGTATCATAACCTCTATCTGCCAAAAGGTGTTCTGCTTTTATTCCTCTGATCAAAGGAATAGCTTCTTTGCAATCAGCTCGGGTACCTTCTGTAATAAATACTCGGACCGGCATACCAACTGCATCCACGGCAATGTGAATCTTGGTATTGAGCCCCCTTTTGTGCGGCTCATTCCCTGATTGCCACCTATAGCACCTGTTGCATGAGGATGAACTTTACAATGACTTGCATCTATCATAAGCCATTCATAATCGGGTTCATTTATCAAAACCTCCAATATCTTTTCCCATATACCTGCGTTTCTCCATCTGCGAAATCTTTGATGAACGGTTCCCCATTTCCCATAAGATGAGGGCAGATCTCTCCAAGGGGCTCCTGTACGCAGTATCCAGAATACAGCATTAATAAAGTTTCGATTATCTTTAGCAATGCCACCCCATTGTCCTCTTTGTCCTGGTAATAAAGGCTTTAGTAATTCCCAAACTTTATCTGATATATCATGTCTATGTTATAGATTTTCTGTTGAGATACTCTTCTTCTTTCTCATACCGAGAAGATTGTAGTCTCTTTTCTATACCTTTGTCAATCTCGTGTAGACACTATCTAAAAGCCCCTTCCCTGAGCAAAAGGGGTTTTTATTTATTATCATCCCGCGTACCTTTTTGTGGAGCTTACCAGCTCCCGTTTCTACTCGAAAAAAGTTTAAAAATGAAAAGTTTTTCGAATAGAGTTTTTAACGTGAGGTAAAACCATGAGTGCCGACCCGTTTGTTTATTTTGAAAAACTGAGGTATAGGCTTCCTGAGAAATATGTTGTCCTGTCCGCCAAAAGCTTGTATAAAGATGCCGTCAGGTTGTTGCCTTTTGTCATATAAATACTCACAAGAGAAAAACTGATTATGGAAGATTTTATAGATCAACTGATTTTTAATTTCACTGTCCAAGCGCCAGCACATCTTTTTATTGTCTGGATATTCATCGCTATTTTTCTGGCCTGGAGAATGAAGCGGTACTGGACATTTCTGATCGCTTCATTCCTGACACTTTTCAGTCTTCTGATACTCGGTTTATTTCTCCATGGCTGGTGGAACGTGCTTTATATGCACGAAACATATAAAATCCATGCCACTCTCATGGATGTCATAGGTGGTTTATTGATTCCCTCTATTATTGCAAGCGTCTGTTCATTATCATTTTATTCTGTTTTCGACTATAAACGGAAAAGTAATCTTCCCCTTCAGGAAAATCAGACTAACACTCCAAAGCGTAAGCATAGAATGAAGTTAAAATACAATCTTATCTTGTTATTGCTTTTTCTCATTTTTCTTTCTTTATCTCCGGCATTTTATTTTGCTACCGCAAGAATGAGCAGAACATTTTACACTTACAATTTCCTCTATACTTTGTTTGATTCTACACAATCTTTTGAAGGAGATTCTTTTGAAGAAAAACTGGCTGAACAAACAAAAAATTCTGATCAGAGTTTATGGGAAGATTTTTCCACTCTGATCCAAAAAGAAGGACTTTTTACAAAAGAAGAGTTTGAACGGAAATTTGGAAAAGACCTATGGAGAAATCGTTACAATATTGATTACACAACAAACCTGACCGGTCTCCCCGAAAATCTTTCTGAGTACCTGAGCAAATGCCCCATAGTGATCTGGTCCAACGGCCGCAACCGAATAAATGAAAGATGCCTGGGCGATGATATTTTCTGGCCTACTGATTCCCGATTTAATCCTTTTAGTTCCGGAACTCATTACAAACTCTGGAAATCGAAAACGAACCTCGTTCACCAGCCCACCGCGGAATAAATATTGGTTCTTAAATGTGAAAATTTTTGAACGTTTTCTTTCATAAACCAGCAAGACGGCTTGAATCGCTCTTGCTATTAGCTCAAAGAATTGAGATAATTTGCGCGTCTTATGGGACATGTTAAATTGTTCATACCGGGACCGATCGAAGTCAGCGCGAAAACACTTGCTGCTTTCGCCAAACCCGTTATCGGCCATCGTAGCCAGGCGTTCAAGGACTTATATGCCAAGATACAGCCTCGTTTACAACAACTGTTTTTCACAAAACAGCCTGTTTTCATCAGCACTTCCTCCGCGTGGGGAGTGATGGAAGGTTCCATCCGCAACCTGGTCAATAAAAAGGTCTTGTGCTGCGGCAACGGTGCTTTCTCCGACAAGTGGCTGGACGTTTCTCTGCGCTGCGGCAAAGAGGCGGAAGCTCTGACCGTGGACTGGGGCTCTCCCGTCCGTGGAGCGGCCATCGAGGCAAAACTGGCTACCGGTGAATTTGATGCTGTTACTTTTATTCATAATGAGACTTCTACCGGCACACAATCCCCGCTGGCCGAAATCTCCGCGGTCAAAAAGAAATATCCCAACGTGATGTTCATCGTGGATACGGTCAGCTCGATGAGCGGCCAGAAGATCCCCGTGGACGAGCTGGGCTTTGACGTGGTGCTGTGCGGTGTGCAGAAGGCGTTCGCCCTGCCTCCGGGAATGGCTCTCTTTACCGTGTCCGAGGCCGCTTTCGAGCGTGCCGCTTCCGTCAAGGGCCGCGGTTACTATTTCGATTTCCTGGAGTTCAAGAAGAACGGCGACAAGAGCATGACACCGAGTACTCCGGTGATCAATCACGTTTACGCGCTGGAGTCCAAGCTGGATGAGATCTTCGCCGAAGGTCTGGATGCCCGTTTTGCCCGTCACCAGAAGCTGGCCGATATGACCCGCGGCTGGGCGCTCAAACACGGCTTTACCCTCTTCCCGGATGAAGGTTATGAATCCGTGACACTGACCTGCGTCAATAACGGAGCCCGTCCGGAAAAAGGCGGCCGTATCATTGATGTGGAGAAATTCGTGAAACTGGTCAAAGCGGAAGGCTTCCTGATCAACGGCGGTTACGGCAAGATCAAGGGAACCACGTTCCGTGTCTCCAACATGGGTGACGAAACACCCGAAACAATGAATGAGCTTTTTGCCGCGATGGACAAAGCCATTGCGCAGCTCTAAAGAACTTGTTAGTATGAACCGGATCACTGCTCCGTGAGGGGCCGGGATCCGGTTTGTTTTTTATAATCTTCTCCGGAAGAAGTAGATCAAAGTGAAAACGCTTCATCTGTATCTTTTGCGGCAATGCCTGGCTACCCTGTGCATGACGGTGATGGTTTTCACATTCGTCCTGATCGCGGGCAATCTGCTGAAAGAGGTGCTAGGGCTGCTTGTTTCTGGGCAAGTCTCTCTGTTCCTGGTCATTAAGTCGCTGCTGCTGCTCATTCCCTGGGTGATGGCTTTTGCGCTGCCGATCTCGATGCTGATGTCGGGGCTGATGGTATTCGGCCGGTTCAGCGCCGATCAGGAATACACCGCCGCGCGCTCAGCCGGGATCAGTCTGCTGAGTCTGGTCACTCCGGTGCTGGCGCTGGCATTGCTGATGACGGGAGTCTGCGCCTGGTTCAATTTGCAAATATCCCCCAGCTCGCGAGTCGCTTATAAACAGATTTTCGCGGATCAGCTGAACAATCTGGCCACCTTTATCCCCGAAGGCCGCTATATTGATTTCACGGACGAATTCGTCCTGTACGTCTCCAAAACGCGCGGCAACAATCTCTTCAATATCCGCTTCTATCAATTTGCCAAGGGGCATAAGATGCTGGACGTGTTCGCCAAATCCGGACGGCTGATCCACGAGGACGGCAGCAACACTCTCCGCCTGATGCTGAACGAGGCGCGTGTGCTGACCCGGATCAGCGGCGCTGAGGATATTCTGGAAGAGGTGGAATCAGCTGACAAGAAGTCGGACTCCGGCGAAAAAGCCGTGTCGTTTGAAAATGAATGGCTGCCGCTCTATCTGGAAGAATACGAAACCGAGGATATCCCCCTGAACATCCGCACCCGGCGCACAACCGACATCAGCGACATGACCCTACCGCAAATGCTGGCCGGGCTGAAAGAAGCGCGTGAAAAGGGTATGGACATCCGGCCTTACATCAAGGAGATCCATCATCAGACGGCATTCTCCTTTGCCTGCATCAGTTTCATTCTGGTGGCGATCCCGCTCAGTCTGAAGACTCAGCGGCGCGAGACCAATATCAGTCTGGCCATGGCGCTGATCGTCCTGCTGGTCTATTACAGCTTTTTCATTCTGGGGGACGCGCTGGTGGAGACCAGCGATCCGGCTCTGCACTTGTGGCTGCTTTACTGGATCCCCAACTTCCTGTTCCAGGGCGCGGGACTGTTCCTGCTTTGGAAAGCCAACCGCGGCATCGGATAACACTTCAACACTTTCACGGCAATGGGCACTGACAAGATTTTCTTTATTATCGCGATAATCTGCTACGGGATCACGGCGGTCTATTCCGTTCATTTATGGAGAAACCGGTTCCGCAACGATTTTTTACCGTGGGGCATCGTTCCGCTGATCGCTTTCGCGGCGCATACTCTGGCACTGATCCTGCGAGGATTCTCCCTGAACTCCTGTCCGATCCATAATCTGTTCGAGGCCGGGATGTTCATCGGATGGACGCTCTCGCTGGGATCAGTCATCGCGCTTTTCTTTACCAAGCTCCGTTTTCTGACGGCGTTCCTCTCTCCGCTGCTGTTCCTGCTGGGCTTGTTCTCACTGATCCCGGCACTGGATCAGCCCCGTGTGGTCCCTCTGCCCGAATGGGTCAGCCTGCACGCGACCTTCGCTTTTCTGGCTTATGGAGCCTACGGGATCGCCTCGGCCACGGCGGCCATGTACCTGATCCAGCACCGCAGTCTGAAGCAGAAACAGCTCCACGCGCTCACACGCATCCTGCCGCCGGTGCAGAGGATCCGCGCCTTTGCCTCCGGGATGCTGCTGGCGGGAACGCTCTTCCTGACGATCGGTCTGTGTGTCGGCATCCGCGGGCATTATCTGGAGACCGGCATCTGGATCGGCGGCGACATCAAGATCTTCTGGGCACTGACGCTGTGGGTCTATTTCTCTCTGCTGCTGATCGCGCAGCACGTGTTCCATCTGCGCGGCCGTGCCATGGCCTGGAGCATCCTGTGCGGATTCATTTTCATTCTGCTCACTTTCTGGGTCACCTCCTTCCTTTCGCCCACTCACGGGAACCGTCCGGCTAAACCGGTCCAGGAGGAGCGCATTTTCATCCCGATGGAGGATAACAGGGAGGTCATTCGGATATGATCGCGCATCTGGGATTGAATCACAAGACCGCTCCCGTCCATGTGCGGGAACGCTTTGCCTTTAACGCGTTCGACTCGATCGAGACTCTGACCGCTCTGCTCCGGAACGGTCTGGCCGAGGAAGGGATCCTGATCTCGACCTGCAACCGGGTGGAACTCTACATCGCGGGGGATCAGGTCAGCCGGGACTCCATGCGGCCGCTGCTCCAGTTCCTGGCACGCTCCCGCTCCATCGAATACACGGACGACCTGGAGCAGTGCTTCTACTTCAACACGGACGCGGAAACGCTCCATCACCTGTTCCGCGTGGTTTCCGGTCTGGACTCCATGGCGCTGGGCGAAACGGAGATCCTGGGCCAGGTCAAGAACGCTTACGATCTGGCGCTGAAGAACCGCTTCAGCGGCCGCCGTCTGAACAAAGCCTTTCAGGAAGCCTTCCGCACCGCCAAATACATCCGCTCGCAGACCGACATCCAGCGCGGACACATCTCCGTGGCCAATGTCGCCGTGGAGCTGGCGGGAAAGATCTTTGACGATCTGGATCACTGCCACGTTCTGGTCATCGGCGCGGGCGATACCTCCGAGAAAACCGCCAAGGCCATCCTCTCCCGCGGCGCCAAACAGCTTTCCATCGCCAACCGTACACTGGAACGCTCGCAGGCTCTGGCTGAACGGCTGGGCGGCAGCGCGGTGGAATTTGAAAACTGGACCGCTCGGATCCCCGACGCGGACATCATCATTTCCAGCACATCCGCGCCGGGCTATGTGATCACCTTCCCCATGATCCGGGAATACATGCGCGGCCGTGAACATCATCCCCTGCTGCTGATAGACATCGCCGTGCCTCGCGACATTGACCCGGACATTGACCGGCTGGAAAGCGTGTACCTCTACAACATTGACGATCTGGAAACGATCGCCAGCGAATCCCGCCGTCAGCGCGAGCAGCAGGTCCAGCACTGCCAGGAACTGATCGCCCGGCGTGTGAGTGAATTTTTTGACGCGATGCAGAAAGACCGCGAATACCGTAACAAAATGCGCCTTTCCTCTTCGGAGAACCCTTCATGCTAAAAGCCGATACCACCCCCAAACGCAAGATCATCCTGGCCACACGCGGCAGTCCGCTGGCGCTGGCTCAGACTCACCGGGTGCTGAACACCTGCGCGCACGCTTTCCCTCATCTGCGCTTTGAGATCAGCGTCATCAAGACCACCGGCGACAAGCTGCAAACGGCTTCGCTGGCTCACACGGATCAGGACTCTTTACCCTCTCCCACGGCCAAAGGACTTTTTACCAAAGAACTGGAGAACGCCCTGACGGAGAAGTCGGCCGATATGGCCATTCACTCCCTTAAAGATCTGCCGACCGAGCTGCCCGAAGGTCTCATTCTGGGCGGCGTGCTGAGGCGCGCGGATGCTCACGACCTGCTGATCTACCGCTCCCAGGCGCTGGCGGAAAAACTCCAGAGCGCCGTCACCGACTGGGCTCCCGGTGTCAAAAGCTACCGCGGCTTCAAACGCGGTCTGAAGATCAAAGACCTGCCCCAGGGCGCGACGATCGCCTCCAGCAGCACCCGGCGACAGGTGCAGATCCAGCATCTGCGTCCCGACATCCGGGTCATCCCCATCCGCGGCAATGTGGGCACACGCATCCGCAAACTGCGGGAACATCCGGAGATCGATGCCACGCTCCTGGCCGCCGCCGGGCTGGAACGGCTGGAATACCACCTGTTCCCCGACGGGCATTTTACCGCTCCGAAAACCGGCAGCGATCCCGCCGCGGCTCAGGCGGAACTGGACGGTATCCTCGGCTCCGTTCTGGAAATGGACGAAATGCTCCCCTGTGTCGGTCAGGCCGCCATCGGCATTGAGATCCGCGCCGACGATCCCCTGCTCAACGAGATATGCCGTGCCGTCACCCATCCGAACACACAGATCTGTGTGACCGCCGAGCGGGAATTTCTGCGCGCTCAGGGCGGCGGCTGTCAAAGCCCCGTGGCCGCGTTCGCCCGGATCATCGGCCACCGTCTGCAAATGCGGGCCGTCTCCTTCCGGATCACTCCGCCCCGCTGGATCACCGTGGAAGGCAAGCTCACCGAAGCCGAACAACTCGGACGCGAAGCCGCCCGCCAGCTTGAAAAATCATAAAACCCTTTAACAACAAAAAATCCCCGGCGGGGTAAAAACCGTCGGGGATCTTCGTTTTCAGCTCAAAAAGCCTCTATTTCTCCGGAGCCAGCGCCACACGGAAGCCAATATCGTAATCGCCGTAGCCGGGGTAGGAGCTGTGCCGATTCGCTGAACGGCAGTAGTTCGCGTGGTAGTACCAGCTGCCGCCGCGTAACACGCGGTATTCACCCGTGACCGGTCCCGCGGGATCGGTCACCGCTGAAGTTGGATAATCATCATACCAGTCTAAACACCATTCATACACATTCCCGTGCATATCATACAATCTCCAGGCGTTCGGCAGTTTTTGTCCCACTGGATGGGTCTTTTCATCACTGTTGTAATAATACCAGCCCACTTTATCCATTTCGGGACATTGATCTTTATCGGACAAATTCTTTCCGCTGTTCAGGGCTGTGGTCGTCCCGGCACGGCAGGCGTATTCCCACTGCGCTTCGGTCGGCAGAGTGTATTCATAGCCTTCCGGCAGTCGACCTGCCACTTTCTCGGATAACGTCAGCTTGGCACAGAAATGCATCGCGTCATTCCAGCTCACCTGTTCTACCGGCAGATCGGCTCCTTTGAAGTAAGAAGGATTCTTACCCATGATGGCCTCATACTGCGCCTGGGTCACTTCATATTTGCCCAGCCAATAACCCTGAGTCAGGGTCACTTCATGCTGGGTTTCCCAGCTATCTCTGCC